>Ga0137412_10005323_pt1 | contig 10273 bp, 6 predicted proteins | sample CZODoug2_1_16fun_FD_122160 | JGI IMG/M metagenome (GOLD analysis project Ga0137412, IMG submission 122160) | Vadose zone soil fungal communities from Angelo Coast Range Reserve, California, USA - CZODoug2_1_16fungal (Hybrid Assembly) | ecosystem: Environmental > Terrestrial > Soil > Vadose zone... | reverse complement strand
GAGGCCATGGTCGACGACGGGCATGCCGTTGTGCACCACACCGCCGACGGCCGGATGACCCACACCGTCCGCGAACAGGCGCTGGGTTCCCTCGCCCACTCCGGCGCCGGCCCGGGCGGCGGCGAGCTGGCGGCGCTCGGTCTTGGCCCGGACTCGGTGGTGGCGGTGATCGGCGGCGCCCGCGGCATCACCGCCCGTGCGGCGGTCGCGCTGGCGGCGAGCGGCTGTCGGATCGAGTTCGCCGGCCGCACGGTCTGGCCCGGCGACAATGATCTCCCCGAGGACCCGCAGGCCATGCGGAAGGCGCTGATCGCCCGCGGCGGCAGCATCGCCGACATCGAACGGCAGGTGCGGACAACCCTGGCGCAGCGGGAGATCAGCCGCACGCTGGCCGAGGCCGGCAATGCCTCGTACCACGAGCTGGACGTCCGCGACACCGAAGCGGTCCGGCAGTTCGTCAAGCAGCTCAACGGCAAGGTCGACGGGGTGATCTACGCGGCCGGAATCATCGACGACAAACTCATGTCCGACAAGGACGAGACGTCGTTCCGCACGGTCTTCGACACCAAGGTCGCCGGGGCCCGGACGCTGCTGGCGGCGCTGGCCGAGGAGGGGCTCAACCCGGGATTCGTGGCCTTCTTCGGCAGCATCTCGGCGGTCCTTGGCAACCGCGGCCAGACGGACTACGCGGCCGGCAACGACGCGCTGGAAGCCCTGGCCGCGCAATGGCCCGGCCGGGCGGTGACCGTCCATTGGGGACCGTGGGCCCCGGCCGATGACCACAGCGGCATGGTCACCCCCGAGCTGGCCCGGGAGTACCAGCGGCGCGAGGTGGCGATGATCGACCCGGCCGAGGGCACGGCAGCCCTGCTGCGCGAGCTCGCCTACGGCGACGTCCCGGCCGTGCTGTACACGGCTGCGCTGTGGTGACTCAGGAGCCGGTGGCCATCATCGGTTTGGGGGTGGTCCTGCCCGGGGCGTCCAGCGTCGGGCAGTACTGGAACAACCTGGTGGCCGGCGCCGACGCCATCACCGACATCCCCGAGCACCGCCGGGACCCGGAGTTTCACGGCGCGCCGGGCACGACCCCCGACCGGACCCACGGGCGACGCGGCGGCTTTGTCGCTGACACGGTGGACTTCGACCCACTGGCGTTCGGAATCCCGCCTGCCGACATCGCCGAGATGGAACCGGACCAGGTCACCGCGCTGGCGGCGGCCGCCGCCGCGATCGAGGACGCAGGCGGGCCCACCGCGCTGGGCGACCGGTCGAAGGTCGGGGTGATCCTCGGCCGCGGCGGCTACTTCTCGCCCGGGCTGGTGCGGTTCGACCAGCGGGTGCGCACCGTCCGCCAGGTCAGGCGGACCATCCGCGAGCTGCTGCCCTCGGCCAGCCCAGCCATGCTCGACCGGATCCGCGACGCGCTGCTCGAACCGCTGGGCGAGTTCCAGACCGAGTCGGCGATCGGCCTGGTGCCCAACCTCTCCGCCTCCCGGGTGGCCAACCGCCTCGACCTCGGCGGGCCGGCGTACACAGTGGACGCCGCCTGCGCGTCCTCGCTGATCGCGGTGGATCACGCGATCGCGGAGCTGGCCCGGGGCCGGTGCGATATGGTGTTCGCCGGCGGCGTGCACCACTGCCACGACGACACCCTGTGGTCGATGTTCACGCAGATCGGGGCCCTGTCGCAGAGCCAGCGGATCAGTCCGCTGTCACGGGACGCGGACGGGCTGCTCATCGGCGAGGGCACGGCGTTGCTGATGCTCAAGCGGCTGGCCGACGCGCGCCGGGACGGCGATCGGGTGTACGCCGTGCTGCGGGGATCGGGGATTTCCAGCGACGGCAAGGGCGGGAGCCTGCTGAGCCCGTCGATCGCCGGCCAGATGCTGGCGCTGCGCCGCGCCTGGGACGCCGCCGGCCTCGACCCGCGGCAGGCCGGCGCCCTGGGGCTGCTGGAGGCGCACGGCACCGCGACGCGGGCCGGCGACGCGGCCGAGATCGCCACCATGACTGAGGTGTTCGGCCCGGCCGACGGCACCGCGGGCGTGGTCGGCTCGGTCAAGTCGATGATCGGCCACACGATGCCGGCCGCCGGCGCTGCGGGCCTGGTCAAGGTTGCTTTGGCCCTGTACCACAAGGTTCTGCCGCCGACCCTGCACTGCGCCGACCCCAATCCGCTGCTGGCCGACACCCGGTTCCGTGTCATCGGCGAGGCGGAACCGTGGCCGGGCTCCGGCACGCCTCGCCGGGCCGCCGTCAACGCCTTCGGCTTCGGCGGCGTGAACGCCCACGTGGTCGTGGAAGAGGGCGACACCGCCTCCCGGCGGCGGATCGACGTGCACGAGCCCGGTCGCATTCTTCGGCTGTCGGCGCAGACTCCGGCCGAACTGGCACTGTTGCTGGACCGTCCACAGCAGACGGACGTGCTTGGCCACGGCGAGGCCCGCATCGGAATCGTGGATCCGACGCCGGAAACCCTGGCCATCGCCCGGCGCGTAGCGGCCAAGGTCGCCAAGGACGGCAAGGCTCAGCGCGGCGTCAAGGGCATCTGGTGCGCCGTCGACCCGTTGCTGCCGTCCGCGAAGACGGCCTTCCTGTTCCCCGGCCTGGAAGCCGACGTCTCGCCGCGATGTGCCGACGTGGCACGGCATTTCGGCCTGCCGACGCCCGCCTGGTCGACCGAGACCATCCTCGATCACGCCGAGAGCGTCACCGCCGTCGGCCGGCTGGTGCACACGGCTCTCGGCCGACTTGGCATCACGCCGGACGCCCTGGCCGGGCACAGCGTCGGCGAGTGGACCGCGATGCGGATCGCCGGCATGTTCACCCCGGCCCCGACCGCCGACAACATCCAGCGCTACTGGTCGGGCCGATTCACCGCCCCCGAGCTGGACTACCTCATGCTCGGCTGCCCGGTCACGGAAGCCTCGGAGCTGGTGACGGGCCTCGATGTCGTGATCTCCCACGACAACGCCCCGCACCAGACGATCGCCTGCGGCCCGGCCGACGCCGTCCTTCGGCTGGCCGAGACCTGCCGGGAGCACGGCGTGATCGCCCGGACGTTGCCGTTCCGCTCCGGCTACCACACCCCGTTCCTGCGCCCTTTCCTGGCTCCCTACGCGGCACTGGCCAACGATCTGGAGCTACGACCGCCGTCCGTGCCGGTGTGGTCGGCCACCTCGGTCGCCCCCTACCCGACGACGCTCAACGCCGTCCGGCGGCTCTTTCTCGACCACCTGCTGCAACGGGTCCGGTTCCGCGAGCTCGTCGAGGCCATGCACGCCAATGGTTTTCGCGTGTTCCTCCAGCTCGGCGCCGGTCAGCTCGGCTCGTTCGTCACCGACACGCTCGGCGACGCGAACCATCTGGCCATCGGGGCGTCGTCCAACGTCCACGCCGGCCTCGACCAGCTGCGCCGGGTCGCCACCGCGCTGTGGGTCGAGGGCGCGGACCCCCGGTTCGAGGCGTTGGCTCCACGGCAGGTACGCCTGAACAGCGCCCGCCCACTGCTGGCCCTGCCGGCCAACAGTCGAGGCCTGCTGGACGTGACGCCGGAGGTTCCCGCCGGGCTCTCCGACGACATCGCCGTCGCGTATCGGGAGCTGATCGACGAGACCCGCCGGAGCGCGGCCGCCGTGGTCGCCGCGATGGCGTCCGACACCATTGAGTCCACTGTGGACGTATCGGTCGAGATGATGCCGTTCCTACGGGACCATCGCTTCTTCCGGCAGCGCCCCGGCTGGCCCGACGAGGCCGACTTCTGGCCGGTGGTCCCGGCGACCACGCTCATCGACATCGCCTGCCGCAAGGTGGAACGGGCCTGGGGCCTCCCGACGACGGGCGTGCGCGACGCGGCCTTCAACCGCTGGCTCATCGCCGAACCGGCCAAGTCGATCCCCGTCACGATGCGTCGCGCCGGCGACCGGGTCGAGGTGGCCATCGGCTCGTACGCGAGCATGACCGTCTGCCTCGGCAAGCGGCGGCCCGACGCGCGTGCGTTCACACCGCGCCGGGAACGGCCGGTGCCGTTCACCGCGGCGGAGGTCTACTCCCGCCGCATGATGTTCCACGGCCCCGCGTTCCACGGCATCACCCGGTTGAACGGCCTCGGCGACCACCACCTTCGCGGCGAGATCACCGTTCCTCCCGCGCCGGGCGCCTTGCTGGACAACGTCGGGCAGCTGCTCGGCTGTTGGCTGCTGGCCACCTGCCAGGAATCGCTGCTGGCCTTCCCCCGGTCGATCGCCGAGGTCACCTGGCACGCCCCGGAGCCCGAGCCGGGGGCGACCGTCGAGTGCCAGGTGGAGGTCACGACACCGCAGCCCGACGTCGCACAGATGGACGCGACCTTGTTCCGGGCCGGTCGGCCGGTGGCGACCATCGTTGGCTGGCAGGACATCCGCTTCTCCTGCGACGGTGACATGCACCGGGCGTACGCCCATCCCGAGGTCCATTCCCTGTCCGCGGTGGACGCTTCTGGCCGGGCGGTGGTGCGGGACCGGTGGCGAAGCGTTGCCGCGCGGGAGTTCTTCGCCGGCCTCTATCTCGGCGCCGCGGAACGGGCCGCGTTCGCCGCCTGCCCGCCGCGGGAGCAGCGCGGCTGGCTGCTGCGGCGGATCGCCATCAAGGACGCGGTGCGCGCCCGGCTCGCCGCCAACGGCGTGACCGGCGTGTATCCGGCCGAGATCTTCGTGCACGAGGACGAGACCACGGTTTCCGGCCTGCACGGCCGGATCCTGCCGGAGTTCGGCGTCGGCGCGACCCTCGATGGCGACGTGGCCGTCGGACTGATTCACCCCTTTCCCGCTGCGACCAGGAGCGCGACATGACCCTGCAGCCGTATCCCCGCACGACAGTGTTCGACACCGTCAGCGAGCTGCTCGCGCCGCTCGTCGGCGACCTGGACGTGCTCGGCATCCGGATCACGCCGGACACCCGGTTCCACGACGACCTGGTGCTGGAGAGCATCGACCTGGTGACCTTCTCAGGCATTCTCGCCGAGCACTTCGGGCCCGACGTCAACCTGGCCGACTACCTGACCCAGAAGGACCTCGAGGAGGTCATCGAGCTGCGCGTCGGCGAGATCGCCAGCTACGTCGCCGGTCGCCTGGCCCGGCGGGGGTGACGCGATGCCGACCATGACCGTCAACGGGCTCAACACCAACGTGCAGCTGGTGCCGGCCGCCGGCGCCGGGCAGGAGACCGTGGTCTTCCTGCACGGCATGGGCACCGACAGCCTGGCCAGCTTCTACCTGACCATGGCCCCGCCGGTCGCCGCCGCCGGCATCAACGTGATCAGCTACGACCTGCGCGGGCACGGCAAGACCGACCGGCCGGCCCGGGGCTACACCATCGCCGACTTCGTCGCCGACCTGGAGGACCTGCTCGACCAGCTCAACGTCGACCAGCCGGTGCACCTGGTGGGCAACAGCTTCGGCGGCACGCTGGCGTTCAGCTACGCCGCCAAGCATCCGTCGCGGGTGCGCAGCATCGTGTGCATCGAGTCCGAGCCGGCCACCGAGGTGTGGGCCAGCAAGATGACCGAGATCCTCGACCACACCGTGAAGTTCCTGGCCGTCGAGGAGAGCTACGACTGGATCGAGGCCAACTTCAGCGCCCACCACCGGCGGCTGGCCCGGATGGCCGCCGATCGGATCCTCACCACCAGTATCGCCAAGGAGGTTCCGCTGGGGCCGCTGCTCACCCTGGACGACATCGCCGCCATCCGCTGCCCCGTGCTGTCCATTCTCGGCAGCAACGGCTACCAGGCCGACGACCTCGACGCGCTGACTTCCCTGCTGCCCAACGGCGAGGTCCACGTCTTCGACGGCCAGGGCCACTCGGTGCTGGTGGAGCAGCACAAGAACGTCCGCGAGCTGGTCCTGCGCTGGGTCGAACGGCAGGCCGCATGAGGATCCTGCTTGTCGTTCCCCCGCTGACCGGCCACGTCACCCCGCTGCGGGCCGTGGCGGTGTCGCTGATCGCCAACGGCCACGAGGTCGCCTGGTGCGGCCCGCAGCCGGCGCTGTCCGCGCTGACCGGGGTGCGCCTGATTCCCAGGCCAAACGCCGTGCCCATGCCCCTTTACCCGGCCGGCTCGTCCGAGCCCTTCGACGTCAAGCACCGTCCGCCAGACCTGCGTGGCTTCGCCGCACTCCGTTTCCTTTGGCAGAGCTACCTCATTCCCCTCGCCGACTCGATGGCGCCGGGCGTGCGGGCCGCGGTCGAGCGGTTCCAGCCGGACATCATCCTCACCGATCAGCAGGCACTGGCCGGTGCGCTGGCGGCGAAGGCGCTCGGCGTGCCGTGGGCGACGTCCGCGACAACCCCCAGCGAGCTGACCGACCCGCTGCGCGGCCTGCCCAAGGTCGCCCACTGGGTCCTCCAGCTCCAGCACGACCTCTGCACCCGTCACGGCGTTCCCCCAGGCGACCTGCGCTTCTCACCGGACCTGGTCCTCGCGTTCACCACCCACGAACTCTCCGGACCACCCGCCGCGGGACTCCCCGTCCGCTACGTCGGCGCCACCACCCCCGCCGCGTCCACTGTGGACTTCGACGGCCGCCTGCTCGACGGTCGACCGCTCGTGATCGTCACGCTTGGCACGTCCAACGCTCGCACCGGTCTTCGTTTCCTGTCGGAGTGTTCCCAGGCCTTGGCGGCAATGCCAGAGGTCCAGGGCCTGGTCGTCGATCCCACCGGATTGCTGCCCAGCGGCCCGGTTCTGACGGTGCCACGGATCCCTCAGGTCGACTTGCTCCGCCGGGCATCGGTCCTGGTCTGCCACGCCGGTCACAACACTATCTGCGAGAGTCTCGCCGCCGGCGTGCCACTGGTGGTCGCTCCGATCCGGGATGACCAGTCCGCGGTCGCCCAGTCCGTCGTCGCCGCGGGCGCGGGCGTCCGCCTTCGGTTCGACCGTTGCCTGGCCGAGCACGTGCGCCAGGCCGTCGAGGCAGTCCTGCACACACCCAACCATGCCGCCGCGGCGTCTCGCCTCGGCCGCTCGCTCGCGTCGGCCGGCGGCGCCGCGGCCGCGGTCCGTCATCTCGAATCCCTTGCGCCAGCAACGAAAGGAGGACAGCCATGCCCACCGACACCGATCGGGAAATGAGTCGCCTGGAACGGCTCATGTGGGAGGTGTACGACCACGTCAAGGACAACGGCGCGCGGATCTACGAGGGTGGGGCCAGCGTCGCCGAGGCCGACTACCTCCAGCGCCTGACCCAGACCTCCGGGGCCCTGGCCATCGTCGAGATCGGGTTCAACATCGGCTTCTCCAGCATCGCCTTCCTGGAGGCCGCTCCCGACACCACCGTCGTGTCGTTCGAGCTCGACCGCCGCCATGCCGTCGTGATGGCCAAGGAGTTCGTGGACGCGCGGTATCCCGGCCGGCACGAGCTGGTCATCGGCGACTCCCGCACGACCGTGCCGCAGTACGCCGAGGTCAACGCCGGGCGCTTCGATCTGGTGTTCGTCGACGGCGGGCACGAGTACGAGATCGCCGCCGCTGACATCGCCAACGCCCGGGCCCTGGCCAAGCCCGGCGGCCTGATCGTCGTCGACGACCTTGTGCCGTGGTACCCGTGGGGCGAGGGCCCGCACCTCGCGTGGACGGAGGCCGTCGCCGACGGGCTAATCACCCCCGTCGAGTCCGTTGTGGACGGTGTGGTGGTCGAGGTCATCGCCGAGCCCGGCGACCGCGCCTGGGCCGCCGGCCGCTTTCTCTGAGCCGTATAGGAGTCACGCCGCGCACTCTCCACTTGGGGGTGTGGGCGCCCGGCCGCGCCGACCAGAATCGGCACATCTCTCCAGGACAAAGGAGTTCGGATGAGGAAACACAAGGTGTGGCCATTGGCGGCCGTGGTCGCGCTGGCCGTGGCATCCGTGGCCGCCGGCCCCTCCAGTGCCGCCGTGCAGCCGCACTGGGTGCCGCAGCCGGTTCCCGCCAGCTACGGGTACAGCGCGGACGTCGCCTCCACCGTCACCATGGACGACGGTGTCTCCATTGCCGTCCAGATCTCCTACCCCACGACCTTGGGCACCACCACCCGTGCGCCCGGCACGTTCCCCGTGCTGCTCACGCAGAATCCCTACGGCACCGCCCTGCTCGACCCCACCAGCTACGGCGACTACTACGTCCAGCGTGGCTACATCTACGTGTCCGCTTCGGTTCGCGGCACCGGCACTTCCGGCGGCCAGACCGACTGGCTCGGCGCCCGCCAGGGGCAGGACGGCGTCAACCTGGTCAACTGGGCCGCCCATTCCCTGTCTGGTTCCAACGGAGCCGTCGGTCTCGACGGCTGTTCGTACCTCGGCGTCGACCAGTGGTACACCGCCGCCGCCGTCGGTCCGAACTCGCCGCTCAAGGCCATCGCCCCGTTCTGCACCGACTCGGATTCGTACAACGACATCGCCACCTCCGGCGGCGTTCCCGGGCAGTTCATCCCCGCCGTCGCCTCGATCCTGCCGCGCGGTCCTCAGGACAACGCTCAGACCGACCCCATCTCCACCACTTCCAACGACCTCAAGAACGGCGGTCCGCGGTCGTACAACAGCAGCTACTGGGATGGTCTCAGCATCCAGCAGTTGATGCCGAAGATCGTCGCCAACGGCATTCCCGCGCTGACCGAGGCCGGCTGGAACGACCTGTTCCCCGGCGGCAACCTCGGCGCTTACGTCGCCGCTCAGAACGCCTACTTCAACCGCCCGCTCACCTCCCCTGTCACCGCCGGCCAGGCCGTGACCGGTCGCTACCAGGCCATCGTCGGCCCTTGGACGCACAGCGCCCACACCAACGAGGATGTGCTGAACAACATCAAGAAGGAGTGGTTCGACACCTGGTTGAAGGGCTCGCCCACCGGCATGGCCGACACCAGCACTCCTCTGCACATCTTCCAGAACGGCGCGAACCGCTGGGTGGACACCGCGGCCTGGCCGCCGTCCCTCAGCACGAGGACCTACTACCTGGGTGCTGGCGGAACACTGAACACGTCGGCGCCGACGGCCGCGGGGAGCGACACTCTGTACTGGGCCATGCCGTGGTTCCCCGCGACCTACAACTCGCCCCCGCTCGCGCAGGCCGCCGTGCTGGACGGTCCGATCAACGCGACCGTCTACGTGGCGTCGACCGTCCGCGATGCCGAGGTGACCGCCACGGTCAACGTGGTGGCACCCAACGGGACGGTCCTCAAGCAGGGCGACGGGAACCTGTTGGCCAGCATGCGCCAGCTGGACACGGGCAAGAGCTGGTACGGCAGCGGAAACCAGCTGATCCAGCCGAGTCACCCGTACACCAGGGCCAGCCAGCAGTTGCTGACGCCGAACCAGACCGTCCGGCTGGACATCTCGGTGCTGCCCAACTTCACCCAGATTCCCGCCGGATCCCGGATCCAGCTGGTGTTGAGCAGCCAGCCGCCCGGCAACTTCCACAACCAGCTGACGCGGACACCGCAGCAGCAGCAGAACCTTGGATACGGTGTGTACACCATCAGCCGGTCGCCGCAGGGACCGTCGTCCATCAGCCTCCCGCTGACGACTCCCGGCAGCTTCTCGACCAGCCCGATCAACTGGGGACCGGCGTCCTGATCGGACGTCGCCAGGTGAACAAATCCGGCACGGACCCGCGAACAGCAGTATCGTTTGCGGGCCCGTGTCGGGGCCGGAATGGATGTTCCCATGCGCTACGCCCAGAACCTGGCAATCGAGCGGAGCACTGTCCTCGACGGACTCCTCCGTGACCGTGCCGACCTTCTCGGTTCGCTCGACCGGTCCGCCGCGCTGCGCGGCACCGCCCAGTTGGTCCGGGAGTCGATCGACGTGCACGCCGCGTTCGTCGGCGACCTCGACGACGACGGCAAGGCCATCATTCGCTGGATGGCGGGAAACCGCACGGACGCGTTGCAGGACTTGGTGGTCCCGGTCGGCCAGGGTGTCGGCGGCCAGGTGTTGGGCCTGGGCAAGCCGGTTCGGGTGGCCGACTACGTGGCGTCGTCCACGATCACGCACCAGTTCGACGCGCAGGTCCGCGGCGAGGGCCTGGCGTCCTTGGTCGCCGTGCCCATCTTCGGCCAGCGGTGCGACAAGCGGACGATCGTCGCCATCTCCTACGCGGCCATGCGCGACACCGTATCCTGGGGCGACGACACGGTGAGCGCGCTCGAAGTCATCGCCGGGCAGGCGGGATCGGCGCTGCGGCTGGCGGATCTCGCCGAGTCCAATCGGGACCGTGCGGTCTCGGCCGAACGGATCCGGATGCGCAGCGCGCTGCACG
>Ga0137412_10005322_pt1 | contig 10275 bp, 11 predicted proteins | sample CZODoug2_1_16fun_FD_122160 | JGI IMG/M metagenome (GOLD analysis project Ga0137412, IMG submission 122160) | Vadose zone soil fungal communities from Angelo Coast Range Reserve, California, USA - CZODoug2_1_16fungal (Hybrid Assembly) | ecosystem: Environmental > Terrestrial > Soil > Vadose zone... | reverse complement strand
CATCGCCCGCCATGTCAGGCTCCAAAGATCGTGGTAAGGTCGCGCCACAGCTCACGGAGCGAGCGCTGGTGGCCGGTGTCGATCGAGACCTTGACGCTCATGCCGGCGCGCAAGGCGAGATGGTCCAGTGCCTGATAAAAGGAAAGGCGAACCGGTATGCGCTGCACCACCTTGACCCAATTGCCGGTGGCGTTTTGCGGCGGCAACAGCGCGAAGACCGAACCGCTCGCCGGGGCCAGTGTCGTCACCCTGGCGGCGACGGAAGTGTCCGGATAGGCGTCGATGGTGACGCGCGCCGGATTGCCCTCTCTCACATAGGTGAGGTCAGTCTCCCTGATGTTGGCTTCGATGTAGAGATCGTGCGTCGATACCAGCGGAAAGGCGGATTGCCCGGCATTGAGAAAGGCTCCAACCGCGATGCTCTCGACATTGTTGGGAATGCCGTCGAAAGGCGCGACGATTGAGGTGAGCCGCTGATTGCGCGCAGCTGTATCAACAGCCGTCTGCGCCTGTTTCACGGAGGCCTGCATGTCGACCGGCATGTCCGGATTGCCGCCGAGTTGGGCGAGTGCCGCCGCGGCCTCCCGTTGCAGGCTGGCCAGATTGGCCTTCGCCGTCTGCAGGTCGCGTATCGCGGCATCGAGCGTGGCCCGGGGCGCGGCACCAGTGTCAAAAAGATGCTGCTGGCGCTCGTAATTGGTTTGCGCGTAGTCGGCCGTCGCCTTGGCCTCATCGATTTGTTTGAGGCGTGCGCGATAGGTCTCGATCAGGGTGCGGGCCTGGTCACGCGCGACGCCAAGCTGCGCCTCGGCATTGGCCAGTGCAATTCGATATGGCTCGGGATCGAGGTTGAAGAGCGAATCGTCCTTCCTGACTGCGGTGTTCGATTTGGCCGCGATGGTAACGACCTGACCCGCGACTTGCGGGCTGATCGAGACATTCACTGCCTGAACGTAAGCATCTTCCTCAGTAACATAGCGACCGGTGGCCAGATAAAGGACTAGCGCTCCGACGATCAAGGCAACGGGGCCCAGGATCAGGAGAGGCCGGCGCCAACGATTCGGCGGTGCGGCCGGCGCGCTCCGATTGCCAGATGCATCTGTCGAGCCAGGAGTTTCCCGATTGACCTGAGGCGAATAGCTTGGGGTCGTGCGGGCAACGCTGGGTTCGGCGGCGTCTGAGATCTTTTCGAGGGCGTTATCCCTCATTGCGTGATGTCTCCGCGGTCTTGAGCGCCGCCGTCTGGGTTCGCCATCATGTGACATCACGCAGATCGCAAGTGCCTTGACGGGCGTCATTGTTTCCGGACCCGGCATACACGGCCGTTTTATTGCGGAGGCGATCAGGATCGTGGGAGCATCCCTCTTGGAACAAGGTGTCAGTTAATCCTGGGGTCGTGAGGACGCCCGCCGACGTGATCGGCATCACGATACGACGCGTCAACCGCGTGAATGTAGCGTGAGCAGAAGAAGCGTGAGCAAAGATTGAGCCCTGTCAATGCGCGGGGCTTTTTGATCTGCAAAACAAGGTCAGCGATAGCTCCCCGCTGTTGCTGCCCGCCCAGGGCGTTTCCTCCCTGACTTGGACCGCCGGCGAAAGCCGCGCGGTCCTTTTTTGCAAAAAAATCTCCGGATTTTGATGGACGGAAAAAGACTCAGTGGAAAACCAGAAAAAAGCAGGAAGCAGTTTTCGGAAACTGAGCAATATTGAACAGCGAACGGGCAACCGGACGGGCATACTCATCTAGTTGGAGTTCGGCCCGCTGGACAGGACCGATGATCCCGGGTGTTGCACTCACGCTCTTCGAAGGAAGCATTATGGCAGAACCTCAACCCCTGTCGTCCATCGTTCCGCTCGCTCCCATTAAGCGTCCTGCCTGTCCGAAGTGCCAGGCCCAGATGATGCTCGCCCAGATCATGCCGGCATTCCTGGGTACCGACCTGCATACGTTTGAGTGCACGGTGTGCAATCACGTTATGAAGACGCTCGGCGCGTATGACGATCCGATGCAGTCCAGGGAACGCGGGCGCCGCCTTTAGGCGATTTGGTCACCGCATTAAGATGGCTTGAACCGCTACGTCTCCGATCAACTCCCGACCTCGATCCATTCGCGCCATATGGTCAACAGCGCCGCCATGATCACGGGCCCCAGGAACAGGCCAAGCAATCCAAACGATTGCATACCGCCAAGAATTCCGATCAGCACCAACAAGAATGGCAGTCGCGCAGCACCTCCGATCAGCGCCGGCTGAATGACATTTTCACCGATCAGCAACGTCGCCGCGCCGAAGCTAAACACCCTGCAGCCGCCAACCAGCTACCGTCATGAACAGGCAGTATCAGCGCCGCAGCGGCGAGCGCCAGCCACGCACCGAGCGGCACCAGCGCCAGCGTCATCGTCAACACCGTGAAAAGCAGCGGATGTGGCACTCCTGACAGGACATACCCAATGCCGATAATCGCACCTTTCAGGATCGCGGCTGCGACTGTGCCGTTCACGGTAGCGCGGATTGCATCCGCGATTTTGCTCACCAGGCGTTCGCCGGGATCCCCAAGCAGGCGGCCGACGGTGGCTAGTGCGTGGTCTGCCAACCATGCACCGTCGCGGAGTACCAGGAACAGCGCGACCAGAGTGATCAGGAATAGAAACAGCCGGTGCAGCAACGCGCCCCCCAGCGTGCCGGTCCAGGCCGTGATATTTTCGGTGTTCACCCCGCGCAGCCATTCCACCAAGACCTCCGGGTTGCTGAGGTTCGCCCGCCACCAGAGGTCAAGGTATTTGCCGGCGATCGGCAGTTCTGCGAGCCAGGCGGGAACCGGTAGTCCACTCTCCTGCAGCTGATTGAGCGACCGCGCGAAAGCATCGCTGCCCTGCGCGATCTGGTGCACAGCTAAAACGATGGGCACCAGGAGAACGAGACCGGTCATGAGCGTAAACAGCAACGGCGCCAACACCGGAGACCGGCCGCCGAAGACGAGACTCTGGAACCGGGCGTAGATCGGCCAGGCGGTGATGGCGATCACCACGGCCCAGGTCAGCGCCACCAAAAAATCGCGCGCGACCCAGGCCGCCAGCAACACCACCAGGATTGCGATAGCGGCTCGGGTGAGCGCCCGTGTGCGCGAATCGAAAGGCAGCGCCGGCTTCTCAAAGGGCCGGAGCTGGCTTCCATCATTGCTCGGCAAGATTCCATGGCGCGGCATGAGCGATTAGATCCCGGTCGCGCCGGCACATTCTTTTCCGCTGTCGCCGGCTTCAGCAGAGGTTAACTTGCATGCCTGCGCGGACGTTGATCGCCATCAACTGCCAATCTCTTTTCTCGCCGCACTTGACAATCATCATGGTTTTCTCCGGCCGGTCTGCGATTTGTCGCTCGAACGGAATATTCAGGGATCGCACCATGCCGGCTGAACTGGTTGACCTCAATCGCATCCTTCTGACTCTTGCCCGTTCCCGGGAATTTCCCGACGGCTCGTCACGCCATGGATATGATTTCATTGCGCCGCTCGATCCCGAGGGACACATCGATCCGATCCTCTGGAAGAAGTATCGTGACTACTGCCGGGTTCGGCGGTTTTGGGCGGGCGAGGACGACGAAGTCGGTCGCCTCGTGCACAAGCCTGGCGGCGCTGAACACACACGCTGGGTTTTCGAGTACGATCCCGGTCGGGATGACGACGATGAAGTCGGTTACAAGCTCGGTGAACATGCGTTTTTGCCGGGCGACTATGTCTCGATCAGCGGAAAGGATGGCAAGCTCCAAACGTTTCGCGTCATCAGCGTCAATCCTGTCCTGCTGTCGATGGCCCTGCTCAAATCGTTCGAACTGGAAATCAAGGTGTGATCCCTGATCGCCGTCAACGACGGTTTGCGTTGCCGCAGCAGGGTACCGGACGGCTCACCGTCGGAACCAACGATTCGGTGTGGGTAAAGTGAGTTCGCCATGATCAAGGACGTGATGGTTCGGCTCGATGGGACCTCCGGGGATGATGTGCGCCTGGCTGCGGTCAACCAGATCGCCGAAATCTTCGAGAGCCATATCACCGGGCTGTTCTTCAACGTTCTGTCGTCGCTCGTCCCGGACGGGCGCAATGGCGCTGGCGCTGGTCAAGCCGCCAAATTGCTGGATACGGCGAAACAGGCAGGCGACATTATCGAAGCCACGGTGTTCGAACGGCTGACGCGGTTGCAACACCCGAGCAACCTGCGCCGGTTCGACGTGATCGGCGACGGCGATATTTCCGACACAACATTGCCTCTGGCGCGGGCCGTGGATGTCTTTGTGGCGCTTCGGCCGAACGGTCAATCCAACGAACCGCAAGGCCTGATCGAAAGCCTGCTTTTCGGAATGGGCGCCATCTCTTCTTGGTGCCAGACAATCAGAAGGCGATGGTGCCGTTCGAGAACGTCGTTGTGGCGTGGAACGGAAGCCGGGAGTCGGCGCGCGCGCTCGCCGAGTCTCTGCCTTATCTGCGCCAGGCAAGCAAGGTTGGCATCCTTGTCATAGAGGGTGAGAGTAAGACGGAAGCAGACCCGCTGAAGGGGAATGACGCTGTGCTTCACCTCCGCCACCACGGCATCAACGCGGTAAAATATCGTGCAATCGCCGAAGAAGACGAGATTGCCGACGCGCTGATTGCGGAATGCCGCACGCTCAATGCAAACCTGCTGGTGATGGGTGGCTACGGCCACTCGCGTCTGCACGAATTATTGCCGGGCAGCACCACCGATCGGGTGCTGCATCGTTCGCCGTTCCCCTTGCTCATCGCGCACTAAAATACTGACGCGCCTGCTGCCGTTCCGCTCATCCCCCGGCGGAGCATTGACGGTCGTCAAGGTGACGGCACCAACAGCATCATAGGTTGGATCGAACAACGTATTCAGAGCTGAGGGTCAGCCGGGCATTAACGCCGTGCTGGGGTGCTTTGCGTCGGCTTAGGGACAGCTATCATGGCCGCGGTCGATCCGGGAACCCTAATGTGGACTACGGCTTGCGAGATGATCGATCGCGCCGAACGATTGCATCGTCAATTCTTCCAGCCGACGGCCGCAGCCATTGGCGAGCTGAGCTGGGAACCGCCGATCGATATCATCGAGACCGATTCCGAGATCGTGATAACCGTCGCGCTTCCCGGCGTCGACCGCGACGACGTGAAAGTGACGGTTGATGCCGACGGGGTCTCGGTGGTGGGTTTCCGCCGCCCCAGCGCGATCCCGCGTGGCAGCCTCGTTCATCGTCTCGAAATCCCCTACGGAAAGTTCGAACGCCAGATCAGCTTTCCGGCGACGCGACTCCGGCTTGGCCAATCGGAACTTGCCAATGGATGTCTGACGCTGAAGTTCTCCAAATAGCTTCTGATGGAAGGGCGGATCGATGTCCGACGCAAATGTGAGCAACGATTCCGGCACCGCGACTGATCAACGCCATCCGGTCATTCCCGAGGATGCAACGATCATCCTGCCGGTTCGAAACATGCTGCTGTTCCCTGGCATGGTGCTGCCACTGACAATTGGTCGGCCGTCTTCGATCGCCGCCGTACAGGAGGCGGTTCGAAGCGGCCGCAGAGTCGGCCTGCTGCTGCAGGATGACCCCAGCATCGAAAACCCGGGGCCCGAACATTTGCGGCGCGTCGGTACCATTGCCGAAGTCTTGCGCTATGTTACTTCCGAAGAAACCCATTATGCCATTTGCCGGGGCTTGCGGCGGTTTCGTGCGGAAGAATTCCTGCCCGGCTTTCCATGTCTCGCTGCGCGCATCAGGGAGATCGGAATATCCGAAGTGATAACGCCTGAGGTCGAGGCGCGGATACGCTTGCTCAAGACGCGCGCCCGAGATGCGCTCCAGTTGCTGCCGAACCTGCCGCCGGAGATCGCCGCGGCCATCGATCGTCTGGAATCGCCGTCGGCACTCGCGGACTTTCTTGCCGGCATCATCGATATACCGGTCCACGAGAAGCAGGATCTACTTGAAACATTTGACGTTACGCAGCTTCTCGACAAGCTGCTGGGATTGCTGGCGAAGCGAATTCAGGTCCTGCAATTGTCGAAAGAAATCGCCGAACAGACGCAGCACACCCTGTCATCGCAGCAGCGTGAGCACATTCTTCGCGAACAACTTCGTCAGATCCAAAAAGAACTAGGCGATGACAGCGCTAAATCCACAGAAATGAAGGAGCTTGCCGAAAAAATCGAGAAAGCGGCGATGCCGAAGGACGCCGAGGATCAAGCCAGCAGGGAACTGAAGCGGCTTGAACGCATGCCGGAAGCCGCCGCCGAGTACGGCATGACGCGGACATATCTCGAATTGCTCGTCGAACTGCCCTGGTCAAGGTTCGATCCGGAGCGCATCGATATCGCGGAGGCGCGGCGCATCCTCGATGAGGATCATTATGGCCTGGAGAAAGTGAAGCGGCGCATTCTCGAATATCTAGCCGTACGTAAACTCAATCCGGATGGCAAGAGCCCCATACTTTGTTTCATCGGCCCTCCCGGCGTCGGCAAGACTTCGCTTGGCCAGAGCATCGCCCACGCGACCGATCGCAAATTCGCCCGACTGAGCCTCGGCGGCGTCCATGACGAAAGCGAGATACGCGGTCACCGACGAACCTATATTGGCGCGCTGCCCGGAAACGTTATCCAGGCCATCCACAAGGCAGGCACGCGCAATCCGGTGATGATGCTGGACGAGTTGGACAAGCTGGGCGCGGGATTTCACGGTGATCCCTCGGCGGCGCTGCTGGAAGTCCTCGACCCCGAGCAAAATGCGACGTTCCGCGACAACTATCTTGCCGTTCCCTTCGACCTCTCGAAAGTCTTGTTCATCTGCACCGCCAATGTGGTCGACAATATTCCGGCCGCCGTGCGCGACCGGGTGGAAATCATCGAAATGCCTGGCTACATCGACGACGAGAAATTGGCGATCGCGAAGCGCTATCTCATCAAGCGCCAACTGGCACAGGCGGGGCTGACCGAGGAACAATGCAAGATTACCGACGACGTCTTGCTCTCCATCATCCGCGACTATACGCGTGAAGCCGGCGTGCGCAACCTCGAGCGCCACATCGGGGCCATTTGCCGGCACGCCGCGATGCGCATCGCCGAGGGCGACGCGACGGCCGTGGCGGTCACGGTGACGGACCTTCACGCAATCCTGGGGCCGAAACGTTTTGAGCCTGAAATCGCAATGCGCACCAGCGTGCCGGGCGTTGCTACCGGCCTCGCCTGGACCCCCGCGGGGGGCGATATTCTGTTCGTTGAGGCGACCAGCATTCCCGGCCGTGGCAAGCTGATCCTCACGGGCCAGTTGGGCGATGTGATGAAGGAAAGCGCGCAGGCCGCGCTCACGCTGGTCAAGTCACGCGCCGCCGAATTCGGTATCGATACGATCGCACTACAGAAGTCCGACGTGCACGTTCATGTTCCGGCCGGAGCCATTCCCAAGGATGGACCGAGCGCTGGTGTAGCGATGTTTCTTGCACTCACGTCGCTTCTGACCGGGCGCACGATCCGGAGCGATACGGCGATGACCGGCGAAATCTCGCTGCGCGGTCTAGTGCTTCCGATTGGCGGCGTGAAGGAGAAGGTCCTGGCCGCGATCCAGGCCGGGATCACCACCGTTATGCTTCCAACCCGCAACCGCAAGGACATCGAGGACGTGCCCGAAAAGGCGCGTAGTCGAATTCGCTTCGTCTGGCTTGAGCGCGTTGACGACGCGCTCGAGGCTGCCCTCAATCCTCCGGAAACGCAGGAGCCGGGGATGTCTAAAACGACGCACAGGCCGCCGGCGGAAAGGCAAGCGGCGCATTCCCGATAGCCCGCAGGATCGGTCCTGGATCGGCATGCATTTAATCTTTGAAATTGACCAACGTCAGGGCGGCGACCGGCAATCGCGTCCATGGAAATGAAGGCCTGCCGTGAGATTGCCGTCATGCTCGATCGAACCCGCCATGTCGTCGCTCCCAGACATCACACGATGCATGTGCCGCGCACCATGTTCGCCGCGGCCATCGACCACTTTGGCGGCCCCGAAGTGATCACCCCTCACGCCCTGCGAATACCTGTAGTGGATGCCGGCGAAGTCTTGATCGCCGTCGATACCGCGGGCGTTGGCCGATGGGACGCCGATGTCCGGGAAGGGTATTTTGCCGGCCGCAAACCGCATTTTCCGCTCGTTCTCGGGTTCGATGGCGCCGGCGTCGTTGCTGCGGTTGGCTCCCGGGTGCGGCGACTGAAGGCTGGCGATGAAGTCTATTCCTACAACTGGGCGAACCCGAAGGGCGGATTCTATGCAGAGTATGTTGTGGTGCCTGCCGACAAGGCCGCGCCGATCCCCAGGCGGCTCGATCTGCGTCATGCCGGCGCGATCCCTATTACGGGGTTGACCGCGCTGCAGGGCATTGACGACGCGCTCGGTTTGAAAAAGGGAGAAACCGTCATCATTCATGGCGCCTCGGGAGGTGTGGGAACGCTCGCCGTCCAATTTGCGAGGCTGCGCGGCGCCCGAGTGTTCGCCACTGCATCGGGCAAGGATGGGGTGGAGCTGGTGCGGGAGATGGGTGCGCATGCGGTTGTCGAGGGCAAACGCCCCGATATCGACGATCAGGCGCGCCGCTTTGCACCCGATGGCGTCGACGCCGTACTGGCGCTCGCCGGCGGAGACGCGCTGGAGCTGTGCCTCAACGCGCTTCGGCCCGGCGGCCGCGTTGCGCACCCCAACGGCGTCGAGCCTGCGCCGAAGAAGCGGCGCGGCATGACACTGGTTCGATACGACGGTATTTCCGGGGTTCGGGAATTCGAGCGCCTCACCGCGGCGGTGCAGGCCGCGAGGCTCAAGGTTCCGATCGCGGAATGCTATCCCCTCGCCCGGGCTTACAAGGCGCATCAGCGCCTCGCCGAAGGTCACGTGGTCGGAAAAATTATCCTAGCAGTGCACGACTCCTAGTTGCGAGTTGGATCCGCTCACGTCTGTCCTGAGCGCGACGCAAGGCGACAAAGACCGGGCCAAGCCGCTTGCTATCGAGAGGCCCTGCGCGATTGAAGCCGATGCGGACGTACCGGCTGCTGAGCTGGCGTATGAAAGTCTTGTGACAAGGAAGGCCGACCGTCGGCAGACGCGCGGCCAGAATTCGACCGAAACATCTCAGCCATCATTAAAATAGCTCTTTTCCCGGCGGGAGGCTGAGTTTCCGCGATTTTGACAATGGACTTCCGGCATTCATCCAGCAGACTACCTGACATTGCGCTACCCTGTGTTGCCGCCAGCGTAGAAGGAATTTTGGCGATTGCCATTTGGTTCCAAGGCCTTTTCAAATTTTTTAACTTTATGGCGCTGAAAAAATAGGCTGACCCAAAGGCCGGCGAAATCCGCGCCGTGCCCATCGTTCGGCGCCCGCGAAGTAATTGCCACGCACGTATCGGCTGACTGGCGCGAAATACAAGCGTATACTAGGATTTGGGAGCGGGTATGCTTCAGCGCATCGGGCCACGGCAACAGGAATGCCTTTCGCGAGCGATCCATCGCAGGAAGCTCGCACAGGGCACGAACGACCCCAAGAGCCGCGCAGAATACTTCAAGATGGAAAAGAGCTGGCTTCGTTTGGCTGACAGCCATCAGTTCTCGGAACGGCTTGATCTGTTCGTGGCCGATAGGGAGCGCAGCAGAAAACCGGAATGAGGGCTCATTTCTGCCACCGCGCCAACTTCTCAGCACGTTCGAACGCCTCGGCATGCCAGCCTCCACGCCTCTGCCAGTTGAATCCAGTGTTGCTTTACCTCCGGATCAAGCCCGTCGCTGCCGGCGCGCCTGCAGCACTCCAGGAACTGCAGATGGCATTGCTTCGGGCTCAAGCGGCCTGAAAACAACTGCGTCACTTCAAGCGTACTCCCGGCAGGAGTCCGTGCGATCGGCTTCAACTCGGACCAGTTGGTAAGATCGAAGAAGGTATAATAATACCCCCTCGATCACATTATTCCTACAGCGATAAGGCAGGATGCGCATCAGATATTGAGCCGATTTGTCGGAACGGACGACGCTGCGTTCCATCGTTGCCCGCGTTCCAGGACCGTGCGAATATCACGCCGCAGGTCGCCGGTCTCGAAATGACTTACGATGTCGGTGAGCGGCCGGCCCCGGTCGGCCGAGATCAAATTGAAGATTGTGGTGACCGCCGGGGTGAAACTGCGGATGATCAGGTCGCCGTCGAGCAGAACCGTAGCGATCTGAGTGCTCCCGAACAGAATCTTGCTGTTGAGTTCGGTATTAACCGTGTGCAGCT
>Ga0137412_10005321_pt1 | contig 10275 bp, 12 predicted proteins | sample CZODoug2_1_16fun_FD_122160 | JGI IMG/M metagenome (GOLD analysis project Ga0137412, IMG submission 122160) | Vadose zone soil fungal communities from Angelo Coast Range Reserve, California, USA - CZODoug2_1_16fungal (Hybrid Assembly) | ecosystem: Environmental > Terrestrial > Soil > Vadose zone... | reverse complement strand
TTTTTTTAAAATAGAAGTTCTTTTTAAAATATTTATTTTTTTAAATAATATTTTAATTATAATTATTTTTTATAATTATTTATTTAAAAATAATATAAATTCTTTTAATTTTATATTTAGACTATTTTTATCCTCTTACTCGACCCCTCAGGCTGTGACCAACGTGCTGGTCCATCAGGGCCACTGGTGCGACAACGGGGGTATCTCGAGTGCCGATGGTTGCCCACTTTTTCCTTCATGATGAGCTCCACACTTGTCTGTTTGATTGGACTGCCCGTCCACATGTCGATAATATGGGACATGGTGTTTGTTCGTGGGTTCTTACTCTGGTCACTTTATTCACTGATCTGCTCGATACCCTCCATAAATCGCAGCCATTCGATCGGACCTGACATGGCTGGCATAATAGCAGCATTCTGCATATCGTTATTTTCCATCACGGCAAGACCAGATACGGAATCCAAACGCTGACGCTCGCCGGCTCGTCCCAAAAGCTGGTTGTAGATCTCATACGCCATACGCAATCCCGATGCTCAGATCGGATGACCAAAGCATTTCAGGCCACCGTCCACCTGGCATGGAATCTTGCCGTTGCGGTCGTAAACACCATCGAGGATGTCGGTCACTGCGTGGCCGTCTTCCGACAGGAACAGATCTTCCATGGTGACGAGTTCGGTAATGGAGAAGCAGTCGTGAACCTCGATGAGGCTGAGTTGCGACTTCGGATCCGTGATTCCGGCTTCCCTGTAGGCCTTGGCGGCAGCGTTGCGGGTGTTGCGGACATAGCTGCCGTCCCACTGGTCGGTGGTGGATTCCTTCCCGCTCGAGACCGACAGCTGGACTGCTTTCAGCGTGACCAGATCCGTCTTGCCCAGCGACCGCGCGATCTCGGGCGTGGTGACAATGGCTGCCGCCGCACCATCGCTCACGCCGCAACAATCAAAGAGGCCGAGCGGCTCGGCGATCATCGGCGCGTTGAGAATGGTGTCCATGGAGACGGCCTTACGCAGATGTGCCTTCGGGGAATGGACGCCGTTCTGGTGGCTTTTCCAGGAGACATGCCCGATGGCGCGTTTCAGATCGTCCCGGTCGACTTTGTATCGCGCCCGATAGCCGGCGGCGAGCTGGGCGAACCCCGCGGGGGCCGACCCCATGGGGAGCCATAGGTCGTTCAGCGTTCCTTTCGTCTGGACCGGCAGGCCGCCATAGCCAGCGTCCTTGAGCTTTTCGGAGCCAACGGCGAGCGCAATGTCCACGGCACCCGACGCAACGGCATAGGCCGCGCCGCGCAATGCCTCGGTTCCCGTGGCACACATATTCTCAACGCGGCTTACCGGAATGCCGTCGAGGCGCAACGCGGTCGCTGCGGGAATGGCGGAGATGCCGACATTGATCCGATCGAAGCAGGATCCGGTCCAGGCCGCGTCGATCCGGCTTCGCTCGATCCCCGCATCCGCGAGGGCCTCATCGAACGCTTCGGCGAGCAATCCTTCCGTGCCCACGTCCCAGCGTTCCCCGAAGCGGGAACATCCCATCCCGATGATTGCGACCTTGTCTTTGATGCCCGTTGCCATCACTCACTCCTTTCGTATCGAGGCCCGCTCAATTGGCGGGCGCTGCTTTCCAGAAATAGCGGTAATAGCCGCGGGTGTCGTCGCGCTCCTTGATTCGAAAGCGCATTTGAAGCCGGGTGCCGACGCCGAAGGTGGTGGGCTCGACATCGACGAACTCCATGAGGAGGCGTGCCCCGACGTCGAACTGTGCAAACCCGACATACAGAGGCGGCGACGGGTGATAGGTCAATGAGTCGGCGGTGTAGGTCAGAACCTTCGCGGCCTCTTCGGCAAGGCAGAGCGGCTGCAGCGCGCTTGCCGGCGCCTGGCATTCGACGCAGTAGGCAAGTTGGGGGAACTGCACCTGGCCGCACTGCGAGCATTTGCCGGCGACGAAGCCGAAGACCTGATCGGACGAGCGGTATTGCTCGGTCAAGGCGGTCTTGGTGTCCCGCTCCGCGCGCATGCCGTAGTCGGGGTACAATTCACCATAGAATGTGGCGAACTGGGTGTAGCTTTGGACGCCGAACCCGCGCGCCACGCTGTCGCTGACAGCAATCGTGGGCCGGGCCGATACCACGACATTGGTCGCACGGAACACAAGAACGTCCGCTCCCTGACCGAAACCCGCCACCGCGATGACGTCGCCCGGCACCGCCTGGTCGAGAACGTTGGCGAGCATCAGGAGGCTGTGGGCCGTGCCGGTGAAGCCGACTTCGGCATCGAGGGAATCGGCGACGGCCGTCGCGGCGATGCCGGCCGCCTTGGCGATGGCATCCGCAATTCCCTTGCCCGGCGCCGGGAAAATGAACTTTGTCACCTCGGCCGGCGCGACCTTGGCGTCGAGGAGCGCCGCCTTCAGGGCCTTGAGGCCTACCTTGAGGTAGCCTTCATCGCGAATCCAGCGCTCCTCCCAGTAGTAATCATAGGCGGCGCCGGCTGCCCTGAAGTGATCGACGAGAAGCGTGGTACTGGAACTGAATCCGAGCAGTTCGGCAGCGACTCCTTGATCTCCGACCAGAAAGGCGGCCGCGCCGGCACCATATTGCATTTCCTGTGCGCTGGCAGGACGGGCCCGCAGCCGGTCCGATCCGATAACCAGGATCGGCTCTCCGGATGAGCGCATGGCAGAGCCGAGCGCAGCGATCCCTGCGCGATGAGACCCGCCGAAATCGAGGACCCGCACGTCATGATCGAGTCTCAGCGCCGCGGATACGATAGCGCTTGACTGCAGATCGGCCGATGGAGCCGTGGTCGAGGCCAGCCGAACTTCGCGGACCGTCTTGCGATTCAGTGTCGGCACACAGTTACGTGCCGCTTCCACCGCCATGGTGACAATGTCTTCGTCCCAGGAACAATACGCTCGTCGTCCCTTGGCGAGTCCCTTCAACGACGGCGCAACCCACTGGTGCGCCGAGGCGATTGCGCTTCTTTCCAACCGTGGCCGGGGAATGTAGGCACCCCAGGTGGTGATTCCAAACGTCATCGGAGTAAATCCTCAATGCGGCTTCGGGGTAGGCTCACCGAATGCGTACGATTCCGCGGTCGAGCACGATTTCGTTGCGCTCGACCACACGGGCGCGGAAACGCCACCGGTTGTCTTCTTGGAACAGTTCGAGGCGGATCGTCTCGCCCGGAAAGACGGGCTTGCTGAATCGCGTGAAAAGCTCGACGAGCCGGTCGGGATGGTTGTCGCAAAGCTCGCGGACCAGGCCGAAGCAGGCGATCCCGAAGCTGCACAATCCGTGAAGGATCGGCCGCTCGAAACCGGCCGCCGCCGCCGCCGCGGGATCGGCATGGATGGGGTTGTAGTCACCGTTCAACCGGTAGATCAGCGCCTGACGGGGAATGGTCGCGATCTCGATGACCTTGTCCGGAGCCCGTTCCGGCAGCACCCCGAGCGGCGGCAAGGGTTTTCCCCAGCCGCCGCATCCTCCGTCGGCACGTAGGAAATAAGTCGAATGCACGCGGCAGATCAGTCCGCCATCCGCGTCGTCGATGATGCGCTTTTCGAAGTACACGACGGCACCCTTTTCAGGCCCTTTGTCTTCGACACCGAGGACTTCGTATTCCCCACGGATCGTCGCCGTCGGCTTCAGCGGCCGTTCGAAGATCACTCCCTGTTCTCCGAAGAGAACCTTGAGGAAATTGATCCCGAGGGCGGGATCGGTTAGCCACATGCCAGGAAAGACGAGCACCGAGGATTGGGACGGAAGGATTCGCAAGTACTTCTCGTACACATACGGCAGCTGGACGGGATCGACGGGATCCGCGCCCACGCCTACGCCCAGGGCGTAAAGAATGGTATCTTTCGCGTCATATCGCTGCGTGATCGGCGGGAATTTCCGGTGAATCAGCGCATCCAAATTCATCTGTTGTCCTGCAATGTCGGTTCGTGTCGCCGGCGCCCACTGCAGCAGGCGGCAGGGATTTGAAACACTCCCAAAAACACTGGGGGTAACCACCATCAGACCATGCCAACTTAACCCCTATTGGGGCTCGATTTAAGATTGAGGGTTATGGAAGATGGCTGAGCAGATTCTCGAAGGAAAAGTCGTCCTGGTCACTGGCGCGGGCATCGGCATCGAGGGTTGAAATGGCGTCTCCGGAACTGGCACAGCTCGTCGCAAAACTTCGCGCAACGAAGATTTCAGGTGACCAGCCGATCGAAGAGATGAGGGTGAGTTGGGACAAGTTTGCCACCGCTTTTCCACCTGCCCCGGATCTTTCATTGGCCTCCGTTGCGGCGGGAGGCGTGCCGTCGGAATGGGTGTCCGCTCCCGGTGCCGACGAAAGCCGCATCGTTCTGTATCTTCACGGTGGCGGATATTGCATCGGCAACCTGGCAAGCTGTCGTAATTTCGCCGGACGCGCCTCCCGGGCCGCCGGCGCCAGGGTCCTGTCCGTCGGCTATCGGCTGGCCCCGGAAAATCCCTTCCCGGCAGCGCTGGAAGATGCGCTCACCAGTTATCGTTGGTTGCTCGATCAAGGCATCCCGTCATCCAGGATTGCACTCCTTGGAGATTCGGCGGGCGGCGGCCTTGCCATTGCCACGGCCGTAGCCCTGCGCGACGCGAACGACCCTTTGCCGGCAGCAATCGTGGCGGTCGGCCCATTGACCGATCTGGCGAAGGAGAGCCCGTCCCTGAAGGAGCGTGCTCATCTCGATCCAATCGTTACCTATGAGGGCAGTATGATCAATGCGCGGCGCTATGTCGGCCAACACGGTGATCTAAAAGATTCGCTTGCCTCTCCCCTCTACGCCGCTCTCGAGGGGTTGCCGCGCATGCTCATCCTGGTGGGAACGCATGAATGCCTTTTCGACGACTCCACACGGTTTGTCAGCAAGGCAAAAGCGGCGGGAGTCCCGGTAGAACTCGACATCTGGGAAGACATGATTCACGACTGGCCGCTTTTCGCGGACGTTCTTCCCGAGGGACGTGAGGCGATCGAAAAGATGGGACGGTATATCAGGGTGGCTATTCCCTGAGTCCTGCGGCGATCGATCCGCGAAGCATCGCCGTGAAATGAATGAATTTCCAATTGAAGGATTCCCAAAGATGACAACAGCGCCAGCAAACACTGGATCACGCCCGGCCGGTGGTATGACCATCGGCGTGATTGGTATCGGAGACATGGGTGCGGCGATAGCGACGTCGCTCTTGCGTAACCGCTGCGACCTGGTCGTGTCCGACTTGCGGGCGACAGAGGTTTCAAAGTTCGTGTCCCAGGGGGCGCGGGCAGCGAGATCGCTGGAAGCATTGGCCGATGAATGCGACGTCGCCCTCGTGGTCGTTGTCGACGACAAGCAGGTCACCAGCGTGGTTGGTGAATTGCTGGGGCATCCGGGGCGGCTTCACAGCATCATCGTCAGCAGCACTGTACTGCCGGCAACGCTCATAGCGCTCGAGGAGGAAGCAGCAAAACAAGGCGTGAGTCTGATCGACGCGCCGGTATCAGGCGGGGCGGAAAAGGCGTCGCGCGGCATCATTACGGTGCTGGTCGGAGGCGAAACCGCGGCAGTCGATCGATGCCGGCCGGTCTTTGAATCCTTCGGCAAGAACATTTTCCATGTCGGGCCTCTGGGAGCAGGAAGCGCGGCCAAGTTGGTCAACAACCTGTTGAGCATCGGGGGCAACATGCTGCATCTCGAGGCAATGCAGCTTGCGCATGCCTATGGCATCAGCGAGGACTCGGTCGTCGAGTTCGTCACCGTCAGCGCCGGTGATTCGCGGACCTTGCGGACCTGGGGACGGATCGATCGTGCTCGTCGTTCGCATTATTTGTTCGGGACTCCCGCGATTTATGAAATGTTTTCGAAAGATGTGAAGAATGCGGCGAAAGCGGCCGGCCAGCGCGGCGTCATCCTCCCGATTGCCGCGACCATCGGCGCGTCGATGGAGGAAAAAATGAAAGTCAGGGACGCGTTCGTAGAGGAGCACGGCATGACTGCGCCGCTGCCGCGGTGCGGGATCTGCGGTCAGGAGTTGGCAGCTCCGTTTCGCCACGCGGGCGTCCATCCCGAATGTGCCTACGATCCCGAGGGACAGTCGAATCGTTAGTAAACGTCAGTCCTCATAAGAATTGCGCGACGTAGGATCCGTAGACTTGGTCTGCATGCTTGGTGTCCAGATATTCCCGCACCCGCACGATCTTGTCGTCACGGATCTCGAAGAGAAAGTGATAGAAGTTGTTGTAGATCGCGCCGTCGATGAGCTTGCCGTAGCCTTGGACTTCGGCGGCGACCTTGTCGTCCTGGCTGATCATGTCAAGGATCGTCATCTTGAACCCCAGCCCGTTTTCCAGGGTGCGCTCGAAGATCTCTGCGATCGCGTCGAGCTTGTCCTGGATCTCGCCCGCGCCGGTCACCCACCAGACCACGTTTGGAGAGACATATTTCTTAGTCGCGGCTCTGAAACCCTGCGTCGATATGCATCCCATGAATTCATGGATGAATTGTTCATTAGCCTTTGACATCGTCATTTCTCATTTTTTAAGGGCCGCCGCCCGGCCGATGCCGCTACTCCCGCCGGTCACGATGATCACGCGCTTGGCCAAACTAAAACTCCGAAACGTTTCTCCCAATGACATTCTCACCCTCCATGACATTTGTGCGAAGCTGCAATTGGTGCCTATGTCGCCACGACGGGTTTTACGTGCTCCAACACGGATTCGCCGTCCGGATATTCAACCAACTCAACGCGAATCCCGTCGGGATCGGTACAGATCAGCCATTTTCCCTGAAGCTTGGGGTGATCGAAAATCGTACGCGTCGATTCGACGATACTGCCGCCATATTCCACGACGCGCCTCGCCACTTCCTCGATGTCCTCCACCCAAACGGCCAAATGGGTGAACCCCAACTTGTTCATCGGCCGCCTTTCAGAGGTTCCGCAATGACCGGGCTTCTCGAAATAGAGAATTTCGAGTTTCAGGTGATCGCGACGAATCATCTTGGTCTGAAGATAGAGGTCACCATCGATTTCCATGACTCGCTTCCAGCTGCTGCCGTAAAACGGCCCCCCCCGAAGAACCTCGAAACCCAATCCGTCGCACCAAAACCGTAAGGCACGGTCGAGGTCCGACACGCAAAGCCCGATGTGGCCGACCATCTTGATAGGCATTTCCAATCCTCCAAATCAACATGCCGCGGAGAGCAAACGCTACCCTTGCGCTTCCGATTTTTCGCGTTGCAAGACAGCTTCACCGGCTGGATAGTCAACGAATTCAACACGAATTCCGTCGGGGTCGGTACAGATCAACCATTCTCCCTTGATCTTGGGGTGATCGAAATTCGTGCGCGCCGATTCGATCACGCTGCCGCCATAGTCCACGACGCGTTGCGCCACTTCGGCTATGTCGGTCGCCCATATGGCCAAATGAGTGAATCCCAGCTGGTTCATCGGCGACCTTTCACGGGTTCCTAGGGTGTCGGGTTTTCTGAAATGCATGATTTCCAGCATCATGTCGTCACGACGGATAATCCGTGTCTGGAGATCGAGGTCATCGAGTTCCAACACTCGTTTCCAACTTCTGCCGTAAAATTCGAACTCCCGAAGAACCTCAAAACCCATCCCGTCACGCCAAAACCGTAAGGAACGATCGAGGTCGGAGACGCAAAACCCGATGTGACCGACAGATCTGATGGGCATTTCTCGTTCTTCCATTCATCTTGGTGCGACGAACCGTGCCGTTACCGGAAGGCCTGCCGCATCGAGGCGCCGCTCTGTACCGATTCGGCTTCCTCTCGTTTATATGACCTGCCCCTCATATTTACCCCGCCAGAATCCGCATTTAACCTGGCAGAATTGAGAGCAGCACGGCAGGTTTACCAAAGGTGCTCGGTATCGAGCACGATGCACACGACGTGCGTCATGCCGCGGCAGCGGTCGACATGGCCCACTCCGGTCCGGTCCTCGGCCGTGCATATATCGCCGGCATGAAACACCTCGATCCTCCCCCCGCGTCCGCCCGTCTCGATTTCCATTTCGCCGGAGAGGAAAATGCCGAAGTTATTGATGACTTCGGGGTGCCAGTCGAGAACCCCATCTTCCCAACACAGGTAACGGAACCCGGCAACCGGTCGCATGGAACTCCAGCTATTCGTGGGAGCCGCGAACAGTTCGGGAAAGTCCACGAGATACGCCTGGTCATCATCGTCGCGAAGAACCCGCTTGAGGTTAGGCTCGGAGGAACTTCGGGGATTGTGGGTTCCCGGCGGCTGGAGCTTTGCGTCCGGGCCCGGCCAATCCCGGGAAACCCCGATCTGAACAAGGCGGCAATGGTCCTTGGCTGCGGTCCTCACCTTCGAGAGCGCAGCCGACTCTGCCAAGAAGACATCGCCGGACTCGAGCGTCAGCACCGCGCCAATGCCGCCATCGATCGTCAATCGACCTGAAATCACGATACTGAGCAACGAACCTGGTTCGCTTGCCAGATTGTCGACGTCGCCATCGTCGAACCGGATGGTTCGTAGGAACGAAGAGGGGCTGAGATTTTGTTCTGCTTTTGGAATTTCCCCTCTTGCCTGCTGACGGAAATATTCCGCCGAAGAATCTCCTTTGCGATGAAGCGACGGCAGCGGCAGCGGTCCAATGTCGACGGCACCGTTTCCCTGCGCTCGAATTTGAAAGGCTTTCATCGGATGCTTATCCTTCCGTTAAGGTGTTTACACAGGCACTTCCGTCTTACGCTAGCCCGGGCAAAGTCGTACTCGCGTTTGCGAGAGGTGTGATGGAGAGCGGTTTGCATGCGCCGTTCGTTACGGCCGGGGCGCGCGCCCCGCAGGCGAGCTATTTCAGCGTGAAGCCACCATCTACCACGATGTCGGCGCCCACCACGAATGAAGCTTCGTCAGACAGGGCGAAACAAATGACATTTGCCAACTCCTGCGCATCGGCGACACGATTGACGCAGTTGTTCCGTGCGAATTCCGCGAGGCGTTCTGGCGAGACCCCGCCGGTGAGGCCGGTCTTGACGACGCCTGGCGAAACAACGTTGATCCGCAGGTTCCGGGACGCATATTCCTGGGCCGCGGAGCGGACCAGGCCGATCACACCATGTTTGGTGGCGGTATAGGCATCTTGACCCTTCAGACCGATCGAGCCGTAGATCGAGCCCGTGTTGACGATCGCGCCGCCCCCAGCCGCAAGGATCGCGGGAATCTGATACTTCATTCCGTAGAAGACGCCATGAAGATTGACTTTGCACACGTTTTCCCACTCCTCGATGCTGATCTCATGAAGGGGGGCAAGTCGCCCGGCCACACCGGCATTGTTGACCGCAAGATGAAGGAATCCGAACTCCTTTTGTGCCAGGGCGACGACGCGTTCGTGTTCGGCCGGCACGCCAACGTCGGCAACCGTGCCAATAGCAACGCCACCGTCCGCGACGATTGATGCGGCGACCGTCTGAACTGTCTGCGCGCGATCGACGAGAAGCACCTTCGCTCCGTCGCTGGCAAGCCTCCGCGCCGTAGCCTCACCGATTCCCGAGGCCGCTCCTGTAACCAAGGCGACCCTTCCCTCGAAACGTTTTGCCATATCTCCTCCTTTTCGGTTGAAGGTTGACATGCGCATAGCATGCGTCGCCCGTGAAGATCATGGGCTATCGATATGGCGAGGGTCACCAACGGGCTGTAGTGGCGTAGCGTGTGCCGCGGGCAATACGGTTCGGAGCTGTTCATCAAGTAGGTAGGCGCACCAACGCACAAACGATACAGGAAATATCGCAGATCAACAACCCACCGAAAAAGGTCAGGGCACTAGCCGCGCCTGATGGGGGACGATCGCCAAACAACTGGGGAGAAGCTAGTTGCCCTGAAAGATATCAAGCTTGGAAACAAAAACGTCCGGGGGAAACGATGAAACGTCACAGAGTTAGCCGCAGGAACGAATTGCTTGTGTCGACCGCGGCACTCATAGGCTGCGTCTCGATTACAAATGTTGCACTTGCGCAGTCGTCGAGTCCGAGTGCCGCGCCGCAATCGGGCGGTACTTCGGGAGGCGATCTTATGGAAATCGTGGTAACGGCCCAGAAGCGCAACGAGAAGATCCAGGAGGTGCCGATCAGCATTTCGGTCGTAACGTCCGGTGACCTTGACAGGGCAGGCGCGACCAACAATTTGGACCTGAATCAACTGGTGCCGGGTGTCAAGATAGACCGGGTTGGCGGCTTCACCAATCCATCGATCCGCGGCGTTTCGACCTTCATCAATCTGCCG
>Ga0137412_10005319_pt1 | contig 10275 bp, 7 predicted proteins | sample CZODoug2_1_16fun_FD_122160 | JGI IMG/M metagenome (GOLD analysis project Ga0137412, IMG submission 122160) | Vadose zone soil fungal communities from Angelo Coast Range Reserve, California, USA - CZODoug2_1_16fungal (Hybrid Assembly) | ecosystem: Environmental > Terrestrial > Soil > Vadose zone... | reverse complement strand
ACAGCCCCACAGCGGCCAGTGCCAGAGCCAAGGCGGCAAATGCGCCGAAGAGCCAGGAGATCAGGTGGCCTCGCGCCCACTCGGGCTGTTCCTGAATCCAGCCGTCCAGGTCGCGGACATCGTTACTGGTCTGCTGATCGCGGTCCACCGAGTTGACCGCAAGCTGTACCGCATGGAGCAATCGAAGCGGCGGGATCTGGGACCGGACCAGCAACTGCGTTCCCATTACCTCGATCAGCGTGTCGGGAACGAACACTTCCGATCGCACCGGCTTGGAGAGACCGTCATTGAGCTTGTCCTCGACCACGCCGACGATCCGCAGCCAACCATCCGCTCCAGGCGCCAGCATGTTGTAAGGCGGCTGCACCGCTAGCCCGGGCCACTTGATCGAATGACCCACGGCATCCTCTCCGGGAAAATACCGCCGAGCCAGCGTTTGATTCACCACAGCGACCAAGGCGCCGCGATAGTCCTCCGCCTGATCCCAAATTCGGCCCTCGAGAAGCGGAATGCGCAGCAAAGGGAAGTACTCCTGGCTGACCATGCTCAAACGCGCGGCTTGATCGTGCCCCGACGGCTTGCCAAGAATCTCGAATTTGGTCTCGAAGCCGTTCGATGGCGGCGTAGCGTTGGTGGATAGCGCCGCCATCGTCACCCCAGGAACCTCTGCCACATTCTCTCGCAGCTGATCGAAATAAGCGGCGCGTCCGGCCCAGGTGGTGTATGCCCCATCGCGCAAGGGAATGCCCACCGCCATAACGTTGTGCGGATCGTAGCCCAGGGGAATATGAGCCAGGCGCAAGAATCCCTCGATCGCGGCACCCGCTCCGGACAGCAGAATCAGCGTGAGCGCGATTTGCCCCGCGATCAACGCGCCGTGCGCGCGCCGCCCGCTCACCCCGCCTGTCATTTTGCGCGCGCTTGCCTGCATCACCTGACTCACGTCTGTCCGCGACAGTTGCAGGGCTGGCCAAAGGCCAAAGAGGACGCCCGTGCCCATCGCCGCGGCGATCGAAAACAACAGCACCACCAGGTTGATATGAATGGAAGCCTCATGCGGAAACGAACTCTCCGGCAGGTTGGCCACAATGGTATTCAGAGACAGGGTGGCTAGAACTACTCCGGCGACAGCCCCGCTAACCGAGAGCAACAACGATTCGGTAAGCAACTGGCGAACGATCCGGCGGCGGCTGGCTCCAATGGCTGCGCGCACCGCGAACTCGTGCCGCCGCGCCGTTGCGCGCGCCAACAGGAGAATCGAAACGTTTCCGCATCCGATCAGCAGCAGCAGGGTGACCGCGCCGAAGAGCAGATACAGCGTTCCACCCAATTGCTGTACGAATTCTTCGTTGATCCCCATCACATGCAGGCGGAATGTATTCGGCGGGAAGTGTTTGGGCGTCTCCTTCGCAAACTGGTAAATCAGCGGTTGCAGGGCGGCGTCAGCCTGGACGTGGGTCACGCCCGGCTTAAGGCGAATCTCTGTGAAGTAGGACAGAGCTTGATTGGAATCTGTTTTCAACGGAAGGTACACGTCTCCGTCTTGCCAGGTAAACCGCGGCGCCGCCACTCCCACGATCAAATAGCTTTTATGATCCAGTCGGATCGTCTTTCCCACGACGGCGGGGCTGGCGTTAAAATGCCGCTGCCAGAATTTGTGGCCGAGTTCGGCCACTGGTTGCGGGTCCTGCCCGTCGATGGCGTCAGAGGGTTGCAGGTTCCGGCCGAGCGCCGGGGCAACACCCAGGAACTCGAAGGCGTTCGAACTCATGGACGCCGCCTGGATGTTTTCCGGCAAATCTCCTCCGCCCTGGCGGGTGATGCCATAGAGTACAGCAAAACTCATCCCGCCATCGATCCAATCCTGGAAGCCACAGTCCCTAACTTTAAGGCTGTAACGTCCACCAATGGGAGCAAAACCGGAGCCAAATGATGAGTATGGATACCCTCGAGAACAAAACGCCGGCGGAAAACGAAGTCACAGAGCTGCGGGACCAGGTCGAGTCTTTGCGACACCTGGTTGGGTCCATGTTGATCCTCCTGGTCGTTGTCAGTGGCACCTTCAATATTTATCTGCTGCGACAGTGGAAGACATCCAAGACCGATTTAGCCGTCTTCAAACCGCAAGCGGCCAACCTGATCGCCTCTTACCAGAAGAACGAACAGCCTGCCGTGGAGAACTTCATCAAAAAGATGGTCGAGTACGGCCAGACTCATCCCGAAGACAATAACGAGCGGCAGGCCATTCACGAACACGTCAGCGTTGCGCTCGCGCCAGCTCCACAGAAAAAAACTCCGTCACCGAAGGTTGCCGCGAAGACTGCGCAGCATGATAGCGTGAAGCCCGGCGGTGGAAAATAATTCTCCGTGGTGATTTTCAATTAAAGCGAGGGGCCCGATGACCTGGATCAAGACTGTGCCAATGGAAGAAGACGAGCGTGTGAAAAAAGCGATGGAAGCGCAGCGCAAGCTCTATCCGATCGAGTACGCCACGCCGGTCCATCCCGTGAATGACGGCGCGACTTCCGGCATCGTGGCGAGCCACACACTGCTTCCCGACGTGCTGTTTCATGCCTTCAGCACGTTTGGGGCGCTAATGTCGCCGGATTTGCCTCTGCGGCGGCATCAGCACGAGATGATCGCCACCATGGTTTCGGTGACGAATCGCTGCCACTATTGAATCGAATCTCACGCAGAGTTTCTGCGCCGGGTCACGCTGGATGAAACGATGGTCAACGCGCTGCGCAACGACTACCGAACTGCGCCCATCAGCGAACAGGATCGCACCATGCTGGATTACGTCGTGAAACTGACCAAAGATGCCACGAAATGCGGGCCGGAAGATCATGGCAAGCTGCGCGACGCGGGATTTGACGATCGCGGCATCCTGCAAATCACGCTGATCGCATCCTGGTTCAACTACATTAATCGCGCGGCGGATGCGCTCGGCGTGGGCCGCGATTGACACTTGGGGGAATGGTGAAGCGATCGCTTGCAACTATTCTGTTTCTTGCGTTGGCTGTAGCTTTGCTTGGAAAAACAGGAATTGGGGCAACGCCCGAAGCCTCCACGATTCAGTTCCGCGATGTCACGCAATCAGCCCACATTCACTTCGTTCACAACAACGGCGCCTTTGGGAAGAAATTTCTGCCGGAAACCATGGGACCGGGTGTGGCCTTCATTGACTGTGACGGGGACGGCTGGCCGGACATTTTTGTCGTGAACGGCATGGATTGGCCCGGCCACGTTCAGAAGCACTCGACGCCCAAGCTCTATCACAACAACCATGACGGCACGTTCACCGACATAACTCACCTGGCAGGACTGGACGTGGAGATGCTTGGAATGGGCGTGGCCGTGGGCGACTACGACAACGATGGCTACGACGATCTTTTCGTTACTGCGTACGGGCAGAACCGCCTCTTTCACAACAACGGCAACCATACATTCACGGAAGTCACCCAAAAAGCGGGCCTGCTTGGGCCGAAAGAATTCAGCTCCAGCGCCGCCTGGGTCGATTACGACAAGGACGGTAACCTGGATCTGGTCGTCGGCAACTACGTCCAGTGGACTCCGGAAACGGATCTCTACTGCACCCTCGATGGAAAAAGCAAATCGTACTGCACGCCGGAATCCTACAAAGGAACTTCCGTCCGCCTCTGGCACAATCGCGGCAACGGTACCTTTGAAGACGTTACTCAGAAGGCCGGCCTCGGAGACCCCACTTCGAAAACTCTCGGCGTCGCCATCCTCGATTTTGACAATGACGGCTGGCCGGATCTCTTGTTTTCGAATGACACCCAGCCGAACAAGTTGTATCGCAACAATGGCAATGGCACCTTCACCGAAAAAGCGGTCGTCGCTGGAATCGCCTTCAGCGAAGACGGCGTGGCCCGTGCCGGCATGGGAGTGGACGCCGCCGACTACGATCACTCCGGCTTTCCCAGCCTGCTGATTACGAATTTCTCGAACCAGATGCTCTCGCTCTATCACAACGAAGGAAAAGGACTCTTTGTTGACGAAGCTCCCCGTTCGGAAATCGGCCGCAATTCCCTGCTCACTCTCGGATTCGGGTGCTTTTTCTTTGATTACGATCTCGATGGCTGGCCAGACGTTTTAGTCGCCAACGGCCACATCGACGCCGACATCCAGCGCGTGCAGGCAAATGTGAAATACGCCATGCCGCCGCATCTCTTCCGCAATATCGGCAAGGGTCGGTTTGAAGAAGTCACCAAATCACTCGGGCAAGCGTTCGCCTCTCCCAGGGTCGGGCGTGGCGCCGCCTACGCGGACTTTGACAACAACGGCCGCCTCGGCTTGCTGCTCTCCACCAACGGTGGCCCGGTCTATTTGTTCAGGAATGAAGCGCAGGGCGCTGCGGCATCGAACAAAAGTCTGCGCATCAAGCTAATCGGCACAAAATCCAATCGCGACGGCATCGGCGCAACTGTGAGGTTGAGCGCCGGCGGCGAAACGCAAACACAAATGCTCCGCAGCGGCTCCAGCTATCTCTCTGCCAGCGAACTCGTCTTGACATTCGGCCTCGCCCACAATGAAAAAGCCGACACCCTCGAAATCCGCTGGCCCAGCGGCCAAGTCGACCGCCTCTCAAGCGTCCCCGCCGGCGACACCATCACCGTCACCGAAGCCAAAGGTATTACCTCAACGCGGAAGTTCGGGAAGCACTGAACGGAGCGCGGCGTTGCGCCCCTTCACGTCGCTCCCATCCGTCATCGCGATCCTCAGAGGGCCCATGATCTACTCGTAACGCAAGGCTACCATGGGATCAACGCGCATCGCCCGCCGCGCCGGGATCCAGCAAGCCGCAAGCGCCACGAGCCCCAGCAGCGCCACCACTCCGGCAAAGGTCGCGGGATCGTTCGCTCGCACGTCAAATAACATGCTGGCCAGGAACCTCGTTACGCCCAGCGCCACGCCGATTCCAACGGCCGCTCCAGCGACGACCAAAGCGATCCCTCGCCGCGCCACCAGCAGCAACACATGGTTTCTCTCCGCCCCCAGCGCCAGGCGTATCCCCACTTCCTTCGTGCGCCTCGCTACATCGTAAGAGAGCAAGCCATACAGCCCGATGCAGGCCAGCGCTAGTGCCAGCAAACCGAAAAAGCTCGACAGCCGGGCCATCACCCGCTCTTGAAAGAGCGACTCTTCGATCTGCTCGCTCTGCGTGCGCACTTCGAACAATGGCAAGTTCTTGTCCGCTCGCGAAACCACGTCCCGCACCAGTCCCGCCAGCGCCGTTGGATTCCCTGCTGTGCGCAATTCAAAGTGCGCGCTATTTGCGACTAGCGGCAGATACATCGTCGGCCTCAGTTCACCTCGCAAATCGTCGTATTTGGTGTTGCCAGCCACTCCCACAATCAAGTACCCGGGCTGCGGGCCCTTCGTCCGCTCGTCTTCGTGCTCGCCGTTCCCAATGTGCCTGCCGACTGGATCTTCCTTCGCAAAATACCTCCGCGCAAACACTTCATTCACGATCACTGGTATTGGCGCTGCCTGTGCCTGCGAGACTCTGTCCGCGGTTCCACCTCCCGCTTGACTTCGTTCTTCGGCCGCCTTAATCGCTCCGTTCGTCGCCGTGGCAGTAGCAAAATCCGGAGGCACAAACGTCCTTCCGGCCAGCGACGGAATACCCATCGTCGGGAAAAAATTCAGCCCCACGGGCATGACGGCAATATTTACATTCGTGTTCTGCGGTGCGCCGTCCAAATGCACGTCAAAACCGGACCAGCCCCCACTCACCAGCGTCTCCTCCGAATAACTTGCGGAAACCACTCCCGGCAACGCCGCAAAACGTTCCCGCAAGTCGCTGTAGAGTTGCGCGCTCTGCTCGTCTTTGTATCCCGCGATTATGGGATTAATCCCAAACAGCAGGATGTTTCGCGTGTCGAACCCGGGATTCAGCTCGTGAAGATTGTGCAGCGTGCGCACCAGCAGTCCGGCTCCGGTAAGAACGACGACCGATAGTGCGACCTGCGCCATCACCAGCGCGTCTCCCAGCCGCAACCGTCGCGCCGTGCGCGCTCCTCCCCCTCCCACGTACAGTTCATTTTCCTTGAGCCCCGCGGTTAGCTCCGCTCGCGCCCCGCTCCTCGCGGGAGCCAGCCCAAACAAGATTCCCGTTGCAAAGGTCACGCCAATCGTGAACGCCAGTACCCGCCAGTCCAGCCCAACCACGTATGGAAACCCTTCGTCGAAACCGCTCGAAATTAGCCTCGTGATGGCTCGCACGCCCCAGACCGCCACCAGCGCGCCCACCGCTCCACCCAGCATCGACAGCAGCACACTCTCCGTCAGAAGTTGCCATACAATTCGCCGCCTGCCCGCTCCCAGTGCCGACCGCACTGCCATCTCTTTTTGTCGTTTCGCGGCGCGTGCCAACATCAGACCCGCCACGTTTGCGCAGGCAATCAGCAACACCAGGCCCACGGCCGCCGTATTCACATAGAGCATCGGAGCGATCCGCCGCGTCTCGCCGTTCAAACCTTGCGCTGCGGGCGCCAGCCTGATCGCTGGCTCGTCGGCTTCTTTCAAGAGCGGCTTCGCTCCGTGCACCATTTCATTTCGGAAGAGCGCGCTGGCCTCTTCTTGCGCCCGCGTGATCGAAACGCCCTCTTTCAGCCTCCCAACGATCAACACCCAAAACGCCGCAGGATCCCGGTATCTATCTGCCTGTCCCCACCACTCCGATTTCACGCGGTCCGACAACGAAAGGGGCAGGAAGAAATCCTCCGTCTTCCCCGGCGTCAGGCTGTTAAACTCCGCCTCAGCCACTCCAGCAATAATCACCGGCGTGTTGTTCAGTCTTACCGTCCGTCCGATAGCGGCACGGTCCCCTCCGAATGCCCTCTGCCAGTAGCTGTAGCTCAGAACAATTGCCGGCGTCGCCGAGCGTGAATCATCCTCCCGCCCTAGCGGCCGCCCCAGCGTCATTTTTACGCCCAGCGTCGAAAAGTAATCTCCAGAGACATATTCGCCTCGCGCTATGCTGGCCGGCCCGTTTCCGCTCAAGTCCATCTCCAGCGGCCCGGCAAACCCCGCCACCCCCGAAAAGCTCTTCGCTTGCGCGCGCACCGTTTCATAGAACGGCCCCGAAAGCTCACAGTCCATGGCACAGTCGCCATAAGCGCTGTGTCCGGTAAACTTGGGTTTCGCGTGCGCCGTCCACTGGAAAACCACCAACTGCTCCTGTTGAGCCACCGGCAGCGCCCGCAGCAGCACGGCATCTACAAAACTGAAAATTGCGGTGTTGGCTCCGATGCCGAGGGCCAGGGTGAGCACAGCGATAGTGGTGAAGCCGGGGGATTTGCGCAGCATGCGCGCAGCGAAGCGCAGATCCTGCCACAAAGTCTCTACATAGAATTCCCAGACCGCGGAGCGGACTACTTCCTTTGTGATTTCCAGACTCCCTCGCTCCAACCGTATGGCGCGAAGCGCATCCTTCCGGCTCATCCCCTGCTTCATCTTTTCCTCGGCCGCCATCTCCAGGAAGCCGTTTAGTTCCTCGTCCAGTTCCTGGCTGACCTGCTCCCTTCGCAACAATGATCGAAGTCCGCTCGCAATATTTCGCAGCAAGGACATGTGTTTTTCCCCTTACGCTACGACGCTTCCAAGATTCTCGAGATCGCCGCCACTTGCCTGCCCCATTCTCTTGTTTCGCTGTTGAGCCTCTTTCGCCCCTGCTCTGTTAGGTGGTAATACTTTGCACGCCTGCTATTCTCCGTGGCTTTCCATTCGCTTCGGATCAGCCCGTCTCGTTGCAACCGCTGAAAAGCGACAAACAGTGAACCTGCGTTGAGGCGGAAAATGCCTTTGCTCATCTGTTCCAGCCGGACGGCGATCCCATATCCGTGCATGGGTTCGAGCGCCAGCGTTTTCAGTATGAGCATGTCCAGAGTGCCTTGTACCAGGTCACTCGGTTTGTCGGGCATAGCGTCTCTCCCCTTGACAATCAAGAGGAGAATACGCTTTTCATCTTGATTGTCAAGAGGAGAAGCCAAGATGAGGCTTCCGCTCTTGAATTGAAGATGCTCTGTATACTGTGGAAGAGTCCGCGATGGGACCGATGATCCGGACGACAAGGCTGCTAGAACTGGTTCCAGGAACTGGTTATAGACCTCGTGGTGGAACTGGATTTCCTGGGCTTTGACGATTGTGCCAAGGTTGCGCGGGCAGCGGGCTGCCGCCGAAGCAGCCCCGCCCTTTGCGTTTTGATTTTGCCTGCCTGCGGCGGACAGGCAAAGAGTGGGGCCGGCCGCCTTTTGCTAGTGTCTTCCTTTCTGCGGCTCGCAGTTCTTTTCTCCTTAGCTCTTCATCAACCGAATTGTCCCGTTCGTCGTTGCGACTTTTAATTCCCGTCCGCCGCCGCCCACGGTCCCGGAAAGCTCCTTCGAGCTGAAACTTCCTTGTACGGTAACCGGAAAATCGGTTTGAATCCCCCCATTCGTCGTGGCCGCATTGACCCTGAATTCTGCCGAAGCAGGCATGCTCACCTCCACGCTGCCGTTCGTGGTTCTCACCTTCAGTTCGCCAGTCCATTTCGCCCCGCCCATGGACACGCGGATTCCCCCGTTCGTGGTTGTTGCGGAGGCCCACTCGCTCGTCGAAACTTCCACGTTGCCGTTGGTCGTCGTTGCTTCGACCACACTTGCCAGATTCCGGCCCACTACGCTTCCGTTGGTCGTCAGCGCATGGAAGTTCACGCCACGTGGCACTTGCACGTCGAAGTTAATCTTCGCCCGGTTCCCAAACCATCCCCCTGACCAGGACTCGGACGAAACTCCGCCACGATGGCAGCGCCCGGGCGCTTTGTCCTTCGCATGCACGGCACAAATCGTCACGCCGTCCGAATACTCGACAACTTCGATGAACAACTCGCGTTCGGCGTCCCCGCGCCACGTCCCTTCGGTCCGCGCTTCATCGCCTGTGGCGCTCGTCGCCTCAATCTGCCCATTTTGATTGATTACCTCGAGCGTTTGTCCGGCCTTCAAGTGCCCCTGCCAGCGAAAATCGTGCTCCGTGTAGACCGTCCGCTTCTCGCCCTGAGCCCATGCCGGGGCAGCGCCCAGCATTGAGACCATTGCGAGACAAATCGTTCCCGTGATCCACTTCCCTGCGGAATTTTTCATGTACTTCATGTTTGTCTGTCTCCTTCTGAGCAAAGGAATGCCCCCACCTTTTATCTGTACCGACGAACAGACCCCCACCATCGTCTTACCATACCGTACGAATTCCAGCGCCTTTTAGTTCCAGTACGGTTGCTCCCTGTTGCGCAGCAAAAAAAACGCCCCCGGAACATCCGGGGGCGCCTTCGCTGCAATCTCTTGAATCTTTCTAGAACTGGTTCCAGAGGAACTGGTTATAAACCTCGTGGTGGTACTGCACTTCGGGCACTTTGACAACCGTGCCAAGTGCCCGCGGGCAGCGGTCCGCAGCGGCGCGCTTCAAATCCGCATAGCGGCCTTTGACATCGGCGCCGAAAAGCTTGGTGGTCCATTCGGCTTTCTCGAAGTTTTCAATAGCCGTGTAGATGTTGTCCGGCAGAAAACGCTTCGCCGAACGCAGGTCCTTGATCTTGGCGATCTCCCCGTCGAGCCCGGTCTTAAAGATCGAATACATCACCATGTAAGGATTGGAGTCTGGAGCCACCGCGCGGACTTCCGTGCGCATGCTCTTCTCGTTGCCGATGGGGATGCGCACCATCGCGCCGCGGTTGACGGCGGAGGCATTCAGTTGGTTCGGCGCTTCAAAGTGCGGGTCCAGCCGGCGGTAGGCATTGACGCTCGAATTGATCAGCAGGCAGATATCGTTGCCGTGACTGAGAATGCGGTCCACGAACTCCCAGCCGAATTTACTGAGTTTTTCTTCTCCCTTGGGATCCCAGAAAATATTTTTGCCGTCCTTGCTGATCGAAACATTCGTGTGCATGCCGTTGCCATTCACTCCGACAACCGGTTTCGGCAAGAAGCAGGCGGTGAATCCCATGTTGGTGGCGACCTGGCGGCAAATCAACTTGTAAAGCTGAATCTGGTCGGCGGCGGAAACCACTTCACCGTAGCCGTAATTGATTTCGAACTGCGATGGCGCCACTTCCGGGTGATCTTTTTCGTTCTGGAATCCCATAGAGCGTTGCACTTCGGCGGTGGTATCAATAAAAGTGCGCAGCGGATCGCCGGGCAGCGAGTGGTAGTAACCGCCAGTATTGACGTATTCAAACTTGCCGGTTTCGTTGTAGCTGCGCTCCGCATTCTGGCCCTT
>Ga0137412_10005318_pt1 | contig 10275 bp, 14 predicted proteins | sample CZODoug2_1_16fun_FD_122160 | JGI IMG/M metagenome (GOLD analysis project Ga0137412, IMG submission 122160) | Vadose zone soil fungal communities from Angelo Coast Range Reserve, California, USA - CZODoug2_1_16fungal (Hybrid Assembly) | ecosystem: Environmental > Terrestrial > Soil > Vadose zone... | reverse complement strand
TTCAGCAGCCGCCCGACGTCGCCGGCGCGAAACCGCACCAGCGCGCCGCTGTTCACGCCGGGCGCGGGATCGACCCCGATCACCGGCTGACCGTCGAGATATTTCGCGACATTAGCGACCAGGCCGTCCTGGCCGACCGCGACGATGATGTCGTCCGGGCCGAAGACGAAGCGTTCCACATCCGAGCGGAAAATAGTCGCCTGCCGCCATTCGCCGGGGATGGCGGCGTGCACCTCGCGCAGGACCTCGAAAAAATCGGCGTGCGCGGTCTCGACCGCACCGAGCGGGATGCGCTTGCGCGCGAGCACGAAGCGGGCGGAGGCGACGGTGGAATGGACCGCCCGAACCCGGTCCATCTCCGTTTCGCGTCGGACCACGATCACGCGCGGGGCGAGGATCGCCATCGCAATGTCCTCAGGTCGATTTTCGCCGGCCGTTCAATGCCTCGGCGAGCTTCTCGCCGACGAGCGACATCGTGTCGGGCCCGAGATTGAGCGTGCCGATCTTTGCGCTGGCAAGCCCGTACCTGAACGCGTCGGCGACCACCACCACCGGCGGCATCGATTTCGCGATCTCCGCGCGCGCGCGCTCGCTGTCGAGCCTGGACTGATCGATCTTGGCGATCGCGTCCGCCTCGGCCACGGCCGCAAGACCGCGCACCTTGGCCCCGCTCTGCGCCTCGACCTCGCGAGTGGACGCGGTGCTGTCGGCGTTGCTAGGTCTCTCCGCACAAAAAAGAGCTCCGCGTGAGCGGAGCCAAGTCTGGGAGGAAATCTTGGAGGAATAGTTGGGGAAGAAAAGTGTCTTGGGAGGAACTGTCAGAGGAGTCGCGACCTCACCGTCGCGACGTCAACACGTGCAGATTCGTCGATGCTCAGAGGCCGAAATGCGGAAGATCGCCGTTGCGGTTTGCGATCTTCGCGCTCGCCATCAGGGCGCGGTCGAGATCGTAGCCGTAGTCTTCCTGCTTCGGGCGGGCCGAGGCAGGCACCTGCCAGTCGCTCACGGATGCCATGCGACGACTCCTCTCTCGATCACCCACGTCCGGCCGGCCGGCGCGCATGGGGATCGGCGCCAAGCCGCGTCTCTAACGCCCGCCATGTTGCCCCAGGATACGAAGCCCTCCAAGCAAATGGACGCAGGCCCGTCGCCCGTCAAGCCTTTGGGTTGGCGTTGAGATAATCCTTCGTCCATGTGGCGTAGTCGGCCTGGCGCGTCGCCCGCTTCATCAGGTCGGACGGGGGCGAGATGTTCTGCAGCTCCCATGACGGGGTGCCGTCGCGCAACGCCTTCAGGGTGGCATGCACGGCATTGACCGCCGCCATGAAGGGCGAATGGCCCTGCAGGCAGACCCGCACGTTGCGCGCCGACAGGTAATCGAGATCATACAGCTCCTTGCCGGCGCTTCCCAGGAACAGCGGCCGCTTCACGGCCGACGCGACCTCGTCGAGCTCGGCGCGGCTCTTCACGCCCGCCATGAACAGCATGTCGACGCCGGCCTCCTCGTAGGCCTTGAGACGCGCGATGGTGTCGGCGACGCCGGTCATCGTCAGCGCGCTGGTGCGCCCGACGACGACGAGCCGCGGATCCTGGCGGCCGGCGAGCGCGGCGCGCATCTTGCCGACGCCTTCGGCGATCGGGATCAGCTTCGTGTCGGCCGCGCCATATGGTGTCGGCAACAGCGTATCCTCGATCGTGAGGCCGGCGACGCCGGCGGTTTCCAGCTCCTCGACGGTGCGCTTGACGTTCAGCGCGTTGCCGTAGCCGTGGTCGGCATCGACCAGCAGCGGCAATTTTCCGGCGCGATTGATGCGATAGGCCTGCTCGGCGAATTCGGTCAGCGTGAGCACCACGATATCGGGCGCGCCGAGCACCGCGAGCGACGCCACCGATCCGGCGAACATGCCGGCCTCGAAGCCGAGATCCTCGGCGATGCGGGCCGAGATCGGATCGTGGACGGAACCCGGATGAATGCAGCGCCCGCCTGCCAGGATGGCGCGCAGGCGCTCGCGCCGGTCAGTCCAGTCCATGTCCCGCGATTCCCTTTCGTGTCCCCCCGGAAGTGCGGGGCCGGGTTTTCTTACCATGTTCGATTCGTCCCCGTCGCGCCGCGTGTGCGTGCGACCGCATTGCGATCTTGCGCGCGCCACCGCGACGCGCACGAAGCGCGCGCCGCTGCCTGTCGGGGTGTCGATCACGAAGGATTGAGCACGGCGCCACCCCCGTTGGGAATGCGCCGTGCCGGGGAAGGCGGCGGCGGAACCCCAAAAGGATATGGCGACGGCGCCTGAAAATCAGAGCCGCGCACCCCCGGCGCCGCCGCAAGGGCCGTCGCCCGAAACCCTGGGCAGCGTCGATACGAAGGATTTACATTCGGGGTTCAACAATGGCTTGATTCGGGGCTGATTGAGTGGTGCGGGGCTTTCCCGCCTTCATCCTGCCCCAACTTCAGACCAGAAGGAGCCGGGGATAGTGGGACTTCACATGACATCTATGCGCGCCGCCACCATTTGGGTCGCCATTGCGACCGTTCTCGCCGTTGCGAGCGCGGCACAGGCACAATATTACCCGCCGCGACCCAGCGGACCGGTCGTCCGCATGGGCCCGCCCATGGCGATCGAGGACGCCGACGACCCGGATATCTATGCGCCGCCGCCGCCGCCGACCTATCTGCGCCGGCAGCTCGAGGCGCCCTATCCGGGCCAGGCGCAGCCCGGTCCTTACGAGTCCCGCGGCCAGCGCCAGGCGCTCCCCGCGCCGGCTCCCGGCACCAATTTCCCCGCCCCGGCCGACTACCCTTGGGTGCGCGAGCGCGCCAACCAGGGCGCGCCGATCGCCAACGAGCCGGCGCCTGTTCCCTATGGCGACCGCGCCCCAGGGCAATCCGGCCACATGTTCAACAACGGCCCGGGCGGCCCGCGCCCGCCCGGCGAGATCAATACGGGTCCGAACAACGCGCCGGCCGCCGTCAATCGCGGCACCGCGGTTGCATCCCTGCCGCCGGAGGAGCAGCCCGAGGAAGGCGAGCCGAAGGAATTGCCGCCGCAGTTCAGGCGCCAGGTCGTGGCCCTCCAGACCCGGGAGCCCGCCGGCACCATCGTCATCGACACGCCCAATACCTATCTCTACCTCGTGCTCGGCAACGGCCAGGCCATGCGCTACGGCATCGGCGTCGGCCGCGAAGGGTTCACCTGGACGGGCGCGGAACGCATCAGCAAGATGTCGGAATGGCCGGACTGGCATCCGCCGAAGGAAATGATCGAGCGCCAGCCCTATCTGCCCCGCTTCATGGCGGGTGGCGCGTCCAATCCGCTCGGCGCGCGCGCGCTCTATCTGGGCAAGACGCTTTATCGCATTCACGGCACCAACCAGCCCTCGACGATCGGCTCCTTCGTGTCGTCGGGCTGCATCCGGCTGATCAATGACGATGTGGCGGATCTTTACAGCCGGGTGCAGGTCGGCACCCGCGTGGTGGTGTTGCCCGGTGCCACCCAACCTTCGGCCGGCACCGCCGGCAGCGCTCCCGCGGCCACGATGCGGTAGCGCCGCCGAAACGGCACCCGTTGACGTCCGGCCGCCTTTGCGCCCACCTTGTTGCGGGCGTGAGGTCGAATCATGAAGAGCTTGGTCGCGTTGGCGTGTGCGGGCTGGCTGACCGTGCCGGGCGCCGATCCTCCCAGCGTGGCGCCCCTCGCCTTCGGGATGACGCCGCAGGACGTGGCGAACGTGCTGCACGCGCCGCTCACCTATCACCATGGCGCGCCGGGCTCGGAAGTTTTCTACGCGACGCGGCCGGCGCGCACCCCGGGCTTCGTCCGGGTCGACCGGCGCATCTACCTGCAGTTCCGCCACGGTTGCCTGACGGGCTGGAAAAACGACTGGCGCCGCGCCCCGAACCTGCTGTTCTGATTCTTCCGGACGCAGCGGATCATGCCGGGCGCCGGGTGGCGAAGCGGCGCCGGCCGGTTTAACTATCGGCCATGACCGCCCTCTCCGTCCTCGACCTGTCCCCGATCACGACCGGCCATTCGGGCGCCACCGCGCTTCGCAACAGCCTCGATCTGGCGCAGCTCGCCGATCGCCTGGGCTACACCCGCTACTGGGTGGCCGAGCATCATAACCTGCCGTCGGTCGCAAGCTCGGCGCCCGACATCATGATCGGCCAGATCGCGGCGCTCACCCGCCGCATGCGCGTCGGCTCGGGCGGCGTCATGCTGCCCAACCACGCGCCGCTCATGGTGGCGGAGCGATTCAAGGTGCTCGAGGCGCTGTTTCCCGGCCGCATCGATCTCGGACTCGGCCGCGCGCCCGGCACCGATCCGCTCACCTCGGTCGCCTTGCGCCGACGGCAGGACATGCGCGACGAGGACGACTTCCTCGAGCGCTTCCAGGAGCTGATGCTGATCGAGACGCGCGGCTTTCCCGAGGGCCATCCGTTCCGCAACGTGCGGGCCATGCCGGCGGACGTGCCGCTGCCGCCGATCTACCTGCTCGGGTCGAGCGGCTACAGCGCCGAGCTCGCGGCCGCCATCGGGGCCGGATTCTCCTTCGCGCATCATTTCTCGACCCATGACGCGGTCGACGCCATGACGAGCTATCGCGCGCATTTCAAGCCGTCGCCCGCATTGTCCCGTCCGCACGCCATCCTGGCGGTCGCGGCGGTGGCGGCCGACACGGACGAGGACGCCGAGCGCCTCGCCGCCACGATCGACCTCAATTTCGTGCGCCGACAGAAGGGCGAATACCTGCCGCTCGCGAGCCCGGAGGAAGCGCTGGCCTACGACTACGCGCCGATCGATCGCGAGCGCATCCGGAAGGGGCGCGAACGCCTGTTCGTCGGCGCGCCCAAGACCATTCTGGCGCGCCTCCTGCCTTTCATCGCCGCGACCCAGGCGGACGAGGTGATGATCACCACCATGATCTATGATCACGCGGCGCGCCGGCATTCCTACGAGCTGATGGCGCAGGCATTCGGTCTCGCCGAGCAGGAGCGCCAGGTCGCGTCAGGTTGAAGCGATCCGGATCTCCATTTTCTTGGCACCTGCGATAAATCGAGGTCCTCATGGCGGCCACCGGCAATCTGTTCGGCGACATTCCGGCGCGGCTCGACCAGGAACAGATCACGACATTGATCTCGGCGCCCGATCTGCGCATCGAGCGCATCGTGTCGCGCGGCCAATCGAGCCCGCCGGGCTTCTGGCACGACCAGGCGCAACCCGAGTGGGTGATCGTGCTGGCGGGCTCGGCGCTGCTGACGTTCGACGGCGACAGCGCCGCGATACGGATGGGGCCCGGCGACCATGTACATATTCCGGCCCATCGGCGTCATCGCGTCGAATGGACCGACCCGGCGCAAGCCACGGTATGGCTCGCCGTGCATCACCGCTGATGCGAAGCCGATACCGAGCATGGTTTCAACAAAAAAGAGAACCCCGGCGCGCGGCCGGGGTTCGGGCTTGTTGCGGGTCGAGCGACCCGGCATTGCTGGTGTCAGCGATACTGCGGGTAGGGCTGCGGCTGGGCGTAACCCTGCGTCTGCGGCGGTTGCGGCGCCGGCGTATACTCGGCCGCGGGACCGGAAACCTCCGGCGGATTCATCGCCGTCTCCTTGGTGCACAGATCCTTGAACACGACCGCGCCTTCCTGGGTGTATTCCTTGGTGAGGCAGGTGCAGCGATTCCAGGTCGGCGCCGTCGCATAGGTGGTGGCGAGGCCGGTCGCTATGACGGGAGCCACCCAGTAGGGACGCCGCCAGCCGAAACGCCAGTGCGGGTGCCGCCAGTGCGGGCGGAAGTGAACGACCCGACGGAACGCGAGCCGCCCGTGCGAAAGTGGCCGCCGCCGTGAAGGCGGTGCATGCCGCCGCTCATGTGCATGCCGCCCATGTGGGAGCCGCCGCCGCCGAAACCACGGCCGTGCCCGAAGGCCGACGCGCTGGTGGACGAGAGCGCAAAGCTGCCGAGTGACGCGATGGCCGCGAGGGCCAGAATGGTGGACTTGCGAAACATGTGGTTCTCCTGGGGTTGGTGTGGCCGGGGGCCGTTGTTTCATCCACCCATTGGTCGACGCATCCGCAGACTCGGTTCATGGCGGAGATCGACGACATGTCGTTAATGCCCGTTCACCATCCCGAAGCCGGCGTGATATAACCCCGCCCCGCGGGCCGTTCCGTGTCGCGGCCACGCTACGACCGACCATCGATTTCCAACATGAATGGAGTTGAACCTTGGGTACGCAAATCACGCTCACCGCTTCGGACGGTTTCAAGCTCGGTGGATATCGCGCGGAGCCGCAAGGAAAGCCGAAGGGCGGCCTGGTGGTGATCCAGGAGATTTTCGGCGTCAATCACCACATTCGCGCGATGTGCGATCGCTTCGCCGCGCTGGGATATCTCGCGGTCGCGCCGGCGGTGTTCGATCGCATTCAGCCGAATTTCGAATGCGGCTACACGCCCGACGAGATCGCCAATGCGCGCACCATCATTCCGAAGATCGACTGGGCCGCGATGATGCTCGACACCCAGGCCGCGATCGACAGCGTCAAATCCGCCGGCAAGGTCGGCATCGTCGGCTTCTGCATGGGCGGCACCGTCGCATTCCTGGCGGCCGCCAAGCTCAACGGACTGTCGGCGGCCATCAGCTATTACGGCGGTCAGATCGCCAAGAACGCGGACCAGAAGCCGAAGGTGCCGACGCTCATGCATTTCGGCGACCAGGACCAGTCGATCCCGATGTCCGATGTCGAGACGATCAAGCAGAAGCGGACCGATTGCGAGATCCACATCTATCACGCCGGCCACGGCTTCAGCTGCGACGAGCGCGGCAGCTATGATGAAACGAGCCACAAGGCCGCCTGGGAGCGCACGCTCGCTTGGCTCAAGAAATACGTCGGATAGAAAAGCGGGATCGGCTCAGAACCAGCGCTCGGCGACGATGACGGTGTCGCCGGGACGCACCGGCGTGCCGAGCGGCGCCGACTGCCGGACCGCCTGCCCGCCGGCGGCGCGGCTGATCTCGACATTCTGGCGTTGCGCGCGCGGGCTGAATCCGCCCGCGATCGCGACGGCCGTCTCCACCGACATGTTGGGCACATAGGGATACTGGCCCGGAAATGTCACCTCGCCGAGGATGAAGAACGGCCGGTAGGCCTCGATCTCGACCGCGACATGCGGTTCGCGGATGAAGCCCTGGCGCAGGCGCGCGCCGATCGCGCCCGACAATGCGGACGGCGTCTGCCCGCGCGCCGCGACCGAGCCGATGAGCGGCATCGTGATGTTGCCGCCGGCATCGACGGTGTAGCTGTTGGTGAGGCCATCCTGCCCGAAAACGACCACCCGCAGCTTGTCGCCGGAATCGAGCCCATAGGGTCCCTCGCCGGCCGCCGCATGCGCGGCGGGCGGGACGGCGCGTATCGGCATCGCCGAATTCCGCCGCGCACCCCCATAGGCGAAGGAATCGAGGTCGGATGCCGGCTGCACGGCCGCGGCCATGGGGGGCGCCGGCCGCCGCGCGCAGCCCGCCGCGAGGAGCGCAGCCAGGACCATGATCGATAGGCAGGCAGGCCGCATGCGGCGAATCCGGACCGGTTCTTGAAACTCAGCAGCCCGAATTAGCGCCTTCTATGGTTAACAAAACCTAACCGCGGCGGGCGGCCGGCACTCCTTTATGTGGCCGGTCCTGCCCCGGCGCGCGACCGGCTCAGTGCGCCATCACCCCGGTCCCGATCGGGCAGCTCACCCCGGTGCCGCCGAGCCCGCAATAGCCCGTGGGATTCTTGGCGAGGTATTGCTGGTGGTAGTCCTCGGCGAAATAGAATTCCGGCGCATCCAGGATCTCGGTGGTGATGGCGCCGTAGCGCTTGGCCTTGATGGCCTGCTCATACATGGCCTTCGAGGCCTCGGCCGCTTTACGTTGCGCCGGCGAGGTGACGTAAATTCCCGAGCGATATTGCGTGCCGACGTCGTTGCCCTGGCGCATGCCCTGGGTCGGATCGTGGCTCTCCCAGAACGTCTTCAACAGCTGCTCATAGGAGATTTTCTTGGGATCATAGACCACGAGCACGACCTCGTTGTGGCCGGTGCGCCCCGAGCAGACCTCCTCATAGGTGGGATTGGGGGTGAGGCCCGCCGCATAGCCGACCGCCGTGACGTGGATTCCCTCGCCGAGCTCCCAGAATTTTCGTTCGGCGCCCCAAAAGCATCCCAACCCGAACATCGCGGTCTCGAAACCCTCCGGGTACGGACCTTTGAGCGGACGCCGGTTGACGAAGTGGGAGGCGGCGGTCCGGATCGGCTGCGAACGGCCGGGCAGCGCCTGTCCGGCGGCGGGCATTTCCAGCTTCTTGTTGAACATGAACATCGCGCGGTCTCCCTTGCTTGGTGTCCCCGCAATATAAGCGAGATGCGCGGCCGGCGCACCGGCCGCGCCATCACATCTCACGCGGCCCCGGGCCGCGGCACGATCACGCAGTTGCGAGCGCTGCGCCCGCAAGCCTATTTCGCCGGCATCATTCCCACCCTATGCTGACGGGCGCAGGTGCCCCTGCATATCCCGGGCCTCGTCAAGGCTCGGGACGATCAAGCAACATGGGAGGAAGTTTGATGCGTAAATTCGCTTTGATCTCGCTTGCGGCTTGCGCCGCCTTTGCGGCGCCCGCGCAGGCGCAACAACCGGCCGCGCCGCCGCCGCCCGTCCCCTACGGCGAGACCATCAATCTCGAGCAGGCCAAGCTGGTTGCGGACGCCGCCATGGCCGAGGCGAAGAAGAACAACTGGTTCATGGCGATCACCGTCGTCGGCCCGGCCGGCGACCTGGTCTATTTCGAGAAAATGGACAATACCCAATACGCCTCGGTCTCCATCTCGCAGCACAAGGCGCGGGTCGCCGCAACCTTCCGCCGCCCCACCAAGGCGTTCGAGGACAATCTGGCGAAGGGTTTCGAGAACATCTACCAGATGACGCTCGACGGAATGATCGGATCGCAGGGCGGCATACCGCTGGTCAAGGACGGCAAGCTCATCGGCGCGATCGGCTGCAGCGGCGCCGCCGGCTTCCAGGACCTGCAGACCTGCAACGCGGGAGTGGCCACGCTCAAGTGATGCACGGCCGTACGGCAACCACAGCGGGCCGCGGCGGTCACGCCGCGGCCTTCTCGTTCAGCGCGTGTAGCCGATGAGCGGCTTCTTCTTGCGGCCGAACAACATCAATACGGCGCCGAGAACCGCGAAGACGAGCCAGGTCGGGGCCGTGAGCACCGACAACGCCACGGGATCCCACAGCCACACCGCGACATGGCGCTCGATCGCCGGCTGCAGCAGCTGGAGGCTGGTCGAGTGGATTGCATTCCAGGTTTCGCCGAGCTTGGTGATATAGAGCCGGTTGCCGGCGATCGACTTGGTGCCGTCATAGACGGCAAATACGAAACCCGCGGCGAGAATCCACAGGCCGAGGGAACGCAAGAGGAAGCGGATCATGGCGGTTCCGTCGCTTGAACACAGGTCGAGCCGTGTCGCCGTGCACGATTTACTACCGGCGGTGACCCGGTTCAACCGCGGCGCGCCATCGCGGAGCCCGAAGTCGGCCTAAAGACGCCGGCCATGCGTTGCTGTAGCTTGAGCAAGCACCTGTCCTTCCTGTAATTTCCGCCGTCCGCCGTCCCGGTGGGCGAGCGTTTAGGAGTTTCAATGTCCCCTCCGTCCAAGGGTCGCGGCAACCGTCCCACCTTCACCGATCAGGAAGCCCTGCTGTTTCACAGCCAGGGCCGTCCCGGCAAGCTCGAGATCGTGGCGACGAAGCCGATGGCGACCCAGCGCGACCTGTCGCTCGCCTACTCGCCCGGTGTCGCCGTCCCGGTGCTCGCCATCGCCGAGAACGAGGCGCTCGCCTACGACTACACCACCAAGGGCAACTTCGTCGCCGTCATCACCAACGGCACCGCGATCCTGGGTCTCGGCAATCTGGGCGCGCTCGCCGCCAAGCCCGTGATGGAAGGCAAGGCCGTCCTGTTCAAGCGCTTTGCCGACATCGACTCGATCGACCTCGAGGTCTCGTCCGAGGATCCCGACGAGATCATCAATTGCGTCAAGCTGCTGGGCAAGAGCTGGGGCGGCATCAACCTGGAGGACATCAAGGCGCCGGAGTGCTTCATCATCGAGCAGAAGCTGCGCGAGCTTCTGGACATTCCGGTCTTTCACGACGATCAGCACGGCACCGCGATCATCGCGGCGGCCGGCCTGATCAACGCGCTCGACCTCACCGGCCGCGAGATCGCGTCCAC
>Ga0137412_10005317_pt1 | contig 10275 bp, 4 predicted proteins | sample CZODoug2_1_16fun_FD_122160 | JGI IMG/M metagenome (GOLD analysis project Ga0137412, IMG submission 122160) | Vadose zone soil fungal communities from Angelo Coast Range Reserve, California, USA - CZODoug2_1_16fungal (Hybrid Assembly) | ecosystem: Environmental > Terrestrial > Soil > Vadose zone... | reverse complement strand
TCGACGTGTCCGCCCCACGCAAGGGGCGCTAGCGCCAATCCGTGCAGTAGAAGCGAAGCTGCAATCCCACCCACGCAGGCGCTCGTCCCGCGTACCCGCGGCCTTTGGACCCCGTACCTACGGAAGGTGTTTGGTTGCGTCATGAAGCGGCCAGTACCCAGTGTTGCTATCGACGATTACAAACTCAACTCATTTTGACTCAAAAGGGGGGTTGACAGCCAAGTTTAAGCCAAAGATGATGCAGTGGCGTCTTAGGACCAACAACAACACGATGCGCGTAGCGCCCGACCCTGCGGTCTTTTGAGGTATCGGTGCGGAAATGCGCTGCTGAGGGAGAGGTTGCTATGCACGTCGGTGATCTGGCGTCGGTAACGGATAGAAGCCGCGACTTCCTTCTTATTTGCGGTGTAGGTCTACACTGTCTGACCACGGCCATTTATCTCACCGGAGATCGCAGCTCCGCGTAGTGGGCCGGCCTTCGCACCCCGAAATCGCTTTTCCCACTTGAACGGACCAAAGCCGTTCGCTATGGAGCGCTTGTGCTCAATGAATCGGTAATACCTAAGGTTCCGAGGCGAGCGATCGCACTCGTTTTGGTCTGCTTGACCGCGCCGTGCTTCGCTCAAACGGGCCCGGTCGGCCGCTGGAGCCTGGACGAGGGCACCGGCAGCACGACCGCGGACGCCTCCGGCAACACCGGCACGCTGACAAACAGCCCCACTTGGTCCACCGGCCGGGTAGGGCCCTATGCGCTGAGTTTCAACGGCAGCACGCAGTCTGTGGCCGTCAATGGAGCCGGGGCGCTGGCGAATCTCTATTCCACGCATCTCACCGTGACGGCGTGGGTAAAACCGGCCGGCCTGGGGGGCGGATCGGGCGGCCGTATCGTAGACAAGGACAACAACGATGCCGGTTGGTTCTTTTCCCTCGGGACCAACAACACGCTCAAGTTCCAAAGCGACCAATTCAGCGGCACTCAGCCGAGCCTGACCTCCGCCAATTCGACCATTGCACTCAATACCTGGCAGCACGTCGCAGCGACCTGGGACGGTTCCACACTCGGCAGTGGCATGCACCTGTATATCAATGGCGTCGATGTCAGTGCCGCGGGTACGTCGGTCAACGGCACCGGTAACACCACCACCTACAGCGACTCTACGACGCCGCTGACGATCGGCAATCGACCCGTCGACAATGCGCGCGGCTTCAATGGCTTGATCGACGAGGTTCGCGTCTACAATCGCATCCTCAGTGCCTCGTAGATCCAGACACTGGCCGACTCGACCGCCCCAGGGGCGCCGACTGGTTTGAACCTCACGGCCGTCTCCAGCACGCAGATCAATGCCAGCTGGACGGCCCCGACGGACAATGTGGCGGTAACCGGGTATCTACTCGAGCGCTGTACCGGCGCGAGCTGCTCCACCTTCGCTCAGATCGCGACTCCGACCACCACGTCCTACAGCAACACCGGCCTGACGGCTTCGACCAGCTATACCTATCGTGTGCGTGCGACGGATGCCAATAGCAATCTGAGCGCCTACTCGAGCCCCCCCGTGAGCTTGACCACACCTGCAGGCGGAGGCGGCGACACGCAAGCACCGACTGCACCTTCCAACCTCATCGTGTTGGCCTCTTCGAGCTCGGAAATCGATCTGAGTTGGGGTGCCTCGACGGACAACGTCGGCGTGACCAGTTATAGCGTCGAGCGTTGTTCAGGGTCCAGCTGCACCCCGGTACCGCCCGGAACCGCCAGCAGTGGTCCGCCTTACTACGATACCGGTCTGACCGCAGGTACCGCTTACAAATATCGCGTCCGCGCCACGGATGCGGCGGGAAACTGGAGCGCCTACTCCAACGTCGTCAGCCCAACGACCCCTTCCGCCACTCCGGACTGCAATTAGGGGAGCACTGACATGCGCTCCGTGCCGACTTTCGTTCAGCCAATCTCTGACAGCACACAACCTCACGAACGGGGCTGCCCGATGCGAACCACCAGTTGGATCCAGTGCCTTGCTGCGCTCATCATCGGACTCGTGACGGTCCAGTCGGTGAGTGCCACGACGGTCATCGGCAAAACCCGAGGCTCATTCGGAGTCTCGCCAACGGGAGCTGCCAACTACAGCATCCCCATCTGGTCGCCGCCCGGTCCTCGGGGTGTCAGGCCGCAGATGGCAATCACCTACGACCATCGAGGCAGCGGAGGTAGTTTGGGCATCGGTTGGTCCCTGTCGGGGCTGTCGAAAATTACCCGATGCAACCGGACGATCGCGCAAGATGGCGCGGCGAGCCCTGTGCAACTGGCCGCCACGGATGCGTTCTGCCTCGATGGCCAACGGCTCCGCCTCACGAGCAGCGACGCGTTGTCGACCTACGGTCAGGACGGTACAACCTATCAGACACAGCTCGCCAACTTTTCCAATGTGATTGCCCATGGCGTGGCCGGCAACGGGCCGTCGTATTTCACCGTCCAGGGAAAGGACGGATATACCTACGAATACGGCAATGTCAACAACTCGCAGATCATTACTTCGGGCAGCACACCGGTCGCCTGGGCGCTCGACAAGATAACAGACCGCTATGGCAATACGTTGCTCTCGGTCTCCTACCTCGCCCAGAGTGCGCAGGTGAGCGGGTTCGCATTGCCCGACTCGATTTCCTGGAGTCCCGTGAGTGCGGGCGCCGGAACCTACAACTACAAAATGGTTTTTACGTATGGGAACAACAATGCGCCCCCGAGCTCAGTTTCCGGATATGTTTCAGGGACGGCGGTCCTCGAATCCAAGTTGCTCCAAAGCATCAATATTCAGAACGGCCCGGGGACGACCGTCAAGTTGTACTCGCTCGGCTACGACACTTCGTCCACAACCGGCGCCAATCGACTGACGAGTGTTGTTGAGTGCTCGGATTCGGCCGGCACGAATTGTCTACGGCCCACTGCAATCACATACCAGAGCGGCACTGCCGGTACCTCGAGCAGTCCCACCTCGGTAACTGCCTCGAGCAGCAGTGCGACGGTCTATTCTCACTACGACCTGAATGGCGATGGCTATAACGATCTGGTTTTCGCTACGGGCACGGGCTGGTATGTCGCATTTGGCTCCGCCTCCGGCTATGGAACAGCTCAGCCTACAGGTATCAGCTCGAGCACTACCGTATTGCCCGGAGATATGTTGGCGAACGGACGGGATGGCCTGCTCGCGAACAACAGCGGCACGTGGTACTACTACACTTGGAACGGTACGGCGTTTTCCGGTGTGAGCACTCAGCTCACGTACGAAACCAGCTCTATCCAATGGGCCCTCGTGGACATCGATGGCGATGGCCGGCCAGATCTCATCAAGTTGACCCCATCCCCTTTCAAGGTCTTTACGCGTCTCAACACTAGTTCCGGCGGTTTGCCGCGCTTCTCGTCAACTCTGGTGGATGCCTTTGATGCGACCGACCCCAGCGGCGTCATTTTGAGTGCTGCAATCACCAGCGGGGTGGACGCCACGGCTTCGTTCGGCACATTGCTCGGCCCCTTGCGCAGTGTGGATTTCAACGGCGACGGCCGCGCGGATCTGGCATTGATGTTGACGGTCCATTATTCGTTCGGCAATTTCACGAGCTTTTCCGAGCTTCTGTCGAATGGGTCCACCTTCACACAGAATATAATCAGCAGCGCCAATCCGGGCACATTGCCCACTTTGAGCTTCGTCAATTGGAATTCGGACGCGTGTACGGACTACATAATTGACGGTAGCTCGACAAACCCGACGCTGTTCGTGTCCGGTTGCAATGGCACCGTGCCCAGTACGGTTAACTTCGGTGCTGTGCAGTTCGAGGGGGCGATGGATTGGGACAAGGACGGTCACATGGATCTGCTTTTCGCATCCGACAGCAATCCCGGCAATCTCAGTGTGTACCTGTCGACCGGCACCGGCTTCAGCGGTCCCGTGGCGACCAACATTCCCATTCAGGATGGGGTGGGCCACTTTTATACCTTCTTCACGTCCGATGTGAATGGCGATGACCTGGATGAGCTCGAGTATCGGAATCCGTCTACGGGCGCGATCGGCTACTACCTGCACAATGGTGTGGGCCAGCCACCCGACCTGGTGAGCTCCATTACGGACGGCTATGGCATCAATTTCAGCCCCCAATACACATCGATAGCCCGGGGAAGCTATTCCGGCAGCGCGAACCCCACGAACTATCCGGAGCAGGATACACATGCGCCGATATACGTCGTCAGCAGTGTCAGTCAGTCCGATGGCATCGGTGGGACGTTCACTCAAACGTACACATATACGGGGGCACGCCGGAATACCCAGGGTTGGGGTTTCGAGGGATTTGAATCGGTCAAGGTCACCGACAGTCGGTCCAACAGTCTGGTTTCAAAGACCACATACGAGCAGATTTTCCCCAAGTTCGGACGAGTTTCACAGTCGGATGTATTCCAAAACAACGGAACGACGCTCGTTTCGCACACCACTTACACGAACCAGGACACGGTTCTTCACTCAACATCCTATAACGATCGGCACTTCATCTACGTTCAAACGTCCACTGAGCAGGGCTATGAGGTGGGCGGACCGAAAAATGGCTTGTTGATCACGACTATCGGCCGGGTAAATTTCTTCGACGACTATGGCGACGCGACCTTAGTGACGAGCACGTTGACGGATAATGACTCCACCTCGCCCTATGTGGGGCAATCCTGGACCACAACCACGAATCGCATCATCACCGTCGATCCGGGGACGAATTGGTGTCTGAATATACCGACTCAGGTCACCGTGACTAAAAGTGCTACGAATGCGTCGTCGATCACGCGTACCACCACGTTCGACAGTAGCGCGGACTACATTCACTGTCGAGTCAACACCGTGAATGTGGAACCGTCCAGTTCAGCGTATGCTGTTACCACGAGCTTGGGCTACGACGGCTTTGGCAACATCAACAGTCAGACTGTAACCGGAATCGGCATGACGGGCCGCGTGTCGACCGTCGATTGGGGCACCACCGGTCAGTTCCCGGTGACTCTGCGTGATGCCGCGAGCAACGCGCTCGGCGCGTCCGGGTATAAGACGATCAAAGGCTACGACTACAACCTGGGGGTGCAGACCAGCGAAGTCGTCCAAAGTGCAGACGGAAGCGTTGCCAATGCGCCACCCACGAGCTGGCAATACGATGTGTTTGGTCGAAAGGTTTTGGAGCAGCACGCGGACGGGACCAAGATCGATTGGGTCTATCAGGATTGTGCAACCATCGCCTGCTTGGTAGGTAGCCACGCCGTCGTGGTCACTTCCCATCACTACAACACCGATTCCACGGTGCAAACGGATGAGGCGGTCTACTACGATCCTCTCGATCGACCGCTGGCGTCCAACCGCCGTATGCTGCAGAACGGCGGGGCTTACGAGCGCACCGACACCCAATATGATGCATTCGGGCGCGTTCAACGCCGATCGATACCCTGTGTGTGGAGCACCCCCACCGCAATGTGTCCGTATGCGACTACCTATGGATACGATGCGGTGGGGCGATTGGTCCAAACACAACGGCCCATCAATTCGAGCAATACCGTCCCGCAAACGTCTACCATTCAGTACGCTGGCCGCACGGTCACCTATACGGACCCGCAGGGAGTGGCCAGCGTGAAGATCAACACGGTCGCCGGCACACTGGGTGTCTCTCAGGATCCTACTGGCTATCACCAGACCTTTACTTATGATGCTTTCGGAAGCTTGCTGAACGTGACGGACAGCCTGTCTAATTCTCTCTTCACGGCCAACTATGACTACGGAATCGGGGCATTCCAGCGAGACGCCACCGACATGGATCTGGATGTTTCGACGGCTTCGGGGCAGCACCGTCACTTCAATTACGATGCGCTGGCCGAAATTACATCCTGGAGCGATGCCAAAGGGCAAAGCTTCTCACAGACTTACGATGCGAATTCTCGACCGCTGATCCGCACAGAACCGGATCTGACGACCAACTGGACCTGGGGTCACACGGCCTCTAATCATGATGTTGGGCAACTCACGGTGGTATCAGCCAATGGCTACACTGAGACATATGCTTACGATGTCGATGCGCGGCCTTCAAACCGCTCCATCACGATTCCGTCGGATTTAACCTACGGATACGATTTCGCGTACAACAACATCACTGGGTTGCTCGACACGTTGACCTATCCGACGAGCACTTCCGGGTATCGATTGAAACTCTCGTACGCCTATCAGAATGGCTACCTGCAGAAGGTCTCAGATTCCAACGCAGGGACGGTCTATTGGCAGGCAAACGCAGCGAATGCATGGGGGCAGGTGACCCAGGAAACGCTCGGCAGCGGGGTGGTGACCAACCGGACGCTGGACAGTGTGACCAGTTGGCCGAGCGCAGTCACCTCCGGTCCGAGTGGATCGGCCACGCTTCAAAATGAATCCTATTTGTTCGATGAGTTGGGAAATGTCACGCAGCGACAGAACAACAACGCGGGTCTGACCGAGAACTTCTACTACGATAGCGATTATCGCCTCGATCACTCGAATCTGAACGGCACGTTGAATCTGCAGATGCACTACGATGACGCCGGTAACATTACCTCGCGCAGCGATGTGGCCAGCGGCTCAACGTGGACATACCACGCCACTCATAAGCACGCCGTGACACAGACAGGAAGTGGTGGCTACGGCTACACCTACGATGCGAACGGCAACGCCACCTCCCGCAATGGGCTGGGGATCACATGGACCAGTTTCAACCATCCCATCCAAATCAACAGCAGCGGCAGTGGTGAGTCGGTCCAGTTTGCCTATACGCATACACACGAGCGCTGGAGCGCGGTGCTCAACAGCAATACCGGGGTTGAAACCACCTACTTCATCGGTGACTTGCTCGAGAAGGTCAGTGCCGCTGGGGGCGCGGTTGATTACCGGCACTATATTTTCGCGGGCGGCACGAAGGTGGCCATTTACAGCCGCACCAGCGCAGGAACGAATACTTTGCACTATGCGCGCGAGGACCACCAGGGAAGCGTCGCTACCATCCTGAACAGTGATGGTACCACCTACGTGAAGGAAAACTTCACTGCCTTTGGCGCACGCCGCAACGCTTGCACCTGGTCCGGTCCGCCGACGAATGGCCAACTGACGAAGATGAACGCGGTCACCCGGCATGGCTATACTTGGCAGACAGCCTTAGGCGCCATGGGTCTCAATGACATGAATGGACGTATTCAGGATGCCATTACGGGTCGATTCCTATCTGCTGATCCGACTATTTCGAATCCGTCCGTACCGCAGAACTTCAACAGGTACAGCTACGTCCTAAATAACCCCCTCAGTTACACCGATCCGACAGGCTTTGATGTAGAAAAGCAATGGTCGATCGACCCAACGAGCAATTCTCCGGACTTGATTTACTCGGTCGTCTTCAGTAGCAGCACGCAAAGCCTTACTGGGATCGATAGGGATGGCTCACAGATCTTTCACGCTGAGCACGTGACGATTGACTATGCCGGGACCATCAGTACCGGTGATGCACCAAATGGATCCGCTGATGCCTTTGGCAATGGCGCGGTTAGCTTTGGCGGTGCTGTTTCGGGAGCCGGGGGCGGAAAGAATGGCGCTGACAAGGGGCGGGCGAGTACCACGCCGACCCAACAGATTCCCTGCCTTGCAGGCGTTAGTTGTTATGCGGAGCAATCGCGGGATCCGGATATTGAGACGGTGACGATCTCCGCATGCCATCCGCCTACATTTTCCGAGGATATGGCACGGCGGTCGGCAACTTCGGCCGCTCTCGCGGGATTGGGAGCGGCGGATGTTTCGCTTTCGACCGGAGAACGGCTAGTTGAGCATTTGAGGCCTCCTAAGGGTGTGGATCTACACGCGATTAGGTTTCTCGGACAAGGGGCGACTATGTTGGGGGTCGGAGTCGGTGTTTATACCGCTTTTACGGCAGAAACAGAGGAGGAAAGGAATTTGGCAACACAGGACCTTGCATTTGCAGCTCTGGCCAAAGTGTGGCCTGCCTCGGCTCCCGTAGCTTCAATTCCTTATGGTATAGGTCGAGTTTACAGAGACATTCACGAAGCAGTGGAAGCTAGCGGCCCATCCGTACTGGACAGAGCTACCGGTTGTCCCTAATTGTGTACACCTATCTGTATGACGCGATGGTGGCTTGGTACAACGCTCAGCGGTATTCGGCGGGGCCCTACGTCCACGGGTACGCCGTCACAACATTGACGAGTATGGCATTGGTGAATATGGGCTCTATCCTCGCTCTGAGTGCCCATTGGAACGCAGCGTGGGCCGTTCACCTCGTGGGCGCCATGGATCCTCTACTCATAACGCTGGTGGGAACAGGGCTTCTGGTGGCGCATATTCTTTTTTCCCGGTGGAGACGGCGGCGCGCGCGTCCATCAGAGTCCGAATCCGACGCGCGTTCACCTTCGCGCTGGATCGCGTTGTTCTATATGGTTGTTTCGGTCGCTGCCTTTATGTACACGAGTCGATTGCTTCCGTTGGCTCACGCAGCAGGGAGGCCGCTACTGGGTCACTGAAACTCATCCGGTGGTTGCGTGAAATTGCCGCACGGCAGTTCGCAGATAACAACTGGACGTGATCACACGGGTGCAGCTTCGAGCATTCGGATGAGCGCGACGATTGCAGAGGGGCCAGTGTCGCAAGGCACGATGGCGACGGTCGTGGTGTGCTCGGGCTCAAAGTGTCCCGGACGACCGACAGCACCCTTGGTCCAAGCGCGTTATCCGAATGGAGTCTGGATCGAGAACGCAGCCACAGGCGGCCCCCTTCTGATACCAGTAAACGTATCATTGACCGAAAGCATTTGGTATGGACTGTATCTCCGCACGCTTCTGCCTTTGGTTCGCCACACAATGATGGTCAAAACATTCAAGCCCGGTGGAGATCTGGGCTCCCGCGATGCTCGGCAATCCTCATATCATATCTCCTCTTCAACCTGCATCTGTGCCACCCGTTCAGGGCGGTCGGTTGGACTTCGAGCCGACCTTTGAAAACGGACGCTGCTGGGGTGCGTTTGCGGCTGTCCAAGAATTCAGCCGAATAAAAACGGATGCCGCGCAGCCACCAGCACTTGGAATTTGCGCGCCCGAGGACACAACGCGCCCGGATTTGATCAGGATTTTTACGGACTACGTGCGCAGCCATCCCAGATCGCTTTCCGAACAGTTTGCTGTCATTGTGATCGTCTCCCTGCGTGACCGATTTCCTTGCGCAACTTAATGTTTCTGAACACTTGCAGATGACTTCAACACCTCGCAGCGAGCCACGGAAGACCGGAGTGGGAATATGCCTGTTCTTGGCAGGTATACTCCTTCTGGTCTTCATAAACTGGCAATCCGCGATCGGTCTCCGCTCTTTCTCGAGCAACGTTGACCTGCTGGCATTCGCCCTCGCTGTTACGACGCTGCCAATTGCTCTGTTTTGGTCCGCGCGTCGGTTGCCTAGCACTTGGGGCCGACTCGCCAAAGCGGTCTCTGTGTGCGTGTTAGCATTCGGTGTGCTGGTTTGGTTGTGGAACTATCAGATGCTATTGCTCGCAGCGAGAGGTGTGGAAATCTCGCCATTGCTGGTCAGCGTTCCTTTTGGCGCGGGCCGCATCGCGGCGTACGAGATCGAAACAGCTCCCGCTGGAGCTTACATTTCATTGCGCCGGCAATATCGGATCCTTCCGGGTGTCTTTCTGTCGAGGGAGTTCTCGATAGTAAATAGTCCAGTTCTTGATGAACTCACCATCTTTTCTCCAACGCAACTTTGCGTCGCTTATCCGTCATTGCGGACTGACATTGCCGGACGCACCCATGAAGTGAGGATTCTGATACCGATTGAGCCTATGCTCAATGGACATACTGCCAGCCTCAGTGAGGAAGACTCAACAACGGTACTGTCCTGTTCCAAGCGGGCTAATTAACGCACAAATCCTCATCCGGCCACGGTGGTAGCCGCGAGGATTCGGAAAAGGCTGCCTGACTTCAATCGTAATTGCCATCCTGCTCGTTGTGGTAGGGGCTGGCGGAACATATTGGAGTCTACGGCACGTCTATCTTTCCGATAAACCTGCACCGATCGCTGAGACTCCTGTGCCTACTGAAACGAGCGCGGCTACGCCTGGTGAAACAAGCGTGGACACGCCGCGCAAAAAAAGCGCCGAGGTTCGTGAACGCTTTGATACGATGAAGAAAGCGGCGCGCGCTCATGAGCAAACCGAAGTGGAATTGACCGCGGCAGACATCAACGCGCTGAT
>Ga0137412_10005316_pt1 | contig 10276 bp, 8 predicted proteins | sample CZODoug2_1_16fun_FD_122160 | JGI IMG/M metagenome (GOLD analysis project Ga0137412, IMG submission 122160) | Vadose zone soil fungal communities from Angelo Coast Range Reserve, California, USA - CZODoug2_1_16fungal (Hybrid Assembly) | ecosystem: Environmental > Terrestrial > Soil > Vadose zone... | reverse complement strand
CAACGTCGATGCCGTCGCCGTCGCCGGTAACGCCGTTGCCGGTGATCGTTCCACCGTTGACGATGGTGGCCGTTTGCCTGGCATTGAAGCCGTCGAGGTTGATTCCTGAGCCGTCGTTGCCGCTGATGCTGCCACCGGGACTGTTATTGATCGTGGTGGTGAAATTGGTCGTGCCGTCGGCAGGGCCGCCCGTAATCCCATGGCGTGCGGCAGTAATGCTGCCGCCGGCAAAATTGTTGATAGTGATGCCGGTGTTCGTTTGTACATCAATACCGTCATCACCCGTATCAGTGGTGTTCGTGGCAATGATCCTGCCGTAGTTATTGACTACCCCATTCACGCCGGGCCGAACCGCATCGGCGTCATGCGCCTGCAGTATTCCAGTCGCGAAGTTATTTACAATGTTGCTTCCGGAGGTAATGGCATTGAAGTCCACGGCCTGGGCGCCGCCCTTCGATGCATTGAGTGAGGTCATCGTGCCGTAGTTGTTCAGCGTCACGCTTGCGGGCTTGTTCATCTGGATCACGTCTGCATCGGCCGCCTGCATCAGCGCGGTCGAGTTCGTCGTACTTCCATTGTCGATCGTCGAGCCTGTTACGCCGGTATTGTCCCGGACTGCACGACCGGTCCCTGTCTGGTTGATCGTGCCCAGATTCGTCAGCGTTGCATTGTTCCCGGAAAGGGTCACCGCCACCGTGGACCCGCTCACCGTGAGCGACCCGGTGCTCTGAATGGTTCCCGTTTGTCCGCTGCCCGTGCCCAGCGTCTGCGCAGCAGTCGAGGGGGAGGTAATGTTGAAGTCGGTGGCGTACGCCGGACCGACACTCATCGCCGCAGAGGCGGTGAGTAGAAGAAAACGGCTGGTGGACATCTCACGGGAGGCATTTGGCATGTTTTTATGATCCGTAGCGTGTGTGCCCGGAACATGCATTGCCTGGATGACCGATTCATGACATTTTTGTTTCGCCGCACCAGTTCCGCAAAATCCCGTACTGAGGACACTCCCGTGAGCAACAGTGCACTGCTGCCAGAGATGCTGGATCACTATCGCCAGGTTGAAGAATCCAAGCGTCTCTTCGGCGGTGCCGGGGAACTGGAGCGGGTTCGTACGCAGGACATCCTGAGCAGGTATCTGCCGCCCGCGCCGGCAACCGTTTTCGATATCGGAGGCGCTGCCGGCGTGCATGCACTTTGGCTCGCTGAGCGCGGTTACGGCGTCCATCTGTTTGATGCTGTTCCACATCATGTGGAGCAAGCTCGAGCGGCGTCAAAGGAGCAGGCTCAGCATCCACTGGTGAGCTGCTCGGTCGGCGACGCGCGGAATATCGAAAGGCCGGATGCGAGTGCCGACGCCATCCTCCTCCTGGGTCCTCTGTACCACCTGATTGAGCGTGCGGATCGATTACAGGCGCTGAAGGAGGCGCACCGGCTTCTGCGGCCCGGGGGCCGGTTGTTCGCCGCTACGGTCTCGAGGTTCGCTTCGCTGCTCGACGGACTGTCGCGGGACCTGGTGTCTGATCCTGTGTTCGTCGAAATTCTCGAGCAGGATCTGCGTAACGGGCAGCACCGTAATCCCACCCACCGTCCCGAGTATTTCACGACCACCATCTTCCACCATCCCGATGAGCTGCAGCAGGAGATGCAGGAGGCGGGCTTTCAGGTGGAGAGGTTGGTCGGCATCGAAGGGCCGGCCTGGTTCATGAGCAGCCTCGAGAGCCACTGGCAAGTCCCGCAGAAGCGTCAGCTGCTGCTGGAGTTGCTCCGCAAGGTGGAGGAGGACAGGTCGATCCTGGGGGCGAGTGCCCACCCCATGGGGATCGGGCGCAAGTAATTACGCTGACAGGAGCTTGGCGACGCGCTTGTCGTCGAGCTCGTCGGAAAACAGCTCGTCATCCGGTGCGATGGCGCGTCCCATTTCCATGATCCGCGACCATTCTTCCGGGGAAGCGAGCTGTGCGTTCTTCGCCAGCTGCCGGGTGGCCTCCAGGAAGGCCTGGCGGTTTTCCTCGGCTGCCGTGTAGTACAACTCGAGCAACTTCAGGCGCAAGTCACTTCGCTGCGGCTCGCGCTCGATGGCCTGCCGCAGCACGTCAGCCGGATTCTTGCGCCGCTCGACGAAGGGCTTCGGCTCATTCAACCCGCTGCCCATGACCACGTGCTCGGTGTTGGTGGTGGCTTCGGGATTGAAGAAAGAAAACTTCTGTTCGACTGTGTCGCCGACGACCTCGAAATCGGGGGCCAACAGGACGGTGGTGTCGGCGCCTTCAGCCGTTGAGACAGGCAACTTCGCCGTTGCTTCAACGGGCAGCTCGGCCGTCATCTGCGGCGCGATGCTGATCGTGGGGTCGTTGGCCAGCAGCTCGCCGATGGGCGTACTGAATGAGTCCTCAAACCAACTGGATTCGTTTTTGGTGACTTTGGGCATAGCCTGTTGCGGCGCACTGGGGGCCGTTTGGACCGGCCGCGGTACGCTGAGGGGAATCTGTGGGATGGGAGGTGGCGCATTGCTGAACTCCACCGTCTCATCGTTTTCCGTCGTCAGTTTGGCGCGTGAGATTGCGGGGGAGGCGGCGGGCGAATTGCGTCGCCGCAGATAAAACAGGGTGCCCGCCATCAATACCAATCCAACTCCAACGGCGCTCGAAATCAACTGCAGCGCACGGTGGGACGCCGGAGTGGGCTGGTCCTCGTCGTCCTCATAAGTCGCTTCTGCGGTAGTTGCAACCGCGGCTGCGCTAATGGTCGCCGGTGGGACAGCGGCGGCGGCCTTCTGCACGACCAGGGGTTGTTTCAGCTCCTGCCGCAATCGATCGAGCGACTGTTCCAGTGAGGCCACTCGTTGAGTGAGCACTGCCCGGTCGGTCTCCGAGTCGATATCGTTGTTCGCGCTGACGGGTACGGAGGACGGCGGCTGCGTCGGCACTGCAGGCGCGGCGCGCGAGGCCGATGAGACAGAGGTTGCGGGCACGGCGGGCACGGAAGAGGCAACTCGATGTCCCGGAGCACGCCAAGCCGCCATCTGCGCGTCGTACTCGCGACTGACCTCTTCCGCCGAAATCGCCGCCAGCTGTTCAGCAGTCGGAAGCTGCAGCGTCACGCCAGTGCGGAGCCGGTTGAAGTTGTTTTGGAACGCCGCGGGATTGGCGCGAAAAATCGCGATCATCACCCTGTGGCGGTCGGTTCTCGAATGCGCGCCGGTGGCGCTGACGATCCGGGCGAGCGTGTCGCGACGTGCGACGGTGTAGGTATGTCCGAGCAGTTTGTCGTTTGCGTCTACGCCGGTGTTGAAATGTGCGACCGTTCGAGCGGGAGACGCGGTTGTGCCGGCACGCACGGCGCCCGCATCAGTGGCATGCGCGGCCCCGGAGGCAGCAGCAGGCTCGGCTCCCGCAGCGACGACGGGCATCGTGGCCATCTCCGCCTTGGGTTCGCTGGTGCCGGTCGTCAAGCCGGCGGGATCCAGGAAAAGGGTGTATTCGCGAATCAACTCGCCGTGCGGTGTATGCAGGTCAACGAGTAGCGTGACCACCGGCTCGGTGAATTTATCGGTTGAGCGTACGTTCAGAACCGGACGTCCTTGCCCGTCATGCCCCACAGACAGCGTGGTTCCGTAGATGAACGGGGCGGCACGCTCGAGACCGTAGCGCAGGAATGCCTCATCGCTCGCGATCGTGGCACTCAACCGACCCAACTCGTCATCGATTGCACCAACCAATTCAATCTGTGCGACGAGGGGCTGGTGCAGCGCAGACTCGACGCGAATGTCTCCCAGCCCGAGAGCGAGCGAGGCCGGTGGCACCGCAAGGCTCAACGTCAGGAATGTAAGGCCCAACAAGCGCTGCATGATTGGGCCAAACGTACCCGAATAACGCGACTTAAGTCCGTGGCATGCGTCACCAATGAGCGCGCGTTCGCGCCCTTATGTGACGCAATTCACAGGCCTGCTCCGGGCGCAAGGTGCCGGGGCGGGCAAACGCGACAACCGGTTGCGACGAAGTGACGGCGCGCGGGCGGCCGTCAGCTGACTACACGGTAGCGGAACCAATGAACACCGCCTGGCAGCTTCTTGTGGTTGATTACGCGGAGCGTCGCGCCCTGGTTTTTCGGTGCCTTACCCGGGATGTCGCACAGGCCGGTGATGCCGGTCCCGCCGTCGATGACCGGAACGATGACCTGGCTGATCTCATTGATGAGGCCGGCTTTCAGCACGGCGCCGTTGAATGTGCCACCGCCCTCGAGAAGGAGCTTGCGGATGCCGAGGACGCTTCCAATCTTGCGAACCGCGGTACCGATGTTGACATGATCGCGTCCACAGAAGAGATACGACACACCCGCGGAGCGTAGGTGTGCAAGGTAGTCGTTGCTGACGAGCTCGCTTACCAGCAGGACGACGTGATCGCCTTCAACGTGATTGCGCTTGTAGCGAAGGACACCTTTCGCATCGGCGCCGATGGCGAAGCGTTTCGCCTTGGGATCGGCGACGTGGTCCACGCGCTCGATCGTCTCTTTGGCCGCTTTCAACTTGAAGTTGCCGTCGGCGAATTCCTTCATGGTGGTGGTACCCACCAGCCACGCGCCAATGCCGAAGCTGGCGGCCGTGGTCTCGAATAGTTTTCCGCTCTTGGCGGGGGACGGATCAGTCCAGCGGTTGCTGAGAATGCGGCCGTCAATGGACGTGACCATGTGGCAGATGACGTGGGGTTTCATTGAAGTCCTCGTGGCGTAGGGTAGTCTCGCAGGGCGCGCTGGACGCACCGCAATGGAAATGGCCGGACAGATGAGCGAGGTATGTTCATAGACCCATCGCTTCTTGGTCGCCGGCGCCGGGTTTTGAAAGACTGTGGAGACTCAACGCGCCTGCAAGGGTCCCGTCGTGAAAAAAGCAATATACGTGATCAGCCTGGTGTTGTTGGGCGGCGCGTTGGCTGCCGTGTCTTTGCATATCTTTTGATTGCCGCCGCGGCCTGAAGCGGCCGTCGTGCCCGCGGTGCGGTCTGCGCGACCCGGTCTGCACCATCCTCGAGCCAACGGTCTGCCAATTGTCATAAATTGGCGACTTCCGTGATGCCATCTACGCCTAACGTCTATTGCATTGCGCAAAAGTGTGGAATGGTGCTGAGGCGCTGCCCTGGCTTCGCAGTAATCTCCCGCCATCCAACGTGAGGGCCGTCCGGGAGCAGTCATGTTTAAGAGCGCTTTGGTCGCAGTTGCGGTTTTTCTATTCGCCCTGACACCGGTGATCGCGGCGAGCCCCGGCGCGCCTACCCGAAACGATGTGATCGCCCAGGTTACCAAGGCGGTCGAGTTTTACCGGACCAACGGTCGCGAGAAGGCGATCGCCGAGTTGAATCGGCGTGACGGCGCCTTCGCGAAGGGAATGGACTACGTGGATGTTCACGACCTGAACGGCGTCTGCGTGGCACACCCCGTGTCGCCCGACGTCGTCGGACAGAATCGGCTCGATGTCGCCGATATGCATGGCAAGCACTTCATCAAGGAAATCGTCGACGCGGCGAAGACGCACCCGGATGGCTGGGTGACGTACATGCGCGAGAACCCGAACAACGGCCAGGTGGAGCACAAGATTGCTTACTGGGCTGTGCACGACGGGCTGATTTTCAAGGCCGGTACCTACGAGTAGGAGCCGCTAGCTTCGCCCGCACGACGAGCGCTGCGCATTTTTAGCGCGGCGCGATCCGCAGCATCGCCGCTACAATGCAGTGATGCTTCAACGTCAAACTCGATGCGCAGGAGCTGTCGCGTTCGCGGCGCTGCTCTGCGGCCTGCCCGCCCATGCCGCCGTGCCGGTCTACGGCTACAAGATCGTCAATACGTACCCGCATGACACCCAGGCTTTCACCGAGGTCCTGTTCTATCTGAATGGCTTTCTCTACGAGAGCACGGGCCTCGAAGGCCAGTCCACCATTCGCAAAGCGAAGCTGGAGACGGGGGAGGTTGTACAGAAGGTGGTCGTCCCGCCGCAATACTTCGGCGAAGGGATCGTCAACTGGAAGCAGCACCTCATCAGCCTCACCTGGAAGAGCGAGGTCGGGTTCGTCTACGACCTCAACACCCTGAAGGTGCAGCGCCACTTCGCCTACCACGGCGAAGGGTGGGCGCTGACACAGGATGGCAAGCGGCTCATCATGAGTGATGGCACGCCCGCCCTCAGGTTCCTGAATCCTGACACCCTGCAGGAGACCGGCCGCATCACCGTGACTTACGAGGGCAAGCCCGTCCCCCAGGTCAATGAGTTGGAATGGGTCAAGGGCCGGATCTATGCCAACGTGTGGGAAACCAACATGATGATCCTCATCGAGCCGCACAGCGGCGCCATCACGGGGGTCGTCGATCTGTCGGGACTGCTGGGAGCGGGAGAGCGGCCGCCGGGCCCCGACAGCGTCCTGAATGGCATCGCCTATGATTCCACACACGACCGCCTGTTTGTGACGGGCAAGAACTGGCCGAAGCTGTTTGAAATCCGCGTGCTGCCGGCCGGGCAACTCACAAAACCAAGCCATTGACGCGGCCCTGCCGTGCTCAGGATCCCTCCCGGCCCGACACAGTCAATAATTCGCGGCGGCCCGGACTTCGCTGGCGGGTTTATCCAGGTCCGCCAGCAGCTCCGGGCCCACGATGGCCAGGGGTGTCGAGCCGTATGACAGCAGCCGATCGTGAAAATCGTGCAGTGACCCTCGTGTGGCGGTTCTTTCAATGTATTGCGCCAGCAATTGTTGTATCTGCCAGCGTCCCACCGTGTAGGCGATAAAATATCCCGGGTTGGTCGCAATGGCCGCCACAGCCGCATGTGCCGCGTCAGGGGTGAATCCCGTTTCCTTCGCATAAAAATCCGCGGCCTGCTCGTAGGTCCATTCTCCTGAAGCCAGCTTGGGATCCACGATGGCGCGTGCGCCGCGCACTCGCTCCCAACGTGCCGTGAACAGCCGGGCATCGAGGTCGTTGCCGTACAGTCCGAGGCGCACAAACATCTCCTCCCCGTAGAACGCCCAGCCTTCCGCGAACACCCCGCTGTTCTGCAGCTTGCGAATGAAGTCGGGATGGCGCCTGGCAATCGACAATTGCAGGAAATGACCCGGCATGGCTTCGTGAGCGGCGGTGGAGACGATTCTGTCGCGGTCGAAGTCCTGGTTCATGTCCAGGCGTGCCGCGGCATTCGCCAGCGAGGTGGGCGGGGTGATGAAATAGTAGCCGTTGGTTTCGGTGGAAAACTGCCGCGGTGAGGTCATCGATGCGCCCGGTGACACCGGCTGCATGAACTGCGGTGTTTCCTGCACGTTGATGGGTCCCAACCACGCCGGTACGGTGATGAGATCGTGCTCGGTCACGAACCGGCGCAGCTCGGCGATCCGCTCCCGGTAGAAGTCGATCAGGGCCGCGCCACTGGGGGCCAGGCCGCCGCCGGTTTGCGGGCCGAACGCAACATTGTCGTGTTTGGCCTGCGCGGTGAGCCACGCTTCTTCCGCCCAGCCGTGCGCCAGCTCATCTTCGGCCATTCGTTCCACGTCACGCGCGTCGAGCGGCAACAGTTCCTCATCCCGCAACATCGTGTCATAGGCTTCACGTCCCATGGCGAAGTTCTCCGGCCACTGTTGCACATGGGCGTCCACGTAAGACTTGGTCTTCTCGATGGTGGCAACAGTGGCATCACGCGCCGCGACGAAGCGGGCCAATGATTTGGCATCGTGCCCGTAGTGCGCCTGCGCGGCATCTGTCAGAGCACCCTCAAAGAAGCTGCGCGCGCCTTCGAGCTCTTCGCTGCCCACGACACCGTAGAGGTGTCCCGGCTCCGTTACCATCGCTTGAGCCGTGACAATGTACTGCGGAGCCTTCCCGAGTCGGGCGACCAGATCCTTCCAGGCGCGGTCGACGTCCGCTGCCTTCTTGCCATCACGCCCGGCGACCGGCATGAACTGCAGCTGCTCGAAAATCGTTCCAACCAGGGTATTCGCGCCGGCGGCATAGTCTTTCCGGTCGGTCGCATGCACCAGCAGCGAGCTCAGGCTCGAAGTGAGTTGCGCAGCCAGCAGCCGCGCGTCATCGCGGTCGACGAGTTGCAGGTCAGTGCGATTCGCCGGCGCGAGTTGCTCGAGTTGCTTCTGCCACTGTTGTAGTTTGCCTATATAGGCGCTGCGGCTCGCCTCGGACGGCGTTTCGAGCTCGCCATCGTGGCCGGGAATGCCCAGCTGCGTGGCTTCTGTGGGAAACAGGGCTGCGGAGCTGTACGTGATATCCCGGGCGAGCGCCGTCAGCTGCTCGTGTACCGGGGTGACAGCGTGCAGCGGCCCGGACAGGCCGGCGAGCGTAACCGCAATCGGCAGGCCCGGAAAACGTAACCCCATCGTGTGCTCCTGGCAGGTTGAGAGGTACTGTCCGGCTGGTTGTGCAGTGCGCGGTTTGCGAGCCGCCGCAACTACTTACCGAAATTTCAACTCGCGCGTATCCCGTTCCTGTCCTGTGCGAACCGCCAGCGGTCCGTAAAGCTCGGGACGGCGCGCCCGGATCCAACGTCGTCCTGTGGCGTTCTCCAACAGGCCGCCATCCAGATCGGCGATGACCATGGCATCTGCGGGCTGCCAGGTCTCCCCCAGTATGCGGCCATAGGGATCGAGAATCATGGCATTGCCGGTGCGGATCTCATCATCATCGACGCCGACACCGTTGCTGAAGATCAGGAACATGCCGTTGTCGTGCGCGCGACTCGGCAGCCAGCGCATCAACCAGCCCCGTCCCTTGTCGCCCCGAAACTCCCGTTCAATGGCTGCAGGATCCCGGTGACGATTGGCCCACAGTGCCGGGTCGATGAGGCCCATGCGATGCGGGTCTTTCCCGCCAACACCGCCTGTCTGGTGGGGGGCGAGCAATAGATCCGCGCCCGCAAGGGCCGTCATGCGGGCATTCTCGATGATGTTGTTGTCGTAGCAGATCAGTATTCCCGCCCGGAATCCGCCGGGCAGATCAAACACGGTGTACTGGTTGCCGCTGCGAATTGCGGAATGCTCGAAGGACTGCAGCTTGCGGTGGCTGTGTATCGTCCCGTCGGGCAGGGCGACTACGTAGGTGTTGTGAAAGACGCCGTCGGCAGCGCTCTCAACCCATCCAGCCCCGATGGTGAGCGAGTGACGGCGCGCCAGCTCACACAGTCGCCGGGTGCTGGGCCCGTCCGGGACCGGTTCCGCCAACGCGGCCAGTTGTTCGGTCGACAGGTTCCGGATGAACCAGTATCCGGTCACGCAACATTCGGGGAACACTACCAACTGCGCGTTTTGCGCGGCCGCCTGCGCTGCGAATTGCTCGATTTTCGCAAAGTTGGCCTGCTTGTCACCGTCCGTGTGCTCCATCTGCACACTCGCCACCCGCAATCTGCGTGTGTCCGCCATCAACTGTCACCGTTTTACAGCTGGTCTGCGACCCGGGCGGTTATTTTATACGAGTGCAGCCGTGCGGCGTGGTCGAAGATCTGCGAGGTGATCATCAGCTCCTGGGGCTGAGCCCGGGCCACGAAGGCGGTAATCGACTCGCGGACCGTTCCCGGCGAGCCGATGGCGGAGCACGACAGTACGTCATCCAACATCGCCCTGGCGGCGGGCGGGAGTTGGTTTGCATAGCCCTCCACCGGCGGCGGCAGCTGGCCCGGCCGCCCGGTGCGCAAATTGACGAATGCCTGTTGCATGGAGCTGGCCAGCAGCAGGGCTTCCTGGTCCGTGTCGGCGGCGAAGACATTGAACCCCAGCATCACGTAGGGTTTGTCGAGTTGGGGAGAAGGGCGGAAGCGGGCGCGATAGATGTCGAGCGCCTCCTGCAGCATGGCCGGCGCAAAGTGCGAAGCGAACGCGAACGGCAGCCCCATCGCCGCTGCGGATGCGGTAATGGATGGGTATGAGGACGGTGTTTACATGGAGTGGTACTTCGCCCGGTCAGCGCACGAGAAACTCTTAGCGCTGGCGCGCGATAGTCACTCATATCCATGGGGCCCTGGGAAAGCGGTCCGATATCGGGATCAGGACATGTTCACGCTGGGAGTCGCCCTGGACCGGTACCTGAAGTCCAAGGCCGGGCCGTCTAGCGACATATGGTCGATGCTGCAGACGGAGGTGTTCGAGCCTATTGGAATCCATCAGGCCCCGATGAACCGCACGTTAGAAGCCGAAGGTGCGGCACCAGGTCAGCCGATAATGGCGTGGGGTTATTATCCCACGATCGGTGACATGGTGAAGATAGCGCGTCTTTACCACGCTCAGGGTGAATGGGCCGGCAA
>Ga0137412_10005315_pt1 | contig 10276 bp, 8 predicted proteins | sample CZODoug2_1_16fun_FD_122160 | JGI IMG/M metagenome (GOLD analysis project Ga0137412, IMG submission 122160) | Vadose zone soil fungal communities from Angelo Coast Range Reserve, California, USA - CZODoug2_1_16fungal (Hybrid Assembly) | ecosystem: Environmental > Terrestrial > Soil > Vadose zone... | reverse complement strand
GCCAGCATGACGCCGCCGATGACGCCGACGCGGGTATAGGGAATGACCACGTTGCGGACCACTTCCCAGGTGGTGCAGCCGACGCCATAGGCGGCTTCCTTCAACACCGGCGGTACCGTCTTGAACACGTCGACCGAGATCGAGGTGATGAAGGGCAGCACCATGATCGCCAGGATCAAGGATGCGTTGAACAGGCTGAGATAGGACGGAGGCCCTGCGAAAATCGAGTTGAGTACCGGAACGCCGCTGAACAGGTTGATCATGAACGGCTGGAACGTGTAGGCCAAAAACGGGCCGAGCACGAAGAAGCCCCACATGCCATAGATGATGGAAGGGATGCCGGCGAGCAGCTCGATCGCAATGCCGATCGGCCGGCGCAGCCATTGCGGGCAAAGCTCGGTCAGGAAGATCGCAATCCCAAGCCCGACCGGTATGGCGATCAGCATCGCGATGAAGGAGGTGACCAGCGTGCCGTACATCGGGCCCAGCGCGCCCAATACCGGCGGATCGGCCGAGGGCGCCCAGCGCTGCGTCCACAGGAACGCGAAGCCGTATTCCTTCATGGCCGGCCAGGCGCCGATGATCAGCGAAATGATGATGCCGCCGAGAATGAGCAGCACCGAGATCGCCGAGAGGCGGGTGATCCAGTAGAAAGTGACGTCGCCAAGCTTGAAAGCGCTGAGCGCCTTGGCGCGATCATACGGACCGGCAGCCTCGACCACATCGCTCGCTTCGCTTTGAACGGCCATGTCTGCCACGCCAATCCCCTGTCTTATCTTATACTACGACTTCCGAACCGCGATGACGCGACCGGCGAAGGAAGAAAGATGGCGTCCACCCTCCCAGGAGGCCTATAGGGAGGCCGGTAGCCCTCCTCCCCCTCGCAAGGGAGAGGAGAAGTTTCGCCTCTTCGGCAGAGCTCAGCTCTTGATATCGGCCGACCAGGTCTTCTCGATCAGCTTGACGACGCTGTCCGGCATCGGGATGTAATCGAGTTCTTCGGCCATCTTGCCGCCATTGGCAAAAGCCCACTTGAAGAACTTGATGGCTTCGCCGGAAGCCGCCTTGTCGGCCGGTTCCTTGTGCATCAGGATGAAGGTCGACGCGGTGATCGGCCAAGACTTTTCGCCGGGCTCGTCGGTGAGGATCACGTAATAGCCGGGGGCCTTGGCCCAGTCGGCGTTCGAAGCGGCCGCCTGGAAGGCTTCAACGGTCGGCTGCACGGTCTTGCCGGCCTTGTTGACCATGGCGGTGTAGGTCAGCTTGTTCTGCTTGGCATAGGCATACTCGACATAGCCGATCGAGTTCTTGGTCTGGCCGATATTGCCGGACACGCCTTCATTGCCCTTGGCGCCAACGCCAACCGGCCATTCGACGGCGGTGTTGGAACCGACCTTGCTCTTCCAGTCCGCGCTCGCCTTCGACAGGTAGTCGGTGAAGTTGAAGGTGGTGCCCGACCCGTCGGAGCGGCGCACCACGGCGATCGCCTCAGAGGGCAGCTTCACGTTCGGATTGAGCTTCTTGATCGCCGGATCGTCCCACTTGGTGATCTTGCCGAGATAGACATTGGCGAGCGTCTCGCCGTCGAACACCATTTCGCCGGGCTTCACGCCCTCGATGTTGACGACGGGAACGATCGCGCCCATCACCATCGGCCACTGCACCAAGCCGTCCTTCTCGAGCTGGTCGACCTTCAGGGGCATGTCGGAAGCACCGAAGGTCACGGTCTTGGCCTGGATCTGCTTGATGCCCCCGCCGGAGCCGATCGACTGATAGTTCAGGCCGTTGCCGGTCTCCTTCTTGTAGGCGTCGGCCCACTTCGAATAGATCGGGAACGGGAACGTCGCGCCCGCGCCCGTGATGTCGGCGGCGAACGCCGACGTCGATGCGGCGACCAGGCCGGCAGCGACGATGGCTTTGACGAAATTCATAACTGGTCTCCATTGGGGAGCGAAGCGCCGACTGCGCCCGATAGCGCTCCCGCCGCCCCTTTACAGGGTGGTCATTGCCGCTTTTACGAAGGTTTGATGACAGTCAGATGACATCACAAGCTATTGAAACAACAGCTATTTATGCCGCCATCTGAATTTTCGGCTGGGGAAAACAGGCCGTGAAGGTGGCCCCGTTTCGGGGCACGCTTTCGATCAAAAGCCGGCCTCTGTGGCGGTTAAGAATATGTTTCACCAGCGATAAACCGAGCCCGGTTCCACCTTGCGCGCGGCTGTCGCCGACATCGACCCGGTAGAACCGCTCGGTCAGCCGCGGCAGATGTTCCGGCGCGATGCCGGGCCCGAAATCGCGCACCATGACGCGAATTTCCGGCGTGCCATCGCTGGATGCCGCCGCACTCAGCGAGACGACGATCTTGCCGCCGGACGCGCCATATTTCAGCGCGTTCTCGATCAGGTTCTCGAACAGCCGCAGCAGTTCCTCACGGTCGCCCGCGATCAGGATCGCGGTGTCCGGCAGATTGATATCGACCACCACCTGACGTTCGCGCGCCAGGGGTTCGAGCCCGTCGGCGACCTGGCGGATGATCGGCACCAGATCGACCAGCGTGTCGGGCCGGACATGGGCGGACAGTTCGACCCGCGACAGCGACAACAGATCGTCGATCAGCCGCGCCATCCGCGTCGCCTGGGTGTGCATGATGGCGAGAAAGCGCTCGCGCGCCTTGGCATCGTCCTTGGCCGGCCCCTGCAGCGTATCGATGAAGCCGGACAGCGCCGCCAGCGGCGTGCGCAGTTCGTGGCTGGCATTGGCGACGAAGTCGGCGCGCATCTCCTCGACCCGCCTGAGCGGCGTCTGATCGTGGAAGGTCATCAGCATGCATTTGTCGACGCCGCCGAACAGGGTCGGCACCGGCACCGGCGTGATGATCAGCTCCATCCAGCGGTCGACCGGTACGTGATCGAGATAGCTGGCGCGGCGCGGTTCCGTGGTGGCGATCGCCTCGCGCAGCGCGGTGATGATTTCGGGCGAGCGTAGCGCGAACTGGGCGAGCTCGTTCTTGCGCAGCGCCGGCGCAAGCTGGGCGGCGGCGGCATTGAGGTGAATGACGCGGCCGGCGCGGTCGAGCAGCACCGCCGGATCGGGCATGCCCGCGACGACGGCGTTGACCGCCGCGGTTTCGACCGGATTGACCCCGCGCACCTCCTCGCGCGAGGCGGCGACGTGCTGCAACCGCCAGGGAACGAGCGCTGCGGCGGCGATGCAGGCAAAAACCGTGACGGCACGGAGCGGCGAAAGTTCATCGAACATGACGAGCACGAGGAGGGCCAGGCCCGCGACCAGCAGCACGATGGCCGAATGCCGCAACCTTTCCGGCCACGGCGAAAAGAACGAAGGAGAGGAAGAAGGAGCTTCTATCGCCATCTGGCCGGCGTCTCCGAGTCTGTCTTCGTCAGGTTCTGTCTTCGTCAGGCGCCGGGATCTCCACGCTCTCTCACATAGGCCGCTTCGCGTGCGGGGGAGCGTGCATCCAGCGCCAGCGCCGCCTGACGCAGGCGCTTCGACCGGGCGCTCATGATAACCTCGCGAAACGTCAGCAAGATTACAGATAGGATGAACGGGGCAATATAATAGAGTAAACGGAATAACAACATACCGGCGAGCAGATCCTCGCGATCCATCTGCCAGAGCCCGACCAGCATGGCGGCGTCGAACACCCCGAGCCCGCCCGGGGAGTGGCTCGCGAACCCCAATAGCGTCGCCGAGACGAAGATGACCGCGACCACGACGAAGCCGAGATTGGGTTCGTCGGGCACCAGCACGTACATCGCGAGCGCGCAAAAGCCGAGATCGACGATCCCGATCACGATCTGCAGCAAGGTCAGGGGGCCGGCCGGCAGCATCACGGTCCAGGGCCCGCGGCCGACCAGGCGCGGCTGGGTCCACACCCACACCACATAGGCCACCAGCGCCAGGATGATCCCGAACGCGGCCAGCCGGTTGAGCCATGGCGGCAACTGGTCGATCGCGGCGGCGGCCTCGGGGTGATAGAAGATCCCAAGCCCCAGCACCGCGGCATTGCCGAGCCAGAATGTCAGGCCGGCCAGAAAGCAGATCTTGGCGACGTCGATGGCGTTCATGCCCCAGGCGGAATAGATGCGGTAGCGCACCGCGCCGCCGGTAAAGACGCTGGCGCCGACATTGTGGCCGATCGAATAGCTGGTGAAGGCCGCAAGCGCATTGATGCGGTAGGGGATGTCGCTGCGGCCGAGCGCGCGCACGGCGAACAGGTCATAGAAGGTCAGCGTGAAATAGCCGGCGGTGACAAACACCGCCGCCAATACGATCTGGCGCGGCTCGGTGCTTCTGATGGCTTCGATGACCTCGTCGACATCGATGCCGCGGAGCAGGTGATAGAGCACGTAACAAGCGATTCCGATGACCGTGACGCTGATCGCAACTCCCACCTTATGCAGGACCTGCTTCTGGCGCAGAAACGAGATCGCCCCGCGTATGGCTTGCAGCATCTACACCTCTAATGATGATCCCGCGACGCCAGAAAGACGAGTCCCTGGCCGCCGCCAACGCTACGCTTGCCCGCTGACCCGACGTGGTAGCGCGTTTTGGGCCCCAGTGGAATTCGCCGAGGCTGAATAAAAAACACGCGCATTCAAATTATTGGACGGAATTCGGGGTGCCGAAGTGCACAGTTTTGCTGCACACCCTGAGCTCCCCTCAGCCTGCCCAGGAAGCCGTGAAGCTTTCATGAATTTTCAGGCGCCGGGAATACGGGTGCGCTGCGCGAAAGCACCCAGTCGCGCAGCCACGATCCGACCGCGCAACCTATCAGGTAGGGCGCCAGCATGATCAAAGCAAGTTCGAGCCAATAGCCCGGACGGCCGGGAATGACGCTCGTCAGCGCGGCGACGAGGAGCGCCGCCACCAGCGCCGCCAGCCAACCGGCCAACACCTTCGAGACGCCGGGACCGCGGTGCACCACCGCGATCCAGCCCATCCCCAACCCAAGCAAGAGCGAGGCCAATAACCAGCCCCAATGAAAAGCCGCCAAATAGGCCATCGCGCTCACCTCACCACGAACTCGATACGGCGGTTCTGCGCCTTGCCTTCGTCGGTATCATTGCTGGCGACCGGTTGCGTGCTGCCATAACCGACCGCCGTGAAACGATCGGCCGGCAGGCCCGCCTTGACCAGATAATCGGCAACCGCCTGTGCCCGTTTTTCGGACAGCGCCTGGTTGGAGGCGTCGTCGCCATCGGTATCGGTATGGCCGGCGATTTCGACTGTCGTGGCCGGGCAGCGCAGCGCGGTTTCGATCAGGCGGTCGAGCAGGCCGGTCGAGTCCGGATCGATGGTGGCGCGCGCCGGCTCGAAGCGGATGCTGCCCTTCGACAACAGCTCCGAGAACAATTGCTGGCACACGGTGCCATCCACCGGCGCCGCCGCCGGCTTCACCGAAATGTCGGCCTTGTACTGAAAGCCTTGCGGGAAGTCCTTGCCCAGCCCGGCGCGGATCTGCGCGGCCGCTGTGTCATACAGGGCATCGCCGGACAGCTTCACCTCCCGATCGGACACCACCAGCGTGCCCGTCGACAGCCGCGACAGCGCACCCAGCGCCGGCACGACGGCGGCGGCGAACCCCTGCGGCGCGCCGATGCTCGCCTTGAGGTTGTCGACCACCTTCTCGCTGAAGAACTTACGCCCGGCCGCCGCCACCAGCGCGGTGTGGACCGCGCTGTCGGGCACGTAGCCCGACAGGGTCAGCGTCACCGCGACCGGGTCCTTGTAGGCCTGGAAGATATAAGGCGGCGCCTTGATGTCGTTGGCGGCGACCTTGAAGCCCTCCGGCAGATTCTTCAGCGCGGCCGCGATCGCCTCCCGGCCGCCGAGGTCCCGCGCCATGCCGGACAGCGTCACATTGGCATCCGAAATCGCGATCCTGCCGTCCTTCAGCTTGCCGATCTGTTCGATCAGGAGCTGGGCCGCATTGTCGAAACGCTGTGGCGCGCCGCGCGCGAGATTCATCTGATCGACGACTTCGACCCCGCCGAGGCTGGCGCGCGCCGCCTCCAGCAACCTGCCCTTGGTGGCAGGCAGCGGCGCACTGCCGCCGAGCGTGACGCGGACGACATCCCGCTCGGCCGACCACACGAACGGCTTGGCTTCCGGCACCAGTCGGGTTTCGTCATCGACCAGCCGCACCCCCGCGACGCCTTCCACCCGGGTCACCGCGCTACGGCGGCCATCTTCCGAGAAGGCATCGGCGCCCAGGGTGACATCGCGGCCATCGACCGCGATCCTGGTCTTGTCGAGAACGGTGTCCTTAAGCGCGGCGCCGCTGCGGGCGGCCAGGTCGGCTTCCAAGGGAAATGTGCTGGTCCAGGCCGCGATGACCCAAAAGACACCCAGAAGGATCAAACCCGGCCACCATTTACTGCTCCACTTGAAAAGTCCGTGCATTCGATATCCCGTGAGCCTCGTGCCCATTTTCCGGCATTCGCGAGCCGGCGCGGCGTCTCCTGAGCAGAACCCCGGAAACGAAGGGCGCTGGCAACTCTATGATTCCAGTAGCGCTTTCGGCTTGAATTTACCAAAGCGCGGCCCGCGCCCCGGGGCAAAGGAACCTCAAATCGACGGTTCTGGGAGACACAGAGAAAACAAACCCGCCGGGGGCTGTCAAACGGAAATGGCCCCTGCACGCAAGGCGTGCGACTATTCCTAAGGCTAACAGTTTCTTCAGCGGTTTTTCGCTAATTTGTGAACGCCATCCTAACCGGCCAGCCAGTCTCGATGAAGCAGTTCCGCAACGCCGTCATCCGCGCCGGATTGGGTGCGCTTTATTTCAGCGGCGCCCATGCTCTGCTGCGGCCGATCTTGTCGGGCGTCGGCTCGATCTTCATGCTGCACCATGTCCGGCCGCACCGTGACGGCGAATTCCAGCCCAACCGTCATCTCGAAGTCACGCCCGGCTTCCTGCGCGAGATGCTGATGCATCTGCGCGCGCGCGGTATCGACATCATCGGCATGGACGAGGTGCATCAGCGCCTGATCGAACGGAACTTTTCCCGCCGCTTCGCCAGTTTCACCTCCGACGACGGTTATCGCGACAACCGGGATTTCGCACTTCCCGTGATGCGTGAATTCGATGCACCGCTGACGCTCTATATCGCCAGCGATTTCGCACAAGGCATCGGCCGGCTGTGGTGGATCGCGCTGGAACTGGCGATCGCCAGGGCTGCGTCGGTCGAACTGCCGATCGGCGGCGTGCCGTGCCGCCTCAACACCGGAACGCCGGCCGCCAAGCAGGCGGCTTTCGACCGCGTGCATGACTGGCTGCGCGGATTGCCGGAGCACGACATGCAGCGCGAAATGAATGCCTTGTGCGCGCGCCACGGCGTCGATGAAGTGGCAATTTGCCGCGACCTCTGCATGTCCTGGGACGAGTTGAAGCCGTTCGGCGCCGATCCACTGGTCACGGTCGGGGCGCACACCATCACCCATTGCAATCTGGCTGCGCAGAGCGAGGCCACAGCCAGTGAGGAATTGACGGTCAGCCGCGCGCGTATCGAGGACGCGCTGCAGCGCTCCGTCGTTCATCTCGCTTATCCCTATGGCGACAGGGCCGCGGCCAGCGCCCGTGAATTCGCGCTCGCCCGCGCCAGCGGATACAAGACCGCGGTCACGACCCGACCGGGCATGGTGTTTCCCGAAAACGCCGGCCATCTCACCGCGCTGCCGCGGGTTTCGCTCAACGGCAATTATCAGGACACGCGGATCCTGCCGATCCTGACCTCGGGCGCCGCCACCGCGATGTGGAACGGATTTCGCCGCGTCGACGCGGCGTGATCGGCACGGACGACACGGTCACAGCAATAGCAGCACGCCCGAGATCAAGAGGACGATCAGGATGAGGCGGCGGAAGGTCGTTTCATTGACGCTGCGAAACGCCAGGATGCCGAGCACCGATCCCGCCAGCAGCGCCGGCAGGCTCCAGGCGAGGTCGAACAGGACGTCGCTCGACAGATCGCGCCGGATCAGCATCAGCGCCAGCAAGCCCGCCGAGAACCAGGACCAGGCTCTCCTTCCACTGGATGTTTCGTCGCAGCGCCCACAGATTCGTCGCCTGCACGCCGACGCTGCAGGCCATCATCAGCGGGACCGCCGCGATCGGCGGCAGCACATGCAGCAGAATGCCGCCGGCCACGGCGGAAAAGGCAAAGCCCACAAACCCCGAAACAAACGCTCCTGCAAACACGGCGAGGCTCAGCCAGAGAAACGATCCGACGTCGTGCATACGCAGTTACTCCGCCGGCCCGACCGGAGCGAGCGGCAATAAACAGGTCTGAGGGATTTCCGATCAATCGCCGGACGAGAGGCTCGCCGGCTGTGGCGCAACGGATTCGGAAGGCTGGCGCAGCAGGATCACGCCGGCCAGAATGTGCAGCATCAGGAATCCGATCGCGATGGCTGCAAGCAGCGTCTTTTCACTCGGCACACCCGTTGCGGCGGACGATCTGCCGCGCGACGGCTCTTCACTTGCCGACATGGCCGACGCTTTCGATTGTTGATTTCAATTCACCGGCTTCGTGCTGCTGGGTACGCGCGTGGGCACGCGCGATCAGATGCTGGTGTTGCCGAAGAACCCGCTCCGCCTGCAGGCGCCGCGACCGATGCAAGGCGGCAAATAGCGCCGCGAACAGTCCCCTGCGCTTTGATGGCCGGCTCGCGACGACAGCCGTCGGAGAAAATCCGGTAACATGGTAAGTAGCGTGTCTCATTGGCGAAACTCCGCGATTCATTTCACTGACGCGGAAGATGCCCCGACTTCGCCGGCGCGGATGTGGTTTGTCTCACATCCGGAAAAAATGTCTGCGAATTTCCCTCACTCACGCGACGTCAGACACAACCCGAGATGATCGCGCACGCAACGCCGCTTCCTTGACTTGCCTGCGCGCCGCGCTCAGAACGAGGCAAAAGCCAGGGAGGTTAACATGTTCAAGGATCTGTTTTCACTGCAGGGCCGGGTCGCGCTGGTGAGCGGCGGCTCGCGCGGCATCGGCCGGATGATCGCGGCCGGCTTTCTCGCGCATGGTGCTGTGAGGGTCTATATCACCGCGCGCAAGGCGGCTCCTTGCGAGGCCAGCGCGAAAGAGCTCACGGCGCAATATGACGGCGAATGCATCGCACTGCCGATCGACATTTCCGATCTGGCCGGCATCGAGATGCTGGCGGCCGAGATCAAGAAGCGCGAACCCAAACTGGACATCCTCGTCAACAATGCGGGCGCGGCGTGGGGCGCCGAGTTCGACGAATTCCCGGAGAGCGGCTGGGACAAGGTCGCGAATCTCAACCTCAAGACGCCGTTCTTCCTGACCAAGGCGCTGGCCGCGCCGTTGCGCGCCGCCGCCAGCGCGGACAAGCCCGCCAAGGTGATCAACATCGCTTCGATCGACGGCATCTTCGTCAACCCGATGGAGACCTATTCCTATGCGGCGAGCAAAGCGGGGCTGATCCATCTGACGCGGCGGATGGCGGCCAAATTGATCCGCGACCATGTCGTGGTGACGGCGATCGCGCCGGGACCGTTCGCCTCCGACATGAACCGCGCCGCGCGCGACCACGCGGACGCGGTGGCGACACGGGTGCCGCTGGGGCGGATCGGCGATGAAAACGACATGGCCGGCGCCGCGATCTTCCTCGCCTCGCGCGCCGGCGACTACGTGGTCGGCGCCACGCTGCCGGTCGATGGCGGCATCGTCTACGCGAATGCCGGGATCTCCGGGATCGGGTGGGATCATTGAGGCGGCGCGAAGGGCGCGCCGCAGCGAATAGGGAGTAGCGAATGGCGAATGGTTTTCCCTATTCGCCACTCGCCACTCCCTATTCGCATCTCATCTCACGTCTCGATCTTCACATATTCGAAATCGCCGGGCTTGTTGTCGATGCCGACCTTGGGCGGCGCGATCCAGGGGGCGAAGCTGCCGATCTCGGTGACCGGCGTCATCAGCGAGGCGATGAAATCGCCGTCGGCGGTGGACGGCAGCCAGTCGTCCTTGCGCCTGGTCCAGGTTGCGTCATCGATCAGCACGCCGTCCGGCGTGGCATGAATATCCCTGAACTCGCCGATCGCGCGGTGGAAGGCGACGTTGGGCAGGCTGAGCTTGAAGTCATAGCCGGCGGTCGAGATGATCTTGTTCCAGCGCAACAGGCCCTTGGCGCAGTCCTGCGTATAGTCGTCGCGCAGCCGCATGTTGAGCGCGGTCAGCGCCGGCTCGTCGACCCGCTTGATCTCGCCATTGACCAGCTT
>Ga0137412_10005314_pt1 | contig 10277 bp, 17 predicted proteins | sample CZODoug2_1_16fun_FD_122160 | JGI IMG/M metagenome (GOLD analysis project Ga0137412, IMG submission 122160) | Vadose zone soil fungal communities from Angelo Coast Range Reserve, California, USA - CZODoug2_1_16fungal (Hybrid Assembly) | ecosystem: Environmental > Terrestrial > Soil > Vadose zone... | reverse complement strand
GAGCCGTAGACCTGCCCGGTGGCATAGCTGGCGTCCGCTGCTGCTAGCTGAACATAGATCGAGCCCAATTCGGCCGGCTGACCGGCGCGGCCCAGCGGAGTCTGTCCGCCAAACTTTTCGAGCTTCTGCTGTGTCGCTCCGCCGGAAACCTGCAGCGGTGTCCAGATCGGTCCCGGCGCGACCGCGTTGACGCGGATTCCCTTCGGCGCAAGCTGTTTGGCCAGCGACTTGACGTAATTCATGGTCGCGGCTTTGGTTTGTGCATAGTCGTACAGATCGGGAGTCGGGTCGTAGGCCTGCTCGGAGGTCGTGGCGATGATGCACGAGCCCGGCGGCAGGTGAGGCAGTGCCGCCTTGATGATCCAGAATGGCGCGTAAATGTTGGTCTTCATGGTGGCGTCGAATTCGTCGGAGCTGATTTCCAGAATCGACTCCCGGTACCGCGACGCCGACGCGTCCCGCCTGCCGAATGAGGCAGAGTACCTCTTGGGCGTCGGGCTCCTCGTCCGGATGATAATTAATGGCGACATCGGCGCCCTCGCGTGCGAAGGCGATGGCCGCGGCGCGGCCCATGCCGGAGTCGCCGCCCGTGATTAAGGCCTTGCGATTCAGTAGGCGACCTGATCCTTTGTACCTGCTCTCACCATGATCGGGTCTCGGGTGCATCTTGCAGGCCAAGCGTGCTGAAACTCATGATCGACCGCCTGGTATGCGCAGACGGCGGCAATCCCGATCCCTCCTCCACCCACGGCAAAACGGTCGACGAAGCGAAGCGCCTGGAACTCGAAGGTTGGGATTTTCCACGCCACTTGGCGGGACGCGCCTTTTCGGTAATCGTACACGGCGATGCGGCAGGAACTGAGGCGCTTCGGCGTGCGCTCAGCGATTGGCTCTCCGATATGCATTTGCAGGCTGCCGGATCGTTGGCATGCGTGGATCGACTGGTAGGCTACTTGAGGCCCTACGCGACCAGTCATGATCTCGACCGTGAGCAGGCATTTCACGAGGAAGTGCGCAACGCCGCCCGGACACTCGCCGCGGCCGTTCGCGACACCCGGCGGGGCCACAAGGCAGCGGATGACGGGCTAGTCGAGGCGCGTCCCAAGTAAGCCAACTTCAATGGGGAAGGGAGCGAGTACCCAAGCGGAAGCCCCGCCGAAGCGGGCCATAAGCAATCGCATTGGTACGGGCCTCAGCGCTGGAGCTTCAGTTTCTCCATCAAGGTACGCGCATCAAAAGGCGCGCGGAGCTTAAGATCGGTGTTGTCGAGATAGCAGTACACGTCGCGCGCCCGCATTGCTTGCCGCGCTTTCGGCAAGATTCGCTCGCCTTCCTTGGGAATGCCGCCGCATGCATACGCGAGGATTGCCCGTGACCACCGATCGAGCGCAGCGTCACTGTAGCCACTGCGGTACAGAATTTTCTCTCCATGCAGCCGCATGTAGACGAAATCGGAGGTGACATCCTGCCACAAGGGCCAGCGACCGGCGCCTTCCGTAACCACCAGAGCGATGCCATACCGACCGAGCAGCCGCACGAATCGTTCACACCCGAAGCTCTGGTGCCGCACTTCCACCGCATGACGAATCGCTCGATTTTGGTCAATCTCCATCACCGTCCGCCCTCGCATGAAGGCGCCATGTTTTCTTGCCAGCCTTGCGGCCGCCGCCAGGTCGTGGGGCAAGCACGCGAAGAAGGCTTCGAAGCGCTCGAAGATAAAGGGAAAGCTCGCAGGGAACTGCCACAGGATCGGTCCAAGCTTCTCTCGCAACTCGAAAACGCCCGATGCGAAGAAGTTCGCAAGCGGTTGTTCGATGCCGCGGATCTTCAGCATGTGCGTGAGGAAACGCGGGCCTTTAATCGCGAATTGAAAATCGCGCGGCACCGACTCGTACCAAGTACGCCAACTTTTCGGCAGTTGCAGGGAATAGAACGAACCGTTGATTTCAATGGTGGGGAAGGCACTTGCAGCATAGGCAAGTTCAGCGTGCTGCGGCAAACCCGTCGGGTAAAACACCCCGCGCCAAGGTGCATATCGCCATCCCGATATACCCACACGAATGGTGCCCACGGTCACTCGTCAGGCCCGGCGAGTTGGCGCGCGAGTTTCAAGTCCTCAAGCATCGCGCTCGTGAGTTCCGAAGCGCCCGGTTCCTCGGCACGCAGGATGGAGGACGGATGGTAAGTTGCTACGACGGCCGCGCCGCTCGCGTGCTTGAATGGTTTTCCGCGCAGAGCCGCAATGGACGACGCAGCGCCGCTCAGGGCGCGAAGCGCGGTGGCGCCTAGCGCCACGATCACGCGCGGCTTGTGCGTCGCAATCTCGGAGGCGAGCCAGATGTTGCAGGCTTTGATGTGCCTCAATTGCGGGCGCTTATGCAACCTCCGCTTGCCGCGTGGCTCCCAGCTGAAGTGTTTGACGGCGTTGGTGACGAATACCGTGGCGCGAGAGATGGCCGCGCGTTCGAGCAACTGGTCCAGAAGGCGGCCAGCAGGACCCACGAATGGGTGCCCCTCACGGTCCTCGGATTCACCAGGTTGCTCGCCCACGAGCATGATGGAGGCATTCGTGGCGCCTTCGCCCGGAACGGCCCGGGTCGCGTGTTCCCAGAGTTCGCAGCGCCGGCAGTTCTCCGGGGACTCACCTGCGCGTGGCGGCGGAGGGATTTCGCTGCGGCTGGCCATGTAATGTTTTTACCTGCTCGCGGTACATTTCTCTGTAGGTGCGCGGCTGAAGGCGCGACGATCTCAAGCACAATTTCGACCGCAGATTGCGGGCGGCCGGTGTCTCTACTGGCGGGATTTCAGATTCACATCCCAAAACCTGTCGATCCAGATCACCTCATTGCAGTAGTCGCCAGTTTAACCGTGCGACAGCATTCATCACACGAGCGGTTGAACGGAAGTACTGCGCAAAGTAGCTAGCCGAGGGCCGTTTGATTGCTTACTCCATAGGTTGTAGCGCCCATGGTGAGGCCCGAGGGAAGCAGTCGACATAGGCGTGCATCGCTTGTCCGCGTCGGATTTTGCCTCGCCACGCCTAACCCATCGCGAGCGATAGGAAAAAGGCGATTGAGGCAACCGCCATGACGCCGGTCGCGAGCCAACCTAGAAATAGCCATGGGCGTTCGATTCGAAACGGCCCCATTATTTTTTTGTTAGTGGCTATCTTCATGACTAGGAACATCACGGGGACGGCGACCACAGCGTTAAGCGCAGCCGCCCAAATCAAGGCCTTGATGGGACTGATTTTCAATACGTTGGCAACGGCGCCTACTACGGTCGCTGCGGCAATGGCGGCATAAAAGGCCTTCGCCTGCGCGGGCTTTTTTGACAGGCCGGTAGGCCAACTCTGCGCCTCCCCCACGGCGTAGGCTGCGGAGCCGGCCAACACCGGTACGGACAATAATCCCGTGCCGACTATCCCTATAGAAAATAGTGCGAAAGCGAACTGACCCGCGATCGGTCTTAAAGCCTCAGCGGCCTGCGCGGCGCTTGCGATGTGGTGCGCGCCTTTGATGTGCAAGGTCGCCGCCGCGGTCGCCATGATGGCGAGCGCCACGAGATTGGACACCCCCATGCCGATGAGCGTGTCGAGCCGGATGCGCGTAAGAGCATCGCGGCCCTGCGAAGGCTGGCGGCGCAATGGCTCACGTACAGGCTCGGTTTTCGTGTCCTCGACTTCCTGGGAGGCCTGCCAAAAAAATAGATAGGGGCTGATCGTTGTGCCCAGAATGGCGATCACGGCCAGCCAGAAATCCTTGTCCGGTAGAAATCTCGGCAGCACTAGGCCTTTGAAGAATTCCGCCCAGGCAACGTGAACGACGCAGAGCGTCGCAAAGTAGGCGAGGAGGAACAGCGTAAGCCACTTTAAGATGGCAACGTAGCGGGTATGGCGCAAGAAAATCTGGCCAGTCGTACAAATGCTGCTGAAAATGATCAAGTATGCCCACACCGGCAAGGCCGGCAGAAGAAGTCGGCTGGCTTCTGCCATGGCACCCAAATCTGCACCGATGTTGCAAATATTGGCCATCACCAAAAGGGCCACAGTTGTGCGCAGAATCCATTTTGGATAATTCAGGCGGATGTTCCCAGCAATTCCTTGACCCGTTGTACGTCCGATGCGAGCACTCACAGCCTGGATGGCAACCATCAGCGGGTAGGTCAGAACAAGCGTCCAAGAGAGTTGAAATCCGAATTCAGCGCCGGCCTGCGCGTAGGTCGCGATACCGCTTGGATCATCGTCCGCGGCGCCGGTGATCAGTCCAGGTCCTAAAAGCCGCAAAAACCGGGGCTTGCCGGATTCCACGACGTTGCTGCGGGACTGTGCGGCACTTTTCCTGGCGATGCGCGCTTTATTCAAAAGTACCGTCTTGTAGCATCGAACTTATCTTCCGAAGAATTCGGTCAGCCTGTATCGCGCATCGTTCACGATAGGCCGACACATGCACTATCGCTTGCCTTTGCGCGCTTGCTTTACGCAGCGCCGCGCGGCTGCAGGACCCTTGAGCGCGAGAATACGGTACTCCTTGCCACTCAGACGTTGGTAGTTCACGAAAAACTCCTCCAGTTCCTTCTCGAATTGCTTGCCGAGATCATCAATCCGTTTGACGTGCGCATAACTGCTTCGACCGCGACGACGCGCGTTCGGTATCCTTTTTGCCGCCTTGCTCCCCCTCTATCACACCGACAATCCTGCACGTCAGCTTGCATCCGGGAAATGCCGGCTCATCCATTAATACCAAACACATCGGGGGGGGGTCACCGTCACCGCCCTTCGTCGAGGGCCCTTCGTCGAGGGCACAAATCCGAAGTCATAAGGGAACGCCATTCCAGCGGGCAAGACTTTCTTAAAGGCAAAGATGCGTTCCTCTGGATCGAACGCATATTTATTGCGGCTCCCTCTCGGCGTCTCGGCAAGATCGGCATCCTCCTGGTCGAATGCCGGCAAATGAGTAGGATCGGCAAGTCCAGCGGCGAGCTTTGAACGAGTGGGCATGTTTTTAAGCCTGCCACAACGCCTTCTTAACGCCTATCGGCGCCCACCTACAAACTGGCTTACTTTTAGCACTTGTTTTGTAAGGGCAAGAGGCACCACAGCACGGTTGGTGGGACAATGAAGCGTGGACTTGGTCGAGAGATTTCTGTTGGGTGGCCTTATCGTCTCGGCCTTCGCCGTAGTCGGCGACGTGCTGCGCCCAAAGGGATTTGATCAGATCATGGCCCTTCACCGACTCGTCGAAGCTTTCTCGGCAATGGGAGACAGTCATTGCCCGCTCTGTACGGCTGGACTCCGTCGAGGACACTAGCGGGAGGGAGAGGCGCGTCTCGGACCCGAAGCTGACTGTTGCCACTGTCGGCTTTGCGGAAACTCAGGTAGTCAGGCTGCAAGCTCTCACTTGGATTGCAACCGCCATGTGCGCCCGTGCATTTCGAGTGGTCGCCACTCACCAGCGACGACAGCGCCAAGCTGATCTCCACGCTTCTCGAACCGAGCCCACTCTCCATTGATGTTCGCAAAACCGGGTATTGTCTCCGATCTTTGTATCGAGGCGGCCATCGGCATCTGCATCGGTGATGCTGTATGTGAGCCCCTCTGTGGGATCAATGGCGCTATAGCTGATCCAGTCAAATCGCCCGGCGCCACTTATATCCTGGATACTAACCAACGATCCGCCAGGAGACTTCACATGTATTTCATGAGGGCCCAGCTGTTCGTCCCTATGGCGCAACGTTTGGTGCCAGAACGAGCTCCGCGTCGTCGATGACGTAGCGGACATATTTGTAATCGCGGATAAAGCTGATTTGGCCGTCCTTCCACTCCAGCCACATCACGTAGCTTGCCTTCACCGCTTCAAGATCCTCGTACACCGCGATCACCTCGCGACCATCGAGCCAGGCTGGGGCGAGGCGGACCGGGGGGCTGCGCGAATAAATACCGAAGAACATGCCCACATCCGCGGCCCCGGTGCGCAAGGGGTGCGCCGACTGAATCAAGCGCACATCGTCAGCCAGCATCGCGCGCAACCCGTCGAAGTCGCGCCGATTGAACAGATCCACATAGCGAGCCACAGCCGGTGACGGCGCGCGCGGCGCGGACTGCTGCGGTGCCTGCGCGTTGATGAGCTCGAGCCGCGCCCGCCCGCGGGCGAGGTGAGCTTTCACCGCATTAACCGTGAGTTCGAGCAGGGCGGCGATTTCCTCTAGGGACTGATCGAGCACGTCCTTGAGGATCACCACACTTCGCTGCACAATCGAAAGCTCCACGAACCGCGACACTGCGGTTTCCACCACCTCACGCCGCATAAGCACCTCCTCTGGATCTGGACTCTGTGGATCGACGATCTCGCGGGCCGCCTCGATGGGAGCGGCCGCGCGGACCTCGCGGCTGCGTAGCAGGTCGAGCGCGCGGTTGTGGGCGATTTTGAAGAGCCAGGCGCGCAGCGGCGTGACTTCCGACAACTCGTCCAACGCCACCAAGGCACGGGCGAAAGCGTCCTGTACAACATCCTCGCCCTCGATCACTGAACCCATCAGCCGCGCGCAGTAGCGGTGTAGCTCCGGACGCAGCTCGGTGGCGAGCGCTAGGAGCTGCGCGTGGCGCGCCGCCGAGGGCGAGGAAGGGCCTTCGCTCACGCCGCCTCTCCTTCGAGTATCGTGATCCCCGTGTCGCCTTTTAGACCGAAGGCGAAGCCCGAGGCGTATTGCGGATCATCCAGCACCGCGACCAAATGCTCACCAAACTTGCGCGGCGGCATCGGCGCGCCGAACCGGGCCAGGTACGCCTCTCGCTCCAGGCCCATCGACTGTGCGTAGGCGCTCGACGCCCTGTCCCCGACTCCGGTCCCACCGATAATCTGCGTCGGCACGATTGCTTGGAAGCGAATGCCTAGTCCCTTCTGCTTGGCGACCCCATTTGCATATTTGGCCATGATCCAGAGCATACGCTTCGCGCCGGCGTAGCCGCCCGAGAGCGGGGAGCCTTGTTGCGCCGCGCCGCTCGAGCCTACGAGGACGCGGGCGCCTTGCTTGAGCGGAAGGTTGAGAGCCGCCTGCATCCAGTAAAAGCCGGCCTTCACATCGGTTTCCCACGTCGCGCTGAAGTCCTTCCAGCTCAGCTGGTCGAGCCTCCCCATGTGTGGGGTCGCGCCGGCGTTTAGCACCAATATCTCGGGGCGGACGTCGGCGAGGATGCGCTGTGCGGCGCCCTCGTCGGTGACATCCGCTGAGATCACGGCGACGCCGAGCCTCTGTTTTACCGCCGCGAGCGCGGCCTGATCGCGCGCGACAACCGTGATATGGGCAGCTTGGTCCACCAGGGCTTCGACCAGCCCGAGGCCCAGGCCTCGGCTGCCGCCGGTCACTACAATAGTTTTGTCCTTGATACTCATTGGTCCGCTCCTGTGTCTCGTGTTTGCTAAAGCCTCCACCTCAAGCCGCAACTGCGGCCCCGCCGAATGCCTCTGAATTCCTCTGCGCGAACTCCAAGAACGTTGTTGGTCTGATATTGAATAATCGGTGAGTCGACAGGTCCACTCGCGATTCAAGTCCGCCCTTCAGACGCTCTTCGACTTGTTTATCCAGAGCATCCGCGAACTCCGGAGGGATACCATTAGCGATCAACGCCTGTCGGCGCTGGATCGGAGAGACTGCGACGTACCGCACCGTCCTTCCGTTTGCACGTGAAATGCGATTAGCCACTTCCGTCATGGTCAGCGCTTCCGGGCCGGTCATCAGGAGCCGCGCGCCTTCATGTCCACCGTCGCGGAGGAGCAGAAAGCCGACCTTGGCGACATCGACCAAGTCGATCGGATTGAGCCTCACGTCGCCGAGCGCGAAGTAGAGTGCACCCTGATGAATGATACTTGGCGCCTCGCGCAAATATTCTTGCATAAAACCAGTGGGACGCAGATGAGTCCACGCGAGATCAGACTTTTCGAGATATCCCTCAATTTCCTTATGCATGAGACCAAATGGGAAAGTGGTCTCAGGCCGCGCGTCCAGCCCAGAGAATTTGATCACGTGGCGAACGCCGGCGGCTGTGCAGGCCTCTATAAACGTGCATTGCGTTTCGACCATATCCATGCGGGGACCTGAGATCATGAGGACTCGATCGACGCCCTCTAGTGCCGACCCCAAGCTGCTCCGTCTCGACATATCGCCCTCAACGATTTCGACCGTCGGAACTTTTTCGAGCCCTATCGCCTTTGTTCGATCCCTCACTAAAATCCGCACTTTCTCTCGCTTCTGTACGAATTCGTTCGCCATTAGAGAACCTGCCGTACCCGTCGCTCCGGTGAGAAGTATCATTGCAATCTCTCCTTTGGGTTCACTCTACGAGGCAGCGGCCAGTGACGCTCACAGGCTTGCTCCCGTATATGTGTCTGCTATAACCAGGACGTTTGGGATGGTGAAAAAGAGTCACCGTGGCCAGCCCCGGCGCCGCGAGCGCACACGCCGGGCCCGGATCAGCCTTCAGCTCGGTGGCGTCCAGCCATCTACTCAGACCCGCTACCTGCAAGACCTGTGCACGCACTGACTCTGATGAAAACTGCTGCTCACGCAGCCGTTGAATCAACAGATCGATGTAGCAACCAAGGGGTCCCTCGTACGCCGGTGGTGCAGCCGCTGGACCACAGAATATCGGGACTGTCATGTCTTCTCCATCCAATCAAAGTGGTAGGAGAAGACACTGGACTATGCCGAGTCGGTGCTAAGCAAATGCCGTGAAAAACCGCGCTGGATCAACAGAACCAGGCATAGTCCGGCGCTCGGGATAGTGGCGGCTATGCCGAGCTCGGCATAGCAAACACACTTTCGGCCGCAGGCGGCGGGTGTGTCGTTCGAGGATCGTCAGGACTTGCTCGGGCATCGCAGTGGTCGCATCACGACGCACTACTCCCAAGCGGAACTTGCGAGCTTGATCGAGGCCGCGGAGAAGGTGTGCGACACAGAGTCCCGCAAAAGTCCCCGCAACCACCTGGCTTCGGCGCAAGACGGGCTAGCGACGGAGGCGCTAAGTTGCTGATCTGACGAAATATTGAGAGCGCGCCCGGACGGATTACTTCGGGGCCTTCGGCCCCTCGGCCTCGTTGACGCTCGGCTCGCCCTGCGGGCGATCAACTTGGCCCACGGCCAAGTTGTCGAACCGGCTCGTTGTCTGTCGGGAGTTCGAATTGAAAACGTCGAGCGGCATTTGGCCGCTAAGCGGTACTCGATTCGCAAATTGGTGGCGCGCCCGGAGAGATTCGAACTCCCGACCACCTGGTTCGAAGCCAGGTGCTCTATCCAGCTGAGCTACGGGCGCCCGCGCGCAGTTTAGCGTTGATGGAGCCGGCCGTCAGCAGCATTGAGCAGATCGTCGCGTGCTGAGCAAGGCTTCCTGCGCTCGTCACGCCGCGGTGTCTCGCAAGTGGCCGTCCAAAAATGCGAGCAGATGGGATTGGGACACAGCCCCGACTTTCTGGGCGATGAGCGCTCCCTTCTTGAATAAAAGAAGCGTCGGAATGCTGCGAATGTTGAATTTGGCTGCCGTCGCGGAATTATCATCGACATTCAGCTTTGCAACTCGAACTTTGCCCTGGCGGGAACGAGCCACTTCTTCAAGGATAGGCGCGATCATCTTGCAGGGGCCGCACCAGTCAGCCCAGAAGTCCACGAGCACCGGCACCTCTGAGTTCAGCACCTCGTTCTCGAATCCTGCATCGCTCGTATGAACCACTTCAGAATTGCTCACAAGACCTCCGCGGTTGACCCTGTCTACTTGAGGCGACATGAGGGCAGGCGCAGAGACTTCAAATTACATTGGCGCATATGCAAAAACCCAATACGCATGTAGGACACCTGATGCCCGGCAGCTAACTTGCACGCCGGGCGAACTCTTGCAACGCTGCGCGCAACTCCTGCTGCGCCGGTGCGTCCGCTCCGAGCAGCGTCGTATCGTAGATCTTCACCCGCATTGCGGCATTGGACTCGCTCGACTGGCCATGGGTGAGCACGGAGTAGTGCCAGCCAAGCGCGCCGCGGTCGTAGTCGTTCGAGTCGAACGTGCGCGTCCAGTATTGCGGGCGGGTCGAGCTGTCGAGAACCGCCGCGATGGTCGGCACCGAGCCGTTGTGCAGGTAGGGTGCAGTCGCCCAGATGCCGTCGAGCGGCGGCGCGTAATAGCCGTCCTCCGGCTCGGCGCGTGCGGTCTGCCCGAAGAACGAGCTCTGGAACCACACCGCGTACGGCTGGTACGTCGCGCTCGACTGCCCATCGGCCAGCCAGTGATCGGT
>Ga0137412_10005311_pt1 | contig 10278 bp, 7 predicted proteins | sample CZODoug2_1_16fun_FD_122160 | JGI IMG/M metagenome (GOLD analysis project Ga0137412, IMG submission 122160) | Vadose zone soil fungal communities from Angelo Coast Range Reserve, California, USA - CZODoug2_1_16fungal (Hybrid Assembly) | ecosystem: Environmental > Terrestrial > Soil > Vadose zone... | reverse complement strand
ATGTCGAAGCGCACGAATTCCACGCCCATGGCAATCGCCAGCTGACGAGTCACCTCGGTCTTGCCGACGCCCGTGGGGCCGGAAAACAGGAAGGAGCCCACCGGCCGCCGCTGATCGCCCAAGCCGGAGCGCGACATTTTGATGGCCGCCGACAGCGCCTCGATGGCTTTGTCCTGGCCGAATATCGTCAGTTTCAAATTACGTTCCAGATTCTTCAGCACATCGCGATCGGACATCGAGACATTCTTCGGCGGAATGCGCGCAATGCGCGCGACGACATTCTCGATTTGCGTCACGGTAACGGACTGCGCGCGTTTCTCGACCGGTTGCAGGCGCAGATTCGCTCCCGCCTCATCGACGACATCGATGGCTTTGTCCGGCATGTGCCGATCGTTGATATGCCTCGCGGCCAGCTCCGCTGCGGCACGCAGCGCATCGTCCTCGTACTTGATGCCGTGATGTTCTTCGTAGCGTGATTTCAAGCCGCGCAGAATGTCGACAGTGTCCTGCACGGACGGCTCGGTGATATCGATCTTTTGGAAGCGCCGCGCCAGCGCGTGATCCTTCTCGAATATCCCGCGGTACTCGTTGTACGTGGTCGATCCGATGCAGCGCAAATCGCCGTTGGCCAGGGCGGGCTTGATCAAATTAGAGGCGTCCATCACGCCGCCGGAAGCCGCCCCCGCGCCGATGACGGTGTGAATCTCATCGATGAACAGAATCGCTCCGGGCTGCTTCTTGACCTCCGCCAGCACGGCTTTCAAGCGCTTCTCGAAGTCGCCCCGGTACTTGGTTCCCGCGACCAGCGAGCCCATGTCGAGCGAATAGATGGTGGCGTCCAGCAGTACGTCCGGCACCTGATTCTCGACGATCATGCGGGCCAGTCCTTCCGCGATCGCCGTCTTGCCGACGCCGGCCTCACCTACGTAGAGCGGGTTGTTCTTGCGTCTGCGGCACAGAATCTCGATGGTGCGTTCGACCTCGAGCTTGCGGCCGATCAAAGGATCGATCTTGCCCTTGCGCGCCGAGTCGTTGAGATTCGTCGCATACTTCTCCAATGCATTGCCGTTGCCGTCTCCCTCGCGCTCAGCGTCGGGAGAGGCCGCGCTATCGTCTCGTTCACTGCGCTCCTCGCCCCCGGCTTTGGACAGGCCGTGCGCGATGAAATTGACCACGTCCAGGCGCGAGACATCCTGCATGCTGAGCAGGTATGCGGCGTGGGATTGTTTTTCGCTGAAAATCGCCACCAGCACATTGGCCACCGTGACTTCTTTCTTGCCGCTCGACTGGACGTGAAACACGGCCCTCTGCAGGACCCGCTGAAACCCCAATGTGGGCTGCACGTCCCGGTCCTCGCCGGTGGGCAAACGCGGCGTGGTTTGATCGATGAATTGTTTCAGTTCGGTCTTGAGCTTGGCGGTGTCGGCGCCGCAAGACTTCAAGATTTCCCGCACCTTGGGGGTATCTACGATCGCGAGGAGCAGATGCTCCACGGTCATAAATTCATGCCGCGCCTCGCGCGCACCGGCAAACGCATCATTCAAGCAAAATTCCAGTTCTTGACTTAGCACTTTACGCCTCTTCTAGCGTTGCCATCAGCGGATGCTGATGTTGTCGCGCATACGCGATTACTTGAGCCACCTTGGTCTCTGCAATTTCATAAGTGAAGACGCCGCAGACTCCTTTGCCCTTGGTATGGACCTCCAGCATAACCCGAGTTGCTTTGGTACGGTCCATCGCGAAGAACCGCTGCAGGATGTCGACCACGAACTCCATGGGAGTGTAGTCGTCATTGATCAGAACTACTTGATACAGAGGCGGTCTTTTGAGCTTGGGCGCCGCTTCCTCGACGATTAAGCTCGTTCCGTCCCGCCCGCGTTCAATGTCACTCATGAGTTATCAGTTTATAGGGCGCGTTTAGGCGCTTTACAAGACTTGAAAGCCGAACCTCGTCGCAGGATCCACTAAATGCGCTGCCGGGGCATATTTTTTAAGGAGTGTCGCCAATCACTGTCACTTTGTTTTAACAAGCAAAAACAAATGCTTGAGCGTCCAAGCGCAGAGCCCGTATGATTGCCCCACGGTTACCATCGCGGGTGACGGCTGGCCCCTTCGCACGCAACCAACATCACGACGTCAAACACCTCAAATGCTCGATACACGCACAAATGAATGGCTGTCCCGGCTGCAGGCCAATACGCCTAAGCTGGTATCGCTGCTGTTTGCCGCGCTGATTCTGCTGCTGGTGCTGCAAATCGGCTATTCGTACATTTCCAAGCCCTTGAAGTCGCCGCAACCGGTTGTGACGGCAGCGGTGCCTCAGCCCCAGCGAACCGGTGTGGATGTCCAAAAGGTCGTTTCGGCTCATTTGTTCGGGGTTCCGGTCGCCGACCCATCCACTCAAGACCCCGCCAACGCTCCCCAAAGCGCGGCCAATCTGCTGTTGGCCGGCACGATTGCCTCCCAGGACCCGAAACGCGGGGTGGCCATCATCAGCGACGCCGGCAGCGCGTCAAAGGTCTATTCGGTCGGCGAGCGCATTGGCGGCGCGTCTTTGCATTCGGTCTACCTCGATCACGTCATTCTGGATCGAGGAGGCGCGCTGGAAACCTTGCTGCTGCCGCGCCAGCTGCCGCCTTCCGCCGCGCGCGCGGTCTCGGCCTTGCGCCGTCCCGGGGCCGACCCCCGCACCGCGGCGGCAGTCGACAACATACGGCGCATGGTTCAGCAGGACCCCGGCATTCTTGACCAAGTGATGCGAACCGTGGCCTCGTACGACAACGCAGCGGGAAAACTGAGAGGCTTTCGCGCTTATCCTGGACGAAATCGCGCGATATTCGGCAAGTTGGGTCTGAAGTCGGGAGATTTGGTGACGGCCATCAACGGAACGCCGTTGGATGACCCGCAACGCAGTCAGGATGTCTTTAATACGATTCAGACCTCCGATCACGTCACAGTGACCATCGAGCGCGGCGGTCAAAAGCAGGACATTACATTGAATATCGCACAGGTAGCGGCACAGGCCACCAAGGATTTGGACAACGAGTCAAACGCGACAGCCGCTCCCAATAGCGCCACGCCGCCACAGCCAAATACACCCAATGAAAATTCAAACGAATAGCGTCAGCGGCGGTCGAAGCCGTTCAACATGCGAGTACCCATGACCCTTAAGTCGACTGAATTTCAATCCAAACGCAGGATTGCGGCGGTAATGGCGCTGTCGAGCTTGCTGGTGTGGGTGGTGCTGCCCGCCGCTCCGCAGCAGCCGAAACCTCAGGAAGGCGCGACCATCACGCCGAACTACAAGGATGCGGACCTGGGTCAAATCATCCAAGCCGTCGGTGAAGTGACCGGCAAGAATTTCATCATTGACCCGCGGGTCAACGCCAAAGTCACCATGGTGTCCTCGACGCCGATGTCGCCTGCGGCATTTTATGAGGCGTTTTTGGCGGTGTTGCAAGTGTACGGCTATGTCGCCGTACCATCCGGCAAAGTCATCAAGATCGTTCCCAACACGGACCTGCGGCAACTGCCCGCCAACGACCTGCCGAACAATGTGAGTTCGACCTCGGATGAAATCGTGACGCAGATCGTGACCTTGAAGAATGTCAGCGCCGCCCAACTGGTGCCGATGCTGCGGCCCTTGATTCCGACCTATGGACACCTTGCCGCTTACCCAGGCGGCAATATGCTGATTATTTCCGATCGCGCCAGCAACGTGAGCCGAGTGGTGCGTATCATCCAGCGGATGGATGAGAGCGGCGATGAGCCCATCGAGGTCATCCCGCTGCACAACGCGGGCGCCGCCGATGTGGTGAAAATCGTCAACTCCTTGAACCAGGGCGCGGGCGCCGAAGCCGGCGGCGCCATCGTCAAGATCGTCGCCGATGAGCGCACCAACAGCATTCTATTGACGGGCGAGCGCTCGGCGCGATTGAGACTCAAGGCGCTGATCATCAACATGGACACGCCCATGGCCTCGGGCGGCGACATTCAAGTGCGATATCTGCGCTACGCCGATGCCGAGAAAATCGCCGACAAGCTCAAGGGTCAGGCCACCGCCTCCGCCAAGGCCCAAGGCGGGCCGCCCGTCGCCTCGCAGGGTGCCCAGGGCGGCGGCTCGAATGTGGATGCCAGCGTCACCATTTGGGCCGATGTCGCCACCAACGCGCTCGTTATCACGGCGCCGCCGAAAATCATGAAGTCATTGATGGGCGTCATCGACAAGCTCGACATTCGCCGCGCACAGGTTCAGGTGGAAGCCATCATCGTGGAAGTCGATGTCAACAAGAGTTCGAATCTGGGCGTGCAATGGCTGCTGTTTGGCCAAGGAAACAGCACCGTGCCGGCCGGCATCATCAACCTGCCCGGCACGGGCACCAGCATTGTCGATCTGGCCACGGCAGCATTGGGCGTCTCTCAAGGCACCGTCACCGGCACCACCCCGGGCACCGTACCCGGCATCGCGGGATCGTCCACCATCAACAGCTCGACGGTGGGCACAGGCGCCACCGTGGCGATCGGTCGAGTCGTGAATAATGGCGTCAGTTTTGCCGCACTCATTCAGGCGCTGCGCAGCGACGGCAGCAGCAACATCATCTCCACGCCCTCATTGATCACGATGAACAATGAAGAAGCCGAGGTGAAAGTCACGCAGGAGATCCCGCTGATCACCGGGTCCTTCTCGAACACGACCCAGAGCGTTGGGGGCACTTCCAGCCCCTTCCAGACCATCCAACGTGAAGAGGTCGGCACCATATTGAAGGTCACGCCGCACATCAACGAAGGCAATTCAGTTCAGCTCAAGATCGAACAGGAAGACTCCTCGCCCGGCGCGAAGCTCACCGATTCGGCCGATATTTCGACCAACAAACGCTCCATCAAGACCACGGTGCTGATCGAGGACGGCGGCATCATCGTCCTCGGCGGCCTGATGTCGGACACTGTGACGGAGAGCGAGGATCGCGTACCTGGGCTCGGGGCCATCCCGATCATCGGCAATTTGTTCAAGTCGCGCAGCGGTTCGCGGCAGAAGAAGAATCTGGTGGTATTCATACGACCACGGATCATGCGCGATGCGGACGTCACCGAGAGCACCAGCGAGGCGAAGTACAACGAAGTGCGGCGCAGTCAGCAAAACATAACGAACGGCCACGTCACCCTGCTGCCGGGCGAGAAGCAGCCGGTGATCCCGGCAATCCCGCCGGGCATCGCATTGCCGCCGGCGCCTCCGGCGTCGGATACGAACGAACAGGGAGCGACGCCCAATCCGCCCCAGCAATTCACCGTGCCCCCGCCCGCCACGCCGCCCCCTGGGACTTCGCGTCCATGAACGCGGAGCTTCAAGACCCGGAACAGCCGCGAAAACTGTCGTTTCCGTTTGCGAAGCGTCACGGCGTCTTGGTTCGCGGGGTCTCCGATGGCACGGCTGACACGGTTTGCCGGCCCGGCGTGACCCCGCAAAGCCTGGCGGAGGTGCGCCGCTTCGTCGGCGTTCCCTTGAAGCTGCAGCGCGTATCGGTCGAGGCTTTTGACACGATGTTGCGCACCGCCTACGAAGCGGGCTCCGGCGCGGCGATGCAAATGCTGGAGGGTTTGGACGACAACACGGATCTGGCGCACCTCGCCGAGGACATCCCGGAATCCTCCGACCTGCTCGAAAGCGATGATGAAGCGCCCATCATTCGTTTGATCAACGCGCTGCTGACGCAGGCGGTCAAAGAAAACGCCTCCGACATTCATATCGAACCCTACGAGAACAGGCTGGTTATTCGTTTTCGCGTGGACGGAGTTTTGCGCGAGGTGCTGCAAACCAAGCGCGCCGTCGCGCCGTTGGTGGTTTCGCGCATCAAGGTGATGTCGAAGCTGGATATCGCCGAGCGCCGCCTGCCGCAAGACGGCAGAATTTCGCTGCGCATCGCGGGCCGCGCGGTGGACGTACGTGTATCCACCCTGCCCTCCGGGCACGGCGAACGCGTGGTGCTGCGGTTGCTCGACAAGCAGGCGGGCAGAATCGAACTGACCTCGCTGGGGATGGATCCGAAAACTCAAGATACGATGGATGAAATCATCCACAAGCCGCACGGCATCATATTGGTGACGGGACCTACCGGATCGGGCAAGACGACGACGCTGTATGCCAGCCTCGAGCGTATCAACGACAACACCCGCAACATCATGACGGTCGAGGACCCGATCGAGTACTACATCGACGGCATCGGCCAGACCCAGGTCAACAGCAAGGTCGAAATGACTTTCGCGCGCGGCCTGCGCGCCATCCTTCGCCAGGATCCTGACGTGGTGATGGTCGGAGAAATCCGTGACCTCGAGACTGCACAGATCGCCGTGCAGGCGAGCTTGACCGGCCACATGGTGCTGTCAACTCTGCATACCAACACCGCGGCGGGTGCCCTCACCCGTTTGCGCGACATGGGCATTGAGCCGTTCCTGCTCTCATCCAGCCTGGTCGGAGTGCTTGCGCAGCGGCTGGTGCGTGTCCTCAGTCCGGAAAGCAAACAACCTTTTCAGGCCGGAGAGTATGAGCGGCGGCTTCTCAATCTGCGTCCCGAGGACCCCTCCCCTATCCTGTATCGCCCTGGCCGGGACGGCGGCAGCGGCTATCGTGGCCGCTCAGGCATCTACGAGCTGATCGTGGTCGACGATCAGATGCGTACCATGATTCACGACGGCGCCAGCGAGCAGGAGCTGGAGAAATATGCCCGCAACGCCACCCCATCCATTCGCGACGATGGTCGTGCGAAAGTGCTGCGCGGTGAAACAACGATCGAGGAAGTACTGAGGGTGACGCGCGAGGATTGAGTAGAATTACAATGACGCCCGATTCGCGCCAGGACCACGGCTTCTCATGGGTGCATTCGAATACACAGCTCTAGACAACGGTGGCAAGGAACGCAAGGGCATCCTCGAAGGTGATACGCCCCGGCACATACGCCAGCTCTTGCGTGAGAAGCAGCTTCTGCCGGTCACCGTCAACGAGGTGGCTCAGAAAGAAGCGAAGCGCCAGCGTTCGTTCTCACTGACGCGGGGTGTCTCCACTGGGGATCTGTCGCTCTTTACCCGCCAGTTGGCGACGTTGGTGCGCGCGGGACTTCCTCTCGAAGAATCCCTGTTGGCCGTGTCACAGCAGACGGAGAAGCCCCGTGTTCAGAGCATCATCCTCGGAGTTCGTGCCAAGGTGATGGAGGGCCATCCGCTTGCGGATGGGCTGGCCGAGTTCCCACGGGTATTTCCCGAGATCTACCGCTCCACAGTCGCAGCGGGCGAACAGTCGGGAAAGCTCGACGGTATCCTGGAACGCCTTGCCGACTACACCGAGGGGCGTGAGCAGATCCGGCAGAAGATCCTCGCTGCCATGCTGTACCCGATCGTGCTGTCGGTCATGTGTTTTGCAATCGTCTGCGGCCTGATGGTCTACGTGGTGCCCAAGGTGGTCGCGGTGTTCGAATCCGCCAAGGGCAAGCTGCCCCTGATCACACAGATACTCATCGCAACGAGCGATTTCATCCGCAATTACGGCATCTACCTGCTGATCGGGGCCGTTCTGGCCATATTCCTGTTCAGGCGCTGGCTGAGCAATCCGGCCAACCAGCGGATCTGGCACCGCGCGCAGTTGCGCATGCCCATGGTCGGCAAGCTGTCACGCGGCTTCAATACGGCGCGCTTTACGCGCACCTTCAGCATCCTCTCGGCCAGCTCGGTCCCCGTGCTCGAAGCGTTGCGGATCTCCGGGGAGGTGGTCACGAACCTGCCCATGCGCGATGCGGTTACAGAGGCGGCCGCGCGGGTCCGTGAGGGCGCCGCGATCGGTCGGTCACTGGCTGTCAGCAAACTGTTTCCGCCCATGACCATCCACCTGATCTCGAGCGGTGAGTCCAGCGGCGAGCTGGATAACATGCTCGAACGTGCCGCGATCGCGCAGGAACGCGAGCTGGATGGGCTGCTGGCGGGCATGGTGGGGCTGCTCGGCCCCATGCTGATTGTGGGCATGGGGGGCTTCGTGATGGCCATTGTGTTCGCGATGCTGCTGCCCATCTTCGAGATGAACAACCTCATCAAGTGATACGAAGGCCGTTGCAGCCGGCGCCCGAATTGATTTAACTTCGCGCCGTCTTTCGGACACGGTGTCCCGCATGAGCGAGAAACCCGAATCAGACGAATTCGAGGAAGAGGAAGCCGCCGATGAGCCCCTCGTCGGCGACTCCGACGTTGACCTGGATCAGGTCACCAAAGAGCTCGACATGGCCAAGCGTCGGGGTCAGAAGGTAGGCGACCCCGCGTGGCGCCGGCTCGAGCGACTGCTCGAGGACAAGCGCACCGCCGAGCTCACCAGCGACTTCGAAGATTACGATATTGGCCTGGAAGAAGAGGACGGGGAGTCTTCCGAAGCCGAGTAGGCGCAGTGCCTATTGAAACCGCGGCTTCACGCGGCTCGCGCCTAACAAGTGGCGCCACAGCAACGTGGCGGCATGTTCCCGCTCACCCCCGATCAGGCGGTCCAGTATGGCCACATGCTCGCTGCAGGCCACTCGCATCCGCTCGGGTGCGAACACCGCGACGTAACTGAAGAAGCGCCGCAGGCGGTTCTGATGAATCACCGCCTGTTCCAGGAAGCGATTGCGCGAGCAACTCGCCACGAACTCGTGGAATTCGGCGTTCATTTCGAAAAATCGGCTACTGCTCAGCTTCTCGAGTCCGCCGGACAGAAGTTCGACATGGATCTGGCGTAAACGCTGGGCCCGCGCTTTGTCGAGATGGAACGTGGGCTCCAGCACGCAGGCAGGCTCGATGAGCAGGCGAAAGCGGTAACTGTCTTCGTTCAGCTTCGAGGCATCGACCGCCGGCAGGAAGCGCCATCCGTGACCGCTGCGTCGCTCAATGACATTGTCCAGCACGAGGCTATTCAACACACGAGCCAACGCGCCTCGAGCAACACCATAGCGTCGCATCAGGTCCGTCTCTGTCACGTTGTCGGGAAGGTTGCCCGTAAAGCGGTCGCCGGCCATGCGCTGCACCAGCTTGTCGTCTTCGCTCACAAGGTCCGTGTAAGGCTCGAGGTCTTGATCGCGTATGACGCGCTTGAGGACATAACCTCTACGCGGAATTACGTTGAGCAGGCCTCGCTTGGACAACACTGCCAGTGCTCCACGGACTGGCGTCCGTGACACTCCGAACGTCTGCGCGAGTGCATTTTCACTTAACCACGCACCGGGCTGATATCCGCGTTCTCTTGCGTGGACGAGAATGCGTCCTGCCAGACGAGTTTGTAAGCTACTGCTGACCGATCGGCGTTTGGCCGTCATGCACGGCACTATAAGCGAACGGCTACGTATACGTCTCGTTACGTCTGCTTCCGTCTCTCAGTGAAAATCACGCGATCTCGTTACAAGCTCTCCCAATAAAGCTGAACGATCAATAAGACGGCGTGCAATGACATGCATTATGCCGTCCTGACGCTGCAATTCCCCCTGAATTTCCAGTAACCGGGATTCCAGCAAGGGCCGCCGTTGCTGGTTGCCAACACTTTCCCAAACGATGACATTGACCTGCCCGCTTTCATCTTCCAGGGTGAGAAATGTCACTCCATTGGCGCTTTGTGGGCGCTGCCGCATGAGCACGATTCCCGCTGTGCGGACCATCCTCCCGTGTGCAACGCAACCCAGGTCAGCCGCGGTCAATAGTCGATTGCGCGCCAAGCGGTTGCGCAGCAACGCCATGGGATGCCGCCCAAGCGTCAGGCCAACAGAGGCGTAATCAGCAACGAGCCGCTGTCCCTCTGTTGGCGCCTCCAGCAGCGGCGTGCCCTCTTCGATACTACCCGCGCGTTCACCTTGCGGCGCCAAGGGCAGCGCGCGTTCTGTGCCGGCCACTTCCCAGAATGCCAGATGGCGATTTCCACTCAACGCCGACAATGCATCGGCGGCAGCCAACGCTTCCAGATCGCCGCGATCCAGCGCTGCACGCCGCCCGAGGTCCTGCACACTCTCGAAGCGGCGATTCCTGCGCGCGGCTTCAACTCGCCGCCCGCCGGGTTCAGACAGCGATTTGACCATTCGCATTCCCAGTCGCAAGGCGGGTTCGCCGTCATCGCGTCGTTCGAGTGTTGACTCGTACGCGCTTTCCTGCACGTCCACCGGCCTCACTTCAACATCGTGCGCTCGTGCGTCGCGCACCAACTGCGCGGGGCCGTAGAAGCCCATGGGCAAGCTGTTGAGCAGCGCGCAGGTGAACGCCGCCGGCTCGTGGTACTTCAACCACGAT
>Ga0137412_10005310_pt1 | contig 10280 bp, 6 predicted proteins | sample CZODoug2_1_16fun_FD_122160 | JGI IMG/M metagenome (GOLD analysis project Ga0137412, IMG submission 122160) | Vadose zone soil fungal communities from Angelo Coast Range Reserve, California, USA - CZODoug2_1_16fungal (Hybrid Assembly) | ecosystem: Environmental > Terrestrial > Soil > Vadose zone... | reverse complement strand
TGCAGAACCGTCACCGATGTCTTGAGACATCACATAGCACGGCTGTCCATAGCACGGCTGTCCAGGGTAGATCACCAATAAAATAAGGAGAATCTAGCTCGTGGCCATACCTGCCAGAGTCGAATGGGGCGCGGACGGGAAGGCTGGATCGGAGCGAAGGGAGCAACGCGCGAGGAGTAAGCCGGGAGGTGAACGACGCGAGGTGGGTAAACAAGACGCGGGAGCAAGACGCGGGAGCAAGACGCGGCGAGCGCAGCGTTGGCCGGAAGCCCAAGTCGCCTGAGCTGTCGACCTCCCTCGGCGCGTTCTTCGACCGCCAAGCAACGCAAGTCGTCAGCGATGCCGTCATCAGTCCGCAACGTCGCCTTCGGCGCGTTCTTTTGATCTCCAAGCAACGCAAGTCGCCAGCGATACCGCCATGAGCCCGTAAAACGTCGGCGCGTTCTTCGACCTCCAAGCGAAGCCCGCCGGCAAGCCGACACCTTCACCGAACCGCCAAGCCCTCCGCCGCCGACGGGGAACCGCAAACCCGGTCAGCCGCACCGTCCGTCGGCGTCGTAGAAGCCTGGCCCGGCGAGGCCCGGGCCGGTGAGCTGCGGGCGGTTGGCGCCGCCGCCGGCCGGGTAGGCGGTGTCGAACCACTGGGCGAAGAACTGGTCGAGCCGGGTGCTGCACGCCTGGCTGCGGTTCGGCATGAAGCGACTGAACTCCGCCTCCAGTTGCTTCTCGGTGATGCTGCGCCCGCCGTAGTCACGCTGGATTCGTTGTAGCGCACGCGTGAAGTTGTCCGCGCCGAGGATCTGCCGCAGCGCGAGGTAGGCCGTACCGGGCCGGGTGTAGGTGGAGCTGCCGGAGAACAGGGTGGCCGGTGTCGGGTCCGATGGCGTGCCGGTCCAGAGCCGGGTGCTCGCGTAGTTGGTGTTGAACCGGTCGACGAGGCTGGCCTCGAACGCCGCGCTTCCGGCCGCGGTTCCGGCGCCGCCGGCCGCGGTCTGCGCGTTGCGGGCCACGTACAGGTACTCGCCGAGCGTGGCCATGCCCTCCTTGAAGAAGGTCAGGTTGAAGTTCGCCTCGGAGACGTTGTCGCCCCACCACTGGTGGAAGTTCTCGTGGTTGAAGGTGCGCAGTCCGATCTGACCACCCTCGAAGGTGATCATCGTCTGCATCTCCTCCTCGAAGCTCGCGGAGGGGAGGCCGACCAGGACGCCGTCCGAGCTGAACGGGAACCGGCCGTTGAACTGGGCCTGGAAGTCGGTGATGTCCTGCTGCTGTTCCATGATCGCGAGATTGGCCTGCTTCTGAGCCGGGGTGATCGAGCTGGCCTGAACCTCGTAGTAGCGAATGCCGTCCGAGCCGAGATGCGAGGTCAGGTCGAACGAGCCGACACTGCTCTCGACCAGGTAGTTGGCGATGGGTGCGGCCGAATGCCAGTGGAAGGTCGTCGATCCACCCGGGAAGTTCGCGTTCGGTCGACTGTGGACGGTCGAGAGCAGGATGCCGTTCGCCACCGCGGTCTTCCCGGCGTTGACGGTGTCGTAGAAGTCGTACGTCGGCTTGGCGCTCGGATGGTTGTTGAGCGGCATCCAGTCCTCGGTGCCCAGCGGTTCGGTCGTGACGAAACCTCCATCGCCCGGCGGGTCGTCCGACCGGAACCATCCGTCGGTGGTGCCGTCGCCGGCGAGGTGCACGCCGGGCCGCCCGGTGTAGTTCACAGTGACCTGGAACAGCTCGCCGGGATAGATGGGTCGGCGTGGCGTGATCACCAGTTTGTTGGCCGGGCAGGGTTCGCCGTTCTGCGCGTTCACGTCGTCGCCGGTGACCTCGGGCGAGCACGCCGGAGGCAGCGGGTTGTGCTGCGGTCCGCCAACTGGGTTGACCTGGGATGCCTGGTGGGAAAGGGGATCCGGGTCGTTCTGCCCCTTCGGATCGCCCGGGTAGGTCGGCTGCACGAACCGGAACGATGCGGGCCGGCCGTTGACCGTGATCGACTGCACGGTCAGGTCTGGGCCGTCGACCGGGTTCGCCGCCGAGTGGCGTTCGAAGTCGAGGCTGAAGTCGGACAGGCACTGCGTGGCCCAGTCGGTCAGCACGACGTGATTGCCGGGCAGGAACTGGTTCGACGGGGCGTCATAGGCCAGATGGACGTCGGTGTGCAGGCTCGTGTAACCGCCGTTGCCAACCTCGGGATACACGTGATCGCCGAGGTGCGACAAAGAGTGCGCGCCCGAGCCGCACCGCCAAGGATCACCGTGCGACGGTTGCCCACCGGCGACGCTCGACGACGCGGCGACGAGCAGCAGTACCGAACTCGACACGGCGAAGAGCCGAGACGTCATGGCGTTCCTCCTACGGACGGTCGCGGTTGGTCGGCAGTGGTGCGACGCCCCCGCTGGCGTTGACCGGCCGGCTGGCGACGTCGGGCAGCCTGTTGGCCGTTAGCGGCGCGGGTGCGGTACCGGCCGGGTAGAGGAGGGCGTTCAGGACGAGCCGTTCCCCCTGCGCGGTCCACGAGCGGTACCAGGGATCGAAGCCGAGCATGATCGCGTGCCCCGCTCCGAACGGCTGGTCGACGATCGCCGGCCGGCCGGGCAGGTTCGCGTTGGCGTTGACCTCGTACCCGTAGCAGTTGCCGAATCCGGCCGGTCCACCGCAATCGCCCGCGGGCGCGAACGTGGCCACGGCCGTCGCCGCCGGGATGGTGCTGCCGTTACCGGCGAGCGTGGCCGGGTCGAAGTTGGGGTCGTTGTTCGACTCGCGGTAGATCCAACCGCCGGCGTCCATGCCCCAAGCCGCGGGATTCGCGGTGTTCCACGTCGCGTCGAACGTCGACCCCGGCGTGCTGATGCCAGGGATCGTATTGGTGTTCAGAGTGGTCACGCCGGCGTTCCGGGCACTGGTCGCGCCGCCGGCCCCGGTGCCGAGGAACGTGCCGCCGCCGTTGACGAACGCCTGCACGGCCGCCGCGGGTGTGCCGGCCGTCCCGACCGGTGTCACGGCCGAGATCGTCGAGCCGGGATCGATCAGCACCGTATAGCCACCGCTCTGCAGGGCGCCGTTGGCCAGATCGGTCGAGGTGACCTGGCTGATCTGCGACGTGGGGACGCCCTCGCGCTGGGTGAGGTCGAACATCGCCTCGCAGTACGTGGATGTCGTGCAGTAGCCGTCACCGGCGCCCGGGAAGGCCGGGTTGGTGGGCACGGTGGCCCCGCCGGTGTAGATCGCGATCTTGGGCAGCGCGAGCGGCGAGTGCGCCACCGGGAAGCCGGGCAGGCCAACCACTGGTGTCTGCCAGTGCGCGGCATCCGCAGCCAGGCTGGACAGTGCGACATCAGACACGAGCGCGGCGCCGGAGTCGAAGTGCACGCCGGCGGCATCGAAGGCAGAGGAAGCCCGGGCGACGTGAGCGCCCTGACCGAGCAGCTGGTTCACCATGGCCAGCGCGGACGACGAATCGGTATTGAACGCGTACACGGGCTGCGTCCCACCCGGCGCACTGCCCAGTCGCGGCGCCCCGATGAGACGCAGCTTGGTGTTGTGCGGCAGCTGCCGGGTCAGGAAGCCGTCGCCCGCGAAGCCGCGGAGCAGCGAGTAGGACCAGGTGACCTGGTCGTAGAAGTAGTTGAACGGCAGGTACGGATTCTCGCCCAGCACGGCCTGGATCCAGTGCTTGGTGCCCTGGGCGAGCGGGATGTACAGCGTGCCTGCAGGCAAGGTCGCGGTCTGCGTACGGACCGGTGAGCCCTGCCCCTGCACCGCGTTGACATCGAGGTCGCCGAAGCGATGGGCACCGGAGACCGTGACGGAATGGTCGAGCTGGTAGACCTTCACGCCGACGTACTGCAGTTCCTTGATGGTTGCCGCGACGTCCCCCGAGTGCTGGCCCGGCAGGTAGTAGTAGCCGCAGACGTCGGTGCTGGGCTCCTGGCCGATGCTGCTCTGCCCGATCTCGTACTGGTCGATGACCGGCGGGCTGACCTGGGTGTTGTTCTGCACCGTGCAGTCCTGCCCCTGCTCGACCGCCTCGGGCCACTGCTTGATCCAGGCGGCGAGCAGGGCGTTCTTCTGGTCGGCGACGACGTTCACCGTGGTGTCCATGGCCAGGTAGTGGTCATAGACCTGCTTGCCGTAGTTCTCGTTGTTGCCCTTCTCGTAGGTCATGCCGGCCCCGCCCTGCAGCAGCGCGGGCACGGTGTCGCCGTATTCGGGCACGAACAGGTCGTAGGTGTCGTAGTTGCGGTACTGGCCGGTCTGGTCGTTGAACGCGTTCTGGATGGCCGGCCCGATGACGTTCTGGATCGCGTCGAGTGCCGAATGCGCGATCTCGTGGTGGGCGGCGTCCTGGTCGGGCGGGAAGAAGTAGCCCGAGGACTGCTGGTGCGCGTCGATGAAGAACAGCCCCGGATACTTGGTGATCGCGCCGATCAACGCCTGGTTCTCCGGTTGATGGAACGTGCCTCGGTCCCGGTTCGGGTCGAGGTCCCAGGCGGTGGTGCGGTTGTTGTGGTCGCGGTCGTCCGGCGCGGTGACGGGCTGAATGAACACATCGAGATTGGCCAGCCGGGCTGTATTGTCGCAATCGGTTCGCGCGGCCAGCTCGTAGAGCTCCTTGACCGAGGCCTCGCCGCCGGCCGGTTCGTTGCCGTGCGGAGCACCGGTGACCCAGGCGAACGCCGGGCGCTTGCTCGCCTGGGCCAGCGCCTTCGAGGGGGGCGTCGTGCCGTCGATCAGCCCCCGCCAGAACGCCTGGTCGTTGCGGCCGGAGTCCAGGTTGGCGATGTTGTCCGGCGTGCCGATGACGACGTAGTAGAAGGGCGTGCCGAGCACGCTGTTGCCCTCGTGGACGATCTTGGCGGCGACGCGACGCCCCGTCGTGTGCGAGTGGGCGTTGATCGCGTCGACGACCGCCTGCATGTACGCCGTCAGCTGGCCGGTCTTCTTGGCCGACGGCGTCGCACCGGACAGTCCGTCGCCGGTGGTGCCGCTGCCGAGCGTCGTCCCGAAGAAGCTGTCGTAGGTCGGGATGTTCGGATCGACCTGCACGCCACCGGAACAGTCCTGCGTGCTGACCGCACCCGGCGCGTCAGCGATCGGGAACTCGCCGGCTGCCGTGTCGGCCTGGTCGCTCGAGCGGTACGGGCAGAACGTGACGGCGCTGGAATCCGAGACGCCGGCCGGGCAGGCGGCGTTGGCGACCAGGGCACCGTTGACCGGGTTCTCCGGCGTCGGCGGGTTGGCCGCGGTCGGAGTGACGACATCGGGCCACACCGCCGGTCCGGGCGTCGGCAGCGGCACCGTGCCGGTACGCAGGCCCCACCAGTTGTCCCGGGCGTCGACCGGAGTGGTGGCCGCCGTCGTGCCGTCCGCCATCGTGTTGATGACGCCGAACGCGTTGTCAGTGATGTTGCTCCGGGTTATGGACGAGGCGCCCGCGCCAACCAGGCGCAGGCCGGCCCCGAGGTGGAGGTTCTGGTTGTTCTCCGCGTGATCGCCGAGCGGGTACGGGTCGTTGTTCGGCGTCGGCGCGTAGACGCTCTGCACCGGCGATCCCGAACCGTTGACCAGGTTGGACGACACGGTGTCGCTACTCATCGCCACGGCCGCGCCGGCGCTCACCCGCACGCCGTCCTGGCCGAACAGCGGCCCGGTCGTCAGCGGCAGTGGCGGCGCGATCGGCGTGCTGCCGCCTGATGCCTCGCAGTTGCCGTCGATCACGGTCGGGCCGCCGGCGGTCGGGTCGTTGTAGTTCTGGCACAGGTTGCGCCCGGCGATCTGATCGTTGGTGAGCACGGCGGTGGCGCCGGCGCCGTCGATCACCACACCGGCGGCGTTGTAGTGGTCGACGCGGGTGTGGTCGACGGTCAGTGTGCGGGTTCGCGACGACGTGCTCACGTGCGCGATGCCGAAGCCGAAGGGGTTGCTGCGGAAGCCGCCCGGCACGGTGTAGCCGTTGGCGCTCTCGTCGGTGTCCAGGCCGGTGACGCGCGACCGGACGATCGAGCCCCGGGAATCGACGTAGACCACGCCGGCGGTCGCGTACGCACCGTTGGCGTCGAAGGTGATGCCGCTGATGTCGACGTTCGAACCGACGACTGCGACGAGATCGCCCTTGCCGTGGTGGATGTCCGGGTGCGCCTCGACGAGCTGCGCGCCCTTGCGGGCCTGCACGCGCACCTGATCCGCGCCGGCCCCGACCAGGTCGATGCTCTTGGTGATCGTCAGCGCGTTGCTGCCCGGGGTGCCGCTGCCCTCGACGTAGGTGACCGCGCACACGCGGACGGTGTCACCCGATCGGGCGGCGTCGATGGCGGACTGGATGGTGCGGAAGTGCCCGCCCGGACAGTTCTGGCCGACAATCAGCGTGGTGGGCCGCCCGGCGGCGGCCTGGGTCCCCGGCGACAGGGCCGCAAACGTCGCGACGACCAGGGTTGCCGCGCAGAGAATGCCCAGCTGCTTTCGACCGTTCACGTTGCCCCCGATGGCGCCGACCGGATTTACCAAGCAAACGGACGAACGCTAACGCTGGCCAGCGTCGCGCCACAAGGTCGCTTCGCCCCCGGGTGCACGTCGTAATCGGATCGCTGCCCGGGACTTGTGCAACCGTCAGCGTGGACCAGGCCACCGGCGGTCGAGCAACTCGGTACGGACCGAGCCAATTGTGATCCAGGTCACGCCACGGGCGACCTTGAATTACGAGGCGCGCTGCACCAGCAGGTGGCGCAGCGCGGTCGGGGTGTGGCCGAGGTGGTCACGCACCGTCCGGGTGAGGTGGGCCTGGTCGGCGAAGCCGAGGTCGGCCGCGAGTACAGCCAGGCTGGGTTCGCCGGCTTCGAGACGGTCCATGGCGCGGGTGATCCGGACTCGGTTGCGGTAGTGGGTCAGCGAAACGCCGAGTTCGCGAGAGAACGCTCGGCTGAGCCGATAGGGCGAGCTGCCGAGCAGGGTCGCGAGTGAGCTGAGCCGTCGGGCCGCCGGATGGTCGGCGGCGATCGCGGCCCGCGCCCGCTCGACCAGGGCTCGATCGGTGCGAGCCGGACGGCTGTGGTCGGGCGTGGCGCTCGCGGCGGCGTGCGCCACGACGTCGGCCAGGAGGGCGAGCAACCGTTCGGTGAGGGCGTAGCCGGGGTCCGCGCCGGCCGCGAGGATCCATCGATGGACGAGTTCGAGCCGGGCATTGGCGTAGACCCGGTGCCGATCGATCCGGGCTTCCCCGGCCATCGAGTGCCACAGTGCGGGGCTCAGGGTGATCACGGTGGTCAGTTCGCCGCCGGCCGGGTGGGCGAACTGCCGGGCCTCGCCGGGAACACCCAGGTAGCAGGTGGTCCGGTCCACGTCGGCGACGACCCCGCCGGTGCGCACGCGGAACATCCCGCTGCGTACGAGCATGATCTGGTGCGTGCTCTGGTAGTTGCCGAACCAGCCGGTGTGGTCGTCGACGCAGCTGAACTCTTCGACGGTGAAATCGGGATCGGTGATGACGACGACGTCCCGGCCCTGGTGCATGCCGTCCCACGGTACGGCTCGACGGACTCGGTTCGGTGACGCTGCTGCAACGATCTTCAAGACCTCCGGCGTCCGCCCGGGCAGCCTCGGTGCCGCGACACCCGTCGCGGAGACCAGGAGGAATGATGCACAGTTTGTTCAAGGGGCGCGTGCTGGTGGCGATCCTCGGGGCGGCGGTTGCCGGCGCGATCGCGGTTCCCGCGATCGCGGCGAGCGCAGAGACCGCCCACCACGGTAGGAGCGCCGCCGAGATCGTGGCCGCGCTCGACACGGCTTATCAGGCGGCGGTCAAGCACAACGACGCTCGCACGATCGATCGCATTCTCGACGACGACTTCGTCCTGTCCACTGGCAGCGGAGGCCAGTTCCTCAAGGCGGGCTTCGTGGACGACGCGAAAACCAAAGTCTGCACTTACGAGCATCAGGAGGAAGTGCTGCCTAAGGACGCGAAGGCTGGTACACCCATACAGACGGTGCGGGTCTACGGGAGTTCGACGGCGGTCGTGACCGCCGAGTTGTGGGAGAAGGGCACCTGCATCAACTCCAACGGGTCGTCCTCCGCGTTCGACTCCCATCTGTGGTTCAGCGACACCTACACATTCCGCGACGGCCATTGGGGCTACTCGTTCGGGCAGTCCTCGCTGAAGCTTCCGCCAGATGCCATCCCAGGGGGAGTGCTCCCCCTGGGATGACCAGCCGCTACGCCTTCGGGACGTGCTCGACTCAGCGGGTAAGCAGCGACCTACCGATCACTACGGTGGCGCCACGCTCCTGGTCGCTGGCCACTCGGGCGTCCAGACCGCAACTCTCGAATGCCGCAACGGCCTGCGGCACCTGCCGCTCGCTCGTCTCGATCAGCAGGTGGCCGCCGGGCGCCAGCCATACCGGCGCCCCGGCGGCCACCCGTCGCAGCACGTCGAGGCCGTCTTGACCGCCGTCGAGCGCGATCCGCGCCTCGTGCTGACGCGCCTCGGCCGGCAGCAGGCCGACCTCGTCGCTCGGGACGTAGGGCACGTTGGCGAGCAGGACGTCGACCCGACCGTGCAGGGACGTGGGCAGGGGCTCGAACAGATCGCCCTGGTAGACGTTGCCCTCGACGTTGCGGCGTGCGCACCGGACCGCGGCCGGGTCGACATCGGTGGCGTGCAACTCGATCGGCCCGGCGGTCGCGAGCAGGGCGGCTCCCAGGGCGCCCGACCCACAACACAGGTCGAGCACCACCGATCCCGGCCGAGTGAGGGAGACGGCGTGTTCGACGAGGAACTCGGTGCGCCGCCGCGGGACGAAGACCCCGGGATCCACGGCGATCCGCAGCCCGCAGAACTCCGCCCAGCCGATGACGTGCTCGAGCGGCCGGCCGGTTGCTCGCTGCTCGACCATGGTGGACAGCTCGTCCGGCGTGCGGGCAGCTGCGATGAGCAACGCCGCCTCGTCCTCGGCGAAGACGCAGCCCGCGGCCCGAAGAGTGCGGATCACATCGTCGGTCGTAGCGACAGGTCCGGCATCCACGTGTCGGACGCTACCCGGACGGGCGACCGGGATTTGCCGTCCGATCGAGCAGGCCCGTGCGTTAGCCCTAGGCTGACCGGCATGGTCGACCCGCTCACCGAGCTGCTGTCCGACTACCGCCCGCGGGGGGCCGCCGAGATCGCCGACCTGGCCCGCATTCGCGACCTGGTGCAGGCCGTCGACGATCCGTGGTCGCGGGTGAATCCCTTGCACGTCACGGCGTCCGCGGTGATCGTGCACCCGGCGAGCAAGCGGGTGCTGCTGCGCTGGCACGCGCGCCAACAAGCCTGGCTGCAGGTAGGCGGCCACGGCGACCCCGGCGAGACCGACCCGACAGACATCGCCCGGCGCGAAGGCGCCGAGGAGACGGGGCTACCGGATCTCGCCCTCTGGCCGGACGAGTCGCAGCGGCACCTCGTCCACGCCGTGATCGTCTCGGTGCCGGCTAAGCGCGAGGATCCCGCGCACCAGCACGCCGACCTGCGCTTCGTCCTCGCCACCGACTCACCACAGGATGCGCGGCCGGAGCGGCCCGACGCGCCCCTGCGCTGGCTCACCTTCGCCGAGGCACACGACACCACCGCCGAGGACAATCTGCGCGAGACGCTGTCCCGCGTCGAACGGCTGATCAACAGCTGACCCGGCGCGTCCTTGATCGCATCTCGCGCGGCTCGCGCGTCGGCGCTAGTGTCCGGCGAAGGAAGCTGGAGGATTTGCGTGGCGGCAGCTGAGCGATCTGAACCCGAGCGCGAACGTGTTGACGCGCCGCGGATCCAGTTGCGCGGCCTGCGTAAGACGTTCGGCTCGGTTGTTGCGGTCGATGGCATCGATCTCGAGGTGGCCGGGGGCGAGTTCTTCTCGATGCTCGGGCCGTCCGGATCGGGTAAGACCACCGTGCTGCGCATGATCGCCGGCTTCGAGGAACCCAGTGCCGGCCGCGTCGTGCTCAACGGATCCGACGTAACTCGGCAACCGCCGTTCCGCCGTGACGTCAACACCGTGTTCCAGGACTATGCGCTCTTCCCGCACATGACGGTGGCGCAGAACATCGAGTACGGCCTGCGGGTGCGCGGCGTCGACCGCGCTACCCGTCGTCGACAGGCGCGGGACGCGCTCGACCTGGTGCGCCTGCCCGGCTTCGACCAGCGCCGTCCGGGTCAGCTGTCCGGTGGTCAGCGGCAGCGGGTGGCGCTGGCCCGGGCGCTGGTCAACCGTCCGCAGGTGCTGTTGCTCGACGAGCCGCTCGGGGCGCTGGATCTCAAGCTGCGCGA
>Ga0137412_10005309_pt1 | contig 10281 bp, 10 predicted proteins | sample CZODoug2_1_16fun_FD_122160 | JGI IMG/M metagenome (GOLD analysis project Ga0137412, IMG submission 122160) | Vadose zone soil fungal communities from Angelo Coast Range Reserve, California, USA - CZODoug2_1_16fungal (Hybrid Assembly) | ecosystem: Environmental > Terrestrial > Soil > Vadose zone... | reverse complement strand
TTCGATTAGAGTTTCCCAATTTAGCATGAGACACGTCTCAGACTGAGAATTCGTCTCGTCTCGGGTTTGGCGGCCGATCCTCAGCAATAAGTGTCTAAAAATGAATTAGATAGCAGAGCATAATTCGCAAATTCCGTGTCGTGCCAGTGTCTCGCTGATCCGATACGACCGTGCGCCACAAGTTACCCCTCCAGTAAGCCCCTAAAGTTCAGCAGGTTACAGACCGATACTTTCCGTGGAGAAGGGACACCGACGTGCATTTATCGGGGTTCGCAGGCTTTCTTCGGCAATTGGGGGATTTCGTGGGCGGTTGGGGCAAGATCATCGGGTTTTTGCGGTTTCCGCCACTCGCGGTGCCTAAGGCGAGCTTGGGCCGCGCTGCTACTACCGCGAGGGAAAAATCGCCCTCCCGTCTACTGATCGCTTCGTACTTTGCGCTGGCGGCGGTTTTCTTTGGGTTCATCTTCTATTTGCGGTATGCCGGGGTCGCTGGGAGCCCGCAAAGCTATCTTTATCTTGAAGTTGGCGGAACGCTGATCAGTTTTTGCTATGCGGCGAACGCCTTGGTTCGTTTCCGCGGGACTCACGATCGCACCGCTTTGATTCTTGCCTTTGGGTTTGTTCTCTCCGGAATCATTGAGACTGTGGGTTATTTCGCGCTGAATGCCCAGATGCAAGCGGGGCATGCGGTGCCGACGACTGTGCCGATGGGCTGGATGGTTAGCCGGGTTCTGTTGGCGGTGATGTTGCTGGCGGCGATTGGCGTTGAGCGATATATGCCGACGGCGCGACAGCCTAGCCGGGAAACCGCGGGCGCCCTGTTAGTGGTTTTGTTGGCCGCTTACCTTACCAGTGCGGCGTTTTTGGCTGCGCCTGCTGCGCCGTTTTCACATGCGGCGTGGATTTGGTCGCGTCCTTGGGATCTGCTCCCTGGAGTGCTTTTCCTAGCAGCAGCCGTTTGCTACCGGCAACGTTTGGTCCGAGACAAGAGCGGCAAGAATCCTGCGAGCCTTTACGAATATTCGTTGTTTGGCGTGGCGTCGCTGAACGTCGTTTGCCATGCGGCCGCGGTTTTTTCGCGACACATTTTCGATGGGCCGTTTTTCGTTGCGGAATTGTTTAAGACCGGAAGTTACGTGGTCATTCTGGGCGGGGCGCTGTTGGAGCAGGCGCGCTTGTTCGAACAGGTCAGGTCCATGGCGGTCAGCGATTCGCTGACGGGCCTCGCCAACTACCGGCGACTTATCCATGTTCTGGAAACCGAGCTGGACCGTTCGCGGCGGACGCAGCGGCCATTCAGCGTGATCTTGTTGGATATGGATGGGCTCAAGGCCATCAACGATCAGTTTGGGCATCTGACGGGAAGTCGCGCGCTGGTGCGGCTTGGCAAAGTACTTACGAACCATTCGCGGGCGATTGATACGCCTGCGCGCTATGGCGGTGATGAGTTTGCTTTGGTGTTGCCCGAGGCGGGACCGGATGTGGCTACGCGGGTTGTGGCGCGCATTCGGGAAAAACTTGCCGCGGAGCCGGAGCGGCCAGCGCTTTCGGTCAGCGCGGGGGTCGCGGCGTTCCCGGAAGATGGTGATACGCCGGAGCAGCTGCTGGGGGCCGCGGACCGGGCGCTGTACGGCATGAAGAATCGCGGCGGCAGTATTCACAATCTCACGCGCATTGCCGCGTGCCTCTGAGGGGATGACACCAGCCATGCCTCTCAAGAAAACTTTCTTGTTTCACCGCGCCGAACGGCGCATCCCGATGGAGATACCTGTCGTGTTGGACGGACATCGCGCGACGTCGGGTTCGGAATCGACTTTTACGGAAAATGTTAGTGCGCATGGAGCGCGGGTGGTCAGCAGCCGCCGATGGGAAAAAGGCGAGGCGCTGACGTTTGTGTTGCGCACCGGAGAGTTTCGTTCGTTGGCTCGAGTGGCTTACTGCCAACCACAGCATGGCGACGGTTATGCGGTGGGGGTGGAGTTTCTCGATCCGGCGGGACGATGGGTTGTTCAATCAAAACAGGCTCGACCGAACGGCCGGGCGGATAGGAGGGGAACGCCTGGAACGGAAGACAAATAACTGGTGCAAAAAAAAGAATAAGAGTTGAAGCGCCGCGCGGAAGAGAAGGCCGCACGGCGCTTCATTCTTTTGGGGGGAGCGTACATAACACAAGTTACGATCCAGTGTTCCGCAACCACCCGGCGCGAATTAGTCCGTGCTTCGGCCAAACTGTCGAAAATTCGGCATACCTCGGACGATTGGACGTGCTCTCCTTGGGGCTACGGGGCGAGCCGGTCTTGAAATCCTCGTATCGGACGGCAAATTCGCCGGGCTGCGTTTGTTGAAGCCACACTTCCTTGGGCCAAGGTGGGCTGCCAAGATCGCCCGAAAGCATCTGGTCGTGCGTCGGGACTCGCTGCCGAAGGCTTTGACCTCTCTATATCCCACGGCGCTCAATTCCGTCGTAGACGCGGATCATTTCGTCGACCATTTTTTGAGTGGAGAATTTCGCTTCGATGCGAGCGCGAGCGGATTGGCCTATTTGTTTGGCGATGGGCGGATTGCGGAGGAGGGTGGCGGCGGAGTTGCGAAGGGAGGTTTGGTTTCCCACTTCGGCGAGGAGGCCGCTTTTGCCGTGCTCGATGATTTCGGGAAAAGCGCAGGTGTGAAAGGCGACAGAGGGAATGCCGTAGCTCATTGCGGCTAAGAGCGAGGTGCCGAGGCCTTCGAAGCGGGATGGAAACAGGAAAACATCGAGGGCGGCATAGACTGGCTCCATCGCGTTTACGAAACCGGCGAAAATCACGGCGTCGCTGATTTTCAGTTTTGCAGCTAACTGCTCGAGCTTGGGCCGGTCCGGTCCGTCACCGACCAGCAACAGCTTTGCTTTCGGAAACTCTTCGTGAAGATCGGCCAGCACGCGGATCAACAAATCTTGTCCCTTGTCAGGCAGTAGGACACCGACGCAGCCGAGAAGCGGGGATTCATCGGAGACGCCCCAAATGGCGCGGGCTTCGCGCCGGACTTCCGGAGAGGGGAGGCGGGGGACTTCGACGCCTTCATAGACGACGGTCATTTTTTCGGCGATGATGCCGGACGACGCGACTCTTTCCGCAACCCAGTTGGAAATGGGGAGGATTCGTGCTGCGGCCTGGTAGCGGGAGAGCGCGAGGGCGCTGCTGCGGATGGGATAGCCGACTCGGCGTGAGATCACAACGGGTACGCGGCGATGGACTCTGGCTAGCCAAGCGGAGGTGACGGCGTGGGCTTCGTTGGCATGGACGATGGAAAATTCACCGCTTTTCGTCAGTTCAGAAATTCTGCGCGCAGCCGAAATTCTGGAGAAATGCTCGGAGACCATGTGAACGGCGATGCCTCTGGCCATCGCTCGCTGGCCTAACTCCGAACCAGCCGGTGAAACGAGTTCGGCGAAGTACTTGCGGGCGTTGAGGCCTTCCAGCATGAGGAGGGCTTGATTTTGTCCGCCGCGCCATTCGGTGTCGAGATCGACGAGCAGAATCTTCACGAATTGGCCGCTCCCAGGCTCCCTTTTGACGCGATCAGCTTGCCCAGCTTCGTATATTTTAGCCGCACGGAGCGCGCCGCCATTTGGGAAATCAATGCGCCGCGATAGCCGTCCAGAAAGCCACCGCGCAAGACGAAATTTTGGAACCAGCTCCACGGTGTGGCGAAGCAGACGGCGCCGCGCCAGCGGCGTTGGCCTTCGGCGAACATTTGCTGGGCCGCCAGGGTGGTGTAGCGCTCAACGTTGGCTTCGTGCTCGTCGAACGAGCGCACGGTGTAGTGCAGCAGGTCTCCGGTCAAGCGGCCGAGCTGGCCCGGGAATCGCAAGGATTCGTGGATGATTCCCGCGAATTGGGCGGAGCCGCGGTGATAGAGGCGGCGTTGAAAATCGGGATACCAGCCGGAATGCTTGATCCAGGCGCCCAGATACCAGGTCTTGCGGGAAACTTCATAGACTTCGTGATCCGGTTTGCGCTTTTTCCAGTCCAACAAAGATGTATGCAGCAAGCTGCTGATCTCTTCGTCGGCATCCATCGAGAGGACCCATTCAGTGGATGCACGGTCGGCCGCAAAATTCTTTTGCTCCGCATAGTTTGTCCACGGGCGAGGGAAAAACGCCGCGCCATGTTGGCGCGCAACCTGTTCGGTGCCGTCGGTGCTCCCGGAGTCGACGACTACGATTTCGTCGGCGATGCCGGTCAGGGAGGAGAGAGCGCGGGGGAGGTTTTGCTCTTCGTTCAGCGTGATGATGCAGGCGGTGATGCGGTTCATCGCATTTATGGGGAGCTTCGAAACTGATGTCAGTATCTCATAATCGTGGCAGATCGATGGGGAAGGGCAGGTGCGTCAAAACTCGCCCTTCGAAGCTCAGGGTAAACAGGGCTCCGTGGCCCGCGCCCGGCGCTACAGGAGCTGTCATTTTGGTGTGAAGGTGATGCGTAGGACGGTTTCGCCGATGCGGAACTCGGCGTTGTTCACGAGCATGGCAGCGCGAACGCGTTCTTCCTCAAAGAAAGTGCCGTTGGTGGAATCCAAATCGCGCAAATTGACATAGGTGTCGCGCACCTCGACGATGCAATGGTGGCGCGAAACCTCGGGATCTTGCAGCGCGATGTCGGCGCCCTCGCGGCCGACTACGACGCGTGGCTTGGAAAGCTTGTGGGAGGCGCCTTTGCCAGGGCCAGAAATAATTGTCAGAATCACGTTCTGGGTTGCGGGAAGGCTTGCGCCGTTGTCGTGCTGCAGGGCATTGCTGCTAGAGCCTGGGGAATCGCCACGCGCGAATGACGGCAACGGAGAAATCACCATGGTGGCATTGGGACTGCGCCTGGTGTCCACTATGGTTTTCATGCCGCACTTGGCGCAGTGAAATTGCACCTTCGGGTGGGAGCCCACGTCGGAGTCTTTCAGCACGTGTTCGGTGCCGCAGTGACTGCAGGCAGCTTGCATGGGTTGAAATTTAGCATGTCCGTGAAGGCGTGGGAGATGCGCGGGGAGTGGCTTGCTGTGAGGGTAACTGTGATGGGTACGGACGCGTGGGATTGGAGTGAGCCGAGTGGCCTTGCGATGGCAAAGTCAAAGGCGTCCGGCACCCTTCGCCGGGGATCAGGGTAAACGGTCGGCGGCCGCCTACATCGGCCGCGAGCGGCGCGACTTTCCGGTGATGTGCTACGATTATCGGTCCAGAGTCAACGGAGGAGTACGCCTTGCCTGAGCATATATCGCGCAAAGAATTGAAGAAGGACAAGATTCACGACGCATTCGAGCATGGCGCCGAAGCGGTGTATTCGCATAAGCAGACGACGTTGATTGTACTGCTGGTGGTGCTGGTTGTGGTGGCCGGGTATGGAGCGTGGAGCGTTTACAGTGACCGGCAAACGGCGGCGGCTTCCGCGGCTTTCGACGTGGCGATGAAGGCGTACTCGGGTCATATCGGAACGGCTGATCCCGCCGAGCCCGGTGAGGCGACTTATGCTAACGAAACGGCGCGCTCTAACGATGCCGAGGTGAAATTTTCCAGCGTTGCCGACAAATATCCGAACACCAATCCCGGGCGGTTGGCGCGTTACTACACGGCTCTGTGCCTGGAGGATCTCGATCGGCAGAATCAGGCATTGGAACAGCTGAAAAAGATCCGTTCGGGCAGCGACAAGGAACTGGCGAGTATGGCGGAATATCAGACCGGAGTGATTTATGTGCGGACCGGGAGGAGTGACGACGCCATCAAGATATTTCGCGCGCTGGCCGATAAACCGTCGGTATTCGTTCCGCGTCCGCTGGCGCACATTCCGCGCATCTTGGCTCGTATTTTCACCGGCGCAGCAGCGATAAGCGAGCTAGACTAGCTCGGGAGCAGGCGGACATTCTCTGAAAGTAAGTCGAGGAGCGCGCGCACCGCGGGAACCATTCCGCGCCGCGACGGGAAAACAGCGTGCACGATTCCGACGTGACCCTTGAGCGACGGCAGCAGTCGGATGAGCGCGCCGCCCTCCAAATCGTTCGCAACGAGGAGACGCGGGACTAGGACTGCACCAATCCCTTGCAGCGCCGCACGCCGCAGCGTGAAGAGATCGTCCGTGCAGAGGCGCGGCGAGTGTGTCAGTTCGGCGGGCTCGCCGTCCACGCCGAGGAAGCGCCAGGTCGAGCGCTCGTCGGCGCTCGCCATCGAAAGCGTCGGCATTCGTGCAATATCTTCGAGCGTTTGTGGTTCGCCATGCGCGGCAATCAATTCGGGACTGGCGACGAGGATCACCTCGTCGGGCCCGAACGTGCGCATGGCGAGATCGGAATCCTCCAGTGGCGGCTTGCGCACCCGCAAAGCGATGTCGAGGCCTTCGTCGACGACGTCGACGCGGCGATTGGTGGCGTCGAGCGCGATACGCACTCGCGGCTGCTTGGCGAGGAAGCGCACGAGTACGTCGGCGACGCCGCCTTGCAGCAGACCGGTGGGACAAGAGATGCGCACGAGCCCCTGTGGCGAGGCAAGAATCTGGCTCATGGCGTCTTTCGCCGCCTGCGCTTCATCGAGGAGCGCCAGGCAATGGCGATGGAATGTCTTGCCTGCTTCGGTGAGCGAGAGACTCCGCGTCGTGCGGTTTATGAGGCGCACGCCGAGCTCGGTCTCCAGCGCAGCGATGCGGCGGCTGAGCTTCGAGGTCTGCAAGCCCAACGCTTTCGCCGCTGCCGTGTAGGAGCCGAAATCGACCACTTTGGCGAAGAAATAGAGGTTGTTGAGGTCTTGAATTGGGGTCATGTGGCAGCCTAAATTATTCTATTCACGACAAATATGCATTCCATTTCTCGATCTGTCCAGGGGATCGTTGCACAGGTATCGTATCTGCGTGGAGTCTTGGTCACTTATAGAGGAACGCAGCTATGTCAAATAAACGTCGTCAATTTCTGGGAATCGCCGCTGGCGCAATCGCAGTCCCTGCGACCTCAAGCCTGGTGCTTGCACAAGGTAATCCCTCGCGCGGAAGGGAGGCGCCAATACCGGCACAAACAAGCGTCCCTGAAAGGCGGTCGGCGAAATCAGAGTTGACGGGGCTTTCGGCTTTACTGACCCCGGAGGAATGCGTCGTTGTCCTGATCGATCACCAACCGTTTCAGTTCGCAAACCTTCACAGTCACGAGCCGACGATGATCGTCAACAACGTGATTGGACTCGCCAAGTTCGCTAAAGCCTTCAAAGTTCCGGTTATTCTGACCACGGTGCTCGAAGCTCGCGGAGGAAGAATCATAAAGGGTCTTCAAGACGTATTTCCGGATCAGAAGCCTGTTGATCGGACGTACATCAACGCATGGCAGGACAAACGGATTGTCGACCTCGTGAAAGCAACCGGGCGCAGGAAGCTGGTCTTGGCCGCGCTTTGGACCGAGATGTGCCTAGCGATGCCCACTATTCAGGCGCTCGGTGAAGGCTACGACGTGTATATCGTAACCGACGCATCAGGTGGCGTATCCGTGGAAGCGCACGACATGGCGGTTCGGCGAATGGTGCAAGCAGGGGCCGTCCCTATCACGTGGATCGCTCTGAGCGGCGAATGGCAACGCGATTGGGCGCGCGAGTCTACGCTTGCAGATGCTGCCAAGATCTTGACCGAGCACGGCGGTGGAAGTGGGGTTGCATTCGCTTGGGAGATGCAACTTCTGGGAGGTTCCAAGCCGTAACACTCATCACCGCAGCGATATCCATGAACTCCATAGACACCCTCATCAAACGCAATCTCCACGAGGTGTTCGGAGAGCGAGACGCCAAGAAAAGACGGGAGGCGATCGCCCAACTTTGGACCGAAGATTGCGTATTCATCGATCATAGCGGCAAGAGCCACGGGCGAGATGGACTCGATCGTACGGTCGCGGCATTGCATCAGCAACTCCCGGGCTACGTTTTCAGTGAGCTTCGGCCTGTCGATCTGCTTCACGACAGCGGGCGTTTGGCTTGGAGCTATGGACGACCGGGCCAAGAGCCTGTCAAAGGCGTAGATGTGGCTCTTGTGCGAGATGGTCGCATCTCTCTCATGCTGACGTTCCTTGACGAGGTGCCGGCCAAACTCTGATTGGCCGTCGGAACATGTGCGGGGGTCTTACGCGCTCGTCGCGATCCGTCGTAACCTAGCTGGTGCCTGGGCCGGCCTCGTTTCAGACCTTTCGAAAAGGCAACTGAAGCTTCGGACGGAGCCGCAAACCCCGAAACTTCGCCCCCGTATTTCCACAACACTGGCAGTTCCACATGAAAACATACGCGATCGCGGCGATCCCGGGTGACGGCATCGGCACGGAAGTGGTTGCGGCCGGTCTCGAAGCGCTGGACGCCATCGCCCGGCGCGACGGCGGCTTCACCTTCAAGGTCGACCACTTCGACTGGGGCGGCGAGTATTACAAGAAGCACGGCCGCATGATGCCGGCCAACGGGCGGGACCTGATCCGCAAGCACGACGCGATCCTGTTCGGCTCGGCCGGGCATCCGGAGATTCCCGACCACATCACGCTCTGGGGCCTTCGGCTCGCCATCTGCCAGCCCTTCGATCAATACGCCAACGTGCGCCCGACCCGCGTGCTGCCGGGGATCACCTCGCCGCTGCGCAACGTGAATGGCGGCGAGCTCGACTGGGTGATCGTGCGCGAGAATTCCGAGGGCGAATATGCCGGCGTCGGGGGCAGGGTGCACCAGGGCTCGCCGCTCGAAGCCGCGACCGACGTCGCCATGTTCACGCGCGCCGGCGTCGAACGGATCATGCGCTTCGCCTTCCGCCTGGCCCGGTCGCGGCCGCGGAAGCTCTTGACCGTGGTCACCAAGTCGAATGCGCAGCGCCACGCCATGGTGATGTGGGACGAGATCGCGGCGCAGATCGCGGCCGAGTTCAAGGACGTCGCCTGGGACAAGATGCTGGTCGATGCCATGACGATGCGCATGGTCATGCGGCCGGAAACGATCGACACGGTCGTGGCGACCAACCTTCACGCCGATATCCTGTCCGATCTGGCGGCCGCGCTGGCCGGTTCGCTCGGCATAGCGCCGACCGCGAATCTCAATCCCGAGCGCACCTTCCCGTCGATGTTCGAGCCCATTCACGGCTCGGCCTTCGACATCATGGGCAAAGGCGTGGCCAATCCCATCGGCACCTTCTGGTCCGCCGTCATGATGCTCGAGCACCTGGGCGAGCAAGACGCGGCCGGCCGCCTGATGAATGCGATCGAGCGGGTGACCGCGGACAAGCGCTTCCACACGCCCGATCTCGGCGGCAACGCCCGGACGGCGGACGTCACGGCGGCCCTGATCGAGGCGATTCACGGCGCGAACCGTATCTCGCCGGTGAACAACAATGCTGGGCGCGCATCATAGAGGCCACACGGATCTCGGTAGATTGAAATGGCGAAAGACGACATTCGCCGATCGGGCGATACCAGGGAGGATCGATCTATGTTCACACGGAGAAGCGGATCAGTTGCGTCCTATATCGCGGTCGCCGTGGCTGCTGCGATTGCGTCCGCGGTCGGGACGTGGAGCGCGACGCAATTTGTCGCCAGCTCGGCGGCGCAGCCCGCGGCGCCGGCCACGGGGCCGCTCCTCACGCAACCGCTCGCCGATCTAGCGGGCAGGGAAGTGCGTATCACCCTTCTGGACCGGGAGCCGGGGGCGAGCAGCGCCCGGCATCGCCACCCGGGTCACCACACGTTCGGCTATGTGATCGAGGGGACATACGAGTTTGCCATCAACGGCGAGCCAGGTCGCATGCTGAAAGCCGGAGATACGTTTTACGAGCCGCCGACCGCGATCCACTCGACATCTCGAAATCCAAGCACCGACAAGCGTACAAAAATCCTTGTCTTCATGGTCGCCGACCAGAAGAACCCGAGTACGGTTGCCGAATAGATCGCATCGCAGGGCCACGAACGAAAGCCCTCGCATTCTCTTCCGCGATCGAGGGCCGTCTGCACTTGCCGCTAAAGCGGACCTGATCGCAAAACGACGCGAATGATCAGCCGAGGAGGGCATCATGATCGACCATGTGGGATTTTCAGTCGGGGATTATGCCCGCGCCAAGGCTTTCTATGAGCGGGCCTTGGCGCCGCTTGGCTACACGTTGATCATGGAAGCGACGGCCCAGGAGACCGGGCAACCGGCGGCCGGTTTCGGCAGTGGCGGAAAACCGGATTTTTGGATCGGCGGCGAAGGCAAGCTGGAAAAACCGGTCCATGTCGCTATCGTCGCGAAAGCCCGGCCGGCGGTCGATGCTTTTTACAACGCCGCAC
>Ga0137412_10005308_pt1 | contig 10283 bp, 11 predicted proteins | sample CZODoug2_1_16fun_FD_122160 | JGI IMG/M metagenome (GOLD analysis project Ga0137412, IMG submission 122160) | Vadose zone soil fungal communities from Angelo Coast Range Reserve, California, USA - CZODoug2_1_16fungal (Hybrid Assembly) | ecosystem: Environmental > Terrestrial > Soil > Vadose zone... | reverse complement strand
ATAAAAGGAGAACGACAGTGACAGGTAACCATTCCCGCAACGGGCTGTGGGTCGAGCAAATGGGGGAGGCGGGCGAGGTCCTCGTCCTCATTCACGGGCTGGGAGCGAACGGCGCGGTCTGGGATCCGTTGCTGGCGCTGGCCGCCCGAGAATGGCCGGGCCGCATCCTGATTCCGGATCTGAGAGGGCATGGACGCTCGAAGCACGATGAGAATTATTCGTTCGGCACCCTGTCCTCTGATATTGCCGAATTATTGGGGGCGACGGACAAAGTAAGCATCATCGGCCACTCGCTCGGCGGCGTATTGGGTGCATTTCTAGGCACAGGTTGGTTCGGAATCGATGTGGAACTGGTTCTGGCGCTTTCGGTGAAGATGAAGTGGTCGAAGGAGGAGATTGACAAGGGCAGATCGGTAGCTCGAAACCCGGTGAAGTGGCTGTCCACTCGGAACGAGGCCTTGGACCGGTACATGAAAGTATCCGGCCTCGCGGGAATTGGTCCGGACATGTCGAGATCGGCAAATGCAGGGATCGTCGAACACGAAGGTCGATACCGGTTGGCGATCGATCAGGGGATCTTCGGCTCTGCTGCACTCGGAGTCGGGGCCATCATGAATACGATCGCTTGCGGTCTCACGCTTGCGACCGGAGCCAATGACTCCGTCGCGCCCGCCTCGGACATTCTTGCAGCGGGCTTCGATCCGATAGTGATAGACAAGGCCGGCCATAACGCGCATGTGACTGCCGCCGATGAGGTATGGGCCTTGTTTTCCGCTGCCCGTAGAAAGCGCTCCGCTGTGGGACACTAACATAGTGTGCGGCGACGTCGTCGTCATCGGATCGGCCTATTTCATTCGGGCGGCGTTCCGCCACCAATTCTGTCGGTAGCCCAGCCAATGCTGAAGAACTGAGTGGGCCGATCTCCGCGAGTTTCGCTCGTGCTCTAACGAAGGCGGCCCATTGCCCGTGCACTCCAGCACCAAACCGTTTGGATCATTGAAGCGTACAGAAAGAAACACTCCGTGATCCAGGAGCACGTTCGCCACGCCAGCCGCATCCAGCTTGCACTTTAACTGCCGCACCATTGCATCCCCCTCCACTTCGAGCGCGACGTGAAGATGAGAGCCGCTGCGTGTAGTGAAGCGCCTGGGATGAAGGAGCGACGTATGCTCAAAGAACGCGAGCGTATTTCCGTCCGCTATCTCAAACAACGTGTGGCAGTACCTTGAACCGTCGTTGCGGAGGGGATCTTCGAGCACGACTGCCGCGATGAGCGGCATTCCCAAAATGTCTTCGTAGAAATGACGAGTTTCCTCGGAGTCCCAACAAGCGTACGCGTGATGATGTATGTGTCTAGCCGGATTATCAGCCACCGTCATTTCCGTACAACTTGCATCGTCCGCGTCCGTCATGTTCCTCCGAATCGTGGATGCCGGGCTGCCCACCGCTTCTGCCGCGTTCGTTGCTCTCTTTTCCAATGCTCTCGCCGTCGATGTCATTGAATATCTCCGCTTGGTTTACCAAATCGCTTGTTCGATTTGCGAACGAGCTTGAACCGACGGATCCCGGACGTCGTGAGCCGATCGCGCATATTCGCTCGTACTAGCGCGCACCCCGTGCCCTCGCCCGCGTTAGTTCATGCCGAGTGCGCGTGCGTTCTGTTGAAAGGGCGCGTCAGGCTCACGACGCCGTTCGGCCGGTGACCTAGATTTCTATGCGGTACTCAGGAGCCATCCGGCACCAGGCCGAATCAGCTCCCGCACATTACTCACGATCCAAAGGCATGGAGAAAGACGATGAACGACATGACGCAAGCGAAATATATTCTTGGACATTCGCAGCAAGAAATCGGGCGGCTGATACTTCAGGCGACCATTCTGCGGCCGTTCACCGAGCGCCTCATGAGGAATGCGCAAATTGGCCCTGGTATGCGTGTGCTTGACCTTGGTTGCGGTGCCGGCGACGTTTCAATGCTGGCTGCCGAGTTCGTGGGTCCGTCCGGATCGGTTGTCGGCATTGATCGCAATCCGCAGATTGTCAATTTGGCGAGCAGGCGCGTGCGTACCGCTGGGCTACGACACGTCACTTTCAAAGACGTGCCGCTTGATGCCTTTTCCGACCCGGATCTCTTTGACTGCGTCGTTGGTCGATACGTGTTGATCCATCAAGCCGATCCAATCGATTTCCTCCGCACAGCCGCGCGCCTTGTGCGGCCGGGAGGCGTTATTGTCTTCCATGAGATCGATATTGCCGGAGCCTTCAACTCTCGGCCTCGCGTCTGGCGCTGGGATGCGGCAGGCAATTTGATCCTCGCGGCATTTCGAGAGGCGCTGCCCCAACACGATTCAGCCAATCGGCTAATCGAGCTCTTTTCCAGCGCCGGGCTGCCGGCTCCGAATCTCTTCCGAGAAATGCTGGTTGGCGGCGGCACAAACTCGCCTCTTTACGCGTGGCTCGCCGACACGATGCGGAGCGTTTGGCCGCAGCTCGTTGAGATGGGCATCGCGACGGAAGTGGCTATTCCAGCGGAGTCACTTGCGACCAGGGTCAGAAGCGCTGTGGTTGAAGCCCGCAGCCAAATCGAGGCTCCGGCCCAAGTTTGCGCCTGGACGAGAATTTGAAATGATGTTGTCGTCACGCATCAGCTCAGCGGATAGTGCGCATCGGTACGATTGAAACGGCGACAGCGGCCGGTGACTCCTGCCGGAATGTCATTTGCCTCAATATCGAGAATGCGCGCGGGCGGTCGGATCGAAAGACTTCGTCTTACGATGACTAGCATTGGCGCGCTCCTTATCGATCCCCGACTCCGCGTCGCTCCATCTCCGCGGTGCAATCGCAGACAACGACTTCGTATCGTCGCCGCGGTCTGTGTTACCGCCGTAACTTTTCTGTTTTACATGAAACCTCCGTGTAGCACTTCTGCTGCATATTGCAGTGCAGTTAAATGGAGGCGGCGATGCGTCAGAACGATAATTGTCTCGGTACGGAACACATGGACTACGAGGCATGGAGAGCTTTGCTGCGCCCTCTTTGCGGGCGACACAACCTGGTGGGTGTGAATCCCAACCCCTGTGCCGGCTGGCTGCGCCCCCTGAGCGTGAACGGGTTGACGGCGATGGATATCCGTTGCAATGCCCACCGGTTCGAGCGCACCAATCGGGATGTTCGACTCGACGATCTGGACCATTACAAGGTAGTGTTTCAGTTCGCCGGCCAATCGACCATCTACCAGAACGATCAGTGTGTGCAACTCGCCGTCGGCGACATCGCGCTGGTCGATGCGGCCCGACCCATAACGGCCGTCTCCGACGACGGGGGCATGCGATGGCTCGCCCTTTATCTGCCGCGTCGGTCGTTGGTTTCTCATCTCGGATTCGAGCCCCCAGGAGGGACTTACAGGCGCAGCGGAACACCCGCCGGGCGTCTCCTCTACGAAGTTGTTCTCGATGCCCTCAAGGGGGATGGATCCGACTGTCCGCCGGTCGATTCCTACATGCAGCTGGCAGCCTACGACTTGCTCGGCGCAGTGTTTGCACCAACCGATCCACCGCCGTCCTCACGCTATGCGAACAAGCTGTTTATGCGTATCCGAGGCCTCATCAAGGACCGCTTTGCCGATCCGGATTTCGGCCCTGCGGAAGCGGCATCCGAAGCAGGGATCTCGTTACGCTACCTCCAGAAGCTGTTCACGCAGCGAGCCTTTACCTGCACCGAATTCATCTATTCGCTTCGTTTGAACCAAGCCGCGCGCCTTCTGGATCGCAGGAATTTGTTGAGCACAAGCGAGCCTATCAGCGCGATCGCCTACGCCTGCGGCTTTCGCGACTACACGCATTTCGCACGAAAATTTCGCCATCGGTTCGGTTACTCGCCGGGCGCCCACTCCGCAGCGCAGGTTAGCTCTGGAAACGCCGCAGTGCAGCCTGGTGCCGATATGAACGCGTCCTAGCCCGCGCGCAAAACGCCGGGCCACTGCTGCGCCGGTGCCGCGACTGGCGCCTACGCCAATCACCCACGCGACAGCATTGCGCGAGGATACGGTTACGTCGTAAGTAGTGGACATTTGTTTGGTTTCCACTTTTTTCAAGTTGATGTGAGGATTGTTGCAAGTAATAGCCCACTAGGTGGCAGTCACATGCGAAATCTGGAAAATGCTGGAAGTTATACGTTACCTGGCTACGCTGAAAAACATCATCGGACAACTCTGCGGCGTTCGTCAGAGCGTTCCTGAAGAGGCTGCCTCGACGCCCGTTGAAGTGAATCTGCTTTCCTCGCCCGCCGCATAACCCCCTGATTCGGTGGCAGGTGCAGGTGAGCGGCCCAGTTCACGGTGCGACCGCCGTCGCCGAGGTCTCTGGAGGAACGAGTCTCCATCGCGAGGTCGTCGGTTTCTCATTCGCTGTAAACGGCCCCGGAATATTGTGTTTGACCGGGGGCAGAGTCTTGAGAAAAATCGCGATCGCGTCGGCATCGGATTGCGACATACCGGCGTAGGCGGCAAAAGGCATTATGGGCGAGAGCGATCGGCCGTCGGGTCGAACTCCTGTCCGGATCGCGGTGGTGATCTGTTCGAGCGTCCAGCTTCCAATTCCCGTCTCCTTGTCGGGAGTCAGGTTTCGGCCTACGACGGTACCCACACCGGGGACTTCAAAGCCGACTTCCGACCCAGCGAGGTAGCGGCTCATGTCCGGTTTTCCCAAGAAATGGCCCGGCGTATGACAGTCGGTACAGCCGGCGAGCCGCACGAGATACTTTCCGCGGGCAACCTGTGCACTGTCGGCAAACGCCGCGACCGGCCGCAGACTGGCTGCGACCAGGGCGGCACCACCAATGATCAATATCTGCGAAACAAGGCCGAGCCGTGAAGCCGGATGGACCTTCGTGGATGCCCTCAATTGCTGTCTCCTTGGAATCCCGAGGCGAGTTCATGGCGCCCGTCACGGCAACTTCTGTTAAAGCTCCACGAGCTTGAACCGCTGGATCCCAGGCGTCGTGAGCCCGACGCGCATTATCAAGAGGATTGGCGCGCACCATCGCTGCGGCGCGGCTGCATGCAATAGTCAGGAGCTTCCCGCTGCCGGGATGTGCTGAAATCAGGGTTCACGACGCTAGCGTGGTGGAGTAGCCGGTCGAGCAGCGCAGTTGCCGCCGGCTTGGGAAGATCTACGAGTTTCAACTCTATAACCACTGAAATTTTCCGCTCTCATTGCACGGCCTAGTAGGTCCCCGCATGGTGAATACACGTCGAGCCGGTGCCTCCCTGACGGTCCGGCGCGAGCACTCGCCCGCGCCGCTGCGCAGCGTCACTTTCTCGACGCACTCGCCGTCTTGACCGGGGCTGGATCGGGTGTGGCCTTGTCCTCCTTTGCCGTCGGGGATGCATTGACCCAGACATGACCCGCGGGATGCTGGACGATGAATGTATTGGGATCGATACCGCGGCTACTCCACGTGCGCGCGACAAGCACGGCCGGATGCTCACCCTGGGGTCCCGCTATGGCGGGATGCGCTAGCGAAGTGACCACTAAAGCGGCGGCCAGCGAGGTTAAGATTTTGGCGTTCATTGCATGACTCCTTGAAGCGTTCATTGATCGGCGGTTGCAGTATCATTGACCGCAGGACAGGGATAAACCGGCGGGAAGCGGAATCACTGTCCGGGAGGGCGGACAATGGACCGACTAATGGCACTGCAGGCTTTTGCTCGCGTCGTCGAACTGGGCGGATTCACCAAAGCAGGAGATTCCCTGCAGTTGTCGAAGACGACCGTGAGCGACCTGGTGCAGAGCCTCGAGAAGCACCTTGGTGTGCGATTGCTCCAGCGCACCACGCGGCGTGTGACCGTCACTCCGGACGGTGCCGCGTTCTACGAGCGCTGCGCGCACATCCTTGCGGATCTCGACGAGGCCGAGGCGTCAGTCATGCAAGCTCGCGTCACGGCGAAGGGGAGACTGCGCGTCGATATGCCCGGGGGGCTCGCGAAGCTCTTCATCATTCCTCGGCTGCCGCCATTTCTCGCTCGCTATCCCGATCTGCGATTGGAGTTGGGAATGGGGCTTCGGCCGGTGGAGCTAGTGGAAGAGGGCATCGATTGTGTCGTGCGTATCGGGGTGCAGCCGGACTCGAGCCTGGTCGCACGACGGGTCGGTACGATGTCTTCCGTCTGTTGTGCGAGTCCTGCGTACTTGCGGGAGCATGGAATCCCGCTCAGGCCCGAGGATCTGTCCGCCCACCGATGCGTCAACTATGTTTCCAATCGCACCGGACGAGTTCTCGACTGGGAATTCGCGCGAGACGGGCAGAAGGTCCAGCTCACACTCGATGGCGTACTGGCTGTCAACGATCAGGACGCTTATGTCGTCGCGGGTCTCATGAGTTTTGGAATCGTGAAGGTGGCTAACTACATGGCGCGACCGTATCTGGAGTCGGGCCAGCTCATGGCGGTGCTCGCGGACTGGACGGCGGAGCAATTCCCCATCACGGTGATGTACCCGAAAAGCCGTCACCTCTCGGCAAAGGTGCGCATCTTCGTCGACTGGGTGAGCGAGCTGATTCAGCAAGATCCGATCTTCCAGGGGCCCTAGATGTCGGCGTCCCCCGCAGCCCCGCAAGCGCAAGCCTTTCAGGCGAGGACTGTTGTCGACAAATCGGATCCCAGCAGTTTGGCAAACGCACTGGCAGCGATCGGCGCTTGAAAATAGTACCCTTGTCCCTCCGCGCATTGTTGGGCCTGGAGCCTTAGGAATTGCTCCCGTGTCTCCACGCCCTCTGCAATTACCTTCAGGTTAAAACTTTTCCCCATATTAATTACAGCGCTGACGATGTTGGCGTCGTCGGCGTTCGTGCAAAGCCCGCGCACGAACGACTTGTCGATTTTCAGGGCGTCGATCGGAAAACGCTTCAGATAGCTTAGGCTGGAATATCCAGTGCCAAAGTCATCCAGAGTGAGCTTTACACCCATATCCTTGAGGGCGTGCAGTACGGCGATCGTGGACGTGGGATCCTGCGTGAGGGCGGTTTCGGTCAGCTCAAACTCGAGGTACTGCGGATTCAATCCGGTCTCCCGCAGAGCATCGCGAACACCCTGAACGAAGTCCTTGGAGCGCAGTTCAATCGCCGAGACATTGATCGCCATAGGTATCGGCGCGAGGTTCGCGTCCAACCAGCCTTGGGTTTGACGACACGCTTCGTGCAGCACCCATTGCCCGATGGGCACGATGTAGCCGCACTGCTCGGCGATGGGTATGAACTTCTCGGGAAGCACCATCCCTCGCCGCGGTTGTCGCCAGCGGATGAGCGCCTCGGCGCCGGTAATCGCCACCGTCTCGAGATCTATCTTCGGCTGGTAATACAGCTCAAACTCCCGCCCGCCCAGAGCATGGCGGAGGCCGCTTTCGAGGGATTGCCGTTCCAGAGCACGTTCGTTCATGTCTACCTTGAAGAACTGGTAGTTATTGCGCCCGTTGTCTTTGGCTTTCAACATAGCGACGTCCGCATTCTTGACGAGCGTCTCTGCATCGGTCCCATCATCCGGATAGACGCCGATGCCCATGCTGACGGTGATCTGCAGATCGCGCTCTTTGACGCGGTGGGGCATACCGAGTGCAGTGAGTATCTTGTGCGCACTGAGTGCGGCATCTTGCGCATGCGCTATCGTAGACAACAGGATCACGAACTCGTCGCCGCCGTGCCGACTGACGGTGTCGGAGCCGCGGACGCTCGCGACCAGCCGCCTGGCGACTGACAGCAGCAGTTCGTCGCCGATCGCGTGGCCCAGCGTGTCGTTGATGTGCTTGAAGCGATCCACGTCGACAAAGAGCACCGCCAATTGCTGCTTGTGCCGGCGCGCCGCGGCCATTGCCTGGGAAAGTCGATCATTCAGCAGCAAGCGGTTGGGCAAGTCGGTCAGACAGTCGTGATGCGCCAAATAGGACATTCGCAGCGACATCGCGCGTGCCTTGGTCACATCGTGAAAGACCATCACGGCCCCCGTTACGTGGCCTCGACGATCGTGAATGGGCGCGGCGGAATCCTCTATGGCAAATTCGAACCCATCGCGCCGGATCAGGATGTATCCGTGACCGCCAATGCCAAGATGCTTAAGGAATTTCTTGATGCCCTGCACATCGATCAGGTAGATCTCGTGGGTAACGATAGCGGCGGCGGTATTGCGCAAATTTTCGCCGCGTTGTATCCGGAGCGCGTGCGCAGCCTCACGCTCACCGACTGCGACACTCATGACAACTGGCCACCCGAAGCCTTCAAGCCGTTCCTGGCGATGGCGGCCGCCGGTGGTTTACGTGGAACGCTTGACGCGATGTTGTCGGATAAGAGCCTCTATCGCTCGCCGCAAGCGCTTGGGCCGGCGTATGAACATCCGGAACTTCTGAGTGACGACAGCATCGAAAAGTATCTGCGTCCACTGATTAGAACCGAGCAACGTACCCGTGATCTGCAACGCTTCCTCGCAGCTTTCGACAACAAGCACACGCTCGCCATTGAAGATCGGCTGAAGACGCTGAAAGCGCCGACGCTCATCGTCTGGGGCACAGATGATGTGTATTTCGACGTGAAATGGTCGCATTGGCTAGCCGACAACATTCCCGCCACGCGACGTCGCGTTGAGTTCAAGGGCGCCAGACTCTTTTTCCCCGAGGAGCGCTCGGCAGAATTCGACAAGGAACTACGCGCACATTGGCTGGCCGCGCAGTAGAAGTTACAAAAAAGGATCCCCGAAGAAGCGTCAAAGTTGTGGGATGAGAAACCGTTCATTGCAAAAGGAACCCTCCTATGGCATCGAATCAAACCGTGAGCGTCTTTGGCGCGTACGGACACACTGGGCGCTTCGTTGTTTCAGAATTGTTCAAACGCGGATGGACTCCGATTCTTTGTGGTCGAGACACCGCGAAGTTAAAAGCCGTAGGCGACGCGCATCCGCGATCGGAAGTGCGCGTCGCAACGGTAGACGACCCCGCGTCACTTGACCGCGCAATATCGGGCGCCGCCGCGATTATAAATTGTGCGGGACCGTTCATCGACACAGCAGTCCCTGTTATCGAAGCCGCCCTTCGTTCGGGCATTCACTATTTGGATGTAGCTGCGGAACAGGCCGCCGTCCTCGCTGTTTTCGAGAAGTTTGCGGATGCCGCGCGAGATACGGCCGTTGTGGTCGCTCCGGCGATGGCGTTCTACGGCGGATTGAGCGACCTTCTGGCCACTGCTGCTATGGGCGACTGGAGTGCCGCAGACGAAATCAGTATCGCGACCGCGCTCGATAGCTGGAAGCCGACGCGGGGAACTCGGTTGACAGGACAACGCAATCCCGGCAAACATTTCGTCTTTTCGAATAACAAATTGGAGCGTGCTGATCCGCCACCAGCGCGCACATGGAATTTTTCGGCGCCGTTCGGAACGCAAGATGTCCTGGGTCTCGCTCTCGCCGAAACCATCACCATCTCACGGCATCTGAAGGCGCCTGAGATTCGCGCTTATCTGAACCTGGTGTCAATCAAGGACCTCCGCGATCCGAACACGCCGGAACCGGCAGCGACGGACGAGAGTGGGTGCTCGTCTCAAATCTTCCTGGTCGAAGTAATCGTGCGAAGGGGAAGCGAGGAACGCTGTGCGACAGCGCGCGGACGAGACATCTATGCGATCACCGCACCCATTGTGGTGGAAGCGGCTCAACGTGTCGTCAACGGACTGGCCAAGACCACTGGCGTCGCCGCCGCTGGCGAGATTTTCGATGCTCGAGATTTTCTAAGATCACTCTGCCCGGTGCATCTCTCTCTTGAGATTCAGTGATGCCAGTCCGCCCCGGCGCAGTTTTGGAAGTGAAATAACCATTGTCACTTTTTTTGGTTGGCTGGATTCCGCTATGATCCCGAATACCAGGAACGCCATGGGTGAGATCTTGCAGTTGTTGATTGAATTCCTCCGTGGAGTGTTCCCATCGGATTTGCAGGCTTCGGTCTTCCGTACAACCCGCCGAACACAATGCACACCTCAGGCGTGCTCGGCTGCCCTGGCACACTGGCAGGAAAAAGGCCGTCGCTTTGTTCGCCTTTCGAAGCTGTATACCGGTCCTCAACAAGATCTGCTCGACCTCGGGACCGAATTTCAGATCAAGCGACATGGGGTAGATCCGAGGTTCAAGGGCAGCGTACTACGGGTGCCCGCAAACGTGTTGCGTGACCGCCTAGCCGATGTTCTCTCGCCTGCGGATCTTGCGAAACGGCACTGTGCTTATCATTACAGGGTGATGATCGGACCGAGCTACCGAG
>Ga0137412_10005307_pt1 | contig 10283 bp, 10 predicted proteins | sample CZODoug2_1_16fun_FD_122160 | JGI IMG/M metagenome (GOLD analysis project Ga0137412, IMG submission 122160) | Vadose zone soil fungal communities from Angelo Coast Range Reserve, California, USA - CZODoug2_1_16fungal (Hybrid Assembly) | ecosystem: Environmental > Terrestrial > Soil > Vadose zone... | reverse complement strand
CGTCGAACAACCGCTCGGCCCGGATATCGGCGCCTGGTTCGACCGCCAGGACTTCCTGCGTACGCACGACGACGCCGCACTGCTCGCCGCCCGCTTCCGGCTCGCCGACGAGGTCGTTCAGGAGCAGGTCGGCCTCCCCGGCGCCGAGGACCCCGAGTACGTGGTGCTGCGCGCCAACCGCGGCATGCGGCGCGCCACGAAGGTCGACCCGGTCGGCGCCGGTTTCGCCGGGGTCTGCGACGGCAGCCTCACGGCCGGCGCGATCCTGGACGCTATCGCCCAACTGCTGGGCGAGGACCCGGTCATACTGCGGGACCGTACGCCGGAGGCGATCCGCATGCTGGTCGAACAGGGCTTCCTGGAGCCGCTGACCGGATGACGACGAAGCCCGTCGGCCGCAGGACGGCCGACGGGCTTCGGTGGGTCAGGCGGGCGGTCAGCCCTGCAGCACGCGCCCCTGGGCGTCGGTGCGGTCGTTGCTGGTGAAGAAGATGATCGCGTCGATCAGCGACCAGATGCCGCAGCCGCCGCAGGTGAAGAGCTGACCCAGGGCCATGCCCGTGTGGCCGGTGTAGAAGCGGCCGATGACCATCTCCTGAATCTGCGAGGTCCCGTCGGGACAAATGAGCATGCGTGCGTCCCGGAACAGCCGCTCCATTCCACATTCCTCGGTCAGTCCGAGTGAACCAAACACCTCCATCGCCTTCGACACGGCCTGCCGACCGGAGCTTAAGCTTGCGCAGCCATGGGCACGCTATCGCGGCGCCTGCAACGCCGTGTCGGCCTGCCGGTTGTCGAGCCCGCTGTAGCCCATGCTTCGAGACGCGCGCTGCGCGCGCTCCGCAGCATGAGGTGTTGTCGTTTCAATAGGGTAGACCTCATCCCGAGGAGGCTGCCAAGCGGCCGTCTCAAAGGATGGACCTCAGTGATGATTTGTGACTCCGGGCACTAAGTCGCGCCCGGAGCAAACTCGACGGCGTGGCGGATCTGGAAGCCGCCCAAAAGCTCGCTGCAGCGCTTCGCGATGGCTTCGCGCGATGCACCGGCCGACGCGGTGATGCAAACCGCCGCCAGCATGCCATGGGTGGGGTCGTTGCGGATCGTTACGGCCGCCGTGACCCCCTCGCCCTGTAACGGAGCAATGGCCGCATCGAAGGCGCGCTGCGCCGCTTCGAGCCGCAGCGCCGGCTTATAAATCTTGCCCACGCCGGTCACCGGCATGACCGGAATCAGCGCGACCTGCACGGGCACCGCGGCACGCTCCGGAATCTCGCGTCGACAGAACTCGCGCAGTTCTTCCGTCGTGACGCTGGCGCCGGGGCGGAGCTGCACGAACACCATTGGCAGCTCGCCGGCGTAAGTGTCCGGCAGGCCGACCGCCGCCGCGGTCTCGACCGCGGGATGGCGATTGAGCGCCTCCTCGATGATCACGGGATCGATGTTGTGGCCGCCGCGGATGATCAGATCCTTCGAGCGTCCGGTCAGCCAGACATAGCCTTCGGCGTCGAGCCGGCCGAGATCGCCGGAATCGAGCCAGCCGTCGGCCAGCATCGCGCCGCGATCATGGCGTGAATCGAGATAGCCGGGCGTGACCTGAGGGCCGCGCATCAGCACGTGGCCGATCTCGCCCGTGGGGCAATCGCGGCGGATCGTGCCGTCGGGTGCCACGTCGGCGATGCGGATCTCGGTATAGGGCAGGCGCAATCCGACCGATCCGGGACGGCGCTCGCCATGCAATGGGTTCATGGTCGAGTAGCAATGCACTTCGGTCATGCCGTAGCCCTCGACCACCGGCGCACCGATCTCGCGTTCGATCCGGCGGATGAGCTCGACCGGCACCGTCGACCCACCGGTCACGAAGGCTTTTAGCGACGACAGGTCGTGGCCGTCGCGCGGCACGTTCATGATGGCCGCCAGCGTGGTCGGCACGGCGCCGCCGACATCGACGCGGTTGCGCTCGACGATGCCCCAATAGTCGCGCACGACGTTGGGATTGCGGGCGCCCAGCGGCGTCGGCACCAGGATCGTCCAGCCGTTGGCGATCGGCGACAGCGCACCGAACAGCGAGCCGCCGACATGGAACTGCGGCAGCGGATTGAGCAGCACCGTCCCCGGCCCGAAATCGAAGACCAGCGCGTTGGTCCAGGCCATCAGGGTGAGCGCGCCGTGCGTGTGCTTGGCGAGCTTCGGCAGTCCGGTCGTTCCGCCGGTATGAAACAACGCCGCCACGGTGTCGCGATCGATCGCCTTCGGCGCCACCAGCCGGTCGGCGGGTTGGGCCGCGCAGGCCTCCTCGTAGTCGATGACGCCCGGAATGGCCGGTCCACCGCCGACGCGGAACACCTTCAGTTCCGGCATCGCCGCGCGGATGGCCTCCACCTTGGGCCAGATATCCGGGAAGATCGACGGGCCGGCCGCGATCAATGCCTGCGCGCCCGCCTGCTTCATGATGGCGGCGATCTGCGAGGCTTCGAGGAAATAATTGACGGGATTGGCGACGGCCGCGATCTCGGCGCCCCAGAGGGCGAAGAAAGTCTCTGGCACGCTCGGCATCAGCAAGGTGACGGTGCCGTCGGGCCCGATACCGTAGGCGTGCAGCAGGTTCGCCGCCTGGATCACGCGCTGCAGCAGCTCGTCGTAGGTGACATCGCGCACCGGATCGGTGGGACCGGTGCCGGCGAGGTAGCGAATGGCCAAGCGACCGGCATGCTCGCGCGCCGAATCGTGCAGCAGGTCCGCCACGCTGGCGTGGCGGATGCGCTCCGTCACAGGCACCTGCTCGAGTTTTTCGATGTCGGCCTGGGTGCGGATCTTCATCGACGCCTCCTCATACTCTAGCTCGACCGCAAGCATCCGCCTCGTTTATGTCAGCGCGGCGGCGAGATGGCGGACGGTCATGGCACGGACGTTGCTCGACCATCCTGCGCCTGTCGGCTGCTCTGCAAGTCCAATTTCCATCGACCGGGGAATGCCATGTCAATCGTCGAACGGCCGGCCGCCCATGCGTCAACGCAGTCCGCGGGCAGTGTCGCCGAGGTGCTCGCCCGGACGGAGGCGCTCATTCCGGTCCTTCGCGAACGCGCGGAAGCCGTCGACGACTTGCGGCAAATGCTGCCGGCCAGCGTCGCGGACCTGAAATCGGCCGGCACGGCCCGCCTCTACCAGCCGGCCAGGTTCGGCGGTTGCGAAGCCGATATGCGGAGCGGCGTCGAAGCCTTGTCCGCCGTGGGCCGAGGCTGCGGCTCGAGCGCCTGGTGCCTGGTCCAGCATCTCACCCACAATTTCATGCTCGGGCAGTGGCCCGACCAGGGACAGCACGACATATGGGAGGATCCGGCCTGCCTGGTCAGCGGCATCTTCATTCCCGCCTGCGGGCGTGGGCGCCGCGTCGAGGGCGGCTACGTGCTGTCGGGCCGTTGGCCGCTGGTCAGCGGCGTCAATACCAGCGACTGGTGCCTGTTCGCCGCCTTCACCGAAGAGGATGGCGTCGACGTCGACCGTTACTACGCCCTGCCGCACAGCCAGATAGAGATCGTCGATACCTGGCGATCGGTCGGCCTGAAAGGCTCGGCAAGCAACGACGTCGTCGTCTCGGAGATCTTCGTTCCCGAGCATCGCACGCTGTCGATCCGGCATCTCAAGGGCGGGCCCACGCCCGGCAATGCGCATAACAGAAGTCCGCTCTACCGCACGCCGAGCTACTGCATTTTCGGCATCTATATCGGCGCCGCCGTGCTGGGCATCGCCGAATCGGGGCTCGAATTCTATCTCGAGGGCGCCCGACGCCGGATTGCACTCACCTCCCGCCAGAAGGTCGGCGGCTATCCCACGCAGCAAGTCAAGGTGGCGGAGGCATCAGCGGCGCTCGCCGCCGCGCGCCAGCTCCTGTTCAGCATATGCGACGAGGCGAGCGGGATCGCAGCCCGCGACGACCTGCCGAGCGACGAGCAGCGGGCGAAGTTCCGCTCGCACGCCGCCTTCGCCGGACGGCTGGCGGTCCGCGCCGTCGAGCTGCTGTGGGACGCCGGCGCCAGCAGCAGCGTCTACAGCAACAACCCGATGTCGCGCGTCTGGCGCGACATCAGCGTCGCCGGCCGCCACTTCACGCAGAACTGGGACGTCAACGGCTCGACCCATGGGCGCGTGTTGATGGGCTTCGAGCTGGGCGATCCGACGCTGTGACGGCGCTACTCCCCTGCCCCCGCAGGACTATCGCATATGGCGCCACCTCGTCGTCTCGACCAAGGCCCGAAGGGCCGCGCGGAGAGACCTTCTGTCAACGATAAGCCGCTTATCGCTGAGAGAAGGTCTCTCCGCTCCGCGCTTCGCGCTCCGGTCGAGACGACGAAGACCACGCCCTGGCAACACAGCAGTATACGAGACTTGGCTATTTGACGCCGACCGGGATCGTGGCGAAGCTGAACAAAACATCGGCAACGTCCTGACCCGGGAGGGTTGAATGCCCAGTACGACGACGATTCCAAGCGTGGAGCCGAATCGGCAAGCACCCGCGCCGTTTTGGCCGAGTGGCTGGTGGAAAATCGTCGATGCCAGGATCGGTATCGTCCCGCTCCCGATCTTCCTGGTCCTGCTTGCCCTGATCGCCGGTTTCGCCGCCACCGGCTCGGTGCCTTCCGACATATTGATGGCCATCGTCCTGCTGTCGATGGGCGGCTTCGCCTGCGCCGAATTGGGCAAGCGCATCCCAATCATCCGCAACATCGGGGCGGCGGCGATTTTCGCGACGTTCATCCCGTCGTTCCTCGCCTTCCATCATCTGTTGCCTCAGTCCGTCCTGAACTCGATCACGCAATTCACCAAGGACTCGAACTTCCTGTACCTGTTCATCTCCTGCATCATCGTCGGCAGCATCCTGGGCATGGATCGCGCCGTCCTGATCAAGGGATTCCTCAAGATCTTCGTGCCGCTGGCCGCCGGGTCGGTCGCGGGAGGCATCGTCGGCACGCTTGTCGGCGTCCTGCTGGGCCTTGGCGCCTACAATACGTTCTTCTTCATCGTCGTGCCGATCATGGCGGGCGGCGTGGGTGAAGGCGCGATTCCGCTCTCCATCGGCTATTCCCAGATCCTGGGCCTACCGCAGGGCGATCTGTTCGCGCAGGTGTTGCCACCCGTCATGCTGGGCAGCCTGACGGCGATCCTGCTGGCCGGCACGCTCAACTTCGTCGGCAAGCGCTATCCGCACCTCACCGGCGAAGGTCGCCTGCAGCCGGGCGAGGATGACGAGCTGCAACGCGAGGAAGAGGATGCCGGCGGCCATCCCGTCGATGTGACCACGATCGGCGCCGCCGTCGTCACGGCCGTGACCCTCTACCTGATCGGCGCCCTGGCGCAGCGTCTCTGGGGCTTTCCGGCTCCCGTGGCGATGCTGGTCATCGCCGTCGTCCTGAAGCTCGTGCGGGCGATATCGCCGACGCTGCAGCTGGGCGCCTTCCACGTCTACAAGTTCTTCTCGACGGTGGTGACCTATCCGCTGCTGTTCGCCATCGGCGTCTCGTTGACTCCCTGGGACAAGCTGGTGGCGGCCTTCAACCTGCCTTACGTGCTCACCATCGTCTCGACGGTGGTGTCGATCATGGCGACCGGCTACGTGGTGGGCGGCTGGCTGAAAATGTATCCGATCGACACGGCGATCGTGACGGCCTGCCACAGCGGCCAGGGCGGCACGGGCGATGTCGCCATTCTCACGGCCGCCAACCGCATGCAGCTCATGCCGTTCGCCCAGATCGCGACGCGTATCGGCGGCGCCATCACGGTGACGCTGGTGCTGATCGGCTTGACGCAGATTGCCTAGAGTCATTCGGGCAGAAACCCATCCACCTCACCCTGAGGAGCGGCCCGCAGGGCCGCGTCTCGTCGCGCGGAGTAATCTCCGCGCTGAGGTGGGCAACAGGCACCTTTCCTGGTGCCCATGCTTCGAGACGCACCGCTTCGCGGTGCTCCTCAGCATGAGGTCTTTGTCGTCGGACTGAGTTCAACGCTTCCGCCTCAGTCGGGAAGACTTTAGGCTATTCCCGGCGGAACTCGTGCTCGAAGTTCAGCCGATCGCGGCAGATCGCCAGGGTATCGCTCACGCGCCGGCAGGTCAGGCTGTTGGGCGGTCCGTTCCAGCCTGTTCCTCCGGGGTTGCATTGCACCGCCGGCTGCGTCGTGCCGAGCGTGCTGTCGTTGCCGAACCTGGCCGAGATCGGTGCCGTGCAGCGGATTATACCCGTTCTCGGACAGTCCGCGGTCGTCTGCCGCTCGCCCGTCCCGCTGCCCGAGAAGCAAATGCGACCGGCCTTGACGGCACATCTTTCGACCCGGCCGTTGACGCCAATGCTGCCCTCGGTGTCGTGGCCGAGTCGCCAGCAGCCCTGCAGCATGCCGAGGTCCTTTTGCGCCCATCGGTCGGCCGGCAAGGGGGGCGGTGGTGGCGGCGGCGCCCTGGCGACCGGCGGCGGGGGCGGCTTGGGCGGCTCGACCGGCTTGCACGACGCGACCTTGTTCCTGAGGTCGGCCTGCAGCGCGGCAAGCTCGGCCTTGAGATTCCTCTCGTCGCCTTGCGCGTCGTCGAGAGCGGCCTTCAGCACCGGTGTCGGATCGGGGGGCGGTTCGGGCGCCGGCGGAGCAGGCGTTTCAAGGGTGGTCAGGTTCGTCGACGGATCGACCGGGGCGCAGGCACGCAGGAACCAGGAGGCGATCAGCAGCGTCAACAGCAGCAACAGGCCGAACAACAGCGCCGCCAGCCAGGGCGACCAGCCTCTTGCGGCCGGCCGGGCCAGGATCGGAGAAGGATACTCGGCCATTCCTCTAAGCCTCGGTTTCGGGGCCTGAGTCCTGGCGCTCGGGATGACTCTCAGTCCGCCGCAGCGGACTTCTTCGGCCCCTCGGCAGCAGGGAAGACAATTCTGTCATCAGTGCGGCAGTAGCGGTCCGCGAACATGCGGCCGACCGGATGGTACTTCTCCATGTGCACGCGCATCGCCTTGGGATCCCACAGCTCGTCGCGGATGTGGAAGCGCAGGCCCTCGCCGATCACCAGCTGGCGGTCATCCTTGACGTTGATCACCTGCCAGGTCCTGCACTCCATCGACCAAGGCGCGTCGGCCAGGCGCGGCGGCTTGATGTCGACCGAGGGCGCCAGCCTGAGGCCGAGATAGTCGGGTTCACCAATGTCGGGCGGGAAGTCGCCGCTCGAATCGTGCATGGCGCGCGCCAGCGGCTCGTCGGTGAGGTTGATCACGAACTGGCCGGTACGTTCGATGTTCGTCCAGGTGTCCTTGATGCGCCCGTCCGGCCGGCTGTTGAGGGAGAACATGCAGAGCGGCGGATCCTCGGCGAAGACGTTGAAGAAGCTGAAGGGCGCCGCGTTCGCCACGCCGGTCGGGCCCAGGGTCGTCACCCAGGCGATGGGGCGCGGCAGCACGAAGGCCGTGAGGATCTTGTAGCGGTCGTGATGGTTCACGTCGGAGACGGCGTATTGCATCTAGAATCCTCTTTGCTGGGGGCGCGCCACTCCAGTGGCGCGATCATATCTTGTGCAACAGAAGACGCGTCACTGGAGTGACGCGCCCCCAGCGCTAATTTGCGGGCTCGACCTTCACGCCGGTCCGTTCGGTGATCAGCTTGTAGTGCTCGGGTCGACGATGCTTGGCGAAGTTGAAGGTAGTGTTGCGGATGTATTCGCCCAGCGCCATGTCGCAGTCGTAGGAGATGACCTCGTCCTCCTCGGTCGTCGTCTTGGTGACGATCTCGCCGGTCGGGGCCACGATGGCGGAGCCGCCGTGCAGGCTGAAGCCGTCTTCCTTGCCTGCCTTGGCCGTTGCCACGACCCAGATGCCGTTCTGATAGGCGGCGGCCTGGATGGAGAGATTGTGGTGGAACACGCGCAAGTACGGCGGCTCCTTCGGCGCGTAGACGTTGTCGGTCGGCGTGTTGTAGCCCAGCACCACCATCTCGGCGCCCTTGAGCCCCATGACGCGGAACGTCTCGGGCCAGCGCCGGTCGTTGCAGATGCACTGGCCGACGATGAAGTCCTCCTTGAACATCTTCCAGACGTTGAAGCCCAGATTGCCGACCTCGAAGTACTTCTTCTCGAGATGCTGGTACGGGGCATCCGGCCGGTGCTCGGCGTGACCGGGCAGATGGACCTTGCGGTACTTGCCGACGATCCGCCCGTCCGGCCCGACCAGGATCGAGGTGTTGAAGCGCCCGGCCCTGCCCTCCTCTTCCGTCAGCTCGGCATAGCCCAGGTAGAAGCCGATGCCCTTGGAGCGCGCCAGCTCGAACAGCGGCAAGGTCTCGGGGCTCGGCATCTGCGCCTCGAAGTATTTGTCGACTTCCTCCTGGCTCTCCATCCACCAGCGCGGAAAGAAGGTGGTGAGCGCCAGTTCGGGAAACACCACGAACTTGGAGCCGCGCGAATCGGCTTCCTTCAGCATCTCGACCAGCCGCTTGACCACGCTCTTGCGGCTGTCGGCGCGATGGATGGCGCCGAGCTGGGCGGCGGCGACTTTCAGACGACGGGACATTTCGATCTCTCTATCTCAACGCAGATGGCGGTCGGGATCCATACGTCCATGCAAAATCCGGACAATGACGAGTTCCCGACCAGTGGTCCGGTAGAACACGATGTGTACGCCTTGCACAATACTTCTGTAGCCGGGTGCCATCTCGTCCCGCGGCCGGCCCAGCTCAGGAAACCGAGCAAGTTCTGCAAACCGTGCATGCAGACCGTCAATGTATCGGGACATCTGTGCCTCACCCCACATGCTCAATGTGTAGGAGGCGATCCCAACCATGTCGTCTCGAGCTCGAGGCGAAACGACAATACGCAGCATGGCTAGCGCTTGCGCGCTCGCCTACGGGCTTCCTGCTTTATCGCCTCCGGATCCCAAGGAATCGGCTTGCCGCTTTCTTCTCCGTCCCGGATCAGCCTTTTGAGGGCGCCAAGCTGAACTTTGCGGTCGGCCTCTCGTTCTTGCAGCACACGCAATGCCTCCCTGATTACCTCGCTTGCGTTGTTGTAGTCGCCCGTTTTGACCTTAGCCTTCACAAAGCCTTCCAGCTTTGGCGTCAGTGAAATGTTCATGGATACCTCCTTGTCAGGCTTTAGCAAAGATTAGCATATAGCGTATCTGCATCAAGGAAACCCGAACAAGCCGAGATCGTCGATTATTTTGAAGAGCGTGCCGCCATGGCCAAGAGACTTCTTCCCATGCATCCTGGCGAGGTCCTGCGCGAGGACTTCCTTCGCCCCATGAACCTCCCGCCGCACGCGGTCGCCCGCGCGGTCGGCGTGCCGCGCACGCGTATCGAGCGACTGACCAACGAGCAGACCGCCGTAACCGCCGATATGGCGTTGCGACTCGCTCGGTATTTTGGCACCTCGCCCGCGTTCTGGATGGGCATGCAAGCCCAGTATGATCTCGAACGCGCTCAGGACGAAATGGGCGCCGAGTTGCGCAAGATCACGTCGGTACGCGACGTCAAATCTGCGGCTTGACCATCCTCTTGCGCGTCTCCAGGCGTTTAAGCACTTTCTTGATATCAAAATCTCACGCATCCGGACCGTTCAAACCGATCCGAAGCGCGTCACGTAGTCGCGCGATCGTGCGCTGGCGAAGCATCTCGTCGTTTCGCTGGGGGCGCGCCACTCCAGTGGCGCGATCTTCTTGGATCGCAATAAAGACGCGCGACTGGAGTCGCGCGCCCCCAGCAAAGACTCCGGTTCTTCTCTTCCTCATTCTTGCTTCTCTTGTCGGCCGCTAAAACAGCGGCTTCGCGCCGAAGCGCGACATCGCCTGCAGCTCGGGTGCCGTCTGGCCCTGCGGCTTGGCCGAATCGGGCGAGGCGCAGGGCAGGAACTGGCCCGAGCCGCGTTGTGCATTGAGTTTGCCGTCCTCGACCACGACCCGGCCGCGGCTTACCACAGTGATCGGCCAGCCCTTGATCTCGCGACCTTCGTAAGGCGAGTAGCCGACATTGTCGTGCAGATCCTTCCAGCGGATCGTCACATCCTTGTCGGCGTCCCAGATCGCGAAGTCGGCGTCGGATCCCACGGCGATCGTACCCTTGCGGGGATAGAGGCCGTAGAGCTTGGCGTGGTTGGCCGAGGTCAGCGCCACGAACTGCTGCAGGGTGATGCGGCCCTTCTGCACGCCTTCGGAAAAGAGCAGCGGCAGGCGCACTTCGAGGCCCGGCACGCCGTTGGCCATCTCCTTGGAGGTCGTCTTGTCGCCCTTGGGGATCTTGCCCTTTTCGTTGAACTGGTAGGGCGCGTG
>Ga0137412_10005306_pt1 | contig 10291 bp, 7 predicted proteins | sample CZODoug2_1_16fun_FD_122160 | JGI IMG/M metagenome (GOLD analysis project Ga0137412, IMG submission 122160) | Vadose zone soil fungal communities from Angelo Coast Range Reserve, California, USA - CZODoug2_1_16fungal (Hybrid Assembly) | ecosystem: Environmental > Terrestrial > Soil > Vadose zone... | reverse complement strand
GTGCCCGCGCTCCACACCGTGTCGTAGTGCGCGAGCAGGGTGAGCGTCGGATCGCCGAAGGACTCCAGCACCAGCACATCGCCGTGCTCGCCGGATTTGTGCCGCGCCCGGCCCGCCGCTGGACCCAACCGCTCGGCCACCCAGCCGTCCAGGTACTCCAGGCCTTCATCGAGCAGCGCCGGGTCGTCGCTGGGAGTTTCCAAGCCGGCGTAGCGGACCAGGTCATCGACCAGCTCGGCGCGGTGCCCGGCGAGCCACCGGTGCAGCCCCGGCACGTCCACCTCGGCCAGTGCCGCCGGCGAGGGCAGCCCGGACATCCGCGTCATCGCAGCTCCGCATCCTTGGTCTCCGGCATCACCGCGTACACCCACACCCCGACCAGCGCCCCGGCGGTGACGTATAGCCACACCCAGCCGCTCAGCCCGTGCACGCTCATCCAGGTGGTCAGGTACGGGGCGGTCCCGCCGAACACCGCGACGGCGAGCGCATAGGGCAGCCCGATGCCGGTGGTGCGCACCTCGGCGGGGAACTGCTCGGCCAGTACCGCGGCGCAGTTGGCCGAGTAGCCGGCCAGGAAGGTGAGCCCGATCAGCTCGACGCCGAGCAGCGGCCAGAACCCGCCGAGGTGCAGCAGCGCGAACGCCGGGTAGGCGATCACCACGAAGCCGATGGCGAAGGCCAGCAGGGTGGGCTTGCGGCCGAACCGGTCGGACAGCAGAGCGACGAAAGGCAGCAGGCACAGGAAATAGGCGATGCCGAGGGTGTTCGCCAGTAGCGCCTTGCTGAGTGGGATCCCGGTGGCGGTGTGCGCGTAGCCCGGCATGTAGCTGACCCAGATGTAGTAGGTCAGGGTGCCGGCGATGGTGATGCCGACGACCCGCAGCGCCGCCCTCGGGTGCGCGGTGAGCATGCCCAGGATCGCCCCGCGCGCGGGCTCGACGCCTCCCTCACTGATCCGGCGGAAGCTCTCCGTCTCGGGCACCGCGGTACGCAGCCACAGCCCCACCAGCCCGAGCAGACCGCCGATCGCGAACGCCAACCGCCAGCCCCAGGCAGCCATCGCGTCGTCGGACAGCGTCGAGGTCAACACGAAGCTCATGAACGCCGCGATCAGGGTGCCCAGCCCGACCGACACCTGCTGCCAAGAGCCGGCGAACGCTCGCCGCCCCGGCGCCGAGGACTCCACCAGGAACGCCGAGGACGAGGCAAACTCGCCGCCGGCGGAGAACCCCTGTACCAACCGGGCCAGCAGCAGGATGATCGGGGCGGCCACCCCGATCGCCCGGTAGGTGGGGCACGCGGCGATCACCAGGGCGGCGCCGGCCATCATCCCGATGGTCAGGGTGAGGGCCTTCTTCCGGCCGTGCCGGTCCGCGTAGGCGCCCAGCACCGCCCCGCCGATGGGGCGCATCAGGAAGCCGGCCGCGAACACCGCCAGGGTGGCCAGCAGCCCGGCGGTGCGGTCCCCGCTGGGGAAGAACTGACCGGCGAACACCGAGGCCAGCGCGGTGTAGATGGCCCAGTCCACCCACTCCACGGTGTTGCCGATGGCACCGGCCAGGATGGCCTTGCGCTGCGCCGGGGTCAGTCGGGGGCCGGCCTCGGCAACGCCCGTATCGGCGGTCACGGCGAGACGCTGCCGGCCGGGGTTCGGGTGATCAGCGCGCTGGCCTGCTCGGCCACCTCGGCGTGGGTGGCGAACCAGACGCCGCTGTGCCCGGCGATGTGCGCGATCAGCTCACGCAGCACCACCAGCCGGGACCGGTGGCCGATCACGTGCGGGTGCAGGGTGAGCTGGAACAGCCCGCGCTCGGCGTACGCGGCGTCGAACTCGTCGCGCCAGATGGTGAGCAGCTCACGCGGCGGCGTGTACGGCCGCGGCGCGCCGTAGCGCTCCATGGTCAGGTACGGGGCGTCGTCCCGGATCCACTCCACCGGCAGCTCCACGATGCCGGTCGGACGGCCGTTCTCCACCAGCTCGTAGGGCTCGTCGTCGGCCATCAGCGACGAGTCGTAGGTCAGCCCGAGCTCGCCGATGATGCTCAGCGTGGCGTCCGAGAAGTCCCAGCTCGGCGTGCGAACCCCAACCGGGCGGACACCGGTGAGCCGTTCCAAGGTGTGCAGCGAGCGGCTGGCCAATTCCAGCTCGTCGTCCGGGGGGAGCAGCATGTTTCGCTCGTGGATCCAGCCGTGCACGCCCACCTCGTGCCCGGCCGCGACGTAGGACTCCACCTCGCCGGGGTGCAGCAGTGCGGACACCGCCGGTACGAAAAAACTGGCCGGCACGTCGAAGTCGGCGAGCAGCCGGAGGATCCTGGGCACCGCCGCCCGCGCCCCGTACTCCCCCTGGGAGAGCCGGCCTGGCCGGGTCTCGCCGTCGCGCAACGGGATCGTCTCGTGATCGGAATCGAAGGACAGCGCCACCGCCACCCGCGCCCCGGTCGGCCACCGCCGCGGCACCAGCCGATCACCGGCCCGCACCCGCTCCACGTGCCCCCGCCAGGTCGCCTCGTCCCACTGCCACGGCTGTAGTTCGTCCCTCACCCGCCAACAATGAGATGCCGCCGTCCAACCCGTCAACGCCCGCCCACCGACGAAACCCGGCCGTAACGCCTACCACGCATTCCGCTGAACGCAGCATCCGACGATCGGCTTGCACCCTGGGTCGTCGAGATCGACACCTGGGCTGTTATAACACCGATGGAACAGCCGGGGTGTCGATGTCGGCGAGGAGGCGGCCACGCCGATCGGTCAGCCGCCCCTCGGACTCGGAGTGTGCGCCCCTCGGGGGCCGCGCGGACGGGGGCACCGAGTCCGCTTTTTGGGGCAGCTTCACCGGGTCGGGGGGAGCAACCCCCGGGAGATCGGGCTACCGTCGAGTAACCGCCGTTGACGAGGAGGTCGACGATGACCGTGACCGGCAGTTCGCAGCCTGGCGAAGTCACCGAACGGCAGGCCCGGGAGGTCGCCGAGCAGGCCCGCGAGACCCAGTGGGACAGGCCCAGTTTCGGCAAGGAGCTCTTCCTCGGTCGGTTCCGCCTGGACCTGGTGCACCCGCACCCCACTGGCGACCCCGCTTCGGTGGAGCGGGGCGAGGCGTTCCTGGCCCGGCTGCGCGAATTCTGCGATACCCAGATCGACTCCGCCGAGATCGAACGGGATGCCCAGGTCCCGGACGAGGTGGTGCGGGGCCTGCGGGAGCTGGGCGCGTTCGGGATGAAGATCGGCACCGAGTACGGCGGGGTCGGCCTGTCGCAGGTGTACTACAACAAGGCGCTCATGCTGGTCGGCTCGGTGAATGCGTCGCTGGGCGCGCTGCTGTCCGCGCACCAGTCGATCGGGGTGCCGCAGCCGATCAAGATGTTCGGCACCGAGGAGCAGAAGAAGGCCTGGCTGCCCCGGTGCACCCGGGAGATCAGCGCGTTCCTGCTCACCGAGCCGGACGTGGGCAGCGACCCGGCCCGGCTGCACACCACCGCCACCCCGGACGGGGACGACTACGTGCTGGACGGGGTCAAGCTGTGGACCACCAACGGCGTGGTGGCCGACCTGCTGGTTGTGATGGCCCAGGTACCCAAGGGGGACGGGCGCCGGGGCGGCATCACCGCGTTCGTGGTGGAGGCGGACGCCCCGGGCATCGTGGTGGAGAACCGCAACGCGTTCATGGGCCTGCGCGGCATCGAGAACGGGGTTACCCGATTTACCCAGGTCCGGGTGCCGGCGGCGAACCGGATCGGCAAGGAGGGACAGGGGCTCAAGATCGCGCTGTCCACCCTCAACGTGGGCCGACTGTCGCTGCCCGCGGTGTGCACCGGATCCGCCAAGTGGTGCCTGAAGATCGCCCGCGAGTGGTCCCGGGAGCGGGTGCAGTGGGGGCGGCCGGTCGGCGAGCACGAGGCGGTCGCCGGCAAGGTGGCCTTCATCGCGGCCACCGCCTACGCGATGGAGGCGATGCTCGAGCTGGCCAGCGAGATGGCCGACGAGGACCGCACCGATATCCGGATCGAGGCCGCGCTGGCCAAGCTGTACGGCTCGGAGATGGGCTGGCTGATCGCCGACGAGCTGGTGCAGATCCGCGGCGGTCGCGGGTTTGAGAAGGCCGAGTCGCTGGCCGCGCGCGGCGAGCGTGGCGTGCCAGCCGAGCAGGTGCTCCGCGACATGCGGATCAACCGGATCTTCGAGGGATCCACCGAGATCATGCACCTGCTGATCGCCCGGGAGGCGGTGGACGCGCACCTTGCGGTGGCCGGCGACATCATCGACCCGGAGGCCGACGTGAAGCGCAAGGCGCGGGCGGCGGCGAAGGCCGGCAAGTTCTACGGCCGCTGGCTACCCACGCTGGTCGCCGGGAAGGGCCAGCTACCCAGGTCGTTCGGCGAGTTCGGCCAGCTGGCCGGGCACCTGCGCTTCGTCGAGCGGGCCAGTCGGAAGCTGGCCAGGAGCACCTTCTACGCCATGTCCCGTTGGCAGGGCGGCCTGGAGCGACGGCAGCGGTTCCTGGGCCGGATCGTGGACATCGGGGCCGAGCTGTTCGCGATGAGCGCGGCCTGCGTGCGGGCCCAAGGGGACCCGAGGGACGGCGCGGCGACGGAACTGGCCGATGCGTTCTGCCAGCAGGCCCGGGTCCGGGTGGACGAACTGTTCGGCCGCCTGTGGGACAACTCCGACGACGCCGACCGGGCGCTGGCCCGCCAGGTGCTGGCCGACCGCTACACCTGGGTGGAGGAGGGGGTGCTCGACCCGTCCATCGAGGGGCCCTGGATCGCCTCACACGGAAACACCGACGGTGAGCGGAAGAACGTGCACCGCCCCATCCCCTGACCGCCGCAGCCGGCTACCGGATCGTCGTTTCGGAGCCGGCTACCGGGTCGTCGTTTCGAGGGCGCCGCGCAGCGTGCGGTGGAAGTGGCTGAGCGCGCCTTCGAACCGACCGAACTCGAAGAACTCGTTGCCGCCGCTGGCCAGGCCGCGCTGGATGGAGACGGCGACCTCGCGGTCCTCGTTGGCGCCGTCCAGCTGGAAATCCAGCGAGCGCTTCAGGGCGTCCTGCCACCGGGCGTCGGACTCGTCCCCCCAGGTCAGCGTGTAGTTGTTCACTCTGGTCCGGTCAATGGCCAGCGGCTCGTGCACCAGCACCGAAGTACTGAACGGGAACGTCGCCACGGCCACGTTCGGGAACAGGTGATAGACGTAGGTCAGCACCCCGGTGGCCGATTGCTCGTCCGGCGGCGCCGTACGCATCCGGTCGATGCGCTTGTACGGGAACGCCACCCGGCGGTGTGGGCCGAACTCCTCAACCACGTTCAGGTTGTCGAACTGGATCGGGTAGAACGTCTGCCGGTGGGTCGCCCGTAGGTGGTAGCCCTCCAGGAAGCCCTCCATCAGGATCTTCCAGTTCGCCTCGATCTCCTGCTCGGTGGTCTGCACCAGCCGAGACCCGGCCGGCAGCACCCGGTCCAGCTCGTCCAGGCCGGCATCGGTCAGCGCCGGCTGCTCCTGGGTGACGAACACCAGCCCCGCGCGCTCGACCGTAGCCACCGGGGTGAGGCCACGTAGGTCGCGGTCCAGGCCGGGGAACCCGTGCTCGTGCGGTACGAGCCGCAGCTCGCCGGCCAGGCCGTAGGTCCAGCCGTGATACCGGCACACGAACGCGGTGCGGCACCCGGCGCCGTCCGCGACCTGCACGCCGCGGTGCCGGCAGGCGTTACGGAACACCCGGACCTGGCCGTCCCGCGCGCGCACCGCGAGCAGCGGCGTACCGGCGGCCTCCCGGGCCAGGTAGGACCCCGGCTCCGGCAGCGCCGCCGACGGGCAGAACACCGTCGGCTGTCGGCGGAACACCCGCAGCTCGGCGGACAGCCGCTGGGCCGAGCGGTAGTTGGCCACCGGCTCCCGCCACGTCTGGGCGCTGAGGTCGGTGGTGCCATCGTCGATGTGCCGCAGCACCCGGCTGATCACCGACCGGTCGTCGGACAACGTCCCGCCGTCGGGCAACACTGTCATCGGACACCTCCGTCCTCGGAGCCGCCGAGCGGCGGTCAGCACGAGCCAGTACAGGCACCGTACCCCGAAATTGAAGTGACGTCACTTTAATTCCGCTAAGCTGAGACGGTGCCGGTCATCGAGTCCTCAGCCGCATCCCCGCGGACGGCCAAGGGGCTGGCCACCCGCGCTCGGCTGCTCGAGTGCGCCCGGCTGGAGGCGATCCGGACCGGCGGGCAGATCGAGATCGCCTCGGTGGCCGAGGCCGCCGGAGTGGTGCCCAGCCTGGTACACCGGTACTTCGCGTCCAAGGCCGGCCTGGTCAGCGCGCTGGTGGACGAGTTCTTCGACCGCATGCACGCCCAGGTGATGGACGTGAACCTGGACGACCAGGGCACCTGGCCGGTACACGAGCGGATCCGCCTGGAGCGGGTGGTGCGCTTCCACTACGCCGACCCGTTCGCCGTGGTGCTCTACGCGCAGCTGGCCCGCGAGCCGGCCGTGTCCCGCACCGAGGCGACCAGGATCGCCCGGGTGGTCGGGCACGCGGCCGCGAGCATCGGCCGGGCCCAGGCGCGGGGTGAGCTGCCCGCCGACGTGGACCCTCGGCTGGCGGGCGCCGCCATGTTCGGCGCGATGCGGCAGGTGATGGTCGAGGCGCTCGGCCGTACCCCGCGCCCCGCCGAGCAGACCCTCTGCGACGTGCTGTGGCGCCAGGTCGCCGCGTCCGTCCACCTGAGCCAATGACCCGTGAGTGGTAAGTGGTCCTATAGGACCACTTACCACTCACGGGGTCAGCGGGGTAGCCACTCGGGGCGGGAGGAGCCTCGGGCCACCAGTACCGGGTTGTACCGGCCCGGCGTCTCGGACATCCGGATCTGCTCGGTGACGCCCTGGTAGTGGCCCAGCGGGGTGTCGGCGGTGAACACCTCGGGGTCGTGGTAGGCGTGCCGGCCGCCGCTGCCGGCGGTGGCGTGCGCGTAGCCCCGGTCGAACACGCCCAGGCTGAGGATCCACAGCGCGGCCCGGGTCAGTGAGACGTGCACCCGGTAGCTTCCGCCGTGCTCGGCCCGCCGCTGCAGCGCCTCGACCACGCCGGCGGCCAGCAGCCAGGACACGATGTAGTCGTTCACCACCAGGATCGGCGGCAGTTCGGGGCGCTCGCCACCCCCGTGAGGGCCCAGCCCGCCTTCCAGGTTCATCATGCCGACCAGGCTGCCGGCGGTCTGGTCGAAGCCCAGCCAGTCGGCCCACGGTCCGGTCGGGCCGTTCAGCGTGGCGGTGGCGTGGATGATCCCCGGACGGACCGCCGCCGCCTCGGCCGCGGACACGCCGATCCGGTCCAGGTACCCGGGCCGGCGGTTGGCGAAGAACACGTCCGCGCCGGCCAGTAACCCGCGCAGCCGCTCCGGTCCTGAGCCGGCGAACGGGTCCAGTCGGCTGGAGCGCACCCCCACGTTCGCGGTGGCGTAGGTGATGTCGTGCTCCAGCTCCAACGGTCGCCACAGGTTCAGCACGTCGGCGCCGTGCAGCGCGAGCGCCCGGCCCAACCCGGCGCCGGCGATCACGTGGCCCATGCCGAGCGCGCGCACCCCGGTGAGCGGGTCGGCGGCTCCCGGCGAGAACGGCTCCGGCTCGCTGTCGCCGATCCGGGTGATCTCGATCAGCGGCATGCCGGCCAACACGTCCCGGTAGTGCGGCTCGGCCAGCAGCTCCGGCGTGGAGCGCAGCATCGGCATCACGCAGCCGGCCTCGGCGCCGGCCGCCTCCAGCTCGCGGCCCTGCCAGCGGCCGATCGCGGCGGCCACCGCGGCCGTGTCCTCGGGCACCCCGAGCAGCTTCTGCGCGGCTAACTTGATCTTCGGATACGGGTTGAGCGGCATCATCCACCGCTCGTCGGCGGTGCGGTGGAAGCTGAACCCGAGCGCCTGGCTGACGTTGCCCGAGCCCAGCGGGTAGCCGTTCAGCAGCTCCCAGCGCCGGTCGTAGAACGGGCACAGCCGGTGTGGGGTGGCCCGCAGGTCGACCTCGATGTCCTGGCCAGGACCGCCGCGGTGGCGCCACAGCTTGGCCACCGCCACCGACTTGGCGGCCAGCGCCAGCGAGGAGGCCGCGCCGAGGCGCAGCGTGCTGGGCACCACCGGGTCGGCGCCCAGGAAGTCGATCCGGCCGCCGCTGTCTGCCGGGCTCACGCCAATGCCGTCCAGCAGCTCGGCCAGCGCGGCGGGTACGTCGAACTCGTCGTGCTCGACCGGCTTGGCCACCGCGTCGGCGACCCTCGAGGTGAGGTCCATCAGGCGCCCGTCCCGTTCAGCAGCTCCACCGGGATGGGTAGGTGTTTGGCCCGCAGGTACTCGCCGACCGCCTTGCCCACCTGGTCGATCCGCTGGTTCGAGGAACCGCCGGTGCCCAGTAGGCCGCGCAGCACGAAGTGCACCGCGCGCAGGTTCGGGAATTCGTGCCGCACCACGTCCAGCTCCTTGATCTCCGGCATCAGCCGGCGAAGTTCGGCGGTGGACAGCGCGCCGCGCAACCACTCCCAGGCGCGCTGGTCCGGCGCCCAGATGCCGACGTTGCTGTTGCCGCCCTTGTCCCCGCTGCGGGCGTAGGCCACCGTACCCAGCGCGGCAGTGCGGGTGCCGGTTGACAAACGGATCTCCGGCGCGGGTTCTGGGTGAACGGGCTGGGTGGCCAGCGCGGTCTGCTCCGGCCCGGGAATCTCGATCACCAGGTCCTCGATCACCACCCGATGCTGGACCGCCGACTGGGGCAGCAACGCCGGCCAGTAGTCGATCACCGGTCGGGCGGTGGCACGGAGTGTGGTGGCGCCGTCGTGGAAGTAACCCGGGATGCTCTGCAGGTACAGGCTGCCCAGCCGGCCGGCCAGGTCGTAGGCGTCCAACGGCTCGCGGGTGCGCGCGGTGGCCATCACCCGCAGCCCGACGGTGGCGTCCCATTGGGTTTCCGGGTCCTCGGCGGCGGTGCCGATCCGGGTGATGTCCAGCGCGACGCCCTCGGGCAGGTGCCGGTGGAACTGGGCGCACAGCAGGTCCACCTTGGCCGACACGTCCGGCGCGGTCACGAACACCGTGTTCACCGTCTGATAGCCGACCTGCCCGAACACCGCGACCTTGGTGGTCGGCGGCGGCGGCGAGCCGATGGCCCCGGACACCCGGACCCGGTCGGGACCCTCGTCGGTCAGCGCCACGGTGTCCAGGTGCAGGGTGACGTCGGAGTTGAGGTACACCGGCCCCTGGATCTCGTAGAGCAGCTGCGCCGTCACCGTGTCCGGGGTGACCCCACCGCCGTCAGCGGTGTGCTTGGTGATCACGGCGGTGCCGTCGGCGGCGACCTCGGCGATCGGGAAGCCGGGTACCAGCATGTTGGGGATGTGGCTGAAGCCGGAGAAGTTGCCGCCGGTGGCGTGCGCGCCGCACTCGATGATGTGCCCGGCCAACAGCGCGCCGGCCAGCGCGTCCCAGTCGTCTCGCCGCCAGCCGTGCCACCAGGCCGCCGGCCCGAGGGTCAGCGAGGCGTCGGTGACCCGGCCGCACACCACGATGTCGGCGCCCTCGGCCAGCGCGGCGGCCACTCCCCAGCCACCCAGGTAGGCGTTCGCGGCGATCGGCCGGGTGCCCCAGTCGGCCAGCGGCGCCCCGGTGTCCAGGTGCTCCAGCCGGTGCCCGGCCGCGGCGAACTCGTCCAGCCTGGTCAGCACGTTGTCGCCCTCGACGTGTGCCACCCGCAGCGGCACACCCTCGGCGGCGGCCATCCCGCGCAGCTCGTCGGCCAGCCCAGCCGGGTGGAAGCCGCCGGCGTTGGCCACCACCTTGATGCCCCGCTCCTTCAGCGCCGCCAGGTGCGGGCTCAGCTGGTCGAGGAAGTAGTCCACGTACCCCTTGCTCGGGTCCTGCCCGTGCCGGGCGGACAGCGCGGCCAGGGTGATCTCAGCCAGGTAGTCGCCGATCAGCACGTCCACCGGGTCGCCGGCCATCGCTTCGTCCACCGCGCTGAACCGGTCGCCAAGGTAGCCGGAGAAGTTGGCGATCCTGATCGGTCGATCGTTCATGAACTGAACCTACGACGGCGGAGGCGCCAAGACCACGACCGATGCCCGAACGCCATCATGACCACACCGATCACAATCGCGCTACCGTCACCCCGTGGAGATGCTGCACCTGCGGTACTTCGTCGCAGTCGCCGAGGAGCTCAACTTCACCAGGGCGGCGGAGCGGCTGCACATGGCGACCTCACCGCTCAGCCAACGGATCCGCGACCTTGAGCGCGAGCTGGGCACCGCGCTGTTCCG
>Ga0137412_10005305_pt1 | contig 10292 bp, 11 predicted proteins | sample CZODoug2_1_16fun_FD_122160 | JGI IMG/M metagenome (GOLD analysis project Ga0137412, IMG submission 122160) | Vadose zone soil fungal communities from Angelo Coast Range Reserve, California, USA - CZODoug2_1_16fungal (Hybrid Assembly) | ecosystem: Environmental > Terrestrial > Soil > Vadose zone... | reverse complement strand
GGATCGGTCTCGATCAGGTAGTCGACCGACGCCAGCGTGTTGAACAGGAAGTGCGGCTCGACCTGCGCCTGCATGGTCTTCAGCTGAGCCTCGGCCAGCTGCCTTCTCAGACCTTCCTCCGCCGCCGCCGCATCGGCCTCCTGCGCCCGCGATTCGGCGCGGCGCTTGGAGCCGAGCGCAATCTTCACGATCATCAGCGCAAACAGCAGCACGACGGCCAGCTCCGAGAGGTCGGGCCAGCCGTAGGTGCCGCTCGGGGGGCCGTGCCGAAATTTGGCCAGCTTGCGATCGACCTGTTCCCGCACGATCTGATTGATCTGGCCCTTGGCGGCCTCGACCGCCTCGGACACCTTCTCCGGGTCCTTCAGCACCTCCGGCACAACCGTGACCTCGTCCGAGCTTGCCGGCGAGTCCGCCCCACCGACATTCGGCGGGCGCGGGGGAGCCGGTGGCGATTCGGAAGGCAAATCCGGCACAGCCGGCTTGGCCTCCTCGACCCGAACGCCGCGGTCGTCGATCACCACCGAAACCTGGTGACCGTCCTTGTCGGCCTGGATCCGCACTCCCTTGTCGTCGATCTGCACCTTCGGGGTTGCCTGACTTCTTGCCGCGCCTGCATGCCTGGGACCGGTGATGTGCAGCCCCTTGGAATCGACGTTGACGTTCACGTCGACGGGAGTCTCGATGTCCGATACCTCGCGCGCTCGCCGCAAGTGAAATGCAGACTGGGTGATCGCCGCCAGCGCAATAAACAGGATCGACAGAACGATGAATTTGCCCCAGCCGATCGACACCAGCCAGTCGCCGATGCGCGCCGCCCAGCGCCTCACGACGGGCGCGCTCGCGCAGGTCGCCGACCATATCGCGGCCCAAGCCCGGCGCAGCGCCTCGCGCCCACGCCGGGAACGGGGCTGGGCGCCGGCGTCCGGGCCGGCGGTTGCCGCGGCGCGCTGCGTCGGCTGCGGCGCGGCTTCAGCCGCCGGGTCCTCACTGGGTTGCTGATCGACCATGTGGAAACGACCATCGGGGTTTGCCTGCTGCCGCACACCGCCGCAGCCCTTTTAAGTGCGTACTTTACGGCCCGTTACCGCGACAACGTGACCGCCAAGCGACAGACTGCACGAAGCGGGCGCCGGGACGCAGCCGAACGCGATGGACGGGTGCGATCACACGCCAAGCTGGCGCAGCGGCAGGGCGGTCGTGTCCTTGATCCGGTCCAGCGCAAAGCTCGATTTCACGTCGATCACACCCGGTTGCATCAGCAGCTGCTCCATCACGAAACGCGAGAAATGCTGCAGATCCTCGACGTGGACCCGCAACAGATAGTCCATTTCGCCGGTCATCGCAAAGCAGGCCACCACCTCCGGCCAGGCCTGCACGCGTGCCTTGAAATCGTCGAGCGGCATCGCCCCTCGTTTCTCCAGCTGCACGCTGACGTAGGCGAGCAGTCCGAGTCCGACCCGGTACGGGTCCACCAGCGCCACGTACTGGCGGATCACGCCCAGCTTCTCCAGGCGGCGAATTCGTCGCAGGCACGGCGATGGCGACAGTGACACTCGGTCGGCCACCTCCTGGTTGGTCAATCGCCCGTCTTTCTGCAGCTCCTCGAGAATGCGACGATCCGTCTTGTCCAGGTCGGTTGTCGACATTTAATGCCACTGTTTCGTTATTAATTGGCATATTATTGCCCAAATCGTCGGAAAGCGGGCCGCGATTGCAATCGTCTGCCCGACCGATCGCGGCACACTGCGAGCTGTAGAACCACGGCAAAGGCGCAACCGCAATGGGCAGCCACGATACGTCCAACCCGATGGGCACCGACGGCTTCGAGTTCATCGAGTACGCGGCGCCCGATCCAGCGGCGCTGGGTGCGCTGTTCGAGAAACTGGGGTTTGTCCCGATCGCGCGCCACCGCCACAAACGGGTGACGCTGTACCGGCAGGGCGACATCAACTTCATCATCAACTCGGAGCCGGACTCGTTCGCGCAGCGCTTTGCGCGCTTGCACGGTCCGTCGATCTGCGCGATCGCTTTGCGCGTGACGGACGCCGCGCAGGCGTATCGCCGCGCGCTCGAACTGGGGGCCTGGGGCTTCGACTCGGGTTCCGGGCCGATGGAACTGAACATTCCCGCGATCAAGGGCGTCGGCGACAGCCTGATCTATTTCGTGGACCGTTGGCGCGGCAAGCGCGCGCTGCAACCCGAATACCGTCCAGGCTGCATCGGCGACATCAGCATCTACGACGTCGACTTCGAGCCGATCGAGAACGCCGGGCGCGATGCCGACCCCCAACCGCGCGGCGCCGGGCTGCTGTGGATCGACCATCTGACCCACAACGTGCACCGCGGCCGAATGAAGGAGTGGGCGGAGTTTTACGAGCGACTGTTCAATTTCCGCGAGGTTCGCTACTTCGACATCGAGGGCCAGCAGACCGGACTGAAGAGCAAAGCCATGTGCAGCCCTTGCGGCAAGATCCGGATTCCGATCAACGAGAGTTCGGACGACCACAGTCAGATTTCCGAGTACCTGGACACGTACCACGGAGAGGGAATCCAGCACATCGCCCTGGCTGCCCTCGACATCTATCAGACCGTGCAAGCGCTGCTCGTGCGCGGAGTCGATTTCCAGGACACGCCGGACACCTACTTCGATCGCATCGATGCACGCCTGCCGGCACACGGCGAGGCGCTCGACCAGTTGCGCCGCCTGCGCATCCTGATCGACGGCAATCCGAACGCCGCGAGCAAGGAACTGCTGCTGCAGATCTTCACCTGCAACGTGATCGGGCCCATTTTCTTCGAGATCATCCAGCGCAAGGGCCACGAGGGCTTCGGCGAGGGTAACTTCCGCGCCCTGTTCGAGTCGATCGAACTCGACCAGGTCCGGCGCGGCGTCCTGAAACCGCATGGCGCGAACGCCTGAGCGGCGGCGATGGCGCTGACCCCGGTCACCTATGGAGCTTCGAACCGCCCGCCGCGGGGCGATTATTCGGTGGCGCGCGAGGATTACACCTGCGACCAGGCCTGGGAAAGCTACACCCCGCAGCAGCATGCGCTGTATGCGCGCCTGTATGGGCGTCAACTGCGACTGGTGCAGGGTCGCGCCTGTGACGAGTTTCTGAGCGCGTTGCCGCGCCTGGACATGGATGCGCGAATTCCCCGCTTCGAGGACGTGAGCGCCCGATTGGGGCGCGCCACCGGCTGGCAGATTGTCGCGGTACCCGGCCTGATCCCCGAGGACGCATTTTTCCGGCTGCTGGCGAGCCGCCGCTTCCCGGTCACGGTGTGGCTGCGCGCGCCCGAGGAATTCGACTACATCGTCGAGCCCGACCTGTTTCACGACCTGTTCGGCCACGTTCCGCTGCTGTTCGACCCCACCTTTGCCGACTACATGCAGGCCTATGGCGAGGGCGGGCTGAAGGCGCAGCGGCGCAACGCGCTCGAACTGCTGTCGCGTCTGTACTGGTACACCGTCGAGTTTGGCCTGATCGACACGGCCTACGGTCTGCGCGTCTACGGCGCCGGGATCCTGTCGTCACCCGGGGAAATCGAACACGCGCTGACTGCCACGGCGCCGTTGAGGATCGGCTTTGACCTGCGCCGCGTGCTGCGAACGATCTACGAGATCGACGATTTCCAGAAAACGTACTTCGTGATCGACAGCTTCGCTCAGTTGTTCGAGCAGACCGCACAGGATTTCGGACCGATCTACGAGCAGCTGCTGCAGTTGCCGCCTTGCACACCGGACCGCGCGCAACCGGGCGAGCGCCGGTTCGCCGCCTAGCCCGGTCGTCTACTGCGCGCCTGGCGCGCCACCGCCCACGCCCAGACCGCGCATCGGGCCCGGCGGCGGTTCGGAACGTCCAGGGGCTGCAGACCCCTTCGTACGTGGCGCCGCCGGGCGTGCAACGGTCGCCGGGTCCACACTGGGCGCGCTCAACACTTTGCCGTGCCGCTCGAACCCGGCGCCGCGGCCCCGACCGGAGCCGGACAGGCTGGCCAACGGCGGACTTGGCACGCGCAGCTGGCGCCGCGTTGCGCCGGACTGCAGCGTCACGCTTTGCGCATCGACCTCGACCAGGGTGGAGCCAGGCGCCACTTCCTGGCCCAGCAGCACCGCACGTGCAGGCCGGTCGTCCACCACGAACACCGCAGCCGAGTCGCGACCGGCCGCAAATACGCCGGCCACCTGAATATTGCTCATCGCTGCCAGCGAGACCTGCTCGATCTGCCCGAACGCGCGCGCCAGCAGAACCGGATCCGGGTCACGCACCAGCGCCGCGCGCGCCGGGGCAGGAGCGGGGCTCGGAGGCGGCGTCAGCAGGCGAACCGACCACAGCGCAAGTTGCGCGCAGGCGAGCGCCGCGCCGACAAAGTGAATCAGAAATGACGTGAAATTCATCCGTATCGGGACCGCCCGCCCGTTCCGAGGTTGCGCACCGGGCCGGCGTCGTTTGGCCGACCGCATCCTCGCGATCCGCACCGCCGTCCCCGCAGGCGCCTGGGCGCCACCACTGATATTATGGGCCGCTCAGTCCGGCTGCGGTCAAAAAACCCTGCCGTTTCAACTATTTCCGCTCACATCTTGAGCTGGACACGAGATACCGTTGCCCCCAATGTCCGAGCTGCGAGCGCTCGCCCCAACTCCGCTCCCAGAGGCAGCGGGGCCGCTTCCTCTGCCCGCCCACGCGGGGCGAAAGGGGCTTGGCGGGGGCTTCGCGAAGCACTGCGGCTTCACCCTGATCGAGCTGATGGTGGTGGTCACCATCCTTGCGGTTCTGGCTGCCTTGATCGTTCCACGCGTGGTTGGCCGCACCGACGACGCCAGGGTCGCCGCAGCGCGACAGGACATCGCCACGCTGATGAACGCGCTGAAGCTCTATCGCCTCGACAACGGGCGTTACCCGACCAGCGAGCAGGGCTTGCGTGCGCTGGTCGAGAAACCGACCGTGGATCCGATTCCGAACAACTGGAAAGCCGGCGGTTACCTGGAAGCGACGAGCGTGCGAAAGGATCCCTGGGGCGCCGACTACCAATACCTGAATCCCGGTCTGCATGGCGAGGTCGACGTGCTCAGTTTCGGCCGCGACGGCCAGCCGGGGGGCGAGGGCCCGGATGCAGACATCGGCTCCTGGTCTTTGTAGCGGGCGCTCTCGAGTGCATCGCACCTCAGCTTCGGGTGCATCGAGGCACGTGGCCGAAAAGCGGGAGGATCGGCTACGAGAGGGGACTGCGTCCCTGTCGCAGACTCCCACTTGTAACCATCCACGGTGCGCCTTGCAAGGCGCACCGGCTCAGGCTTTGCTGCGCCGTGCTTCGCGAAACCCCGCCTCCGCCCCCCCGCGGCATTCACAGGCGTCGCACGGGCTAACACGCTCATTCAGAGTTTTTCGAAGCGCCCTTGGCTTCACGTTGCTCGAGCTGCTGGTGGTGCTGGTGTTGATCGCGGTGCTGACCTCGGTCATCTCGATCGGGTCCGCGCCCGACCCGCGCCAGGCACTGGCCGAGCAGGCGCGGCGTCTGGGGCTGCTGCTCGCCCTGGCGTCCGACGAAGCGCGTATCCGGCAGCAGCCGATCTCCTGGGAGGGCGACCTGCGCGGCTACCGCTTCATCGACGAGGCCGGCGGCGAGCGCCAGCTGCTCACTGGCGATGACCTGCTGCACGAGCGGACCTGGGATCGGCCCTTGACGCGGTTGTCGGTCACGCGCGACGGCCAGTCGCAGGCGTTGCTGAGCCAGGATGCGCCGGCCGTGCGCCTTCCGATCGCGCGCGAATGGGTGCAACCGCGCTGGCGGATCGAACTGTCCGATGGTCAAGCCGTGATTGCGGTCAATTTCGACGAGAACGGAATTGGCAGCGTCGCGAACCCGTGAACCGGCCGCCGGGTTCACGCTGCTCGAGGTCCTGGTCGCGATGGTCATCATCGGCGTGGTCTTGCTGGCGGCCTTGCGCGGCGCGATGGCGCTCACCAACAGTGCGCGCGACGCGCGCACCACGCTGCTGGCGGTGTTGACCGCCGAGAATCGGCTGCTTGAACTTCGCCTGGCCAGCAGCCAGCTGGTGGCCGGATTGGATCGCGAGAACTGCGCGCAGGGCGGGCTCGCCTTCGTGTGCGAGCAGTCGATCCAGCCGACGCCCAATCCGTTTTTCCGCCGGGTCCAGGTGCGCGTGCTCAATTCGGACTCGGGCGCCGAGCGCGAATACGCGCTGCTGATGACGGTCATGCCGAGCAACTAGCGATGCCGCAGCCGATGGGCGACAGGTCACCTTGCTACGCCGACCGGCGCCGGCCGCGCGGATTCACGCTGCTCGAATTGCTGGTCGCGATCTCGATCATGGCCATCGTTGCGATCATCGCCTGGCGCGGCCTGTCCTCGCTGATCGCGACCCGCGATCGGCTCGCACCCGAAACCGACGAGGTGCGCGCGCTGCTGACCGGATTCGGGCAGATGGAGCTTGATCTGGCGCAGGCCGCGAACCCGGTTCTGATTTCGCTGGGCACCTCGCCGGTACACGTGGTGCTCGTGGACGGCGCGCCAGCGTTGCAGATCCTGCGCTTGTCCCAATCGCTGCCCGACGGCGCCAGCGCGGTGCAGCAGGTCACCTATGCGGTGATCGACGGTGCCTTGCTGCGCCAGTGCTCGCCGCCGGTGCGCAGCTTGCAGGCCGCCGCCAGTTCATCGCAGCAGACCGTGCGGCTGGTCTCCGGCGTGACCTCGATGCAGGTGCGCGTGTGGCGCGTCAACGAAGGCTGGGTGCTGCCGGCGCAGGACGATACCGTCACGCCGCCGGGGGTCGAGGTGCAGGTCACGCGCACCGACGGCACGCAGTTTCGACGCGTGCTACTGGTCGGGTAATCCGATGCGCGCCGGTTGGACCCTCCACCCGCGCGGAGCCGCCCTGCTGATGGCGCTGTTCATCGCGGCGATCGCCACCGTCATCGTGAGCGGACTGTTCTGGCGCCAGTTCGTGCTGATGCGCACGATCGAGAACCAGCAGCTGATGTCGCAAAGTCGGCTTTTGCTGCGCGGTGCCCTGGACTGGGCGCGCGCCATCCTGCGCGAGGATGCAGCGCGCTCCAACTACGACGCTTTATCGGAGCCCTGGGCCCAGCCCCTGGCCGAGACTCGGCTCGACCAGCTCGGCGAAAGCTCGGCCCTGGCCTCGCAGGCCACGATGGCCGGTAGCATGGAGGACGCCCAGTCGCGCCTGAACCTGCGCAACCTGGTGCGCAGCGACGGCTCGGCCGGCGACGCCCAGCGCGCCGTGCTGGCGCGCCTCGTGTCGCTGCTGTCCCTGCCGGAGCCGACCGCCGACCTGATTTCGGTCTACATGATTGCCTCCCTGACGCCGCCCGCCGCCGCCGGCCTGCCCGGCGCCTCAAACGGCAACCGACCCTTGCCGCTGGTGTTCCCCGAGGACCTGGCCAGGATTCCTGGCCTGGATCCGGCGGTGGTGCCGCGCCTGGCGCCTTACGTGGTCGTGCTGGACATGCCCACCCCGGTGAACTTCAACACTGCGTCGGCCGAGGTGATCGCGGCCGTCGCCGGACTGTCGCTGTCCGACGCGCGCGGCCTGGTGGCCGACCGAGATCACACCTACTTCAACGGCGTAGGCGACATACTCAACCGGCTGAACCGACTGCACGGAGGTGGCCCCGGTTTTTCCGGCAGCGATGTGTCGATCGGGTCGAGCTATTTCTTCATCCGCGGCGAGATCAAGCTGGAGCGTGCCGACACCCGCATGGAGGCACTGGTCAAGCGCGGCGGGCCGATCGGTCAGCCGTCGCCGGTGAACCTGCTGTGGGAGCGCGAGCTGTGAGCTCAGGAACCTTCCAGCGCCTGCTTGCCTTTGTGCCGCCGCGGCGCGCATTGCTGGAGGGGGGCGGCCGCGGTGCCCTCAGCGCAGCCACCGTGGTTGGCTTCGGGGGCATCGATGCGTCGCTGCAGCCCAGCAGCGCGGGCGATGCGCCGCTCTCGCTGCTGCCCAGGGCCTCGACGATCGACCTGTTGTTCGACGTTTCCGACGTGTTCACCTCAGTGGTGGAAGCACCCAGGATGTCGGAATCGCGCCTGCGTCAGGCGCTGCCCAGCCTGGTCGAAGAACGCCTGCTGTCGGATGCGGCCGACTGCCACCTGGCGTATGTAATCGACGCGCCTGCGACCGGCACGGCCGGCGCGCCGATGCGGATCGCGGTGGCAGCAATCGACCGGGTCACGCTGACGCGCGCGCTGGATGCGGCCTCGGAGGCCGAAGTGCGTCCCCGCAGCGCCTACAGTGCCGTGTATTCGATCCCGGCGCCGGCGAGCGGCACGATGTCGGTGCGACTGGATCGTGGCCGCGGCACTGCGCGCACTGACGAGCATTCCGGCTTTGCGTTCGATCTGGACGACGAACCACCGGCGGCACTGGTGCTCGCGGTCCAGCAGCTCGGCGTCACCCGCATCCACGCCTATGGACGCGATTCGGCCCAGTTGCTGCGCTTTGCGCCGCTGCTGGGCGTCGAGGTGATCGACCTGAAGCGACACTTCGACGCTGCCTCGACCTCGCAGGCCGTCAACCTGCTGCAGGGCCGGTTTGCTCCCTCCGGCCGGCTGGGCATGCCGACCGTCGCCGCACTGCTGCGCAGCGGGCGCTTAAAACCGGTCCTCGCCTGGGCTGCGGTCTGGATGGTTATCTTTCTGATCGGGTTGAATGCATACCGCTGGAAACTCGAGTCGGAGGCCGGCGTGCTGCGCGCCTCGATGCAGACCGCGTTTCGCAGCGCGTTTCCGGGCGAGGCCTTCGTGCAGCCGGTGCCACAAGTCCGGCGCCATCTGCGCGAGTTGCGGGCGCGCGCCGGTCAGGCCTCGCCGGATGATTTTTCGGTACTCAACGCCCAGGCTGCGCAACTGCTGTCGAGCGCGCCGGTCGGCAGCCTGGCCGGAGTCGAATACCGCGACGCCGCATTGACGCTGAAATTCAAACCCGGCGCGGCCAGCGACGCCGGATTCCAGAACACGCTGCGAGCCCAGGCGGTCCAGCAGGGCCTGGAGCTTCATTTCGACGCCGACAACTCGGCGCGCCTGGTTCCGGCCGCCCCATGAACCTGGAAGCGCTGCGCCGATTCTGGTCCGAACGCGAGCCGCGCGAACGCGCGCTGCTGACGGCGGTCGGGCTGCTGGTCGGCTTGGCCATGCTGTACCTGGCATTGGTCGATCCAGCCATCTCGGGAATCGCCCGCCTGCAGCGTTCGTTGCCACCCGCGCGGGCCCAGGCCGCGGAGTTAAGCGCGATGCTGGCCGAGGTGCGGGCGCTGAAGGCGCGCCCCGCAGTGGCCAGCATCAGCGGACAGGACGCGCTGCCGGCACTGGAGCAGTCGCTGGCCGCCGCCGGACTGAAATCGGCGCGCATGGTTCCACTGGCCAATGGCGCACTGCAATTGACATTTTCGAACGTCTCGTACGCGACCTGGTCGGTCTGGCTGGCCACGACCGAACGCGAGCTCGGCATGCACGCGATCGCGGTGACGGTCAAGGCCACCAGCACGGCCGGCAACGCCGATGTCGATCTGGCGCTGCGATCGGGGCGTGACTGATGGCGGCCGCGAAGCCCTCTATGGCTTGGATCGCCGCCGCGGCAGGCGGCGCGCTGGCCGTGCTGGCCACCGTCGCGCTGCTGGCGCCAGCCCAGTGGGCCGGCAGCGCCGTGCGTCGAGTCAGTGGCGGACGCGTCGAGCTGGCCGAGGCCAGCGGCACGATCTGGAACGGCTCGGCCACGCTGGTGCTGGCTACGGCTGGCGCGCGCCAGGACGCGCGCGCCAGCTTGCCCGATGCGCTGACCTGGCGCCTGAGTCCCTGGCCTCTTCTGGCCGGGACCATCGAGCTCACGCTGCAGCATCCGTCTGCGCTCAGTGAGCCGCTGCAGGTGCGGGCGCACTCGGACGGCCGCCTGCAGATCGGACCGGCCACCCTGAAGCTGCCCGCCGCGATGCTGGCCGGGCTGGGCGCTCCGTGGAATACCGTGCGCCCGGGCGGCGTGCTGAGCGTTCACACCGATGGTCTGGAGCTGCAACCGGGGCACTGTCAAGGAAGCTTGACGGCCGACTGGGAAAACGCGTCGAGCGCGCTCACCCCGGTGTCGCCGATCGGCCACTACCGCCTGCAAACCGACGGGAACTACCCGGGAATGCGGGTCGAACTCCAGACCATTTCCGGACCCCTGGAGTTGACAGGCAGTGGCACAATCGGTGAGGGTGGGCGCTTACGCTTTGACGGAATCGCGCGCGCCCTGGCCGCCACCGACCCGGCGA
>Ga0137412_10005304_pt1 | contig 10294 bp, 9 predicted proteins | sample CZODoug2_1_16fun_FD_122160 | JGI IMG/M metagenome (GOLD analysis project Ga0137412, IMG submission 122160) | Vadose zone soil fungal communities from Angelo Coast Range Reserve, California, USA - CZODoug2_1_16fungal (Hybrid Assembly) | ecosystem: Environmental > Terrestrial > Soil > Vadose zone... | reverse complement strand
CGACGATGTTCTGGAAGAGAACGCCGAAGACTTTGTCCGTGCATACGTCCAAAAGGGCGGACAGTGACCTGGCCAAACCCCGATCGCCTGGCCACCAACTCTGCACTTCCCGGGACCGCCTCCGGCGGCCTTTCCTCATTCACTGATTATTTGCGCCGTGCGGCGCCCGAACTGCTGCCTGCGGGCATCGGTAGCGCGGACGCGATCACGCCGAGTTCTCAGCTGCCGCACGGAACGACGATCGTCGCGCTGAAGTACCCCGGTGGAGTCCTCCTTGCCGGCGACCGGCGTTCGACGCAGGGCAACATGATCGCGGGCCGTGATGTGCAGAAGGTGTACATCACCGACGACTACACCGCGACCGGGATCGCCGGCACCGCGGCCATCGCCGTCGAATTCGCCCGCCTCTACGCCGTCGAACTCGAGCATTACGAAAAGCTGGAAGGCGTGCCACTTACCTTCGCGGGCAAGGTGAACCGGCTGGCGATCATGGTGCGCGGCAACCTCGCTGCGGCGATGCAGGGTCTGGTGGCGCTGCCGCTGCTGGCCGGCTTCGACATCGATGATCCCGATTCGCAGAAGGCGGGCCGCATTGTCTCGTTCGATGCTGCCGGTGGCTGGAACCTGGAAGAAGAGGGCTACCAGTCGGTCGGCTCGGGTTCGATCTTCGCCAAATCGTCGATCAAGAAGTTGTATTCGCAAGTGACGGATAGGGATTCGGCGCTGCGAGTTGCCGTCGAGGCGCTCTACGACGCAGCCGACGACGATTCGGCCACCGGCGGACCCGACCTGGTCCGCGGGATCTTCCCGACCGCGGTCACGATCGGCGCCGACGGTGCGGCCAATGTGGCCGAGCAGCGTATCGCCGAGCTGGCGCGCGAAGTCATCGAAAGACGCTCCCGTGCTGACACTTTCGGTTCGGACGCCGATCGCGCGGGAAGTGATTCATGAGTTTTCCGTACTTCATCTCGCCCGAGCAGGCGATGCGCGAGCGAAGCGAGCTCGCGCGCAAGGGGATTGCACGGGGCCGCAGCGTGGTCGCGCTGGCCTACGACGGCGGTGTGCTGTTCGTCGCGGAGAACCCGTCGCGCTCGCTGCAGAAAGTCAGTGAGCTTTATGACCGCGTCGGCTTCGCCGCGGTCGGCCGGTTCAACGAGTTCGACAATCTGCGCCGCGGCGGAATTCAGTTCGCCGACACCCGCGGCTACGCCTACGATCGCCGCGATGTGACCGGACGGCAGCTGGCCAACGTGTACGCGCAGACGCTGGGCACCATCTTCACCGAACAGGCCAAACCGTACGAGGTTGAGCTGTGCGTCGCCGAAGTTGCTCACTACGGCGAGACCAAAGCTCCCCAGCTGTACCGGATTACCTACGACGGGTCGATCGCCGACGAGCCGCATTTCGTGGTGATGGGCGGGACGACCGAGCCGATCATCACCGCACTCAAGGACTCCTACGCCGAGAACGCCAATTTGGCCGACGCGGTACACATCGCGGTCAACGCCTTGAAGGCGGGCAGCGCCAACGGCGGCGACCACGACACACTGGGCGTCACCACGCTTGAGGTGGCCATCCTCGACGTCAACCGGCCGCGCCGAGCATTCCGGCGGATCACGGGTGCCGCGCTGGAGCGGCTGCTGCCTGAACATAACGGCGCCGAGTCGTCGGACGACTCGGCCGAGGAATCGTCGAAATAGGCTCTGGCCCGTGCTGATCGGCTTGCTGCTCGCGCTTGGCTGCTCGGTGTGTTACGGCACGGCGACGGTGCTGCAGGCCGCGGCGACCCGCTCGGTAGATGCCGGCGACAGCGATTCCGGAGTCGACGCGGCGCTGCTGCTGCGGGCGTTGCGGCAGTGGCGCTACCTGGTAGGCATCGGGCTTGACGGCCTGGGCTTCGTGCTGCAAGTGGCGGCGCTGCGGTTGGTGCCGATCTACGTCGTCGCCGCGGCGATCGCCGGGTCGCTGGCTGTCACCGCGATCGTGGCGGCATGGGTGTTGTCCACGCGGTTGTCGGCAATGGAGTGGGCAGCCGTCGCCGTGGTGTGCGCGAGCCTGGCGATGCTCGGCCTTGCCGCCGGGCCAGAGGGCACCGGGCACGGTCCGGCAGGGCTGGGCTGGGCGCTGCTGGTGATCGTCGCGGTCGTGTTCGTTGCCGGGGCGGCCGCGGGCCGGCTGAGCGACCGCACCCGCGCCCTCGTCCTGGGTTTGGGGGCCGGGGCCGGCTTCGGCGTCGTCGAGATCGCCGTCCGCTTGATCGATACGATCGACCTGACCAAGGCTGCGTTCTATACCAATCCCGCCGTCTACGCGGTGATTGTCGGCGGGTTGGCAGGCTTTATGCTGCTCACTTCCGCTTTGAGCCGCGGATCGGTGACCACGGCCGTCGCCGGGATGGTGGTCGGCGAGACGGTTGGCCCGGCGCTGGTCGGGGTGGCGTGGCTGGGTGACCAGACCCGTGCAGGCCTGGGCTGGCTGGTGGTGGCCGGGTTCGTGGTAGCCGTCTTCGCGACCCTGGCGCTGAGCCGGTTCGGCGAGGCACCCGAACCTGCCGAGTCGTGAACGGGCCTCGACAGCAGTCGCTTTCGTGTTGTCAGCGTTCTTGTGGCCGGAGTCGACGTGGGCTCCTCAAGCCTTGTCACCGACCCGTCGGCGGGGGTTACACACCAGTTGCCCGTTCAACCAGTACGCTCGAATTGTGCAGCGTCGAATCATGGGCATCGAAACCGAATTCGGTGTCACCTGCACTTTTCACGGTCATCGCCGTTTGTCGCCCGACGAAGTAGCCCGCTACCTGTTTCGACGGGTGGTCTCGTGGGGACGCAGCTCCAACGTTTTCCTGCGCAATGGCGCGCGGCTGTACTTGGACGTCGGGAGCCATCCCGAGTATGCAACTGCCGAATGCGACAGCCTGATCCAGCTGGTCACCCATGATCGCGCGGGAGAGCGGGTGCTCGAAGACCTGCTGATCGACGCCGAGCAGCGGCTGGCCGATGAGGGCATCGGCGGCGACATCTACCTGTTCAAGAACAACACCGACTCGGCGGGCAACTCCTACGGTTGCCACGAGAATTACCTCATCGTGCGGGCCGGCGAGTTCTCCCGGATCTCCGATGTGTTGTTGCCTTTCCTGGTCACTCGCCAGCTGATCTGCGGCGCCGGAAAGGTGCTGCAGACCCCAAAGGCCGCCACCTTCTGCCTGTCGCAGCGTGCCGAGCACATCTGGGAAGGCGTCTCCTCGGCCACCACCCGTAGCCGTCCCATCATCAACACCCGCGACGAGCCGCACGCCGACGCCGAGAAGTACCGCCGTCTGCACGTCATCGTCGGAGACTCCAACATGTGTGAGACCACCACCATGCTCAAGGTGGGCACGGCGTCATTGGTGCTGGAGATGATCGAAGCCGGTGTCGCGTTCCGGGACTTCTCCCTCGATAACCCGATCCGCGCCATCCGCGAGGTCAGCCACGACGTCACCGGCCGGCGGCCAGTGCGGCTGGCCGGCGGGCGTCAGGCCAGCGCGCTGGACATCCAGCGGGAGTACTACGCGCGCGCCGTCGAGCATCTGCAGACCCGTGAGTCCAACCCCCAGATCGAGCAGGTTGTCGATTTGTGGGGTCGGCAGCTCGACGCGGTGGAGAGCCAGGACTTCGCCAAGGTCGACACCGAAGTCGACTGGGTGATCAAGCGCAAGCTGTTCCAGCGCTACCAGGATCGCTACGACATGGAGTTGTCCGACCCGAAGATCGCCCAGCTCGACCTGGCGTACCACGACATCAAGCGCGGCCGCGGCGTCTTCGATCTGCTGCAGCGCAAAGGTCTGGCGACGCGCATCACCACCGACGAGGAGATCGACGCCGCGGTGGATCAGCCGCCGCAGACCACCCGCGCACGGTTACGCGGCGAGTTCATCAGCGCCGCTCAGGCTGCAGGTCGCGACTTCACCGTCGACTGGGTGCACCTCAAGCTCAACGACCAGGCTCAGCGCACCGTGTTGTGCAAGGACCCGTTCCGTTCGGTGGACGAGCGGGTCAAGCGGCTGATCGCCAGCATGTAGCCCGACGACGATGCAGCCCGGCTCACATCGGGGATGAGCCGGGTGAATTCCGGGGGAGATTCGGCAATTAGGGTGGTGCGGGTGGCGGTTTCCAAAGTCGAAAGATTGATGAACCTCGTCATCGCATTGTTGTCCACCCGCAGCTACATCACCGCGGAGAAAATCCGGTCCAGCGTGGCGGGATATGCGGACAGCGCCAGCGACGAAGCGTTCTCGCGAATGTTCGAGCGTGACAAAAATGAGCTGCGTGATCTGGGTATCCCGCTGGAAACCGGCAGGGTGTCGTCGTTCGATCCGATCGAGGGCTATCGGATCAACCGCGATGCGTATGCGCTGCCCGCGGTCGAGCTGACCGGCGACGAGGCCGCCGCCGTCGCGGTGGCCACCCAGCTGTGGGAGTCGCCGGAACTGATCACCGCCACACAGGGTGCGCTGCTCAAGCTGCGCGCCGCAGGCGTCGACGTCGACCCGCTCGCGCCGATCGCCATCGCGTCGCCGGCCGGAAGCGTGGGCCTGCGCGGATCGGAAGACGTTCTGGGACTGCTGCTCTCGGCGATCGACGCCGGGCAGGCCGTGCAGTTTCCGCACCGTCCGTCCCGCACGGATCCATACACCGTGCGCACCGTCGAGCCGTGGGGCGTGGTGACCGAGAAGGGCCGCTGGTATCTCGTCGGGCACGACCGCGACCGCGGCGCCACCCGCACCTTCCGGCTGTCCAGGATCGGCGACGAGGTGACACCGATCGGCCCGGCCGGGGCCGTTACCCGGCCCGTGGACGCCGACCTGCGCGAGATCGTGGCCAACGCCGTCGGCGACGCACCGACGGGCGTGCGGGCTCAGGTCTGGGTTGCCGACGGGCGGGCCACCGCGCTGCGGCGCGCCGGGACATCGCTGGGTTCCCGGCAGGTGAACGGCCGCGACGGCGACGTCATCGAACTCGACATCGGAACTACCGGTCGACTGGCGCGCGACATCGCCGGATATGGCCCCGACGCTGTGGTGCTGGAACCGGAGTCGCTGCGCGACGAGGTGCTCGGCCGGTTGCGCGCCCACGCTGGAGAGGCGGAGGTCTCATGACGCGCGCCGGCGACGATGCAGTGGGGGCACCTCCCGCTTGCGGGGGACGAAGCGATGAGGAGGAGCGGCGCCGATGACTCCCGTGTCCACGCGCCTGGTGCGGCTGCTGAACATGGTGCCGTACTTCCAGGCCAACCCGCGGGTCACCCGCGCCCAGGCCGCGTCTGACCTGGGCGTTTCGCTCAAGCAGCTGGGGGAGGACCTCGACCAGCTGTGGCTGTGCGGCCTGCCCGGCTACGGCCCGGGCGACCTGATCGACTTCGAATTCACCGGTGACACCGTCGAGGTGACGTTCTCGGCGGGGATGGACACCCCGCTGCAGCTCACCTCGCCGGAGGCCACCGGCCTGCTGGTGGCGTTGCGCGCACTCGCCGATATCCCCGGTGTGGTCGATCCGGAGGCGGCGCGTAGCGCGATCGCCAAAATCGAAGCCGCGGCCGGAGCCGCTGGACACGGACACGACATCGCCGCGGTCGACGAGCCCGCACCCGTCGAGAGTCAGGCCGCCGCCGCGGTACGCGCCGCGGCCCGCGACCGCCGGGCGCTGACCATCGACTACTACGCTGCCTCGCACGACACGCTGTCCACCCGGATCGTCGACCCGATTCGGATCCTGCTGGTCGGCGATCAGAGCTACCTGGAGGCGTGGTCGCGGGAAGCCGAGGGCGTGCGGCTGTTCCGGTTCGACCGGATCGTGGACGCCAGCGTGCTCGACGAGCCTTCTGCGCCACCGGAACCCGCGCTCAAGGCGCCGCCGGACACGTCGCTGTTCGACGCCGACCCGTCGCTGCCGTCGGCGACACTGCAGCTGGCGCCCGAGGCCTCGTGGATGTTCGAGTACTACCCGATGCGTCTGCTCCACGACCTGCCCGACGGCTACTGCGAGGCGGCTATGACCTATGCCTCGGAAGACTGGATGGCGCGTCAGGTGCTGGGGATGGGGTCGGCGGTCCGCGTTCTGGGGCCGGAGTCGCTGGCCGCGCGGGTGCGTGCGGCCGCCGCGGCCGCGCTGGAGTCCTACCAGGCCGCGGCGCGGTCCGGCTAATGAACCAAAGGCTGCGGTAGCATCGTGGTGACATCTGGAGGTAAACACAAGTGAATGCTCTGACTCCGGGTCACCTGGCTATCATCGCGGTCCTGGTGATTGTTCTGTTCGGCGCCAAGAGGCTTCCCGACGCCGCTCGCTCACTGGGCAAGTCGTTGCGGATCTTCAAGTCCGAGGTTCGCGAACTGCAAAGCGACAGCAAACCCGAAGCGTCCGCCACCCAAGCCGCGCCGGCTCAGCCGGTGCATTCCGAGCGGGTCGAACCGCCGGCGGCTGACGGTCGGCCGCCGGCCTAGCCTGGCATCGCCCCCGCGGCGCCAGAGCGCCTATTCACTGTGCGCACCACCGGTTTATTCAGGCGGCTAGATCCGCGTTCCCGTCGCAGCCGCTCCAACCCCGACGCGACCATGTCGCTCGTCGACCATCTCACCGAGCTGCGCGCGCGACTGCTGCTCTCGCTGGGGACGATCACCCTCACCACGGCAATAGGTTTCGTCTGGTACTCGCACCCGGTGTTCGGGCTGGAAAGCCTGGGCGAGTGGCTGCGACACCCGTACTGCGCGCTGCCACCCTCTGCGCGGGCGGATATCGCCCACGGCCAGTGCCGGTTGCTGGCCACGGCGCCGTTCGACCAGTTCATGTTGCGGTTGAAGGTCGCGTTGACGGCCGGGGTGGTGCTGGCCTGCCCGATGTGGCTCTACCAACTCTGGGCGTTTATCACCCCGGGGCTGTACAAGAAGGAACGGCGCTTCGCCGTCGCTTTCGTCGTGCCGGCCGCGTTGCTGTTCGTCACCGGCGCGGTGCTGGCGTACCTGGTACTGGCCAAGGCGCTGCACTTCCTGTTGACGGTCGGTAGCGATGTGCAGGTGACCGCGCTGTCCGGCGACCGGTATTTCGGGTTCCTGATCAACCTGCTGTTGGTGTTCGGCGTGAGCTTCGAATTCCCGCTGCTGGTCGTGATGCTCAACTTCGTCGGTGTGCTGACGTACGCGCGACTACGGTCGTGGCGGCGCGGCCTGATCTTCGCGATGTTCGTGTTTGCCGCCGTTTTCACGCCCGGTTCCGACCCGTTCTCGATGACGGCGCTGGGGCTGGCGCTGACGCTGCTGCTCGAACTGGCCATCCAGATCGCCCGCGTGCACGACAAACGCAAAGCCAAACGGGAAGCGCTGACCACCCTCGCCGATGACGAAGCCTCGGTCATCGACCCACCCTCTGCGGTCGGCGTGCCGTCGCGCATCGCCGGACCTCATGACGACATCACCTGACGCGCCCGACCCCGGCGCGACGATGCAGAGCGAAGCGATGAGGAGGAGCGGCGGCGACGACACCGGCGAATTAGCGCGGTTCACTGCGGAATTGGAGTTTGAGCTCGACGGCTTTCAGCGCCGGGCGTGTGCGGCGCTGGAGAACGGCCACGGAGTTCTGGTGTGCGCGCCGACCGGGGCCGGCAAGACCGTCGTCGGCGAATTCGCGGTGCACTTGGCGCTGGTGTCCGGCGGGAAATGCTTCTACACCACGCCGTTGAAGGCGCTGAGCAACCAGAAACACAACGATTTCGTGGCCCGTTACGGCAAGGATCAGATCGGCCTGCTCACCGGCGACATGTCGGTGAATGCCGACGCCCCGGTGGTGGTGATGACCACCGAGGTGCTGCGCAACATGCTGTATGCGGATTCTCCCGCGCTGCGGGGACTTTCGTATGTGGTGATGGACGAGGTGCACTTCCTCGCCGACCGGATGCGCGGGGCGGTGTGGGAGGAAGTCATCCTTCATCTGCCCGACGACGTGCGCCTGGTCAGCTTGTCGGCGACGGTGAGTAACGCCGAAGAGTTCGGCGGCTGGATCCAGACCGTCCGTGGCGACACCTCGGTGGTGGTCGACGACCACCGGCCCGTCCCGCTGTGGCAGCACATGCTGGTCGGCAAGCGAATTTTCGATCTGTTCGATTACGACGCGCACGGGCCGGGGGAGCGGCAACCTGCGATCGTCGACCCGAACCTGTTGCGCCACATCGCCCATCGCCGTGAGGCCGATCGGCTTTCGGACTGGCATGCCCCGCGCCGCCAAGGGGGTCGCGGAGGTTCGGGACGCCCGGGCCGGTCGGGTTTCTACCGGCCGCCGTCGCGGCCTGATGTGATCCGGTTGCTGGACGACGACGGCCTGTTGCCGGCGATCACCTTCGTGTTCTCCCGGGTCGGCTGCGATGCCGCGGTGGGCCAATGCCTGCGCTCGTCGCTGCGGCTGACCACCGAAGAGGACCGGGCCAAGATCGCCGAGGTCATCGACCACCGCTGCGGCGACCTCGACGACGCCGACCTCGATGTGCTCGGCTACTACGAGTGGCGCGAGGCGCTGCTGCGCGGCATCGCCGCCCACCACGCCGGGTTGCTGCCGGTGTTCCGGCACACCGTCGAGGAGTTGTTCGCCGCCGGACTGATCCGGGCCGTCTTCGCCACCGAGACCCTGGCACTCGGCATCAACATGCCCGCCCGCACCGTGGTGCTGGAACGATTGGTGAAGTTCAACGGTGAGCAACACCTCCCGCTGACACCCGGCGAGTACACCCAGCTCACCGGGCGGGCCGGCCGCCGCGGCATCGATGTCGAGGGCCACGCCGTGGTGCTGTGGAATCCCGGTGAAGACACCAGCGCGCCGGCCGAGGTCGCGGGCCTGGCCTCGACCCGCACCTTCCCGCTGCGCAGCTCGTTCGCCCCGTCGTACAACATGACGATCAACCTGGTGAACCGCGTGGGCCCGGAGCAGGCGCATCGGCTGCTCGAGCAGTCGTTCGCGCAGTACCAGGCCGACCGATCGGTGGTGAGCCTGGTCCGCGGCGTGGAGCGCGGGCAGCGCATGCTCGACGAGGTCGCCGCCGAGCTCGGTGGACACGATGCTGCCGTCCTCGAATACGCCCGGTTGCGCGATGAGATCAGTCAGCAGGAGCGTGCCCAGGCCCGCGCGTCGCGACTGCAACGTCGCCAGGCGGTCAACGACGCGCTGGCCGGGCTGCGGCGCGGCGACATCATCACGATCACCCACGGCCGACGCGGCGGACTGGCCGTCGTGTTGGAAGCGGCCCGCGACAGCACCGACCCGCGACCGTTGGTGTTGACCGAAAACCGTTGGGCCGGAAGGATTTCCTCAGCTGACTATTCCGGCGAGTCGGCGCCGGTCGGGTCGATGACATTGCCCAAGCGGGTCGAACACCGGCAACCCCGGGTCCGTCGCGACCTGGCGTCGGCGTTGCGGTCGGCGGCCGCCGGATTGTCGACTACGGGTGAGCGCCGAGGCAAACGCACGGAGGGCCGCGACGCCGACCCCGAGCTGGCGTCGTTGCGCGAAAAGATGCGTCGCCATCCGGTTCACCGCGAAACCGACCGGGAAACCCGGGTCCGGGTCGCCGAGCGCTACCTGCGAATGGAACGCGACAACGCCGCGCTGCAGAAGAAAGTCGCCGCCGCCACCAACTCGCTGGCCCGCACGTTCGACCGGATCGTGGGACTGCTTACCGAGCGCGGCTTCATCGAGCTCACCGATGGCACGCCCACGGTGACCGACGACGGCCGGCTGCTGGCCCGGATCTACAGCGAGAGCGATCTTCTGGTCGCCGAATGTCTGCGCAGTGACGCGTGGACGGGACTCACGGATGCGGAGTTGGCTGCCGTGCTCTCGGCGGTGCTCTACGAAACGCGAGGCGGTGACGGCCCCGGCGCGCCGCGCAACGAGCAGATGCCGACCGCGCGGTTACGGCAAGCGCTGACTCGCACGCGGCGGCTGTCCGCGGAGCTGCGCGCCGACGAGCATCGACATCGCATCACGCTGAGCCGCGAGCCCGACGACGGGTTCGTCGCGGCCATCTACCGCTGGGCCAGCAGTGGCGACCTCGTCACCGCGCTGGCGGCCTCCGATAACGAGGGCACCGGTTCGCCGCTGTCGCCGGGGGATTTCGTGCGCTGGTGCCGCCAGGTGCTTGACCTGCTGGACCAGGTCCGCAATGCCGCCCCCCAGCCGGAGCTGCGGGTCACCGCGAAACGGGCGATCGACGCGATTCGGCGCGGCGTCGTAGCAGTTGACGCCGGGTAGGCTGTGCCGAAGCTACGGTTGCACACGAC
>Ga0137412_10005303_pt1 | contig 10294 bp, 9 predicted proteins | sample CZODoug2_1_16fun_FD_122160 | JGI IMG/M metagenome (GOLD analysis project Ga0137412, IMG submission 122160) | Vadose zone soil fungal communities from Angelo Coast Range Reserve, California, USA - CZODoug2_1_16fungal (Hybrid Assembly) | ecosystem: Environmental > Terrestrial > Soil > Vadose zone... | reverse complement strand
TGATGCTCGACATGCGCCGCACCTTCGACGAGATGGTGATCCAGTACTCCGGACTCGAACGCGCACAGGCGATTCTGGACAACCAGTTTTATCAAACGGTTGCCACGTCGCTGGCCGGCACGCAGGAGTACATGGCGATGGAGAAGCTCGGTCAATTGCTGGCCGAAGACCGGTGGGATCTGGTGGTGGTGGACACCCCGCCGTCACGCAACGCGCTGGACTTCCTGGATGCGCCGCAGCGGCTGGGCAGCTTCATGGATAGTCGGCTGTGGCGACTGCTGTTGGGGCCCGGCCGTGGGATCGGGCGGCTGGTAACCGGTGCGGTCGGCTTGGCGATGAAAGCGCTGTCGACCGTCCTCGGTTCGCAGATGCTGGGCGACGCGGCGGCCTTCGTTCAATCGCTGGACGCCACCTTCGGCGGTTTCCGGGAAAAGGCCGATCGCACCTATTCGTTGCTCAAGCGGCGGGGTACCCAATTCGTCGTAGTGTCGGCGGCCGCGCCGGATGCACTCAGGGAGGCGGCGTTTTTCGTGGACCGGCTGTCCGAGGAACATATGCCGCTGGCCGGGCTGATCTTGAACCGCACGCATCCGATGCTGTGTTCGTTGCCCGTCGAGCGCGCCATCGACGGCGTCGAGACATTCGCGAGCGGTCCGGAAGCAACCGACACCACCGGCGCGAACGTCTTGACCAAAGCCGTCTTGCAGATCCACGCCGACCGCGCTGCGACGTCCAAGCGAGAGATTCGGCTGCTGTCCCGATTCACCGGGGCCAACCCCCACGTGGCAATTGTCGGCGTGCCGTCACTGCCGTTCGACGTCTCCGATCTGGAGGCGCTGCGTGCGATCGCCGACCAAATGACTTTGGTCGGTTGACGATGCGGGCCGCGCAACGGCCCGCTGAGGAGGCCGCCAATCAGGCTTTGGTCGGTTGACGATGCGGGCCGCGCAACGGCCCGCTGAGGAGGCCGCCAATCAGGCTTCGGCCGGTTGACGATGCGGGCTGTCAGCCGACGCTGCGGTGCTTGCGCTGGGTATTGAAGAACTCCGCCCAGGACACCACCTCGGGGTGCTGCTTGAGCAGCGCCCGACGCTGACGTTCGGTCATCCCACCCCAGACGCCGAACTCGACACGGTTGTCCAGCGCGTCAGCGCCGCAGTCCAACATCACTGGGCAGTGCCGGCAGATGACCGCGGCCTTGCGTTGTGCCGCCCCCCGGACAAACAGCTCATCGGGGTCAGCGGCCCGGCATAGCGCCTTGGAAACCCAGGCGATCCTCGACTCCGCCTCAGCCCCAAACGGAATGGTGGCTGCAGGTGCTGCTGCGGTCGTCTTACGCGCCGCGGTCCGAATAGCTGACACCAGCGGTTCCCCTTCGCTCTTGACACCGGTGTGGCGCCCACTGCGTGATCCAGAAACCCGATGCGACTTTTGCCACACTGTCCCCGTCGGTGTTACCTGCATCTCATTGTGTGGATAAGCTACGTGGTCAGGTACCAATTACGCAACATTCTGATACCCCCTTTTTTGGGACGACCGTGCAATCCGATCATGAAGGGGATTCCGGACCCGGCGAATGAGGCGGGTTATAGCGGCCTGAGCTGCGACTGAGAGGAACCTGAGGCGCCGCAGTCGGGGGAGATGTTTTCGTCAACCGCTCGCGCAGACTTCCGTCGCAGCGCCGCTAGTGTAGTTGCCATGTCGGAGCGCCCCGCGGCCGCGGTCACCATCGCCAAGCTCACCGGGTGCTGCCTGCTCGCCAGCATCATCGTCGCCGCCCTGCTGTTCCCCGTCGCAGGTGGCATCGGGCTGGTGTCCAACCGGGCCTCCGAAGTCGTCGGCAACGCATCGGCGCAACTTCTCGAGGGCGAAGTCCCGGCGGTGACCACGATGGTGGACGCGAAAGGCAACACCATCGCTTGGCTGTACTCGCAGCGCCGATTCGAGGTGCCCAGCGACAAGATCGCCAACACCATGAAGCTGGCCATCGTCTCGATCGAGGACAAGCGATTCGCCGAGCACAACGGCGTCGACTGGAAGGGCACGCTGACCGGGCTGGCCGGCTACGCCTCGGGCGACGCCGACACCCGCGGTGGCTCGACGATCGAGCAGCAGTATGTGAAGAACTACCAATTACTGGTGATCGCGCAGACCGACGCCGAAAAGCGCGCGGCGATCGAAACCACCCCGGCGCGCAAACTGCGCGAGATCCGGATGGCGCTCACTTTGGACAAGACCTTCACCAAGCCAGAGATCCTGACCCGCTACCTCAACCTGGTGTCGTTCGGTAACAACGCTTTCGGCGTGCAGGACGCGGCGCAGACGTATTTCGGCGTCAACGCCTCGGACCTGAACTGGCAGCAGGCCGCCCTGTTGGCCGGACTCGTCCAATCGACCAGTTCGCTCAATCCCTACATCAATCCGGACGGCGCGCTGGCCCGCCGAAACCTGGTCCTGGACACGATGATCCAGAACATTCCCAACGAGGCCGACGCGATACGCGCCGCCAAAGCCGAGCCGCTGGGAATCTTGCCGCAGCCCAAGGAATTACCGCGGGGCTGCATCGCGGCGGGTGATCGCGCGTTCTTCTGCGACTACGTGCAGGCCTACCTGTCGCGGGCCGGCATCAATAAGGAACAGCTGGCTCGCGGCGGCTATTTGATCCGCACCAACCTGGATCCCGATGTACAGGAACCGGTCAAGCACGCGATCGACACCTATGCCAGCCCCACCCTCGAGGGCATCGCCAGCGTGATGAGCGTGATCCGCCCCGGTAAGCACTCGCACAAGGTTGTGGCGATGGCCAGTAACCGCACCTACGGGTTGAACAGCGAGGCCGGCGAGACCATGCGATCGCAGCCGTTCTCACTCGTCGGCGACGGCGCGGGCTCGATCTTCAAGATCTTCACGACGGCCGCCGCGATGCAGATGGGTATGGGCATCAAAGCCACCCTTGATGTGCCGGCCAGGTTCCAGACCAAGGGCATGGGGAACGGCGGTGCCAAAGGCTGCCCCAAGGACAACTGGTGCGTGATCAACGCCGGCAACTATCGCGGGTCGATGAATGTGACCGACGCACTGGCCACCTCGCCCAACACCGCGTTCGCCCGGCTGATCCAACTTGTCGGGGTGCAGCGAACCGTCGACATGGCGGTCAAGCTCGGACTGCGGTCCTACGGCGAGCCCGGCAGCGCCCGCGACTACGACCCGGAGAGCAACGAGAGCATTGCCGACTTCGTCAAGCGGCAGAACATCGGCTCGTTCACGCTCGGGCCGTTCGAGCTGAACGCGCTGGAGCTGTCGAACGTCGCAGCGACGCTGTCCTCGGGCGGCACCTGGTGCCCGGCCAACCCCATCGACAAGCTGATCGACCGCAACGGCAACCAGGTGTCCGTCACCACCGAAGCCTGTGACCAGGTGGTGCCCGAAGGGCTGGCCAACACGCTGGCCAATGCGATGAGCAAGGACGCGCTGGGTGGCGGCACCGCGTCGGGGTCCGCCGGGGCGGCGGGCTGGAGCCTGCCGGTGTCCGGGAAGACCGGGACCACCGAGGCGCACCGGTCATCGGGCTTCGTCGGCTTCACCAACCAGTACGCAGCGGCCAACTACATCTACGACGACTCCACGTCACCGTCCGACTTGTGCTCGTCGCCGCTGCGGCGTTGCGGCGACGGGAACCTGTACGGCGGCAACGAGCCGGCCCGCACCTGGTTCACCGCGATGAAACCGATCGCGACCCTTTTCGGTGACGTGAAGCTGCCGCCGACGGACCGCGAGTATGTCGAAGGCGGGCCCGGTTCCCGCGTGCCGAGCATCGCGGGTCTCGACGTGGACGCCGCGCGTCAGCGCTTGAAGGATTCCGGTTTCCAGGTCGCCGAGCAACCCGCATCGATCAACAGCAGCGCGAAGTATGGCGAGGTGGTCGGGACCTCACCCAACGGCCAAACGATCCCGGGTGCGGTCATCACCATTCAAACCAGTAACGGCATCCCGCCGGCTCCGCCACCGCCGCCGGAAGGCTTCCCAGGAGGTCCGGTGCCGGTGGGCTCTCAAGTGATCGAGATCCCTGGTCTCCCGCCGATCACGATTCCCATTCTGGCGCCGCCCCCGCCCCCGTAGGCGCTTTCACCGCGTGTGATCTGATGCCAGCTGACCTACGGCAGTACGCTGGCCCGCATGCCCTCCGCCATGACCGCTCTGAAAAGTACCGGTGCCGTCGCGCTTGGATCGGCTGTTGCCGGAATCGGCTACGCCTCCCTCATCGAGCGCAATGCGTTCGTGCTGCGCGAGCTGACCATGCCGGTGCTGGACCCGGGTTCATCGCCATTGCGGGTGCTACACATCAGCGACCTGCACATGCGGCCCGGTCAGCGCCGCAAGCAGGCGTGGCTGCGTGAACTGGCCGGCCTGGAGCCCGATCTGGTCGTCAACACCGGCGACAACTTGGCACATCCCCGGGCGGTGCCGGCAGTCGTCCAAAGCCTCGGCGATCTGCTTTCGGTGCCCGGCGTCTTCGTCTTCGGCAGCAACGACTACTTCGGTCCGCGGCCGAAGAACCCGCTGAACTATCTGATCGACCCCGGCCACCGGGTGCACGGTCAGCCGCTGCCCTGGCAGGACCTGCGGGCGGCATTCACCGAACGCGGCTGGTTGGACCTGACTCATAACCGTCGCGAATTCGAGGTGGCGGGCCTGCACATCGCGGCCGCGGGTGTGGACGATCCGCACATTGCCCGGGATCGCTACGACGCGATCGCCGGTCCGGCCAGCCCGGCCGCCGACCTGCGGCTTGGGCTGACTCATTCGCCGGAGCCCCGGGTGCTGGACCGCTTCGCCGCCGATGGCTACCAAATGGTGATGGCCGGCCACACACACGGCGGACAGCTGTGCCTGCCGTTCTACGGAGCTCTGGTGACCAACTCCGGCCTCGACCGGTCGCGCGCCAAAGGTCCGTCGCGCTGGGGTTCCAACATGCGACTGCACGTGTCCGCTGGGATCGGCACGTCTCCATACGCGCCGGTGCGGTTCTGCTGCCGGCCCGAAGCCACCTTGCTGACATTGATTGCGGCGCCCATCGGCGGGCGCGACGCGCAGCGTGAACGCGGCCGCTCAATACCCACCTATTCGCTGGGCTAAATCGCTAGTACTGCGACGAACTGATCAGGACCCAAGAATTAGATGCCGCGCTCACCGAGTCCGAGCGCTCAGTCCATGGGGATTGATTCCACGCCCCAATCGATGTCGCTGTCCGGAGCGGTAACCAGCAGCCACAGCACCCCGAGGGCCAGGAATCCGCCGAACACCACGGCGCCTAACACCGTCATGATTTACTCGCTTCCGTCGCACATCGTGCTCCTTTAGTTTATTGAATGGCTCGGACATCCCGGTTATTCCACGCCGGACTGTGGTGCAAATCCCCGACTGGAGCGGATGTGATCTGCGCTGCGGTCGCGGACTGCTGCTGCCGTCTGGAGTGGTTATCGAGGCAATGCTCTTTGGCGGGGTGCCGGGGCGGTGCGATACGCTGTCGTGGCTTCACGCGGGGTGTGGCGCAGCTTGGTAGCGCGCTTCGTTCGGGACGAAGAGGTCGTGGGTTCGAATCCCGCCACCCCGACTGTGTTTTGGCTGGTAGCAGGCCCGGCGAACTTGCTACGCAGATTGCTGCAGCGTACCCGGTACGTTTTCCTCGTCAGTTTCACTGTCGCCGTTGGCAATTGACGGTCGCAGTGCCGCCGTTCGGTGCTGGTCCAGAACGTCAGCCGCCCGAGACCCCTTGCAAATCAGCGAGACCGTCCCGGATCCCGTCATTGATTTGGTCCGACACAGTAGGTCCGCCGACTGCGGCCGTGGGTCCACCCCCGCAGCTACAGCTAAGGACACCGAACGCGCTAGGGTCCGCGCTCACCGGTATCGCTACCCCCACCGCAACACTGAGCGCGACAGCGGCGCTGAACAACACTTTCGTGATCACCAGATGCCGAGCCGTTGGTCGCGGTGCATGTTGCGCTTCCAGTGCTCCCTGCGGCGGGCCTCCAGCTCGTCTTGCCACCTGAGCCACCGGTCGATGAACCAGGTGTACCCGAGCCAGCGCACTGGGTCTGGGCGGGCGATGGAGAGTGCGGTGTGCGTCATGTCCTAATCGTTGCCCTCCGACGGGGCCTCGTCGCCCATGCCAGCGCCACACCGCGCTACCTGCTACCTGCAACTCTCGGCCAGTTGTGCCAGCTAACGCAGTCCAAGGGAGCGTAGGAGCGCCATCCCCTTAGCGAACGGAGGCTTGCGCTTGGGAGACTGCGCACGAGACGCCCGGATGGGGACAACCTTCCCGTCCTACGCAGGAACCACCAGGCTATTCGTCGCGAGCGGCGCTCCGAAGTAGGTGGCGTCCGGATCGACGACGACGGTCTTGGAGTCGCCCTGCTTGGCGAGAACGTCGCGGGCCATCTGCTCGAAGGTGATCTTGTCGGGTCCTCCGACATTGTCGATGCCGTCGAATGGTTGAGCTTCGGCCACCCGAGCGATCTCATCGGCAAGGGCTCGGGCGGAGATCGGCTGGATCAACGCGTCCGGAACGCGTACCTCGTCGCCGACGGTCAGCGCTGCCGTGATGGCGTCGGTGAATTCGACGAACTGAGTGGCGCGCACGATCGTGTAGGGAATCGCCGCATGCTCGACGAGTTCCTCCTGGGCGACCTTCGCACGCATGTAGCCGCTCTCGGGCAGCTGGTCGCATCCCACGATCGACACCGCGACGTAGTGCCCGACCCCCGCGCCCTTGGCGGCGGCGACCAGATTCCTCGTCGAGGTCGTAAAGAACTCCATCACCGGGCCGTCGTCGAAGGAAGGCGCGTTGGACACGTCGACGACCACGTCGGCGCCTGTCAAAGCGTCGGCGAGACCTTCTCCGGTCAGCGCATTGACGCCGGTGGAACGCGACGCAGCGACCGTATCGTGGCCTCGATCCCGCAGCGTCCCTACCACTTTCGATCCAAGGACACCCGTACCGCCAAGCACCACGATCCTCATCGTGGTATCAGCGCTGCCCGGCCACTTCAGATGCCGGGGTACCACACATCGGGCGGCAATAGGCTATACAGATTCTCAACGGCCGCCAGCGCCGCTGACGTGTCAGCCAGCCCACTCCACATCAGGGAAGCGTCGGTAGACCCGGGGGCTTCAAACCAGAGAGCTGAGCCAACCCCTGGGTCATCCACGGAATAGTAGGTACCCGAGGCCGTGGTGAGGAGATTGTCCACCTCGCCGTTGCCGAACGTCACGTGGAGGTCATGGAGCGCGGCGGTGACGTCGGCCGGCGGCCGCTGCTCGGTGGCGGCGTTGAAGCTGGGGTAGAACGCGGAATCGGTCACCGTCGCACCGGCCAGGCCACCGGGGTCGGTACCACCACTAGTGGCTGCGCCGAAGTTGTAGACCGACTCATCAGTCCACGGCGTTGCATAGTCAGACTCGAACACGTCATAACTGCCGACGGTCGTACCACCTATTTCCACATTGGTCGGCTGGTACTGCTGCCACTCGGTGAAAAACGGCTGGAACCCCACATACCCGTCGACGCCGAGTGCCGTGTAGGGCACTTCTGGGCCAGCGGACACTAAGGTAAGGCTGCCGGCGTCGCTAGCTCCGTCATCGGCGTGCGCGAATGCGAAAGGGACGACCGCGGTAGCAGCGATGCCGCTGGCGGCCACACCGATTGCCAACAGAAGACGACGATGTTCCATCATGGGAGCCCCCTATGGTTATTACAACCATGTACAACAAAACTGAAGTCTAGAGCCTACCTTGAGGCTGATCTTGAAGTATCGGGAATGAAAAACATTTGCCAGCCCACAAGGTTCTCTTAACCAAAGACCTGATTTTCCCGCGCCGTCGTCGTCTGGCTCCTAATACCTAAGCTGCGCAGTTAGCCGCGTGGTCGGACTTTCTGGCTTAGCGACCCTCGGGCGCACGTCTACCTGCCGGGTCGCCGAACGTGTGCAAAAGTCGCACAGAAGAACGTGTTCAAGATCGATTGCTTCACCCAAATCGACTGCGCGACTGCCGGAAACACTGGATGATCGCCGGGTGAAGGTCATCGTCACGGGCGGCAACAGTGGCATCGGCGCGGAGACCGCAGCCACCCTCGCGGCCGCAGGTCACAGCGTCGTCATCGCCTGCCGCACCATCCCGAAAGCCGAGCGGGCCGCCGCCGCCATGAGCGGCGACGTCACGATCGCCCACCTCGACCTGGCCGATCTGACCAGCGTCCGGAAGTTCGCCGACTCGGTGGATGGCGTCGACGTGTTGATCAACAACGCCGGTGTGCTCGGCCTACCGCTGACGCGCACCTCGGACGGATTCGAGGCCCACATGGGCACCAACTACCTCGGACACTTCGCGTTGACGTGCCTGCTCGGCGACAGGATCAAGGATCGGGTGATCTCCGTGGTCAGCTCGGCCTACGCCCTGAGCCGCCTGCACCTCGACGATTTGAACTGGCACCACCGCAGGTACTCCAAGTGGTCGGCCTACGGCGAATCCAAGTTGGCCGTCATGCTGTTCAATCACGAGTTGACCGGCCGGCGCGTGCGCACGTACCTGACCGATCCGGGCGCGACGAATACCGACATCACCCGGGACGCCACCGGCGTGGTGCCGTGGATTCGCGACCACACCCTCCGCGGCTTCCCGGCCCACAGCGCGGAGACTGGCGCACGCTCGACCATTCAGGCGGTGACCACCGATCTGCCCAGCGGCAGCTATCTTGCGCCGCGGTTCAATCAATGGGGCAAGCCGAAAGTGACCAAGCCGCGCGCCAAAGCGCGTGACGCCGCCATGGCCCGTGAGCTGTGGGAGGTGTCTGTCGAGCTGACCGGATGCGACTGGCCCGTTTGACGAGTGCCGATTCGCGGGTACACACCTCCGTGACTCACCTACCGGCAGCGGTCGAGCCCGCGCTGCCCGCTGCGCACGGGCCGCTATCGATGGCCGTGCGGCTCAGCCTCACCGAGCCCGCGCCGCACGACCAGCTGACCCCCATCGGCGCATCCGTCAACGACCCGGATCCGTACGGCCTGGATCTGCAACTGGCGCTGTACATGTGCTACGAACTGCATTACCGCGGATTCGCCGGTGTCGACCCGACCTGGGAATGGAATCCCGGCTTACTGCATCTGCGTGGACAATTGGAGCGCGTATTTCTGGCCGAGGTGCGCCGCGATGTGGGCACGATCGAACCCGGCCGCACCGCCGAAGCCGAAATGAGCGACCTGTCAATCGAATCCGCGGGCGGGACCGGCCCTTCATATTGGCTGCGCGACAACGGGACCTGGCAGCAGATGCGCGAATACTTCGTGCATCGATCGCTGTATCACCTCAAGGAGGGCGACCCGCACGCCTGGGCGATCCCCCGCCTTATTGGTCAGGCGAAAGCGTCCTTCGTCGCGGTCGAATTCGACGAATACGGGGCAGGGCAAGGCGCCAGACTCCATCAGCAACTGTTCGCCGACCTGCTGGCCGCGGCCGGACTGGATGCGACGTACCTGGCGTACCTCGAAGAGGTTCCCGCCGAGTCGCTGGCAGTGGTGAATCTGATGTCGCTGTTCGGCTTGCATCGCCAGTTGCGCGGAGCTGCCATCGGACATTTCGCTTCGACGGAAATCACCTCGCCACCGGGGTCACGCCGGTTGGTAGAAGCGTTGCAACGGCTGAATGCTCCGCCGGAATGCGTTGCGTTCTATCGCGAACACGTCGAGGCCGACGCGGTGCACGAGCAGGTGGTGCGCAACGACGTGGTCGGCGATCTCGTTGCACGAGAACCGCATGTGGAGCGCGATGTGGTCTTCGGGATTCGCGCGCATGCTGCGGTCGAGGACAGGCTGGCCGATGTCATCATGGCGTCATGGAAGGCCGACGAGACGTCCCTACTACGGCAGCTTGGCTGAATTCGCCTGCGCTGCAAGCTGACAACGTCGATGGCTGGTATCGCACATCGGGTAGTCCTTACTCCGGCGACACGTGCACACAGCGACCAAGAAGCGATCGGACTCGACGACGCCGCCGCCCGGTGTCTCGATGCGGACCGGACCGGGTATCAACACCGGCCCGTTTGGTATCACCTGTACCCGCGTGCGCTCGGTCACGGCTTGTCCGCCCGGATCACCACTAGTTCCTCCGTCCGGCACCCCCGCTTGATCTGGCCGGTGGCGGTCAGCCAGCCGGCCCGTGCCGAGAGCACCGGTCCGAATGGAATCACCTGGGAAGCAATCACTTCGGCTTGCAATCCAGTTGACCGCAACGA
>Ga0137412_10005302_pt1 | contig 10295 bp, 7 predicted proteins | sample CZODoug2_1_16fun_FD_122160 | JGI IMG/M metagenome (GOLD analysis project Ga0137412, IMG submission 122160) | Vadose zone soil fungal communities from Angelo Coast Range Reserve, California, USA - CZODoug2_1_16fungal (Hybrid Assembly) | ecosystem: Environmental > Terrestrial > Soil > Vadose zone... | reverse complement strand
TCATCGCTCGCTTTGTCGGCGACCTCTCGGCGAGCACGGTCTTCCCTGTAATGCCTTCTAAGTAACGCGTTGAGAGACGGCGGAACTGTCCTTCCGAAAACCACCGCCCTCCATAAAAAAGTATGCTCTAATAGGCGATGGTGCGCAAAGGCAGGAGACGCTGCCGACGGCGACATCCAGCTCGTAACGAGGAGTAGCGATGAGTACTGATTCCGCCCAGTCGGCGAGCTCGCTCTACCACAGCGACGTCGAACCGATCAGGTTGGACTACGAGCGCAACTGGGCCGACGAGTTCGACAGCCCAGAGTTCTACTCCGACTACGGATTCGTCGTGCGGGCGACGGCCGATACCGGCGAGGACGTGCATCTGTGCGTGCCGCTTGCCCCGGTTCACGGTGCGGTCCCACGTCGCCACGATGCCGTCCGTTGTCTTCGAAACATCCGTCTTCTGCTGAGCATTGCTCGGCATAGCCGCGTATACGCCTATCAGTAACGCGAGTCGAAGATAAGCCAAGGAATGTCGGGGTATTTTCTTCTGGACTCGCATTGGCTGTGGTTCTTCCTTCATCCTGCTCTCCGTTCATAGGCTGATCCAATAGTCCAGCGATTCTACCGCACCCACAACGCGTTTTGCGAGTGCAGTCTTTCAGACCAGGCATATTGCGCACGGATATTCTGCTTGAAGGGCGTTTGCGTGTTGACTTTGGTTACGTCAGATTCGTACACTCGTCGCACGTATTGGATGAACCAATAGACAAGGAACGAGAGCAACCTTGAACATGAGTCGAAACAGCACTAACCCTCCCATCCGTCTTCAGTTGATCCTTTGTGCATTCTCCGGATTGACCCTATGCTGCCTGACCGCACGAGCGCAGATATACCGTGACCCATCTGTGCCCGTTGAGAGACGCGTCGAGGATCTTGTAAGCAAGATGACACTCGAAGAGAAAGTCCGGCAGATGCAGAATGATGCACCGGCGATTCCACGCCTCGGCGTTCCCGCTTATGAATACTGGAGCGAAGCATTGCACGGCGTGGCAAGAGGCGGAGAAGCCACAATGTTTCCTCAAGCCATCGGAATGGCCGCAACATGGGATGCACCACTCCTTCATGCCGAGGGAGAGATTATCGGGGTGGAGGGCAGGGCTCGTTATAACCAGGCACAGCGAGAAGGCAACACCGCTCGCTATTACGGTCTGACATTCTGGTCTCCCAATATCAATATCTTTCGCGATCCGCGGTGGGGACGCGGCCAGGAGACCTTGGGAGAAGATCCTCACCTCACCGGCATGCTGGGTGCTCAATTCATCCAAGGCATGCAGGGGACAGATCTGAAGTATTTTCAGGCTATCGCAACGCCGAAACACTTCGCAGTTCACAGCGGACCAGAGCCATTGCGACATGGATTCAACGTCAACCCGTCCCCTAAGGATCTCTTTGAGACCTATCTGCCCGCCTTCAGGAGAGCGATCGTCGACGCCAAGGCGGACTCCGTGATGTGCTCCTATAACGCTATCAACGGGGAGCCGGCATGTGCCAACACGATGTTGCTTAGCGACTTGCTTCGTAAGGATTGGAAGTTCGGCGGATTTGTGACGTCTGATTGCGGAGCAATTCAGGACATCACGACTGGACACCACTTCAGCCCCGACAACGCCCATGGTGCCGCGCTCGCCGTCAAGGCAGGGACCGACACAACTTGCGGAAATGAATATGTCGATCTCGTGTCCTCCGTGCACGCCGGCCTGATCGCAGAGTCTGAGATCGATACTGCACTCAAACGCCTGTTCACCGCCCGAATGCGGCTTGGCATGTTCGACCCACCCGCCCAAGTTCCCTTCTCACGTGTCCCGATAGCGGAAAACCACTCCGAAGCACATCAGGCCATCTCGCTGCGAGCAGCCCGTGAGTCCATCGTTCTTTTCAGGAATGATGGAACCCTGCCACTCAAGCAAGGAAGTGGCAAGATTGCGGTCATCGGACCTAGTGCTACGTCGCTGATTGCGCTCGAGGGAAATTACAAAGGGACTCCGACACATCCAGTTCTCCCTTTGGACGGCATGGAAGAGACGTTTGGGGCAGGTCGCATCGTCTATGCTCAGGGCTCGCAGTTCGCGGAAGAAGTTGCGATACCGGTGCCACGGACGGCGTTCTCGTCTGGCCTGCACGCCGAGTTTTATAACGGTAACCATTTCGAAGGCGCGCCCGTTTACGCGCGTAATGATCGCCAGATCGACTTCGATTGGAATGCTGTTGCTCCCGCTCCAGGGGTAAATCCCAACCAGTTCTCAGTACGATGGACGGGTACGATCGCCGTTCCCGGTGCAGGTGATTACAGTTTCCAGATCGACGACCGCCACTGCGACCCGAGTCAGGACAAGGAAACATATGCGATCCACATTGAAGGTCAGGACGAGTTCCGCGCAACTGCTACATGCGAAGACTGGGGCCAGCCGAGGAAGTCTCTTACCATGCACTTCACGGACGCCCGACCCCACTCCTTCACTCTGGAGTACACACACGAGTCGCCACGCTTTTCGGCAGGGCTGACGTTCTCCTGGCGTGCTCCGCGGCAAGTACTGCTCGATCAAGCGCTTCAAGTTGCGCGCGAGGCCGATACGATCGTCGCATTCGTCGGACTGAATGCGTGGCTTGAGGGAGAGGAGATGCCGCTCCATGTCCCGGGATTCCAGGGCGGTGACCGAACCGATCTTGCACTTCCAGAGGTCCAGGCCAGATTGTTGGAGGCGATCGCAACCCTCGGAAAGCCAATCATCATTGTTCTCGAAAGCGGCTCCGCGGTTACGCTCAGCGGCCCGGCGCAAACCGCGAACGCGATTCTTGAGGCTTGGTATCCGGGCGAGTTCGGCGGACGCGCTATCGCCGAGACTTTGAGCGGGCAGAGCAACCCTTCGGGCCGACTTCCGATCACCTTCTATTCCTCGGTTGATCAGTTGCCAGCATTTGGCAATTACTCAATGAAGGGACGCACGTACCGGTATTTCAATGGAAAGCCCGCCTATCCCTTTGGCTTTGGGCTCAGCTACACCACCTTCCAGTATTCTCCGCTGAAACTCACCACTAAACTGCAAGCCACACGTGAGCAAAAGGTCACGGTTCGAGTGAAGAACACCGGCAAAGTGCGTGGCGATGAAGTCGTCCAGGCCTATCTGTCCTATCCAGAACAAGCCACCGCTCCGATGCGAGCCCTCAAGAGTTTTCAGCGAGTCAACCTCGCTCCTGACGAGGAAAAGATCGTAACACTCACGTTGTCCCCACGCGATCTCGCTTTGGTTGATGAGTACGGAACCTACAGGGTCACCGCAGGGCGGTACGAACTTTGGGTTGGTGGAGGACAGCCAGGGACAGGCGCCACCGGAGCATCAACATCATTCAACATTCGGGGCTCACAGACTCTCCCGCGGTAGTTCAGGAGCATTATGTTTCTAGATGTCGACTTAGGCACCCACTATCGCAGGGTTTACCCCTCCCTAAAAAAGCAGGGAGAGCAACACATGGCATTGAACGTGAATTCCAGTGGGCGACGCCCACGCGACTTGACGACTCGTCTAGCATTCAGTCGAGAAGAAGAAGTGTGCCCGCAACAAGGGACGGAACCAATGACTGTCAGGTCGCAACATTCCTACAGACTGAACATGTACCTCAAGCACGGCCCAGTCGTCATCGGAGACGTTCTTTATCCGCCAGGCGGAATATTCGGACCTCGCATTCAGCGGGACTATCAGCTCGTTGTCGTCCACAAGGGATCACTTCGTTTGAGATTGGACGGCGACTGGATTGACGTTGCAGAGGGTGACGGCATCCTTTTAAGTCCCCGCCATCGAGAACACTTCCATTTTTCTATGGATCGAGAGACGCACCATAGTTGGATTGCCATTTCGCCGCGTTTTATATCCCCTGCAATCCGCAAAGAACTCGAACAGCAGCACGGGCCCGCCCCGTTTCTTGGTAGGATGTCGAGCCTCCTTGAACTCGCACGCCAGGAGCTGTCCATCTCGAAGGAGAACGAATCTCTACGCGAAGAGTTCTACCGTGGACTGGCCATTGCAACGATCTGCGACTTCGCGTCAGCTGCGAGAGATGAAAAAGGACCCAAGAATCCTCACGCAGCCACATTGGAGCGACTCGAACGATGCATCCTGAGGCGCTACGCTGAACCAATCAACCTTCTTCAGATGGCGCAGGAGGCCGGGGTATCGCGCCAGCATCTGCTGCGCCTCTGTCGAGACAACGCTCGAGGAACGCCTACAGAACAACTTTACGTCCGTAGGCTCGAGGTTGCTGCTGACCTGCTCCTGCAAACCGGGCTTTCGGTCGCCGAGACCGCGGAGCAATGCGGATTCGTGAACCAATTTCATTTCTCTCGAAAGTTCAAACAAGCTTTTGCATGCAGTCCACTCGAATGGAGAACCCGATTCTGGAGCGCACGAGTCCTGGTAGAGACGGAGAAGTCAACGATCCTGAATTAAAATCCCTACCGTCGCCAGCCTTCCATACACGATTCAATCAACTACGCAGAACATCGTGAGCGCTGCAAGGCCAGAATCAAAGCGGTCTCGAAGGATCAAATTGAGTCGACAATCACATTTGAATCAAGCGCATTGAGCGAAGGATGAGTGTCCCGCATCTCCCGAAACATCCTTAGATTCGATCGCAGAGCTATTATGGGATTCAGATAGTAGGTATGCGGAAAGGGCTTTCCGTGCAGAAGATGATCCACGATGAGCTGAACAGCGATTTGACCTTGTCGATAAGGATTCTGATAAATCGAGGCGCTCAAGGTTCCATTTATAAAGTAGGGAGTGAGCTCCGCGAATAAGTCAGTCGAGATAATCCTGATCTTGCCTGCCCTTCCCTCGACCTCCACAGCGCGGCAGACCGGGATGCTATTGACCGTGCTGATGTAAATGCCGCCAAGGTCTTTCTCCTCTCGGAGCAGCTGAATTGTCTTTTTGAATACTTCCTCTTCCTCTTCGTGCCCCTGGATAGTTCTTACGACCTTGCCGCCCCTGCATTCGACTGGAAAGGTGCGGCAAAAACTGCTCACCTTGATTTTGTGTTCCTCGGTGGCAAGCATTCCCGTAAGGATGGCCACCTTGGTGCCGGGAGGAACGATCTTCGCCATCAATTCCGCTGCCACGCTGCCATTGACGTCCGGGTCGACACTGATCGCTGTCGACCTGCAAGTAGGCGAGTCATCACTCGCGATGCAAATCACTCGAATGTTTCGCTCCCGCTCTGCCTTCTCAATCAACGGAGCCATGCTTTTTGCGCTGCCTGGAGTAATCACGAGCGCGTCAATCTTGCTATCGAGCAGCGTATTGATCGCAGGTCCAGCTGGGGAACTGAGCTTGTTAACCGGCTTGTAGATTACTTCGAGGCCCACGTGCTGATAACGTGCAGCTTCTTCAGTGAATCCGGCATAGAGCTGGTCATAGAAATAACGGATCTCCCGAGGAATACACAGGCCGATCCGAAGCGAAGAACGCTGGAACGACAGCGCACGAGCGGAGAGATTCGGCGCATATCCGTTGTCGTGTGCAAGCTTAAGAATTCGGTCCCGAGTCTTCTCTCGTATTCCGGATCGGTCATTCAGAGCGCGATCGACGGTTCCAACCGATACATTCGCCAATCGAGCGAGATCCCGGACGCCAAAGTGCCTTTGTTCATCCTGTCCGTTCTTATCGGCGTCCCCGTTCGAGGTCTTTCGCTTCACTTTGCGCCATCCTTGACCGGCTTCGTAAGACCGGGCCTCTGATTCATTAAGGATATATTTATTAGTCTCTTGGGCATAGCCTATCGTGTCTCCATCATGGAAGGATGGTCGCCCATGATGTTTACCGCTCAGCCAGCAAGTATTAGTACATCGTCGGGTGCGAATAAGGTATTCGTCGGCGTCGTCTCGTGCATTGCGGCCCTCGGTGGATTGCTCTTCGGTTATGACACAGCGGTCATCTCGGGTGCAATCGGATTTCTGCAAAGCCATTTCGATTTGAACTCTGCGGCGACAGGATGGGCAGCAAGTTGTGCGCTGGCTGGTTGCGTCCTGGGCGCGGCTTGCGCGGGACAAGTAAGCGATGCAATCGGCCGACGAATGGTGATCCTTCTCTCCGCAATCATGTTTCTGGTCTCTGCTGCCGGGACAGCGGTCGCACCTACCTTTTCCATTTTCGTTGTATTCCGCATCGTTGGCGGTCTGGGTATTGGGGCAGCCTCGATGGCAAGTCCACTGTACATCGCGGAGATCGCGCCCGCACGATGGCGTGGCCGACTTGTGACACTGAACCAGCTCGCCCTTGTCTGCGGAATGCTTCTCATTTATCTGGTCAACTACGAGATCGTACGCCAGGGTACTCCGCAATGGAACGTGTCGGCAGGCTGGCGATGGATGTTTGCATCGGGGGCTGTTCCTGCGATCGCCCTACTCGCCTTGCTTTTCATCGTTCCAGAAACACCTCGATTCCTTCTCCTCAAAGGACGTCCGGATGAAGCAAGAAGAGTGGCGGAACGCATTGAACCGGCTTTCTGGAACCAACTGCAGATGCAGGAACTACAGATCATGCAGCAAAAGCCCACAGACACCTCACTCACTCCTGAGTCGAAACGAATCCGGATGATTGGTATAACCCTCGCGTGTCTGCAGCAAGTCACCGGCATCAATGTCTTCCTCTACTACGCCCCTGAGCTCTTCAAGCATGCGGGAATCAGCACCAATGCTGCCCTCGTTCAGACGGTCGCATTAGGAGCGGTCAATGTTGCCTTTACTGTGATCGCGATGGTTTTCGTCGACCGGATCGGCCGGAAGCCGCTCTGGGTCGCTGGTGCAATCGGAATGGGGTGCTGCCTTTGTGCCGTCGGCCTAAGCATGAGCTGGGGTCATGTCGGCGGTTCCCTTCTCTTCTTCGCTCTGGCATATATGGCATTCTTTGCTTGCTCGGTGGGGCCAGTGACCTGGGTACTACTGTCCGAGATCTTCCCTCTCAGATCGAGGGGCCGCTTGATGGCAACGGCAACTGTCGCGCTTTGGATCGCAAACTTCGTCGTATCCCAAACCTTCCCTCCACTCGATCAAAGTCCGTGGCTCATTGAACATTTCCATCATGGATTCCCGTTCCTGGTGTACGCCTTTTTTTGCTTTATCGGCTTGTGGTTTGTAGCAACCAGATTCCCGGAGACCAAGGGCCGCACACTCGAGGAGATCGAGGAGTGGTGGACGTTGAGAGATCTGATGCAAAAGTAAGCAGGTGATGAACCGATGAACCGCAGGACATTCTTACGTATCAGCATGCTGACGGTCGCGAGCTCTGCGATCGGACAAACCACCTCAACCCCGGAGAGCGTGCGCAGAGTTCTGGTCCTATCGCGCTTCGAAGAGGACTTGAAGGCGCGTCTTGCCCGGCGCGAGTTGCAGCGAGGCCTCCAGGCGCTCTTTCCAGCGGTCGAGATCAGCCTTGTGCAGGAGCGACCCCGAACTCAAGCCGGCGTCTTGCAGATAACTCTCGATATTCACGAGAGCGGTTGGAGTGGACACGAAAACTATCGAATCAGCCTCGAGCCGGACGGCGTTCTCCTTGCCGCGGCCTCTAGCCAGGCCTTGCTCTACGCAGTCTTTGACCTAATCGAACAACAGGGCACGGTCTTTGGCATCGATGGTGAGACGGTACCAATTGATCGTCCTCATACTTTCACGCTCCCCCACCGGAACCAGCCATGGAGTGCCTCTCCCGAGTTCGCCGTGCGTGGATTGCTGCCGTGGCCTGACTTCTGGAACTGCATCAGCGTTTACAACCAGGAAGACTTCCAGTCTTACTTCGCGAACATGCTTCGTATGCGTCTCAATATGTTTGGCATGCATGTGTACACCCAGAACGATCCTCTTGCGGAGTCATACCTCTCGTTCGACTTCGCCGGAGCTGGGCACAGGGCAGCACTGGAAGACACGACCGTGACGAGTTGGGGCTATCTTCCGCAGAGAACCTCTACCTTCAAGATGGGGGCTGCACAGTACTTCGACCGTGAGACCTTCGGCGCAGACGCCACTCGGCTGGCCGCGGACAATTGGGAGATAGCGGACCGCACGCGCGATCTCCTTCGAGATGCCCTCTCCTACGCGTCCGATCTCGGCATAAGGACCGGTATCGGTTTCGAGCCCTATGTGAATCCGGCCGAGATTGTCCGCGCTTTGCCGCCCGAAGCTAAGTCACACCCCGGCGGGTTCGTTGAATCTCGAACCGGTAAAGCTCTGCTGGAGCGAAGACTGGCAAACCTCCTTGAACGCTATCCCAAGGTGGACTACGTCTGGCTCTGGGAAGATGAGACAACAAACTGGAATAGCCGCGACAAAAACATTCCTCTTTCCACCACGCCGTTTATGCAGGCTTATGACTTCCTACGCAGGAACGCCCCGGACAAGCGTCTCGTGCTTGCCGGCTGGGGTGGAATCGTTCGCAACTTTGAATCTCTGCACCAGCGTCTGCCTGGGGACATTACCTTCGCTGCCCTGAACGACACCATCGGCTGGGACCCAGTCAACGAAGCATTCGGCAAACTGGAGAAGAGAGAACGTTGGGTCATTCCCTGGCTTGAAGATGACCCCGCCATGTGGTTCCCTCAGTTTCGCGCCAGCCACATCGAACAGGATCTACATCGCGCCCGCAGCTTTGGTTGTCAGGGAGCCTTCGGTATCCACTGGCGCCATCGTATCGTCGACCCCACCGCCTCCTACTTCTCGCGTGCCATGTGGAATCAGAAGCTCACACCTTCGGATCACTACCGCGCCTTCAGTTCGGCGCAAGCGTCTGGTGATCGTGTTGAAAAGCTTGCCCGGCTTCTCGATGACTGCGACGAGAAGAGGGCGATCCTATCCACTTCCCTCGGTGGGCAGAGCGACAAGGGTTTCGCCAACAAAATTGAATTGACCCCGGACTATGCCGATGGCTTCAACTACGACATGGATCAGCCAGCTCTTCCAGACCTGACGAGCCAACGACACGTCGACGAGCAGTTTCAAAGTCTTGTCCGATCAACAACGTCGGCAACGGAAAAGGAACGGATTCAATACTTCGCCGAATTTATTCACCTAATGCTTCCATATTTGGAAGCGTACCAATCGGCACAGAAATTGAACATCATCCTGAAGGACGCGACGAAGCTTCGCGATAGCGGGAGTGAGTCTGAAGCTCAGAGTCTCGTCCTTCGAGAAGGAGTTCCATTGTGGCTTTCGATCGCACCCCGGTCGCGCGAGACGATGCTCACCTTCCAACGGATCATCGCCACCCGTAACGATCAGGGCCAACTCGCCTCCATGCAGAACAAGTTTGTACGCATTTCGCTGGAACGGTTGCGACTCTCTGTGCAAGAGTTTCTCCCCGAACCCCCAGAAGAGATGGAGAAGGCGTACAGGGCGGCGATAGATAATGACGGCGAATTAAAATCCCGGGTCTTCATGCCCACCCGGCCCTCCATCCTTCGAGTGGACGAGCGCATTCGGCTGTTCGTTGTTGTACCGACCAACGGTGAGGTTACGTCCGTCCGTCTTCGCACACGAACTAGTGACGCTCCGGAGTGGAAGGATACTGAGGCCAAACTGGCAGGGCGACACGTCTATAGCGTCTTCCTCGGACCATATGGCCACCATCAGGAATGGGTCGAATACCACGTCACGGCCGCGATCCGCGGTGAAAACGTTCGCCATACGGCGCCAGGAGAGGTCGATCGCTATATCTATCGGGCCACAGTGATGAGCTGACGGCGAAACGTTTGATATTTGTGCTTGGTATGCGCGGCTGGCGTCAGGATTATGCAAACCCAACCCAATCATCGTTGTGGATTGTGGGAGAGCAGGGGAGAATAATGAAGGACGGTGCGACATATGACAACATAGTACAGGTGCACACCGTGTACACTGTCAAAGAACAACCAAGTCCCGCACCCGCCAGTCTTTTGGGAAACATCCTCCAATGGTACACTTGTTTTCCTAAGTACCCCGTGGCGAATCCGGCCGAGGTTCGACCAAGGATATAAGAATTAAGCAAAGTCCTGGTCATTTTACTGTGACAGATATATTATCAGCCAGAAGCCAGAAATGCGCTTTATAAACACGAGAAACAGGAAATTTCAGACCGTTCGCATCCCCCAAAAAAGGAGAAAAGGAAAGTAAGACATCGAAAAGGACGCCCAGAGTACAGGACGACTTTCACGCCTCTTCCTCTGGGACTTCCTCCACAGTAACAGAGCGCGGCAGTCGGATGCCACCTCTCGACTCACCCGCAAGT
>Ga0137412_10005301_pt1 | contig 10295 bp, 7 predicted proteins | sample CZODoug2_1_16fun_FD_122160 | JGI IMG/M metagenome (GOLD analysis project Ga0137412, IMG submission 122160) | Vadose zone soil fungal communities from Angelo Coast Range Reserve, California, USA - CZODoug2_1_16fungal (Hybrid Assembly) | ecosystem: Environmental > Terrestrial > Soil > Vadose zone... | reverse complement strand
ACGATGATGCGGGATTCTTCGCGCTTTAGTTCGTGGGCGCCGGGGAACTGGCCGCGGAGGAATTCGACGAAGCGGCGGGAGCGTGGGCGGCCGTTGGTGCGAAGCAGGCCCATGCGATAGAGGAAGACGAGGAGTTGGAAGATTTCGGAGTCTTTGGGGCGGCCCTGGGAATCTTGCGCGGGGGATTGCTTGGTTTCGTTGAGGAAGGCGGCGAGAGCGTCATAGAGTCCGCGCTGGATGGGAGGAACCGGCGGTTGCTCGTAGACGATGCCGGAGGCTAGCGTTTTGTAGGATTCGGCTAGCGATTGCAGTGCGGCGAGGACGTCGGGGTCGGTGGTGGCGGGTTGCGCGGCGCAGAATTTTGCGATGGTGAAGGCGATGGCGGAGAGAAGTTGCGGATGGACGCGCACAAGATCCGGGGCGAGGCGAACGTCGAGCAGCGGCGTGTCGGCGGGAAGCTGGCGCGGGTGCTGTTCTTCGTAGCGATGCGCGGCGGCGAGATAGCCGCAGTCGGGCGGGCAGTCGAGAGTAACCTCGCGCTCGGAGCCGCAACAGACGGGGCAGATGGTTTTGGCTTTCGCGGGGCAGAAGCGCCCCGGTTTACGTTTTTGACAGATCGGACAAGACAAGAAGAACCCCTGAAAAGTATCGTGCAATAGAATTACGAATTATAGATTTGGTTGGCGGAAATTAGCATTCATCGTTTGGTGCGAGAAGAATCTGCCGCACCTGCGGCGCTTGTTTTTTTTGACTCTTTACCCAGCGCTTACGCGCTGGGCTAGCGTCTGCCGCGCCTCCAGCGCTGAATTCTCCCTGATGCAAAAATTCGCAACTCGTTCCGGGACCGGCGACAGCAGAATATCACGCCATGATGACTTTGTTCTGGAAGCGGCGGGCGGCGATTACCAGCAGCATCGTGCCCATGAAGAAGAGGGCGACGGCATCGGTCCAGAGGTGCACCCATCCGGCGCCGCGGAGGATGATGCCGCGGGTGATGTCGATGAAATAGGTGGCCGGGACAAAGTAGCTGAGGACGTAGAAGAATTTGGGCATGGTTTCGCGCGGGAAGATGTAGCCAGAGAAAAAGATGCTCGGAAGAATTGTCAGAAAGGCGAGCTGCATGGCTTCGGCCTGGGAATTGGCTTTGCTGGAAATCAGGATGCCGAGCGAGAGCGACACGAAGATGTACGGCAGGGAAAGCAGGGCTAGCAGAAGCACGCTGCCATGAATGGGCACGCTGAAGATAAAACGCATGAAGACGAGAATCATGCAGAGTTCGAAGAAGCCGATCATCAGATAGGGAAGCAGCTTGCCGAGAAGCAGGCCCATAGGGCGCACCGGCGTGACGAAGAGCTGTTCGAGTGTACCGCGCTCTTTTTCGCGCACGATGGAAAACGCCGTTAGAAACGTGGTGACATTGAGCAGGAGAATCGCGGTGAGGCCGGGAAGAAAAAAATTGGGCGAGCGTGAATCGGGATTGAAGAGAATTTTGGGCCGCATGTCCACTGCGAAGGTCGGATTGCCGCTGGTGGCCAGGACGCGCTGGAGGGATTCGTCGAGGCCGATGGCGGTGGTGACGTTGATGGCCTGGCCGGCGACGGAGGAATCGGAGCCGTCGATCAGCACCAGCACCTGGGCGCTCATCTGGTGAAGAAGCTTGTCCGAATAATCCACGGGGATTTTGATGCCGACGCGGCATTTGCCGGAGACGATGGCGTCGGTAAGGTCGTGATCGCTTTCGACGAAACGGACCAGATGAAAAGTGTCCGAATTGCGGAGCCGGTCGAGCAGCTCGCGGCTTTCGCGGCGGCCGTCTGCGTTGTAGACGACGGTGTTGATCTGGCGGATGTTGGTGTCAATCCCAAATCCCAGCAAAAACATCTGCAGCAGCGGAATAATTAAAGAGAAAAAAAGCGTACCGAAGTCGCGGCGCACGTGCAGCGCTTCCTTGTAGAAGACAGCGCTAAAGCCGCGGAACGGGTTAAGCACGGGTGGCCTCGATCTCGGACTGATGTTTGTAGGTGAGTTCGACGAATACGTCTTCGAGCGAAGGAGCGAGCGGGCGGATTTCCGCGACGACGATGCCTTGCTTCAGCAATTGTTCACGGAGACGATCGAGGTCGAGATCGTCGTTGATGAGCGCGTGGATGGATTGGCCGAAGATTGTGGCGCTGCGGATGCCCGGGAGAGTGCGGGCGATGCGCAAGGCTCGAGTTACTTCGGGGGTAGTGATTTCCACTCGATAGGTGCCAGGGGGCTGCACGTCGGGCAGTTCGCGCAGGGAATCTGGCGTGCCGTCGGCGATGAGCTTGCCGTAATAAATGTAGGCGACGTGGCTGCAGCGCTCGGCCTCATCCATGTAGTGCGTGGTTACAAAAAACGTGATGCCGTGAGCGGAGAGCTCGAAGAGTAGATCCCAGAGTTGACGGCGTGCGACGGGGTCGATGCCCGCAGTCGGTTCGTCGAGGAAAATTAGTTTTGGCTCGTGCAGCATGGCGCAACCGAGAGCGAGGCGCTGTTTCCAACCACCGGAAAGCTGCGCGGAGAGGCGATTCAGGTACGGGCCGAGGCCGTTGAGCTGGATAATGTCGTCCATGCGTTTGCGAAGACGATCGTTGGAGAGGCCGTAAATGCGGCCGTAGAACGTGAGATTTTCCGTGACGGTCAGATCGGAATACAGACTGAAATTCTGCGACATGTAGCCGATGTTTTCGCGCACCGTTTCCGGATCCTTGCGCACATCAATGCCCAGGACAGAAGCTTCGCCACCCGAGAGAGGCAGCAAGCCCGTGAGCATTTTGATGACGGTGGTTTTTCCGCTGCCATTGGGACCGAGAAACCCAAAGATTTCGCCTTTTTGGACGCGGAAGCTGACGTCATTCACGGCCGTGAAGCTGCCGAAGCGGCGAACGAGATTTTGTGCCGAGATAGCGGGCTTTTCGAGATCGCTCACGGTTCAGCTCCCCGGCGCCAGCGTAACGTCGGCGGCCATGCCGGCGCGGACGCGATGCGACGTGTCGTCAATGCGCACCTTCACGCCAAAAACCTGGTGCACGCGCTCTTCCACCGTCTGCACATTGCGCGGCAGGAATTCGGCCTGCTGATTGATCTGCTCGACGGTACCGTCGAAAACCTGATTGGGAAAGGAGTCCACGCGAATCTGGGCCTTCTGCCCGAGATGCACGCGGCCGATTTGCGTTTCGGGAATGTAGATGCGGACATAAATCTGATCGCGTTCGAGAAGCGTGGCGACGGGCGTGTTGGGGGCGATCAGGTCGCCGGGGCGCACGTCGAGCACTTCGATGGAAGCAGCGGCGGGCGCGAGAACCTGGCGTTCGCGGAAGCGGGCTTCATCGTAGGCAAGCGCGGCTTTAGCGGCAGAGATGTCTTCGACGCGATTGCCATTTTCGAGTTTTTCGAGCGTGGCCTGCGTCTGTCGATAGCGGGCTTCAGAGGCGGCGATCTCTTCGGGCCGATAGCCGCGGTGCAGTTGATCCAGTTTGTGCCGGAAATTCGCTTGTTGCGCCAAAGCCATTTTCCAGTTGGCATCGGCGGTGTCGCGCTGTTGTTTGGAAACGAGATCCTTTTCGGCCAGCGCATCGTAGCGTTGGGCGTCGAGGCGCGCGCGAACTTCATCCGCGTTTGCACGGTCGAGGTCGGCTTGCGCCGCGTCAATATCTTCCTGGCGGTATCCGTTCCTCCGCTGGTCGTATTCGGCTTTTGCTTGGGCGGCGGCGGCACGGGCTTCGGCAATTTCTTCCGGACGGTAGCCACGCCGCGCCTTTTCCGCGGTGGCGCGCGATTGCGCCAGTGACGCGGCAAGTTCTTTCTCGTCAAAAGTGATCAAGACCTGCCCGGCTTCGACGGGATCACCTTCGCGGACCAGGACCTTATCAATGCGCCCACCGATTTTCGAGCCGACGCGAATATTGCGGGCTTCAACAGTGCCGGAGCCATGGAGAGAACCGTCGCGATGCAGCATTCCAGAGGAATACACCGCGAGCCCGATGAGGGCGGCGACGACGAGAACGGGAATCAGGAACTTGCGATTCATGGCTTCCTTCTCCAATGCGAGCTATCCCGCCACGGAATCCGGAGACGATGCCTTCCGTGGTGCCAGCCCGGTCCAGAGCACTTCGAAGGCGTCTTCAATTCGGGAGAGCAGAGTGGCATCGCCGTAGAGCGACCAGATCAGGAGCGTTCCAAAAACGGTTTGCCGGAAAACATTGGCAAGAACCTCGGGTGGCAAATCATCGCGAATTTCTCCGCGTTGCTGGCCGAGGTGGATTATTTCCGTGTGGATGGCTATGACGCGCGCTTGCAGATCCATCATGGATTCGCGGACCGGCGTGTTGGAAAGAAACGCCTGCAGAAGAATTCGGATGATCGAGGGATTGCGAATCGGCTCTTGCGTCATACGCGCGCCGAGCGAACGCAGGAAAACCCGCGTGGGTTCATTCTTTGCGCGCGCTTCATCGGCAGCGGCACGCAGCTTGCCAAGTTGCATTTCGGCAAAGGCGAGGAGGATGTGTTCTTTGCTGGGGAAATAATTGAAGAAAGTGCCTTTGCCGAGGTCGGCGGCGTTGGTGATGTCTTCGACGGTGGTTTCCGCAAAACCTTTGCGCGCGAAGAGATCGAGTGCGGCGCGGAAGAGGCGCTCGCGGCGCTCCAGGGATTGGCGCTCGCGCCGATTGGAAGGGATGGAAGTTGATGTGCCAGACATAAATGACCTATGGACATAAATGACTATAAGTCATATTAATTGCAAACGCAAGGAAAAAGCCCGCAAGTTTTTCCACGGGGCACCGACTTATATCTTTGGTTGCGCGTGTGTTAGCGGCTAGATTTCTTTGCCGGACGCAAGGTTCTTTGGCGATTTCTTGTTGAGATAAGAAATGAACTTCTGCGCAGAGGCCGGAACAGGCACGGCTCCCTTAAATACAATATCCTGCGGAGCGACTTTCTTCTTGTAGAGCTTTTCGTTGGCGCTGTTATCCGGTCGAACGGTGGAGCCGGCCAGGGAGATTCCTGCGAAGAGGCCGCGGGCACGGGAATAAGAAAGAATCTCCGCGCGCAAGGTCACGTCGGTTGAGGCTTCCGCGTTGCGGCCCTTGGGACCAGCAGCGGCGGAAGCGTCAGCGCCGAGTTTTACCTTTGAGCTGAGAACCGCGTTTGCGCCCCGACCGTTCATGATGAGCAGCACGAAGTCCGTGGCCTGTCCGCCGATCTGCAAACCAAAGCTGCCACCTTCCAGGGCCATCATTGTGGGGGCGCTCCACGGGCCGTTGAAATGTTCTCCGCTGCGGCAGGTCATGGCGCCACGGCCGTAGCTGGCCCCAAAAATGAACGCAGCTTTAACGACCGAGGGATAGACGATGATGCAAAAGGATTTGTCAATCAGGTCCTGCGGAATGTCGTCGGGAATATCCATGATTTCCTGAATCACAACGCCGCAGTTTTCGAGGCGGTCCCTTTCTTTGTGGTCGTCAGCAACCAGCGGCGGGCAGAGAAAGGAAACTGCCAGCAAAAACGGAACTATCTTTTTCATTCGAATCCACCTTTTCAAAATTATTGTTTCCAATCAGTGCTTGAGCCCCAATTGATAAATCCATACGGGCAGCGGAAGTTGCGGGGCGTGGCTGGAAGTGGCAATGCGCCCTGCTCTTGTTCCTCGAGACGCTACGGGAAGAAGCGCCCACTGACTTTCGACTATACTTTCAGTCCATGGGGATTGCCAAGAGCGGAATTGCAGTGAGCATTGCGCGGAAGGGCGCGCGGGGACTGATTTGGCTGGCGATCGTGCTGGCTGCGCTGCCATTTTCGGCGGCGCAGGAAAAGGGGCCGCGCGACAAAGTGAACCTCTCGCAGGCGCGATTCGCCGGGCGCGTGGAGAGTCTGCTGGGCGCGGCGCCGGTGGATAAGGGAGAGTGGGGACTGCTGGTGGTGGACGCGGAGAGCGGCGCTACCCTGTACGAGAAGAACGCAAACGAATATTTCTTGCCGGCATCGAATATGAAACTGCTGACGACAGCGCTCGCCTTGGACACCCTGGGGCCGGAGTACAGGTTCCACACGACGGTCGAGACGAATGGAACGCTGAGGCCTGACGGGAAACTTTCCGGAGATTTGATCCTGGTGGGGCGCGGCGATCCCAATTTATCCAACCGCAAGTTCCCGTACGAGACCAAGGAAGAGTTTGACGGGCCGCCGGAGAAGGCTCTGGGGGAACTTGCGGACGCGATTGCCGCGCGCGGCGTAAAGGAGATTTCGGGGGACGTCGTCGGCGACGACAGTTATTTTCCTCGCGAGCGCTACCCGGACGGCTGGGAAATCGACGACATGGTGTGGGAGTACGGCGCGGCGATTTCCGCGATTGTGGTGAACGACAACACGGTCACGCTGACGTTGACGCCTGCGGAGAAGGCGGGCGGTGCCGTAACGGCGATGATTGAGCCGACGACGCGGGAATTCGTGGTTAAGAACGAAGTGACCACCATCGGCGCGAAAGAGAAACCGGATTTGCGGCTGAGGCGCGAACCGGGCGGAGACATGGTGCTTGTGAGCGGGGTGATGCCGGCGGGCAGCGCTCCTCGAAAGTTGGTGCTGGCAGTTCAGGAGCCGGCGCTGCACGCGGCGAATTTGCTGGCGCAATTGCTGAAGGATCGGGGTATCAAAACCGACGGGAGTATTCGCGCCGTGCACGAACCGGACCCGGGCGAAGCGATGCGGACGGTGCTGGCGGAGCATCTTTCGATTCCACTGAAGGACTCGGTAAAGCTGGTGAACAAAATCAGCCAGAACCTGCACACGGAAGTGCTCCTGCGTACCGCGGCGCGGCAACAGGGACGCTGGGCCACACCCGAGGATTTGCAGAAATTCCCCGAGGCGTTTTACGCAAAGGCGGGGATTCCAGAGGGCGACGTGATCCAGACGGACGGGTCGGGTTTATCGCGGCACGACCTGGTGACGCCGCGCGCATTTGTGGCAGTGCTCGCGTATGCGCGGAAGCAGGCGTGGTTCCCCGACTTTCTTGCTTCGCTGCCGGTGGCTGGCGCGGACGGCACGCTGAATGAGCGGATGAAAGAGCCGCCGCTCGCGGGAAAGATTCACGCGAAGACGGGTTCGGTGACGCATGTGCGAACTTTGTCGGGTTACGCGGAGACGCCGGGCGGTAGAAAACTGATTTTTTCGTTCCTGAGCAACAATCAGGGTTCGAAGAATCATGAGGTGCACACGGCGATTGACGGTGTGTGCTTGGCGATGGTGGAAGAGTTTGATGAGAAAAGGGAGCAAACAAAGCAAGGAAGCAACGAAATAATGAAGTAACGAAAAGCAGAAACAAGAGCACACGATGACTCCGGAGAAGATTGTTACGGTGTTCGGGAGTTCACGGCCAAAGGCGGGCGATGCGGAGTATGAAGAGGCACGCGAACTTGGAAAATTGTTGGCCAAGTGCGGGTTCGCCGTGTGCAGCGGCGGGTTCGGCGGGGTGATGGAGGGCGTTTCGCGCGGCGCAAAAGAGGGAGGCGGGAAAACCTACGGCGTGACCGCGGAATTTTTCAAGCGCAAGGCCAATGCGTGGGTGGACACGGAAGTGCGGATGGACACATGGGACGCACGGCTGTTTGAACTGGTTCGGCTGGCCGATGGGTTTGCGGTATGCAAAGGCGGAACGGGAACGCTGGTGGAACTAGCCGTGGTCTGGGAGATGCTGAACAAATCGGTGATCGCGGGGAAACCGATCGTAGTGGTGGGCGATTTCTGGCAGCCGATTCTGGACCGCGTGCGCGAAGTGGAGCAGGGGCCACGGCCTTCGACCGAAAACCGGGTGTGGGGCGAGGCAAACGGCAATCTGGTGTATAGCGCGGCAAACGCGGACGAGGCGGCGGACTACCTGGCGAGGAAGTTGAAAGCGCGAGAATAAAAAGTAAAAAAAGGGACGTAAGAAGAATGTCGCGGTCGGCGCAAGATGTTCTGGAGTTCGACAAGCTGCGGGAGTTGCTGCGGCTGCGGACGACCTGTGCGCCGGGCCGACGCATGATTGACGGGCTGGAGGTGAGCACGAGCCGCGCGGCGCTCGAAGGGGCGTTTGCGCTGATTAGTGAGGCTCGCGAATGGCTGCGGTTGGCGCGTGAGCTGGGATTTGGCGCGCTGGCGGATCCGGACGCATGGCTGGCACGGCTGGAAGCGCCGGGAACTGTGCTGGAGCCGGCGGAATTTCTGGACGCGGGGTCGCTACTGGAAACCTCGGGCTGGTTGAAGCAGCAATTCCGGGAAGACGCGGACAAATTCCCGCTGCTGGCGGCGCGTTGCGCGTCGCTGGGCGATTTTCGGGATTTGCAGGCCGCGATCCGGCGATGTGTTCTGCCCAACGGGGAGATCAGCGACGACGCGTCCAGCACCTTGCGGAGGATTCGCGCGAGCATCCAGCAGACGCGCGACTCGATTCAGAAGACGCTTCGGCAGATTTTGCGTTCGCGGCAAGCGGAGAGCGGCGAGGACTACGTCACGCTGCGCAACGACCGGTTCGTGATTCCTGTGCGCTCGGAGCATCGGCGGAATGTTCCGGGTGTGGTACATGGAGCGAGCGGAACCGGGCAGACAGTGTTCGTGGAGCCGTTTGAAACGGTGGAGACGAATAACCAGTTGGTGCAACTGGCGGAAGACGAAGCCGCGGAGATTTTCCGCATCCTGAAAGAATTGACGGACCGCTTGCGCGGGATGGACAGCCCCTTGCAGGTTGCCGCGGGAACGATTGCGGAACTCGACAGTGTGTTTGCGAGGGCGCGATTTGCGCGCGATTTTGATGCGTGCGTGCCGGAATTTGCTGAGAGCACGGAGTTGCGGCTGGACGCGGCCAGGCATCCAGTGCTGGAAGACAAGTTGCGCCGGGAAAATCGTGCGATTGTGCCGATGTCGCTGGCGCTCGGCGGCGAGGAGCGATTGCTGGTGATCAGCGGGCCAAACACCGGCGGAAAGACCGTGGCGCTGAAGGCGACGGGAATCGCGGCGCTTTCGGCGCAGGCGGGGATTCCGGTGGCGGCGCATCGGGCGGTACTGCCGCTGTTTGACCGCGTGCTGGTGGATATTGGCGACGAGCAGTCGATCGCGGCGGACCTTTCGACGTTTTCGGCCCACATGCTGAACCTGAAAGCGATGCTGGCGGAAGCAACGCCGAAATCGCTGGTGCTGGTGGACGAAATGGGTACGGGCACCGCGCCGGAAGAGGGAGCGGCGCTGGCCGTGGCGCTGCTGGAAGAGTTTCGCAAGAAGAATTGCATCGTGCTGGCGACCACGCACCATGACCGGTTGAAGACGTACGCTTCGAAGACACCGGGGATCGTGAACGCGGCGGTGGAATTCGACGAAGTGAATCTGCGGCCAACGTACCGGCTGATGGTGGGCGTGCCGGGCGGGTCCAGCGGAATTGCGATTGCGCAACGGCTGGGATTGACGCCGGAGATCATCCAGCACGCTAGGTCGCTGCTTACGCCGGAAGCGAGCGAAGCCGCCGACCTGATTGCGTATCTGCATCGCAGCCGCGACGAACTGGACCGGATGCAGAAACAAATGGCAGAGGAGCGGCACGCGCTGGAAGCGGAGCGCCAGAAGTTGCGTTCGGATTGGGTGGAGCGGCAGAAGCAGCGGATCGCGGAGTTGGAAAAGCAGTTCGCGGAAATGCAGAAGAGATTCGAGGAGAACGTGGCTGGCGTGGTGGCAGCGGTGAAGGACCGCGAACTGCGCGCACAGATGGAGAAGACAGCGCGGCGGAAACTGCAAGACGTGCGCGGCGCGGCGAAGGAAGAGCTGAATTCCGCGGTGGTGCAGACGATTTCTGAGTCGCAGCAGGATTTGGGAATCAGGCTGGAAACGCTCGATAAGGTCGGCGTGGAAAACTTGCAACCCGGCGTGAAGGTGCGAGTGAGAGGTTTTAGCAAGCCCGTGATACTGCGCCGCGTGGAGGGATCGACGGCGGAAATTGAAGCGGGGCCGCTGCGGATGAAAGTGGCGGTGGATGAAATTACGGGTGTGGAGGAAGAGGCCAGAGGAAAGAGCGCGATTCAGCCATCGAAGCGAGAGAACATTACCGTCAGCGCGCAGTCCAGCGAGGGCGGGGCGACGGGCGAGATCAACGTGATCGGCTTGACGGTGGAGCAGGCGAGCGAGAAGGTGGACAAGTTTCTGGATGAAGCGGCGCTGGCGAACGTGGTTCGCGTGCGGATTATTCACGGCCATGGAACAGGCGCTCTGCGAAAAGGATTAGGAGAGTTTCTTCGCGCACATCCGCTGGTTGA
>Ga0137412_10005300_pt1 | contig 10299 bp, 10 predicted proteins | sample CZODoug2_1_16fun_FD_122160 | JGI IMG/M metagenome (GOLD analysis project Ga0137412, IMG submission 122160) | Vadose zone soil fungal communities from Angelo Coast Range Reserve, California, USA - CZODoug2_1_16fungal (Hybrid Assembly) | ecosystem: Environmental > Terrestrial > Soil > Vadose zone... | reverse complement strand
CCGTAATTCCGTAGTAGGGAGACGAGTCGAAGAAGTTGATGCCGTTGTCTACGGCCAGGTGAACAGCCCGGATCCCGTCCGCGGGGTCGATGTTGCCGAATACGCCTCCGAGGGTCGCGCTGCCAAAGCCAACTAACGAGAGATTAAGGTCCGTCTGGCCGAGCTTCCTGTATTCCATCGTTATTGGTTGACCCCGCTGGCCAGAAAACCGCCGTCGACAACGAGTATCTCGCCCGAAACATACGATGCCGCGTCCGAAGCCAGGTATACCGCCGCACCCACCAGTTCTTCTGTCTTGCCAAAACGGCCGATGGGGGTGCGCAACTTGAATTCCTTTCCGCGCTCCGTACTGTCGAGCAAATTTGCGTTCAGGTCCGTGCGGAACACTCCGGGGGCGATGGCGTTCACCAGCACTCCCTGCCGCGACCACTCCACGGCCAGGACCTTGGTCAGCGCCCCGACCGCGGCCTTGCTCGCGCTGTAGGCGGCAACCTCAAACAGCCCCACGTAGGTGGAGAGCGAGGCAATATTGATGATGCGTCCGTAACCGCGGCTGAGCATGGGTTTGCCGAAAACCTGGCAACCCCTCAGTGTGCCGTTCAGATTGGTGTCGATGATCTGGTCCCAATCCGCTTCTGGAAAGTCGATGGTGGGTGCGCGTTTGGTGATGCCGGCGCAGTTGATCAGAATGTCCACTTTGCCGAATACCCCCAGGACTGCATCGCGCAACACTTCTAACGTGGCGCGATCATGAACATCTGAGGTTTGGCGCAGTGTTTTACGCCCTTTGGCTTCGATCTGGGCGGCGGTTTGCTCCACCTGTTCCGGCCTTCTGGAAGAGGCGATCACATCCGCGCCCGCGTCTGCCAAACCAAGACTCAGAGCGTGGCCTATGCCGGTGGTGCCGCCGACAACCACGGCGGTCTTTCCCTGCAAATCGAAAATGGAAGAACTCATGCGGGAGCAGTTTTCTTTCAGGATAGATCGGCGGCCGTTGGTTTGACCGTCGTTACATTACGCGCTACATTGAGTCTATATCTACGGCAGAGTGCCGGCGGAAAGAAATGGCTGCCGAAAAAATCCTCAGGATAGATCCCCAAGACAATGTTCTTGTAGCACTGACCGACCTTCCGGCCGGGGAAGCCATCACGTTCGCCGGGGAGCAGTATATTCCGGTCGCCGACATACCCGCCAAGCAAAAGTTTGCCATCCGTGATCTCGCCATCGGCGATGAAGTCATCATGTATGGCGGGATTGTGGGTCTGGTCCGCCAGCCGATCCCTCGCGGTGGCCTGCTCAGCACGCGCAACGTGCAGCACGATGCCTCCGGCTTTGGTCCCAAGGTGGGGGAATATTCATGGACGGCGCCCGATGTTTCCGCCTGGGCTTCGCGTACCTTTGACGGTTACCATCGTGCCGACGGCCAGGTGGGCACGCGCAATTACTGGCTGGTGATTCCGCTGGTATTTTGCGAGAACCGCAATGTCGAAGCGCTGCGCGATGCTTTTGAAGAGGAGCTTGGCTACGGGCGGCCGAAACTTTACCGCCAGCAAGTGCGGCAACTGATTGAGCAGCACCATCAGGGTTCGCGCGCCACGGAGCGTAAGGATCTCGCGGCGACGGAGCGGGTGTTTCCGAATGTGGACGGAGTCAGGTTCCTGGTGCATGAAGGCGGCTGCGGTGGCACCCGGCAGGATGCGAAGGCGCTCTGCGGGCTGCTTGCCGGCTATATTCATCATCCCAATGTTGCCGGCGCTACGGTGTTGAGTCTCGGTTGCCAGAACGCGCAGCCTTCTATTCTCATGGACGCGCTGCGCCAAAGGGATCCGGCGTTGCGCAAGCCGGTGCTGATGTATGAGCAGCAGCAGTCCGGTCTTGAATCGGACATGCTTTCGGAGGCCATCCGCGCCACGTTTGAAGGCCTGGTGGAGGCCAACCGTCTGACGCGGAAGCCCGCACCGCTCAGCAAGCTTACGGTCGGCTTGAAGTGTGGCGGATCCGACGGATTTTCCGGCATTTCGGCGAACCCCGCGCTGGGGCACGCCTCAGACATGCTGGCCGCTCTGGGCGGGAAGTCGGTTCTGGCGGAGTTTCCCGAGTTATGTGGCATGGAGCAGAATCTCATCAATCGCTGCGTGGACGCGGGCCAGGGCGATCGTTTCATCCAGCTCATGCGTGACTACGCTGCCCGGGCAAAGGCGGTCCATTCCGGTTTCGAGATGAATCCCTCTCCCGGGAATATCAAGGACGGCTTGATCACGGATGCGATGAAGTCCGCTGGGGCAGCCAGGAAGGGCGGTACTTCGCCTGTCTGTGCGGTGCTTGATTATCCCGAGTATGACGAAACGCCCGGCCTTGCTCTGCTTTGTACTCCGGGGAACGATGTTGAGTGCGTGACGGCGCAGGTCGGCGCAGGCTGCAATGTTGTGGTCTTTACTACCGGCCTGGGTACCCCGACTGGTAATCCGATCACGCCCGTGGTTAAGGTGGCTACCAATACCCGTCTTGCGGAGCGCATGTCCGACATCATTGATCTCGACACCGGCGCGGTCATTCGCGGAGAAACGACCATTGAGCGTGTGGGTGAGTCCATGCTCGACTTGATTGTGGACGTGGCGAGCGGCAAGGTGCACACCAAGGCGGAGAAGCTGGATCAGAACGATTTCATTCCGTGGAAGCGTGGCGTCTCGCTTTAGCCGTCGTTACTAAAGTAAGGTCTCGTGCTTAAAACAGGCATTCTCAATCCCGCCGTCAACTCTCTTCTTTGCCGGATCCGGCATACGAATACCCTCGTCATTTCCGACCGGGGATTTCCTTTTTGGCCGAATATCGAGACGGTGGACATTTCTTTAGTCGACGACATTCCGAAAGTGTTGGACGTGTTGCGGGCTTTGACGAAGAACTTTGTCATTGCGCAGGCGTTTATGGCTGAAGAGTTTCTTGCGGAGAACCAGCCAAAAACCAAGGACGCATTTACCGCAGCTCTCCACGGCACGCCGATTCTCTACGAGCCTCACGTGGTATTCAAGCGGAGAGTACCGCAAGCGATCGGCCTGATCCGCACGGGCGACACGACCCAGTACGCGAACATAATTCTGGAGTCAGGCTGATGGAAAGAGCGACATCAGGTCCCCTTCATTCAAAGGGCCTCTACTAGGAGGATCCCAGGTCTCAAAATCGAGACCTGGGGCACCCATCGCGTTTTTCCGCGACTGTTAACAGTCACAACGACGGGATCTTGGTGAGACCTGTGTGGTCCGTGTGTCCATTTAGCAAAAGAGGCCAAGGGTCAGAGTGATGGGTGCCCCAGGTCTCGATTTTGAGACCTGGGATCCTCCTAGTAGAGGCCTACTGAGTGAGCGGAACCCGCTGTTGCTCTCTCGGTCCCAACATAGTCAGGCAGGCTTTTTCGCAAGAGCCCTGCGTAGCACCAGTTCCAGCGCCTGCTTGTGCTGCTCGTACTCTGAGTCGGTAAGCCGTCCTTGAAGACGATCTGTCTCGAGCGAGAAGAGCTCATCCTTGAGCGCTGCCAGCAAGCCCCCACCCGACAGATTGGGCACACCCGGTGCAGCGGGAGCAACCTCCGGGGCACTAGCATCGCCGGGACGGCGCAGCAAAAATCCCGCTCCCACTGCGAACACCAGAGTGATGGCTCCTAAGATCCACCATTTGTATTTGTCGAGGGGATCGGGCGTATCGATGGGCACGCCGAGGCCGCCCCCGGGACGAGTGTCGTTCGCCGCCGCACTGCCGCCCTGACCCGCCGTCCCCGGGCTTGCGTTGTCACCACTCTGGCTCTCCGCTTGCGTGTCGCGGGGCATCGCGCCGGAACCGGAAACGGTGAAGCTAAAAGGATGCGACGGAGTGCCGTTGCGCGCCAGATAGGTGAGCGCGCCCGGGGTCTCGTTCAGCTGTTCGAACGAGACGCCGCCGCCTGCCTTGAAGCTCATGCTCTTGGGCATCATCACGACAAAGCTGTCGGTCGGGTTGGCGAAGTGCTGGTCAAACGCCAGGCTGCCGGAATAGGGCAGGTGATAGCTGAGCTGAAATTGCGTCACCCCGGGGCGCAAAGGAAAGAGAAATGCATAGTGCCCCTTCTCCCCCAAAGGCACGGGCGACGACTGCACCGGCATCCCTCCCGGAGCCATCGCGGCCGAACCTTCAATCACCGCATTGGGCGGTAAAAAGAAATCGTAAGAACGCTTGCTGAACTGAGTGCGCGGCGGGTTGGAGTCGTTCTTGATAAAAAAGCTTTGGGTAACGCGAAGGCCCTGCTGGTCGGTTTCGACCCGCATCACGTTGGCCACCGTGCTCACGCCGGCCACCGTAGCCGCGACGTCGTAGACCTGGGCATTCACGTTGGGCGTATTCGGCGGAGCCGGCTGGAAATATGCGGCGCCCTGGTGATCGATGCGTATCAGGTGCATCCCTGGACCGGGGGCATCGATCGAGAAGTGGCCCTGGGTATCCGTCGTCGTATGCGAGATCTCACGCATGCTCTGGTCCAACGCGATCAGTGTGACCGTGTCTCCGGCAGCAGGAGTTTTCGTTGTACCGTTGGTGACGGTACCCGTAATGGTGGCCGCGGATGCTGCAACGGCAAACAGGGCGCAGAGCGCACTCACAATCGCAGGTCTTCTGCGGGTATTCGGTCTCATTCTCTTCTTTCTATAGGCGCGCGCTTTAGGACGCCGTGAGATGCAGTTCCAGCTGGTCAATCTCCGCTAACACCGCGGCGGTTTCGTTCTCCAGAGCAGCACGCTGGGCGGCGTAGTCTTCCGCCGTATACTTGCCCGCACTGTATTCGAAATTCAAGTCGCGGAGATTTTCGTACAGCACGTCTTTCTGTTCACGCAGGAACTCGAGGCGTGTTTTCGGAATCTGCCGGGCGGTATGCCGCTGGGGATAAAAGACGAAGGTGAAGATGGCGAGCAGAAGAACGCCACAGGCAATGGTGCTCATAATTGGGTCTCGCGGCGTATGCGGTCGCGGGTAGCGGCAAAGCCAGGTGTATTGGGCTCTGGTGGAGTGGCCACTGTGCGCATTTTCCAGTTGCGGACAATGACGAAAACACCAGCGATCCCGAGAAACAGCACCAGCGGCGGCAGAACCCACGCGAAATGGTTAAAGCGAGTGAACATGGGTGAGGCGAGGATCACCGGCCCATATTGCTCCTGGAACTGGTGGAAGATGGCTTCGTCGCTATCGCCGCGGGCGATGCTCGCCGACAGTTGCGAGAGCATCACCGGCGAAGACGGGCAGCCCACATGGTTGCATTCGCCCAGAAGCTGATTGCAGCCGCATCCGCACATCAGCTCGTGACTGTCTTTTTTGAATCGGGCTTCGGAGTCGGTGGCTCCTGCCGTCACCGCGATCAGTACACACACCACAGCGAGCTGGGAAATACGAACGAGCATACTGCGTTTGATCAATCGTGACCTCTGCCGGCGACGGCAACTTCCTGTTCATCCAGCAACCGCGGCGCAGGCGGTTTCGCGGCCTCGGCAACACCGCTGCGGGTTCGGCTCGAAGCCAGGGCGGCGCTCAGATTGGGAGCGAGCGCGACCAGGGTGCCAATGGCTACGATGATGACGCCAATCCAGATCCAGGCCATGAGGGGGTTCAGGAAGACTTTGATAATCGGCAAGCCGCTGTCTGGGTTCTTGCCGGCGTAAATGACGTACAAATCCCACGCGAGCGTAGAGTGATTCGCGACCCGGGTTTCCGGCTGTTGCGAGGAGGCGTAGAAACGCTTCTCCGGGGCAAGCTGGGTAATCTTCTTGTTGCCGCGATAGACATCGAGCAGGGCGAACTCGGTGTCGTAATTCGGGTTCGAATCCTGGGTGAAGCTCTCCTCTACGATCTTGTAAGGCCCAATGGTCATGCTTTGGCCATTGTTCATTTCCTGCTCGTGGTTTTGACTGAAAGCACCGCCGGCAATACCGATAAAGATCACCACCACGCCGAAGTGCACCAGGTAACCGCCATAGCGACGTGTGTTGCGGCGGGTGAGCTGGACCATGGAAACAAACAGATTTTGCCCGGTGTGCTTGCGAATGACCGAAGCACCCCGCAGAAACTCAGAAGAGATGGCGGTAGTGACACCGGCGCCGAGAGAAAAGGCGACCAGTGAATAAAACGTGGCCTGATCGTTCCAGGGGCGAAGTCCGACGGCCATCAAGACGATGGCGGTGACCACGATCGCCGCCGTGGGCAGGATGAAGTTGCGCCGGACGCTCTTGAAGGACGCGCTCCGCCAGGCCAATAGCGGGCCGATTCCGGTGAGGAAAAGAAGAAAGAGCCCAATGGGCAGCGCGACGCGATTAAAGAAGGGCGCGCCCACGGTGACTCTGTTGCCCTGCACGTACTCCGAGATGATTGGAAACAGCGTACCCCACAGGATGGTGAAGCAGGCTGCCAACAGGACCAGGTTATTGAAGAGGAAGCTCGACTCTCGGGAAACCAGCGATTCCAGTTTGTGCTCTGACTTGAGATGATCCCGCTGCTTGAGGAAAGTGAAGAGGCAGATGGAGAGCACGACCACCAGAAAGGCAGTAAACCAGCTGCCGATGGAAGACTGCGCAAAGGCATGGACGGAGCTCACCAGGCCGGAACGGGTCAGGTCGGTTCCCAGGATGCACAGCATGAAGGTGCTGAAGATGAGCCATACGTTCCAGTTCTTCATCATGCCGCGCTTTTCCTGCATCATGACCGAGTGCAGAAAGGCGGTACCGGTAAGCCAAGGCATGAGCGAGGCGTTTTCCACCGGGTCCCATCCCCAGTATCCGCCCCAGCCAAGCACGGAGTAAGCCCAGTGCGCGCCCAGGAAGATGCCGCAGGTAAGGAAGAGCCAGGTGACCATGGTCCAGCGACGCGTGATGTGAATCCACTTCTCGCCGGGATAGCGCATCATCAGCGCGCCGAGGGCGAAGGCGAACGGCACGCTGAATCCTACATAGCCCAGGTAAAGCATCGGGGGATGGATCACCATCTCCGGATATTGCAGCAGGGGATTGAGGCCGAAGCCGTCCGCCGGTTGTTGGCCCTGCACCAGCGCAAACGGAGGCGCGGCGAAGTTGAGCAGGAGCAAGAAGAAGATTTGAATGCCGGCCAGGATGGTGGAGGCATAAGCGGTGAGGGTAACGTCGACCTTATGCCGCATGCGGAGCACAAATCCGTAGGCGGTGAGCAACCACGCCCAGAGGAGAAGCGAGCCTTCCTGGCCGGACCATAGAGCGGCGAACTTGTAGGGGCCGGGCAGGGCGCGGTTGGAATGATGCAGGATGTAGGAAACAGAAAAGTCGTTGGTAAAGGCGGTGTAGACCAGGGCGAATGCCGCGCAGGTGACAGCAATGAAGCTGCCGATGCCGGCTCTCCGTGCGGTTTCCGCCAGCCTGTCGGCGGAGATCTGGCCCCGGTACCCGGTGGCCAGCTGCCGCAACGCGATTGCGCCGGCCATCAAGGTGTAGGCGCTCAGGACTAGAGCGAGGAGAAGAGAAAAGCTTCCAAATTCCGGCATGAGAGGGTCACAAACCCTTCCCGATTGTCGCAGAGGCAGACGGCTAACGGCAATGCCGGCTTCTACTGGGTCAACAAACGTGGTGGCGAAGACGGGAAGAGAAAACAGCGGCTCCCATTGGGTCCTGCAGGAACTCCAGACAGCGTCGTGGGAAACCTATGCTTCTGCTAATTGTTTATGCCGAGCGGCGCATGCTGTCGCCAAGCAGATCCTGAACCAGCCGTATGAGGCTGTCGGGGTCGAAGGGCTTAAGGCGGAAAACCACATTCAGGCCTTGATAGGCGGCATCGGCATCGGGTAGGCCGCTGAGTACGATCACTGGCAGGGTTAAACCCCGCCGCCGTAACTCGGCTACAAACTCCTGCCCACTCATGACCGGCATTAAATGGTCGGTGATCACTAAGCCGAAGGCAGGCGAGATTTCCGGGTCACTCAGCCGTTGCAGTGCCTCTTGACCTTGCTGGGCTATGCAGACTTCCCGGCCAGCCCCCTCCAGAATCGCCTGGCGGGTGGCCGACTGGATATGGTTATCATCCACCAGCAATATGCGCGCACTCATCCTCAAAGGCCCAGCTATCCTCTCGATATCTATATGGATACGTTGATGAAAGTAGGGTGAAAACGGTTGCTTTCGCTACCTTGCTTTTTTACAGAGGTTTACTTACCAGGTACCGCTAGACCGGCCCAAAGTGAAAGTGCAATTCCTGCACACTGGCAATGGGGTTGCCGTCCTTGGTGGCCGGTCGGAAAGTCCAGGTCTTGAGGGTACCAATCACGCTGGACTCGATCCCGTATCCAAGCGAATGAAGGACGGCCAGATCGGCGACCTTTCCGCTCGGATCGATGGTAACGTCGACTACCACGTCGCCCTGGACTCCATGGGGCAGCGCCGAGAGGTCGGGCGCCGGGCTGGGGGAGTAGGTAGTAAGGGCTATCTGTATTGAGCCTGAGCCAAAAGAGTCGGAGCCGCTACTGGAATCCGGCACCGCTGAGGCGGGAGAGGAAACATTGGGGGAGGGGGTAGCCTCAGTCACCGTAAGGTGAGGCAAGGGCGGCAGATGAACCGTATCCGGCGACGTCTTTGCCACTGTGGGTACCGGGGTAATAGGTGGGCCGGAAACGGCCTTCGGCTTCACCTTATGTTGCGGCTGAGGCGCCGGAACGGGCGCGCGGCCGGGCATATACGTAAGTTCGACCCGGGTGCCCAGATTCGTGCCGGGCAAACTAAAAACCTGTACCGGGTGCATGCGCAGGCTCAACACCACCAACCCCGCCGCGACCGCATGCGCGGCGACTGACAGTAAGGTTGCGTTCACTGATCTGCGCCGGGTTGGAAGCGGAGCAAACATACCTACCCTGCCGCCTATTTTAACTTGCCTGGTCTTTTCGCTCGCCTAGTCGTGGGTGGGCAGCGTATCGGGCATAGCAACAATGCTCGCCGCACCCGCGGCATCGCGTTCCAGCACCGGAGCGTAGACCCCCAACAGCTTTCGCGTCCACCAGTCGCCTGTGGTGTGCTTTTGCTCCATGGAAGTAAACCAATATTGCCAAAGCACGGCGCGTACCTGCCGGGGAGGGGCACCGGCGAAGGGATTGGCGGCAAACAGCGCGAGGACATCAGGGTCGTTGGTGAGCAGGCGCTCTTCGGTTCGCGGAACCAGGGGGTTTTGCTGCCACGAGCCGAGCGAAGCGAACCATAGATTCCATTCAAAGCGAGGTTGATAGGGGGCGTAGATGCCGGGAGCCTGGTTGAGCGCCTGCGGCTTGAAGCGGAAGGGATAGGCGACCCACTCCTGGCCGTCGCGGGAGCCTTGAAACTCAATCTCGTAACGGCCCCTGGTCATCACCGCAAACAGGCCATATTGGTTGGCGATGCGGAATGGTTCGAGCATGGTCACCGGCTGCATGGGCAAGGGCAAGCGGCCGAAGACCATGGAGATGAGTTCTACGGTGGTTACATAGGCAACCAGGCTAAGCAGGACGGCGCTGACCGCGACCTCGAAATTCTCGAGCGTCCGGCGTGGCGGCAGGGTCCTCTCTTCGTCCGGTTTGATCTTGACCCACCGCTGGAAGAAGCGGTCGTCCAGCAAGAGAAATCCGAGCGCCAGAACCAGGTAGTTCAGAAAGGTGTAGTTGGCGGTGAAGATCACGACAATTTCCCATGGGGTAACGATGAAGAAGCAGAGGATGCGCCAGCGCCGGGGGAGCAGAATCATCCAGACGATGGCCAGTTCCATCACCAGGGTGGCCAGCGCCGTCGTCCAATGGAACCAGTGGGGCAAATGCTGGATGTACCAGCCGATCCAGGTGGGCAGGGGACCGTTCTGGTAGTACTCGTCCATCGCGGTCAGATGCCGCCATTCTGTGTCGCCGCTTAGCAGCTTCACCAGGCCCGATTCGAAGTAGATGCGGAACCACTCCCACTGCAGCAGGAACAAGCTGGCCCGCGAAGGCGGATGATCATAGCCCAGCCCCGGCCTAAGGCCTGGCGGGGCAAAGAACAGGGCGAGAAATCCTGCTTCGAGCAGCATGCCGTCCGATTGGTAGCCGGAAAAATCCTGGGCTGCGCTGACGAAGGAAAGGAAGCAGACAAAGCAGATCAGGAGCATGGCCCGCGGCCAGAGATTGACCGTGAGCAGCAGGGAAGCGGTGAGGCCCAGCCAGCACAGCGCCATCAGCATGTGTGAGCCGCTGGCAAGCCACAGCACCGTGGGTGCGAACCAGAGCCGAACCACCGGTCCGAACGATTGTGCGACAGCCGCCAGGTAACGGTTCGCCGG
>Ga0137412_10005299_pt1 | contig 10300 bp, 12 predicted proteins | sample CZODoug2_1_16fun_FD_122160 | JGI IMG/M metagenome (GOLD analysis project Ga0137412, IMG submission 122160) | Vadose zone soil fungal communities from Angelo Coast Range Reserve, California, USA - CZODoug2_1_16fungal (Hybrid Assembly) | ecosystem: Environmental > Terrestrial > Soil > Vadose zone... | reverse complement strand
AGCAGGTCAGCAGTCCTGCAACGGGAGCGGCTCGGGAACTGTCTGCCAGTCTCGCGGCAACGTTCCGATCAACACTTCCCACCACCCCTCCGGGGACACGCCCCATCTGTCGGTACAGGACTTCGCGCTGGCCCTCGGCCTGGTGACGTAAACGGGCGCACCTCTACGCCAACATCGCAACAATCGAGGGCACCGAGGCCAGCCGCTACGGGAACGCCGCGGTCGAGCGCGGCCGATCGCAGCCGTGTCGCCCCCGAGGGCCGTGCCTGGGTGGAGGGCGCCGACGGACAGCACAACTGGGCCGGTGGCGACAGCAGCGTCGTGGCAACGCGGCGCTCACGGATCGCTGAGGATCCTGATGCGCCCACACCGCAGCGGATTTCAGCTCGACACGACCGTTTGCGTGCAGATCGGCGAAGCGATCGTCTACCAGATCGGGCGACCTCAGGCGGGAAGCCGTCGGTTGATCAGCAGCGCCGCGAGCGCGGCAAGAGAAACCGCCAACGCAGCCAGCCGCAACCAGCCCGTGCTCGCGTCACCCTTTATCGTGTCGAATCCGATCTGTTGCTGCAGGGTCGCGTAGACGTCGGCGAGCTGCTGGAGGGTGGTGGCGCTATATGCGGTGCCCCCAGACAGTTGGGCAACCTTCTTCATCGTCGTGTCGTCGACTGGAACGGGTTGGCGCTGCCCGTTGACGTCGACGTATCCGTTCGGTGTACCAAAGGAAATCGTGGAAATCGGTATGCCCTGATCCCTGGCTGCGCGAGCTGCGGTGAACGCCCCCTTCGGGTTGTTGGGGTTGGACGGCACGGTCTCCTTGCCGTCGGAAAACAATACGATGCGGGCGGGCGGCGGGGTGTCGCCGCCGCCGATCACGGCACCTACAGTGGCGATCGCCTGCAAAGCGGTGAAGATCGCCTCGCCGGTCGCCGTGCGATCGGCAACTTGCAGCTTGTCCAGCGCCGCCTTGGTGGCGTCGCGGTTCGTGGTCGGTGACACCAGCACCGCGGGGGTGCCCGCATAGCTGATCAGACCCAAATTGACTCCGGGTGTGAGTTCGTCGGCGAACTGCTTGGCCGCCGCCTGGGCCGCAGCCAGCCGACTAGGCGAAACGTCAGTGGCCCGCATGGACTGCGACACGTCGATCACCAACATCACCACAGCGCGGTTACGCGGAGTGCGGACATCCCGCGTAGGCCCGGCCATCGCCACGGTGAGCAGTATCAGCGCGACAACCAAAATAATGCCGGGCAGATGCCGCCACCTGGTCGGGCGGTTAGGTGCCACGCTTTCCAACAGCTCCATGCTCGCGAACCGCAGGATCCGTTTCCGACGAATCAGTTGCATGAAGACGTAGAGCGTGACCAGCCCCGCAATTGCGAGCAGAAAAGCGAAGTACCACCGATGGGCGAACCCCGAAAGCGTAAGCGACCCCAGCACCGGCAGATTCATGACGCCGTCCACCTTCACGCAGTCTGAGCACCGCGCTGACCGACAGCGACTCAACCTCGGGCTTGGCGCGGATGATGGCCCCTAGCTCACACCGTACGAAGGCACGCTTAGAAACCGCTGAGGAGATAAGAACCGCGCCGCCGTCTGGTTATCTGTAGGCGATTCGGCGTGCATCTCACTGCTACCCAAGATGGTTGAGGTGTAGGTGAACGATCGTGGGTTGAGCGGCGCAGACTCCCTGCCCCGGTACGCCCAGTCGTCCGTTGGGTTCTGGCGGCTAGTCTTCGGCTTCCTGCGGCGCAGGCAGGTTGAGCGTCCTAAGCTCTCGCTCGACCATTTCGCCGAGTCTCGCACGGGATCTGTTGATGTTCTCCCTGTAGTTCTCGAATGTGTCTTTGCGAACAGTGATTCCGCGCTTTTCCCGGTACGTAACGAGCGCCTCGGCCAGGCTTCTGTTTTTGACCGCCTTGCATAGCTCTACGCAGCGTCATGTGCGCCCATCATTCTGAGAGCTGCCGCCTTCGCACCAATTATTCGCCCTTTCTGAGCAATCGGCTGCATTGAATCCTGCTCAAGCTCGGGTGCGTGCGCAACCTTGAAATAGAGGTCGCGAGCTTCGATAGCGGCTTGGGATGCCTCCTCCGCAAGCCTGAGCAATGCGTCACGCTGCCAGGTCCGAAAATCCCCGCGGCACCAATGGCATCGCGATTCGTCTTGTTGCTCTTGCGTACGGTCGAACCCGCGACGCTCGTCACACCTATCGGCCGTTGAGCCGCGACGAAGTTGTCGTCCGTAGTTCAAACGGTCTGTGCTACATCGATTTTGGTTCTCAGACTGCAGCAGATAACGCGACCGTGGCGCGGCTCACCCTCTGCGACGGCTTCTCACGGGGGACTCGGCGGGTTCTCAGCGGCTCTTCGAGGTTTCTCAGCGACCCTTCGGCACATTGGTGACAACAGCATTCGGCTGGTTTCGGGGAAGGAGCATCGAGTGGATTCACGGAGAAGCGGTGATGCCGCGCCGGCGGAGGTGAGGCGGATTGGACGGAAGGTCATCGGGGACGACAGGGTGAGGCTACTGGCCGCGGTGGTCGGCAGCAGCTCAGTCGTGGCGATGAGCGCGCTCGGCGTCGCCTGGAATGCAAAGGATCCGGGTCACAGCCAACTGAACACAGCACGCACAATGTCGACCGGTGCGACCAGCACCCAGAAGGTGGCGCCGCCGACGCCCGCGACACCGGTGGCGGTACCGAAGATCACTGGGCCAGCTGCAAAGGCCATAGTCGACCCAAAGTATTACCCGTCGTACGCGCCGCCGAACGAATAGCGCATCTCACCGACACCGGCCAGCGGGTCCTCCTGGTCGGCGACGGCGTCAACGACGCCCCGCCCTGGCCGCCGCACACACCGGAATGGCCATGGGCCGCGCCGGATCCGACCTTGCCATGGAAACCGCCCACGCCGTCATCGTCCGCGACGAACTGGCCACCATCTCCAAAGTCATTGCCCTGTCACGGCATGCGCGGCGGGTCGTGATCGCCAACCTCGTCATCGCGACCACCTTCATCACCGTGCTCGTGTTATGGGACCTCCGCGGACACCTACCCCTGCCACTGGGCGTTGCCGGACACGAAGGCTCCACCATCTGGGACGACTGGCACGTGGGTGACATGTGCATCATGAGCGATCGGATTCCGCGACGTCGTACCCATGTGTAGCCATCGCAGTCACCTGCAAAGAAGGTAGCCTCCCCGCGTTGCCTTACAGATAAGCGCCGGAAGTACCACGCCGCCCACTGCAGATGCGTCTGCGCCAGTAACGACAAGCCAGCAAGCGACACTTGAGCGATTGCGTTGCGCGCAAGTTCACTTGTGTCCCGGCCCTGCGAAGAATCGCGCTACTCCAGACACGCACACGAAAGCTCGTAACGAATACGCCAGCGCCACGTGGACGGTTGTGCCACACCAGCTGATGGTGTGGCGCCGGCGATATCGCCACCGAGCTCATCGAAGTCAATAGCCTCATCGAGCACGACCGTGCCCAGCGACGCGCGCTTGGCACAGATCAACTCCTCTCGCACACGCGCCGAGGAACAGCGCATTGCCGAGTTAGCCACTCTGACAAAGGAATTGATGCCGATTCGGGAATAGGGGATCAGCGGGCGGAACACCTAGATGTATCGACGGCCGCGCGCTCAACGAGGTTGATGCTCCACGACTCGGTTGACGAGGTAGCAGCACAGCCGGAAGTCGTATGCAAACACCGCCGCATCACCCGGCTAAGACCCGATACAAACGCTTTCGCATCCATGACTTGTGCGACCAACGGCGCCACGCCCTCGCCGCCGAAGTTGGATGCCAGCGACGAGGATGCGGTACCCGTGTCCCACGCACCAGCTCAGTGGTGGAAGAGCAGCAAGGCCTGGTCTCCGTAGGGGTGAAACTGAACCTGGGGCGGGCGGCCGTGATCTGAACGTTGCCGCGAGACTGGCAGACGGTTCCCGAGCCGCTCCCGTTGCAGGACTGATGATCTGCTGCGAAAGCCGTCGGTGCGGCGGCGATCGCGACCGCGGCAGCAGTCCCGGCCAGCAGCGGTGTGATGTACTTGTTCACCTTCATGGACATGGCGGCACTTCCTAGGTGTCTAATTGCCTCCTTTCGCCACAAGGTTGCGACGAAAGCCCCACGAGGACAACGTCACCCACGACCGCTTAGAACTTGCTGAGTGCCTGAATACTCACTCAGTAGCCAGGTGCGAACCGGGGCGAGGCGTGGGGCCGCCGGAAGCCGCGCGAGGACAACAACCCGACCAGCAAAACGGGCCACGGTGACGGGACCGCGGGGTGCACCGCGGTTTGTCGACTTCCCAGTGTTAGCTGAGTATGTTCTCAGACAGGCTCAGCAACGTCACAGGGCCCGACGGGCACGGTGGAGACAACGGCCAAAACAGCTGAGACAGTGAAGGCGACCGACATGATGAATCGGAAGGACAAGATCGTGTCCGCCGTGGGCGCGCCGCCTCCGCCGCGTGCACCGACGATGGTGGAGACCCCGGAACTCGAGGACAGCGCCGAATGTGCCGGGAGATTCGACACGGACAACATTTAGGAGGGTGACCAGAACGGTCCGGAGGAGCCGGACAATTACGCGCCGCTTCCACTGCCCTGAGCCTGAGAGTATTTCTCTGTGACACCGGAGCGCCGCCGATCGGCCTGAACCGGCGAGAACCGGGGTAACGCGCCTGTGCTGGTGTTATGCGACGCCACCAGGGCGTTCGACTGCGAAACCCTTCTTTCAACGATTTCACAGCGTCGGCGGGCCACGATGACGACATCGCGTCGTACTGAACGATTTGTATAGGAACGACGGGGCGATGACATGGCAGCCTTGGGCGCACACCGGGAGGTTCTGATCGTCGGCCGGCTCAACCCGATGCGTGCGGGCGTGCGGACTCGGTCGGCGGTGGCCGCCGCGGTGGTGATGACGCTCAGTCTTGCCATCGCCGGTGGTGTCCTGCTGCTGGTGCTCTACCGATCTCTGCAGTCCACTGCTCAGGGCGCGGCCGCGGCCCGCGCCGAGCAGATCAGCGCGCAATTGCGCACTGATACGCCCCAGGAGGTGGATCCGTCGTTGTTGGTGACCGACAGCCAGATCGGTGCGGTGCAGATCGTCGATGACACCGGGACGGTGCTGGCCGCCTCGAACGGCGCACCCACATCACCGCTGGTGACAACCTCATTGAGCGATGGTCAGGCGCGCAGCGTGGGGCGGGTCGAAGATCCCGGGCGTAGCTTCGATTACTGGGTGTCTGCCCGTGCGACCGCAGTTCCCGGCGGATCGGTGACCATCCTCGTCGGCGCCGACCGGGAACCCGTTGAATCCGTCGTCACCAAGGTGGCTGCCCTGCTCGCGGTCGGTTCACCGGTCATCATCGCGTTAGTGGTCGTGGGCACCTACCGGCTGGTGGGGGCGGCGTTGGGACCGGTCGAAGCGATCCGTTCCCGGGTGGCGTCGATCTCGAGCACCGATCTCGCGCAACGGGTGCCGATCCCGGCCACCCAAGACGAGATCGCCCACCTTGCGGCGACGATGAACGCCATGCTGGCCCGACTGGAACGCGGCCGCGCCGCCCAACACCGGCTGGTCAGCGACGCTTCCCATGAGCTGCGCAGCCCACTGGCCACCATCACCGCCGCACTCGAGATGGCGTCTGGGCGGCCCGAACTGATGGACAACGATCTGATCGACGAATCCCTGCTGCCCGAAGCGCGCCGCATGCGCCGGCTCATCGAGGATCTGCTGTTGCTGGCACGCTCGGATGAAGACGCGATGGAACTACGCCGCGACGACGTCGACGTCGACGATCTGCTCCTGGCCGAGGCGAGCCGGCTACGCGCAATCGGATCGGTCCACACGGTGACCCACATCGAGGCCTGCCGCACCGTCGGCGATCGTGTCGCCCTCGCGCGGGTGCTCCGCAATCTTGTCGATAACGCCGTGCAGCACGCCTCGAGTACGGTCACCATTGAATGCCGCCCAGAGGCGGGTAACGCGGTCATCACGATCGCCGACGATGGACCCGGCATCCCCGTGCAAGACCGGGCGCGCGTCTTCGAACGATTCGTTCGCCTCGACCCCACCCGCACCCGCTCGTCGGGGGGATCGGGCCTCGGCTTGTCGATCGTCGCGCAGATCGTGCGGTCTCATGACGGCACCGTCGCGGTGAGCGACGCCGCCCACGGTGGCGCGGTCTTTACCCTCACAATGCCGCTGGGACAGCAGGATCTGGCCGGCACAGATTACCGGTCTGGATCGCTTAGGAGCCGGTAGCCGGCGCCGCGCACGGTTTCTATAGTGAGAACACCGAACGGGACGTCGACCTTGCGCCGCAGATAGCCGATATAGACCTCGACGACGTTGTCGTCGCCGTCGTAGTTCGAATCCCACACCGACCGCAGGATTTCGGACTTGGAGACCACATCTCCCTTGTTGCGCAGTAGGAATTCCAGCACGCCGTACTCACGCGGGGTCAGGTCGAGCGCGGTTTGGCCGCGGGTCACTTGTCGACGTGCCGGATCCAGCGACAGGGTCCCCGCGGTCAGCACGGTCGGGCGTTCGGGGGCGCCGCGTCGCAACAGGGCACGCAGTCGCGCCACGAGGACCACGAAGGAGAAAGGTTTTGTCAGGTAGTCGTCGGCACCGATGTCGAACGCGTCCGCCAGGTCGTATTCGCCGTCCTTGGCCGAGAGCATCAGTACCGGCGTCCACACCTGACGGGCCCGCAGCTCCCGCAACACCTGATATCCGCTGAGCCCGGGCAGCATGATGTCGAGCACCACCACATCGAAATCCCCGGTGGCGGCGGCCGCCAATCCGTCCACGCCGTCGTGTTCGACGTCGACGACGAATCCCTCGGCGGCCAGGCCGCGACGCACCGTCTCGGCAAGCCGCGACTCGTCCTCGACCAACAGCACGCGCACGAGACGCCTCCATCTGCGGGCTCACCTATCCGATGACCCCAGTAGAGCAGAATCCTCGGCCGCCATCGATTTCTTCTCAGCGTTGCCACAGCTATGAACCGCCACGCTGGAACCATGTCCGACGTCGGAGCCGCCGTGAACGAGGCAGTCTGGGACGCGATCGCCGTCGTCGCCACGCCGGGAACGTTGGTGACCGGGCTCATCGTCGCTGCCTTCTTCCTCGGTGCCCAGGTGCTGTCCGAGCACCGGCAGGTCGCCGCTGCCCTGCGCGTCGCGGGGCTGCTCACGGTCCTGACCGGACTCATGCTCGCGATCCACCGCCCCGGATGGGTCACCGAACTCGACACGGCGACCACGTCCTGGGTGGTCGCGCACCGATCCATGGGATTCAACGTGGCCGCCTTGGTGATCACCGACCTGGGCAGCCCGGTCGCGACCGCGGCCGCCGCACTGATCTGCGCGGCGCTGCTGTCCTGGCGGGCCCGGTCGAGGGTCCCGGGCATCGTCGTGATCGGCACGGTCTCCGCCGCGGCGCTGGCCAGTACCGCACTCAAAGCTGTGGTCGATCGGCCCCGGCCTCCGCTGCAGTGGCAGCTGGTCCTCGAGACCGATCCGTCGTTCCCGTCCGGTCATGTCACCGGCACCGCCGCGCTGCTCGGCATCACCGCCGTCTGCGTCGGAATGGGTCGCAGCCGCACCGTACGGGCCTGGCTGGCGGGTGGGGTGGTCACAGGCGTGCTGGTCATCGCCGCCACCCGCCTCTACCTCGGTGTGCACTGGCTCACCGACGTCAGCGCGGGGGCGATCCTGGCCGCGGTGTTCGTGACCATCGGCACGACCGTGTTCGCTGCCCTGCACGACCGGTCGGGCCAACACGACGCGCCGCCGGTCGCCGCGTCAACCGGCGAAGACCCACCGGTGACGACGTTCGGCGCCGGGCTCGTGAACCCCGACACCCTGATCGCAGCGGACCGCCACGGCGTGCCCTCGGTGCGCTCGCGCGACATCGGTGAACCGCACCTTGAGCGGAAGTCATGAGAAACCCCACCCGCACGTTGGCGGTTGCCGCGGCGGTGTTGGCTACAGCAGCGGCGGTGCTCGCTGGGTGCGGGACCAGCGCCACCGCCCCGTCCGGGTCGGGCGCCGGCAGCAGCACCGTCACGACGCCGGCACCCGAAAACAACCCCGCCGGCGACATACCCGACAACCAGGCGTTCGTGCCGTTCACCCCGCCCACCGGGCTGTTCACCGTGTCGGTGCCTGAAGGGTGGGCCCGCAGCACCGACGGCGCCGCGACCATCTTCACCGACAAGTTGAACACCGTGCGTATCGAGACACGCCCCCTCGCCACCGCCCCCAATACCGAGTCGGTCAGTGTCGACGAATTACCGGCCATCGCGTCGTCCACCCCTGGCTACCGTCCCGGGACGGTGACTGCGGTGCAACGCAAGGCCGGTCCGGTCATGCTGATCACCTACCTGGCCGCCTCACCCCTGAACCCGGTCACCGGCAAAACCGGAACCGACGCGATCGAGCGCTACGCGTTCTGGCGCGACGGCCGCGAAGTGATCCTGACCCTGTCCGGACCGGTCGGCGCCGACAACGTCGACCCATGGCGGACCATCACCGATTCCCTGCAGTGGCGGTGACAGCACAGTCGGCGACACCGCCGGCGCTGGAAGCCCGGTCGCTGTACCGGTTCTACCGTGCCGGCGATGAGGAAACTCTTGCGCTACAAGGGGTGTCGCTGAGGCTGGAGGCTGGCGAGTTCGTCGCCGTCGCCGGACCCTCCGGGTCGGGCAAGTCGACGCTGCTGGCATGTCTGGCCGGCATGGACAATCCCGACGGCGGCAGCGTGCGCATCGCCGGCCAGCGGATCAGCCACCGCCCAGAATCCGAACGGGCCCGGATCCGGGCCCGTCACATCGGCATGCTGTTTCAAAACGCGAACCTGCTCGACCACCTCACCGTAGCGCAGAACCTGTCGCTGGTGCGTTCCCTGGCCGGACGCGCCCACCGGGCGGATCGGCCCGACCTACTGAGCCTGCTCGGCCTCTCTGAACGTGCCGCTGCCTATCCCGGCCAGCTCTCCGGAGGAGAACTCGCCCGTGCCGGACTGGCGATGGCGCTCGCCAATGCTCCGGCCGCGCTGATTGCCGACGAACCGACCGGTGAACTGGACACTGTCACCGAATCACGGGTGCTCGACCTCCTTTCCGACGCCGCCGGCCGCGGCACCGCGATTTTGGTTGCCAGCCACAGTCCGGCGGTCGCCGCCGCCGCAACACGGGTGGTACGCCTCGACGACGGCCGGGTGTGCGCGTGACCGCCTGTCCCGGCGACCAGAAAGCCGTCATCGACGCGACCATGACAACGTCGGCCGTCGCCGAATGTGCCGGTGTGAGCCGCACGTTCGGCTCCGGTGCCACCGCGGTGCGCGCCGTTCGGGAGGTGAACTGCCGAATACCGGCGTGTGCGCGGATCGCCGTCACCGGACCGTCGGGTTCGGGAAAGTCCACCCTGCTGCACCTGATCGCCGGCCTCGACGCCCCCACCGCCGGATCGGTGCGATGGCCCGCATTGCACGACAGCGGGCCTGGCCGCCCGATGGGTATCGGCGTGGTGTTTCAGGGCCCGAGCCTGCTGCCCAGCCTCGACGTCGCCGAGAACGTTGCCCTCCCGCTGTTGTTCGCCGGGCAGGCAGAGCACACCGCAATGGGCAACGTGCGCGCAGTACTCGACCTGGTTGGAATCGGCGAGTTGGCCGCCAAACTGCCCGATGAACTGTCGGGGGGTCAGTCGCAGCGTGTCGCTATCGCGCGGGCGCTGGCCGCCCGCCCGAGATTGATCCTCGCCGATGAACCCACAGGAAAATTGGACCATCACACCGCCGACAGGGTCATCACCGTCCTGCTGGATACCGCGATCACCATCGGCGCGGCTGTGATCGTGTCCACCCACGACCCCGTCGTCGCGGCCCGGCTGCCTGATCACTGGGTGATGCGCGACGGCCACCTCAAAACATGTCCCGCCGATCGAGGGGCGACGTGATTGCAACCTGGACGCTCGGGCTGCTGCGGCGCCGACGTGGCCGACTGGCCGCGACCGCCGCCGGTATCGCTGCCGCGGTAGCCCTTCTGGCCTGCCTGGGCAGTTTCCTGGCCGCCGCCCAGGGTTCGATGACCGCCCGCGCCATCCGCAGCGTGACCGTCGACTGGCAGGTCGAAGTCCAACCCGACACCCAACCATCGACCGTTCTGGACACCGTGCGGTCCGCACCGAACGTCCAAGCGGCGCTACCGGTCGGATACGCCCACTCCACCGGATTCGTCGCACAGACCGGTGGAAGCACCCAAACAACCGGCCCGGC
>Ga0137412_10005298_pt1 | contig 10301 bp, 7 predicted proteins | sample CZODoug2_1_16fun_FD_122160 | JGI IMG/M metagenome (GOLD analysis project Ga0137412, IMG submission 122160) | Vadose zone soil fungal communities from Angelo Coast Range Reserve, California, USA - CZODoug2_1_16fungal (Hybrid Assembly) | ecosystem: Environmental > Terrestrial > Soil > Vadose zone... | reverse complement strand
TGAGTGAATAGCTCCTGAATGTATCTCGCGACGGTGGCGTCATTACGCCTCGATCCGCGGCATCATTTGCCCAATCGTGCCGCCGCTCTACGGTGCCTGCGGCGAGCCGCCAGGCAGACCATTGCGGGTATGCAACCGGTGCATGGCTTTCTGCCCACCCTCCGCGATCAAAGCGGGTACGGCGTCCACCCCGGCAGCAATGGCTTCATCAATCAGCCGCGAATCTTCAGCGGAAGGGCGCCCCAACACGTAATTCAACACCGCGGCACGGTCGCCCGGATGTCCGATGCCGATACGCAGCCGCCAGAACTGATCGCTCATCTGCGCAATGACATCGCGCATGCCATTGTGCCCAGCCGCTCCACCGCCCTGCTTCAACTTGATCACGCCGGGCGGAAAATCCAGCTCGTCGTAGGCGACGAGTATCGACTCGACGGGCACTTTGTAGAAACCAGCAACGCTGTGCACCGGACCGCCGCTGCGGTTCATGAAGCTCATCGGCTTCAACAACCACAGCTCGGTACCGTCGATGCGCACCTTTGCAAGATCTCCCTGATGACGCGGCTCGCTGCGAAACGTCCCGCCGTGGCGGCGCGCCAGTTCGTCCACGAGAAAAAAACCGGCGTTGTGCCGCGTGCGCGCGTATTCGGGCCCGGGATTGCCGAGACCGACGATCAACTTGAGCGGCACACCTGACATGACAATGGCAACGGCAGAGATCCCCGGGACGAGGCTGATCGAATGGATCAGAGATGGAGCCGCAGGGCGAAATCAGAACACCCCGCAGCCATAAATTTCGACAATTGCTGCTCGCCCGCCAACGTGGCGAGCAGCAATCCTGTCGGCTTACTTCTTCCCGCCCTCCTTCTTGGCAGGAGCGGCTTCCGCCTTGGCATCGCCCTTCTTCGCATCGCCAGCAGCAGGAGCTGCGGCAGCGGCACCAGCAGCTGGGGCTGCGCCCTCGGCGGGCGCGGCGACAGCGGCTTCTGCAACCGGCTCTGGCTCCTCGGCGCGCGGGCTGTGGATTGACACCACCGGCGCGTTGCGATGTGACAGCTCGGGAATCGCGACGCCCGGAGGCAGCGGAATGTCAGACAGGAACTTCGTGTCGTTGAGGCTCATGCCCGACATGTCGAGCTCGAGGAACTCAGGCAGGTCCTTGGGCAGCGTGACGACTTCGACGTCCGCACGCATGTGCGACACGACTCCGCCCTGCACCTTCACACCGGGAGAAATGCTCTCGCCCTTGAAGTGAATGGGCAGTTTCAGCCGAATGGCCTCGTTCTCGACGACCCGCTGCAGATCCACGTGCACGACGACGTTCTTCGCAGGATGCATCTGCACGTCTTTGACGATGGCCTCCTGCTGACCGCCATTGCTGATCTTCACTTGCACGATCGAGGAGTAGAACCGCTCGTCACCGATCATCGTCAGCAGGTTCTGCTGATCGAGAATCAGCGCCGTAGCGTCTTTATGACCGCCATACAGAATGGCCGGAACCTTGCCCGTGTGACGCAGGCGGCGGCTCGCACCCTTGCCTTGCATCTCGCGGAGGTCCGCACCGAAGGTGAATGAAATACGCATTAAAGTCTCCAGTAGTTACAACACGTGCCCCAACCGCGACCAGGAGGGACACACCTTCTCAACAATCAGCCGAATCGCTTCGGCTGACATCTAATCCACGTACAACGAACTGACCGACTCCTCATCCCGCATGCGCCGAATGGTCTCGGCCAGCAACGCGGCAACCGACAACTGCCGAATCCGCCCACACTCCTTGGCAGCCTTCGACAACGGAATCGTGTCCGTAACAATCAACTCATCCAACGCCGACTTCGTAATCCTCTCAATGGCAGCGCCAGAGAGAATCGGATGAGTGATGTAGGCGACAACCTTGAGCGCGCCATCATCCTTCAACGCCTGCGCAGCCAGACAAAGCGTGCCGGCCGTGTCGATCATGTCGTCCACGAGCACGCACGTCTTGCCCTCAACCTCGCCGATGATGTTCATCACCTTCGACTCATTCGGTCGCGGGCGCCGCTTGTCGATGATGGCCAACTCGGAATCATCGAGCCGCTTGGCGAACGCACGCGCACGTACGACGCCGCCCACATCCGGCGACACGACGATCTTGTTCGTGTACGCCTGCTTCCACGCATCGCCCAACAAAACAGGCGATGCATACACATTATCGACAGGGATATTGAAGAACCCCTGTATCTGGTCCGCGTGCAGGTCGACCGTGAGCAGACGATTGACCCCGGCCTCCGAAATCATGTTCGCGACCAGCCGCGCAGTAATGGCCGAGCGGGTCGCCCGCGGCCGGCGGTCCTGGCGCGAGTAGCCGAAGTACGGCACCACCGCGGAAATCCGGGCAGCGGAGGCGCGCCGGCAGGCATCGACCATCACCAGCAATTCCATCAGGGTATCGTTGGCCGGAGGACAGGTCGGCTGGAGGATGAAGACGTCGCGTCCGCGTACGTTCTCCATCAACTCAACATTGATCTCGCCGTCACTGAATCTGCCGACATACGCGCGCCCGAGCGGCGTCTGCAAATTACGTGCAATTTCCTGCGCCAACGCTGGATTTGCGTTGCCCGCGAAAATCGCCAGCGTGTCGCCCGTCGTGCTCAATGATCACCCCGGCCCCGGCTGCCCTCGGGAATGCCGGTCGACTCTCAAAAAGGGGGCGGATCATACACCATCCCCCGGCCTCAGGCTCGATCCGCGGCCGAGCCGGTCGCCGCCAAGCATTGAATATAATATAACCAATTGATTTTACTGAAATATTTGCGATGCTAAATTTCCATGGAGTACACTGATTTCCAGCAGAAAATCACGAGCGGGAATGAGGTCTCATGGTCGATCGGACGGCGCGGATTATCGACGGTTTGGCAGTGGCCCATAAACTGCGAACGGACATCCGCCGGCGGGTCGCCGGTCTGCAAAGCTCCAGGCAGATCATGCCCGGTCTCGCAGTGGTGCTCGTCGGAGACGATCCTGCCTCAGCGGTCTATGTGCGAAACAAGATCCGCGCCTGCGCCGAGGCCGGCATTCGGTCGTTTGAATATCGCAGGCCGGTATCGATCGATACCGCAACGCTGGTTGCACTGATTGAAGAGCTGAACGCCAACCCGGATGTTCACGGGATTCTCGTGCAGTTGCCCCTCCCGAAGCACATCGAGATGCGCAAGGTGCTGGAAAGCATCTCTGTCGCGAAGGACGTGGATGGCTTTCACCTGTACAACGTCGGCGGTCTGGTTGTGGGCAACACAATCTTTTCGCCTTGCACCCCGTACGGCGTCACAAAGCTGCTCGAGCACGAGAACATTCCCGTGGCGGGTCAGAACATCGTCATCGTGGGGGCAAGCAACATCGTTGGTAAGCCGATGGCGTTGATGCTCATGCAGCGGGATGCGACAGTTGCGGTGTGTCATGCCAAGACACGCGATCTCGCTCAGTTCACCATTCTGGCGGACATACTCATTGTCGCGGCGGGAAAGCCGAATCTCATCGTGCCGCAGATGGTTAAAACCGGCGCGGTTGTCATTGATGTGGGTATCAATCGGCTGCCTGACGGAAGCATCACGGGCGATGACGACTTCGACGGCGTGGCGCAGAAGGCGTCGTTCATCACGCCGGTGCCCGGAGGTGTTGGTCCGATGACCGTGACCATGTTGCTCGAAAATACGGTCGCCGCGGCAGAGCGAGTCGCTGAAGCCCGCTCCAGCACTGCCTGACCCTCATGAACACCCGACCCGCAAATCCCTCCGACGCCGACGCACGTGGCGCCTCGCAGGGCGCCACCGTGACGGATGTGTTGGACGCGCGCGCATCCAAGCCGACGGTCAGTGTCACTTGGCTGATGCTGCAGTGAAAACTGCCAATTGGGCGTCGAAAGCACGCTTGTAGGCAGGCCGCGCTTCACCGCGGGCTACATAGGCAGAGAGGTTTGGATATTCCTGCAACATGCCGGATCCCTTCACTCTGAGCAGCACCGACACCATCATCAGGTCACCGGCACTGAACTCACCATCGAGCCAGTCAGCATCACCCAGGTAACCGGATAGCTCGCCCAGCCGCTTTCGAATGCGTCCCTCGACTAGAGGCATTCGCTGCTCGTACCAACTCTCTTTGCCCTCCACGATTTTGGCGATCACGAGATCGAGGATCGGGACCTCCATCGTGTTGATGGCCGCAAACATCCATACGATCGCGCGCGCCCGGGCATTCGCCTCATCCGGCAGCAGGCCCGCATGGTGCTGCGCGAGATGGAGCACAATCGCACCCGACTCGAACAGGGCGACATCACCTTCTTCATAGGTTGGGATCTGCCCGAATGGATGGAGCGCAAGATGTGCAGGTTCCTGCATCGTTTTGAACGAAACGAGGCGAACATCGTAAGGCTGGCCCACTTCTTCGAGCGCCCAACGAACGCGCATATCACGCGCCAGTCCTCTGCCCCGATCGGGCGAACACTCAAAGGCAGTAATGGTGGGGGTCATGGAAACGCTCCGGGTAGCTGATGGCACATCCAAGGACGAACGGCCGGGCCGGGTTTGCGACAAATTTGCCAAAAATTGTTTTTCAGTATACTCAGTGAGTGGCAATGAAACCTCGCACAGGGGCGGTCGGCCGGTTTCGGCCCGCGGTACTCACCGCCCACGAGTTGGTGCGAAACCGCCTGCTGGCGCCGGTGACAGGCGACAATGACCTGGGCGCTGCGCATTGTACTTTGATTGTCGGACCGGCGGGTTTCGGCAAAACCACCCTCCTGGCGCAGGCTTACCGTCGTTCGCAGGCATGTGGCGAACCCGCCATCTGGCTCGAGTGTGACCAACATGACTGCGATCCGAGCCGGCTGCTGCACAGCCTCTACAGCGCCGCTGGCGCGGCCGGCGCCGACACGACTGATCCCGAGTTCAGTACCGTCGACTTCGGTCGGCGAGCCGGTAGCCTGGGCAGCAATGTCTGCCTGTGTATCGACGGCCTGGAGCAGGTCATTGCCACCGACGCCGAAGCACTGATAGAACGCCTTCTGAATTGTCTGCCGGAGCGAGCACGCATACTGCTCGCCTCTCGCTGCTTGCCCAACGCGTGGTTCCTCGAGCGGGAGCTTCAGGGGCTCGCACACAAAATCGACGCGGCTGATCTGCGGCTCACCGGCGCGGAGCTCGCCGAGTTGTTGCCCGCGCGGTTCAGTTCCGAGCAGATCACGAAGGTCGCGACACTAACGGAGGGCTGGCCCGTTGTAGCTCAGCTGACCCGTCTGCGGGCCGGCGACAGCACCTCGATCGCGGAAATGCTCGACCGGCTGGCTCACGAAGGATTGGGTTTGTTCGACTACCTGGCTCACAAGGTAGTGGAGGTGCTGTCGGTCGAACAGCGGGAGTTCCTGCGTGTCACCTCGATCCTGTCAGCGATAACGCCCGGATTGGCCAATGCGTTGCTGCAGCGTGACGATGGGTACGCACTCATGTCGAGCATGCTTCGGCTCGCGCCCATCGTCAGTGTGACGAGCGATCGCGACTTCACGATTCGCTTGCATCCACTGCTTCGACAGTACATGCGGACCGGGCTTGCCTTGCAGGGACAAGAGTGTGAGCGCGGGCTGCATCGCCGAGCAGCCCAGGCGCTCGCCGCCGCGGGAAACATTCTCGAAGCCGTGCAGCACGCCGCATTCGCAGATGACGTGCAACTCGCTGTGTCGGAGTTTGATCGCGCCGGCGGCGAAGAGCTCATGTTCACTTTGGGGCCCCTCCAGTTGCACACGCTGGCCAACAATCTGCCGAAGGCGGCCCGGCCTCTGTCACTGCGGCTGCAGTTCACCGACTTTCTGCTGGCACTCGTGGCGGGTCAGACCCACCTGATGTATGAGCGGCGCAAGCAGTTTTTACAACTACTGGGCGAGCTCCCGATGGCGGCCAGCCAGGATCCGGGCCGGGACTGGCGAGAATTTGCCACCGCCTACACGCAGGCGACCGCGGACTTGTTGGCCGATCTGCACCAGGGAGCGGCTCCTGGTGCAATTGGACGGTGTGTCGCCGTTGAACGGCTCGCACGCTCGAATATCTCCCGCAGTGAGGCCGACCTCGGATTGATTCTCGCCATCGAGGTTCTGCTGTTCTCTCGGCTGACAACCACCGAGGATTCGAGGCGTGCGCTCGTGGAGTACGTTGCATTGTGCGAACGCAATCACTACGCGCCCAATCTCCCATCGGTGAATCCGCAGCGTGGCTGGTTGGCATTTCTCGAAGGCGATCTCGATGCAGCGCTGGGGTTCCTGGCGCGGCCACAGTTGAAACGAACGGACCGCTTCCAGGAACCGGAGCTGTTGCTCGCACAACTCAGCAAGGTCCTCGTGGCGACCATCCACTATGAGCGCAACGAGATCGACCCGGCCTTCGCAATCATTGACAGTGTCGTGATCGACCCCGACCGCACCCTGCCCGAATCCTGGACGCTGTACTGCCGTGTGCAAGTTGCATGTCTGGAGGCCTTGGGCAGGCCGCTCGAGGCTGATCACTTCCTGGAGCGCCAGGAAGGCCTGGCACTGAGGCGCGATGCTCCGCGACTGAGCCTGCTGCTGAAAGCGATGCGGTTGGAGCTCAGCATACGCAGATCTCAACCCGCTACGACCGACGTCGAGGCTCTCAGTCAAGCGCTGGAGCACGAGCTCGGGCAAACAGAAGCGTCCTGGATTGTAACGACGCAACTGGGTCGAGGTGTGATTCCAGCGCTGATCCAGATCGGGAGGCACGAACGTGCCAGGTGGTTGGCTGAAAACCTGGTCAGGCGCGCGCAGTTGTGCGGACAGCCACTCTTTCGAGCTACAGGACAAATTCTGTTGGCGCTTGCACAGAACGCTACAGGCGATGCAGGCACCGCTCGCACACAACTCGGCGCAGCACTTCGCAGCACGTGTGCCATGCGCGTTGTGCGTCCTTACATCGACATCTGGGCAGGCAAAGCAAACCATCATCTCGTCCGTTCAATAGCGGAGCAGACGTCGGCCGGGGTTGTCGAACACATCCGTGCCCTGTTACGCGTGCTCGACTCCGCGGTACCTCACACCCTGGAAGGCTGGAGCAGCCTGTCAGAACGCGAGCGTGACGTGCTCACCGCGCTGTCCGCCCACAACACTACGAAGGCGATGGCGAAGTCATTGGGCCTGTCCCCGGAAACCGTCAAGCACCATCTGAAGAGCATTTTCAGCAAGCTGCGGGTGCACAGCCGCAGTGAAGCCCTCGAACGGCTGGCACAGCTCACCGATTGATATCGACCGCCACCACGGCGACATCCCCCACAAAGAGAAACCGCATCCCCCGCAGCGGCCCTTGCCGGCGATGCGCGCCGACCGTTCAATCGAGGTTGCGCAACGGGCGCGCACGGGTTCAGAAAAAACATGAGAAAACTGATTCGGCTTACAACGGGTATCGGGGCAGGTCTCGTTGTTTCGGGGGCGGCTCTGGGGGAGGTTCCGCAGCTCGAAGAGGTGGTAGTCACTGCCCAAAAACGCAGCGAACGACTTCAGGATGTACCGATCCAGGTGGATGTCTTCACGGCACAATCCATCGCGGATTCGGGAATCCAGAACACGGCGGACTTCGTGGCCCAGGTGCCGAACATGAGCTTCGATCGGGCCGACACCTACCGCAACAGCTTCGTGGTGGTGCGCGGACTAGCCCAGGTCACCAACGCCGATCCGCCGATCGCAGTCATTGTGGATGGCGTGCCGCAGGTAGATCAGAAGCAGTTCAACATGCAGCTTTTCGATCTGGAACAGATCGAGGTACTCAAGGGCCCGCAGGGGTCACTCTACGGCCGCGACGCAATCGGCGGCGCAGTGATCATCAACACGCGCAGCCCGACCGACCATCTCTCGGGCTACGGGGACATCACGCTCGGCAACGGCTCGTCCGTCAATACGACCGCCGGTGTTTCAGGGCCGCTCGGTAGCGACAAACTGCTGTTGCGCCTGTCGGGCAACTATCTGCACGATGGCGGCCTCATCGAGAACGACTTCCTGCACGGCAAGTCGGACTTCGTGCACTACGACTACTCGACCCGCGCCCGTCTCACTATCCTGGCGAGCGATGCCTGGACTATTGATCTGCGCGGCGAATTCGGCCGCTTCAGCGGCGCGAGCAACCAGTACAGTTGGATTCAGCCGGCCGATGCCAACACCTTCGTCAATCCGACCAACAGTATCTATCCGAACGCGGCCGGTGAGTCCACCAATGGCGTTCTGAAGGTGGATGGCGATCTTGGCTTTGCCAGGCTGACCTGGATCAGCGGCTTCAACCGTATCACGGAAGTCAACCGGGCGGATCTGGATTTCAGCAACCCGGTGCAGGACCCGGGCGGCTTTCTCAATCTCGGCTTCCAGGTCGGCCAGGGCCAGGACTTCGACGAGAAAATCTACTCGCAGGAACTGCGATTCACATCCAACTCGACCGGACCGTTGCGCTGGGTGGGGGGCGTCTCCTATCAATATGCCGACAAAGCCTTACGCACGCGCGCGTTTGTCGATCTGGACGGGTCCGCGGCTCAGATTGATAACCCGGCACTGGTGATCGTCAATAACAATGTGCGCAATCATTATCGCTCCACAGGCTTCTTCGGCCAGGTGGACTACGATCTGCTGCCGACACTCACTGTGACGGGCGGATTTCGCTACGACCGTGACGTACGGGAGCAACACGACCTGGCCGGCAACAACTTCCATAACGCCACCTTCGTGGCATCGCAGCCCAAGCTGACATTGAGCTACAAGCCGGCCCGTAATCAAACCTACTATCTGACCGGCAGCAGCGGCTATCGGCCCGGCGGCTTCAATGCCAGCCCGCTCACCCCGACCTACAAAAGCGAGTTCGTGCGTAATTTCGAGGCGGGCTTCAAAACCACCTTCTTCGCAGACCAGGTGCTCGTGAACGGCGCGCTGTTTTATGAGCGCGATCGCAACTACCAATACTACTTTGTCGACGTCAACACCGCTTCACAGATCGATCAGAACATCGACCGCGTGGACATCAAGGGCGGTGAGCTCGAAACGCAATGGCATCCCGTTAAAGGCTGGACGCTGTTTGCCAACTTCGGGTACAGCGATGCCAAGATCAAGCAACTGGGCGCGTATCCCGGGTATGTCGGCAACTACACGCCGAATCTGACTCCGTGGAACGCCGCGGCGGGCACTGAATACCGTGCACCGCTGCGCAGCGATTTAAGCTGGTACGGGCGAATCGACGCTCAATTGTACGGTCGCAAGTATTGGCAGGTGGACAACCAGGACGTACAGGATGCCAAGCAGTACCTGAACCTCCGGCTCGGAATCGAGGGTTCAAACTGGGACGCGTATGTCTGGGGTAAAAATGTCACCGGCACACGCGCTTACTCGCAGTATGTTTCGCCGGAGTTAGGTGTCGGAGTAGCCGGCATCGGCTTCCTCGTGCAACCGGCGACATATGGCGTCGAGCTGAAGGTCAGCTTCTAATCATCGTCAATCGTCTTTCGGAGAATCCGGCATGAGCACCGCCGCGCCCGTCCTGGGTGTAGATGTAGGGGGTACCAACACGGACGCCGTCATCATGCTGGGTGATGACGTCGTTGCTGCGGCCAAGCGATCGACCACCGCCAACGTTGGCGACGGGTTGATCGAGGCCGTGCGGGTGGTGCTGGATACCGCACGCCTGTCGCCCGAAAATCTTTCGACCGTCATGATCGGCACGACGCAGTTCATCAATGCGTTTGTGCAGCGACGGGATCTCACCGAGGTGGCTGCAGTACGGATCGCCCTACCCAAGACAGACGGCATCCCGCCAATGGTCGGTTGGCCGGACGACTTGATCAATGTCGTTGGGAATCACACCTACCTGGTGGGCGGGGGGTCGTTCTACGACGGGCGGGAATACGAGCCCCTGGATATCGCCGGCCTGGAACAGGCGGGCCGGGACATCCGCGCGCGGAATATTCGCTCCATCGCCTTGACCGCCGGGTTCGCGCCCGTGCGACCTGACATCGAGCACAAGGCGGCCGAGATCATCCAGAGCGTCCATCCTGAAGCCGATATCACACTCTCGAGCGATGTGGGCGGCATCGGCTTGGTGGATCGCGAAAACGCCGCCCTGATCAATGCCTCACTGCGGCAGCTCTCGCGCAAAGTCGTCACATCCCTGCAGGATGCACTCGGACGACTGGGAGTCAAGGCACCCATCTATCTGAGTCAGAACGATGGCACGCTCGTTTCGACGACCTACGCGACACGATTTCCGATAGTCACTTGCTCTGCCGGGCCCACCAAC
>Ga0137412_10005296_pt1 | contig 10303 bp, 8 predicted proteins | sample CZODoug2_1_16fun_FD_122160 | JGI IMG/M metagenome (GOLD analysis project Ga0137412, IMG submission 122160) | Vadose zone soil fungal communities from Angelo Coast Range Reserve, California, USA - CZODoug2_1_16fungal (Hybrid Assembly) | ecosystem: Environmental > Terrestrial > Soil > Vadose zone... | reverse complement strand
AACATCCGATTACTCTGTTGCTTGTGTGTTAGAAACGCTGGATGTCGAATTGGCCGTCTCGAGTCGTTCAGGGATACGACGTCGTTTCCACCGATAGACAAGGAAGCTCCCGTCAAAAATCCGCCTTCTCCGTTTGCTTGGACAGTGCCGACCTTGCGCGCATCGATGGATCGTGCAGGCAGGAGGGGCGACAAGAGAAACGCAGCAGCGATAAGACGGGACGGCATCATGGAAGACCTTCTCTGTGGCTGGTGGCTCGTGAGGCTTTCGACTGCCCTCATCGATGTCATTTGCCTAAAGAGAGGAACGACCTTCGCGACCGTTCTTTCCATGCTGCTAATGCGCCATGAACGCCAAACGCAACCCTGCTGGGGACATCTTCGAAGAGAGCGGGAGAGGCCGCTGGGGCGGCTGGCTCCCGCAAAAGTGGCCTCTGAGACCAGGATGTACAGGAACCGCGTCGGCGGGGATGCGGTCCTAGTTGCTTGCGAACCGGTCGAAGCCGGTACCTTAGTGTCTTTGAAGCCGGAACTCCACGCTCCGGGAACACCCGTTGCCAGCAGCGAGCACTCAGATTCAGGTCGATTATCGGAGGGGGACAGGAACGACGAAAGTTTCCGTTTATATCGGGGGCGAAAGGAGATATTGCCGGGAATCGGGGAACCTGGGGACAACCGTAATCTGTTTAGATTCTTTTGGTTGCGGGGGCTGGATTTGAACCAGCGACCTTTGGGTTATGAGCCCAACGAGCTACCGGACTGCTCCACCCCGCACCTTGATAGTAGCAACCGTAGCCCATAGGGTCAAACCACGCTGCCTTGCCGTTGCTGACAGCAAGATACCCATCCACTCCCGGGCATAGGGGCGTCTTCTTGACCAATCCCATTCGTCGCCCAGTCGCCCTTCCGGCGCGTACAGTGGATAGGGCGGCTGCCCCTAATGGCGCGTCAAGAACGCTTTGCCAGATGTCTCACGCAAATCACAGTGCGGCTAAGGGTCTTCGCCTTCGTCTGTTAGAGCCCCTGCTCCACTTTGGGTTCGCTCTCACGGGCATCGGCACGGTGCTGCTGGGCAGCATTCTGCCCCGGCTTTCGGTGCAATGGCACCTGCGCGACAAAGACGCAGGCTTGCTGCTGCTGGTGCAGTTTGCCACGTCCGCGTCGGGAGCGCTCCTGGTCCGGCGTAACCTCTGGAAGGCACTGGCCTGCGGCTATGGGCTGATGGGCACGGGAGCGATCTGTATTTTTCTGCTGCAACAAAAGTCTCTGGCCGCCTTTGGCGTCTATGGACTCGGCCTTGGCCTGGCGATGACGTCGACCAACATGCTTACTGGGCGGCGCTATCCACAGCGCATGGGAGCTGCGCTCGCCTTGCTGAATTTTTCCTGGAGCGCTGGGGCGGTGGCTTGTCCTCTGCTGGTTGCCCAATTTCTGCACCACGCCACCAGCAGTGCAGCTTTTGCCGTGGTCGGGCTGCTGGCGCTCCCGTTCGGCCTGTTACCACTGCTCGCTGATCGAAGTGACCTGGATGCCTCGACCAGGGCAGGATCGGCGCCACCCGGCATGAGAGAGGCGACAACCATCCTTTATTTTGCGACTCTCGCTTTTCTCTATGTGGGGATGGAGGCCTCCATCGGCAACTGGATGAGCACCTACGCAACCCGCGCCACTGCCTGGACCTTCGCCGGGAGCACCCTGGCGGTTGCGATCTTTTGGGCAGCCCTGTTGCTGGGCCGAGCCATCACACCAGTAATTTTGTCCTGGGTGCCGGAACGCGTTCTCTATCGAGCGTCCGTGTTTGCCACCATCGCAGGCGTGTTATTGCTGCTGGCAGCGCACCGCCCGCTTACGATCCTGGCCGGATCGGCTCTCAGCGGCCTGGCGCTGGCGCCCTTGTTCCCGCTTATTCTCGCGCTGTTCCTGGAAGAGATAGGAGGGTCGCGCAACGCGGGTTGGGTCTTTGCAGTCGCAGGACTCGGAGGAGCCGTACTGTCCTGGTTGACGGGAGCGATTTCGAGTGGCACCGGGTCTCTGCGCATCGGCCTGATGGTGCCTGGGGCGGCAGCATTGTTGATGTTGGCGATGATCAGCCGGCGTCGAACGAATGGCGGTGCGAAGCAGCAAGCAGTCCTGGAGCCCACCGCCACAGGAAAGATCTGACCAACGGCTAACGGGGACAGTTGGCAAGGCTCCTGCGGGTGAGTGCAAGAACGTCATCACGCTCCGCTCCCGCGAGTTCAAGCCGCGGTGGCCTTACCCGCGCGGATGGGCCTCCGCATTCCTCCTGCACCTGCTTGATGAGTTGCACAAACTTGGGCACGGTGTCCAGGCGCAACAAGGGCAGGAACCAGCTATAGAGGGTATCCAACTCCGCCGATGGACCGCTCTGCGCCAGCTTGAAAAGGCGGACCGATTCTTCTGGAAACGCATTCACCAGTCCGGCAACCCAGCCGATCGCACCAGCCGCTACACTCTCGACCACCACATCATCCATGCCCACGAATACTGCCAGCGAGCCCAGATGCTTGAGCGAAGTAATGCGTCGGATGTCGCCACTCGATTCCTTTACGGCATGGAAATTGCCATGACGCACCCGCAATTCGATTATCTGTTCCGGGGTGATATCCGTTCCATACGCAATGGGATTGTTATAAAGCATGCAAGAAAGCGGCGTCGCCTGAAAGATGGCGTCGAGGTGCGCTTGGGTTTCACGCCAGTCGCTCCGGTAAACCTGCGGGGGCAATACCATCAAGCCGTCTACGCCTGCCCGGTATGCTTCCTTCGCCAGCCAGACGGCGTCCGCAGTACTGAGAGCAGCAACGCCGGCGATCACTGGCGCCTGATCTCCCAGGGACCGCCGGGCCTGCTTAAGAATCTCAACTTTTTCTTCTCTGGTCAGGGTAGGCGCTTCGCCCAGAGATCCAAGAGCGACAATTCCCTTGCAGCCGCACTCTACCATCCATCGAGCCTGGGCTCCGAAGGTTTCGTAGTCGACTGACAAATCTGTCTGGAATGGTGTGGTGATGGCGGGGAAGATTCCAGCCCAATCCTTCTGCTCCAATGTTTCCTTCTCCTCGTTGGCGGCTTCGGCCCCAAGGGTGGATGTTACATGAAGCATATTTCAATTTCGCTCTGCACGCGCCTTTTGCACCTGGTACTGGCTGATGTGGTTGTAGATATCGTCGGGAAACTTCTCGAAAGCACTCATTCCCCTTCTACGCTTTTTCTTCGCTCTTAAGCAAGATGGCCGTAGGGTCGGACCGCGTTGCCTGGTTCTTGTGTGCAGGAAATGATTTGCCACTAACACTGCAGCATTTGCATCGGCACACTTCCCGCAAGATCCGCAAATTAAAAGCAATTTCAATCAAGCTCACGCCGATTCGCCTACGCTATTTTTGTCTTGTCACTGCATGCGCGCGCATGAATGCCACTCGCAACGCAGATAACCGTTAGCTAACAGTTGCTCACCGCGTTGTCTCTCCAGGCTTCTGTCATTCTTACGGTACGCACAGGTTCATTTCCAGGCATGGATTTTCCCCCGGGCAGCACTACCAAATCTTTCTTGAGGTGTTTCTATGAGTTCCTGCAGCGTGATCAATCACAGCTTTTCCCAGCACCTGGAGCCCAGCGAAATGGGCGATGACCTGCTGGTCCAGTCGGCACAAGCCGGCCAGGAGTGGGCCTTTGCCGAACTTTGCGCGCGCAACTCAAAGCGTGTCTTCAACACCATCTACGGTGTAACCAAGAATCGCGAGGACGCGGAAGACGCACTCCAGGACTCGATGATGCGGGCCTTCCTGCATTTGAAACAGTTTGACGGCCGGTCCAGCTTCGCCACCTGGTTCACGCGGATCGGTATCAACTCGGCACTCATGATCCTGCGCAAGAGGCGCATCCGTCTGGAGACCTCAATCGATGCGACCGCCGAAGGCGAGACGTGGCAGACGTGGCAAATCGCCGACCACTCCGCGGACCCCGAGAAGCACTACGTTGGGCACGAAAGGTCCGCGCACCTGAAGAACGCCATTTGCCGCCTGCCAAGTGCGCTTCGACTGGTGGTTGAGCGCGGACAGATGGAAGGACACTCGATGAAACAGATTGCTCACAATATGGGCATTTCGATTCCGGCCACCAAGTCCCGGCTGGCGCGCGCCAAGGTAGCGCTGCGTAAGTCCATGGTGTCGGCATCGGAACGCGCGGTCGCCGCAAGCTGAGTCATGCAGCAAGGCTCGAAATGGACAGGCCAGACAAAACGACATCCGAATTGGTCATGATGTTGAGCACCGCGCAGTCCATTGGTACGAGGAGGCGATTTGCCGATCTCGTGATCGGTGGGCTGCTGGTGGCGTTTGTCATTGGTGGATTCGTCATGTGACACGGGAGCACGCTTCCGCCGCACCCGGCTTACGATGCTCTAAGTACGTGGGGGCACCGAAGAGAAAAGCGGTATCAGGCCTTCTGCCAGCGTGGGGTGTGTGATCGTCATGTCGCGCACCACGGTGTATGGGAGTCCCGCCTTTATGGCCAGTTGAACGGTCGCCATGGTTTCGCCGGCACCTACGCCAAAGCCCGTAAACCCAAGGATCGTGTCGTCCGTCGTGCTGACCAACACTTTAAGAAATCCCCTGGTCTCCGCCATGGTGCGGGTCCGGAGTACCGCCGTCATCGGTATCTTCCCCAACCGGTAAGGAATGCCCTGCCGCTTCGCCTGCGATTCATCCAGCCCGACACGCGCAAGTTCAGGATCGGTGAAGAGGCACGATGGCACCTGTCGTCCCGTGGTTGTCCGGCGAGCACCGGCAAGGTTATCCCGAACGATACGAAAGTCGTCGAAAGAGATATGAGTGAAGAATGGACTACCGGCGCAGTCGCCGAGCGCCCAAACCCCGGGAGCGCTGGTCTCCAGCCTTTCATTTACCTCGACAAATCCTTTTGGGGTAGTTTTGATTCCAGCCAGTTCAAGGCCAATGCCTTCTGTATTGGGCAAGCGGCCAGTCGCTACCAGAAGATGCGAACCTTCAACAATGATCTCGGACCCGCGCCGGGAACCATGCAGGCGAACCCCTTGTCCCGACTTTCCCTCCACGCGCCCCAGGCTGGTATTTGCCACCGTGACAATGCCTTCATCCTGGAAGAGCTGCGTCAGCGCCTGGGAAACATCCTGATCTTCGCGGTGCACCAGGCGGTCATTCCGTTCCATGATGGTGACACGGCTGCCCAGGCGCCGCATGGCCTGGGCAAATTCCAAACCGACATAGCCGCCGCCAAGAATCAGCAAATGTTCCGGGACAATATCGAGTTCCAACGCTTCCACATGCGTGAGCGGAGAGGATTCAACCAAACCGGATACGTTCCCGATGTGCGCCCGGGTCCCGGTGTTGATGAAGACCTGCTCGCCACGGACAACGCGTTCCCCTCCCCCTGGCAATGAGACTTTGAGAGTTCTGTCGGCAATGAAACGGCCTTCCCCCATGACAATCTCCGCCTTGCTGCGGCGGAAATTATCGAGGTGCATTTGCACCAGGCCTTCGACCATCTGGCGTTTGCGTGCTCGCACGCCCGGCATGGAAACAGTCCACTTGTCGGCCATAATGCCGAACTCTTCCCCTCTTTGAAAGAAGGAGGCGACCTTGGCTCCGTGGACCACATTCTTGCTTGGCAGACAGGCTATGTTGGGGCAGGCGCCTCCGATGTATTTACGCTCAATCACGGCGACTGTTTTGCCATTCAGGCCCAGGTGCCAGTCCATGTATTTCCCGGCCTCTCCACTGCCTAGTACCACCGCATCGAATTGCTCAACATCAGGCATGGGGGTTCTCCTGTCAACCTGCCGTCTCGGCGGTGGCCCGTTGCACCTCAGCACTTCTGGCCGCCATCTGATTTCCTGTAAACTGCATCCCAGCCACCCTAAGGGAAGCAATGGCCTGCAATCTTGTTACAGCTTGCGCCCAGTTTGCTTTTATTGCTGCAACCGGTGAGAACACGATAACGGCACCAGCCAGGTAAGAAATTAAAGCCCGCTTCACAGGCCCTTGCGTCAATAAGTGCATCCATGAAAGGTAGTGCTCCGGAGAAAACTCTCCGGTGCGGACAGAAGGAGACAACCATGGCAACAGCAGAAAAAATTGAATCGAAGAACGAAAAGGCTTCGGTGAAGAACATTGGGCAGTTGGACCACGCCGCAGTGGAGGAAATATCGAACGAGCTGCGTTCGTTGTTGGCCGATAGTTTCGCCCTCTATTTAAAGACCAAGAACTTTCACTGGCATATGACGGGCAAAAACTTTCGTGACTATCATCTGCTGCTCGACGAGCAGGGCGACCAGATTTTTGCCATGACCGACCCGATCGCAGAGCGGGCCCGCAAGGTCGGAGGCACCACCATCCATTCCATCGGCGAGATCGCCACTCATCAGCGGCTCAAGGACAACAATGCCCAACACGTTTCTCCGAAGGCGATGCTCAGCGAGCTGTTTGCGGACAATCGTCAGCTGACAGCATTCTTGCGTTCCGCTCACGATGTATGCGAGCGCCACGAGGATGTGGCCACTACCAGCCTGATCGAGGTCTGGATCGACGAAACGGAACGCAGGTCATGGTTCCTGGGCGAAATCGTCGACAGCCTTGATTGATGCCACGATTACCGAGTGTTGGCGGCGGGCGCAAGGGGTTACTGCATGCGCATCCGCCGCCACTCCCCGGGCGTAGTTCCCAGCAACTTGCGAAAGGCCCGGATGAAACATGCCTGGTCGGCAAATCCACACTTGAGCGCAATCTCCACCATGGGTAGGCCGGAGTGCAATAGGAGTTCCTTGGCTGCGTCCATGCGTTGCTGCAGAAGCCAGCGGTAGGGCGGTTCTCCCACGGTTTGCTTGAAGGCTCGCACGAAATGACTAACAGATAGTTTGCATTCGCGTGCCACCTGGGAAAGCGCAATCTGCCCATCCAGGTTTGCTTTCAGCATCTCCGTAGCACGATTCAGTTGCCACGGAGCCAGGCCTCCACGCACAACCGATGGTGCAGATTGTATTCCACCGTAAGTGCGGGCTATGTACGCATGCGCGGCGAACACCAGGTGGTCGACGTACAGTTCGGTGGCAACTTCTGGCCTCTCGAGTACAGGTAAGAGACACAATGCCAGATTCTTCAACCTGGAATCGACCTTGCCAAAAGGCCAGGACAGGGTCTCGCAGCGGCGCCCGTCATTCTCGTCGGCGAACTCGTTCAGGGCGGCACGAGACACGTAAAATTGCACCATATCGAAGGCGCTTCCCAGGTACATGGAGGGGTCCTGCTCCAGGGGGAGGATGCTGACGCTGCCGTCGTCTTGTGCCGTCTCAACCGGCACCGGCCGTCCGCGAAGCCAGAGTTTCACCGGCGAGACTGCGCGCATGTGCAGCTGAACGGTGAAGGCTCCTTCGCACGGGAATGGTGTCGTCCTGTCAGCGAGGGCGGTTTCAGAGCGCAGCCGGGTAACGGCGAGATGCGCACGGTGGTGCGTCTTGACACTAATCATGGGCGCGTTCGCCAGGTGCAGGTGCCTGGCCATGCGATTTCCGTAGGTTCCGGCTTCCACGAGGCTGAGCGCATGCCCCACGCGCGCATTCTCTTTAGCGGCAGGAAGCGCCTTGGGCGAAGCGACCACAGGAAACGGGCTGACGCTATCGACGGCAAAGTTAGCACCGGGCATTTGCGGACCACCTTTCGTACCCATCGCGGAGAGTGTGCAGGGATGAATTCAAGTTAACGACCCATCCGTCGGCACGAAACCCTCATTCGGGCGGATCTCAAGCAACCATTTGGAAGAATCAACGTAAGATGAACAACGCGGTTTGCCGATGGTGGAAAAAAGCGCTTTCGACGGCCAAAACCGCATGGTTGCTGGGCAACGGCCGGCTACCCCGGCAAGCAGACGCAGCAGGGAACACCAGATTCAAGAGTTGGAGAATAATCCTTTCGAGGGGTGTGGGACACCCTGTTAGGAGTGGTTTCAACGTGGAGGAGAAAGAAGCTTGAAGAAAATATTTGTAGCTATTCTGTGCCTGCTAGCGGTAAAGCCATTGCCGGCCGAGGCACAGGTTGAGCAGACAATCGACCCGGCTCTCGGCATCTCAACCTTGCAGCTGTGGCCAAAGGAAGCGCCGCAGGTAGCGGGGACCGACACAGCCGACCTACCCACGCTCACCCTTTTCCTTCCACAGAAAAATAAGGGCACGGGATCGGCCGTGATCGTGGCCCCTGGCGGAGCCTACCTTGGCCTTGCCAGCAATCTTGAAGGCCGCCAGGTAGCTGACTGGTTCACCGCACGGGGTGTGACCGCTTTTGTGCTCAAGTACCGGCTGGGAGCGAAGTACCTGTATCCCATTCCGCTTGAGGATGCGCAACGGGCGGTGCGGCTGGTGCGGTCCCTGGCCTCTGTGTACGGTTTTGCCCCCGACCGTATCGGATTTGTTGGCTTTTCCGCCGGAGGACACCTGGCAGCAACCACCGGTACGCTCTTCGATGCGGGCAAGCCCGACTCTGCCGACCCGGTGGAGCGGCTGAGCAGCCGGCCTGATTTCCTGGTGCTCGGCTACCCCTGGCTCAACGCCATGCAGCCCAGTGGGCACTACATCACCTACTGCTCGCGGATCAAAACCATCCCTGCGGAAACCTGCAAGCTGGACGAGCAGAAATATACCCCCGCCCTGCATGTGACTCCGCAGACCCCAACCACGTTTATCTACAGCACCACCGACGATCAAACGGTTCCCATCAGCGCCAGCGTCACTTTCTACAATGCCCTGATTGCGGCCGGCGTCCCGGCAGAGATGCATATTTTCCGTCACGGCGATCACGGCAGCGGACTGGGAGCGGGTTTCGCAGCTCTGGACCTATGGCCCGTTCTGGTCGAACAATGGCTCCGGGATCAGGGTCTGCTGACACCAATCCCAAAGCCCTGAGCCAGCGTGTGCGTTTCTTGCTGTCATTTGATGGCCTTTGAAGCCAACCTGTTGCCGGCTGGCTGACTTCAACCAGCTAAATGCTCCAAATCCGCATCTATCTGATACTGCTGTTTTTGTTGCAGCAGCTTTCAATTCAGTTGAGACAGGACTCGCAAATTCATGGCCGCAATCACGATGACCGAACCACGCACGACCCCTATGAGAGAAGGCTTGCCTCACCCGCGAGGCGCAACCTGGGACGGCAAAGGTACCAATTTCGCACTATTCTCTGCCCATGCCACCAAGGTAGAGGTCTGCATTTTCGACGAAAACGGAGAGCAGGAGCTGGAGCGGATCGAACTGCCGGAGTACACCAATCAGATCTGGCATGGTTATCTTCCCGATGTTCGCCCGGGCACGGTGTACGGCTATCGCGTCCACGGACCTTATGAACCCGACGCCGGTCACCGCTTCAACCCCAACAAGCTATTGCTCGATCCTTACGCGGTTGCCCACCGAGGCGAGCTGAAGTGGAACCCCGCGGTCTTCGGCTACAAGATGGAGTCCGGGGACGACACGACGTTCGACGAGCGGGATAGCGCCCCGTTTATGCCCAAGTGCGTGGTGGTCGATCCTAATTTCGATTGGCACGGTCAAAGTGTGCTCAGTGAGGTTCGTGTCCCCTTCGACGACACGATTATCTATGAGCTGCACGTTAAGGGTTTCACCAAGCTCTTCCCCGGAATGCCGGAGAACTTGCGCGGCACCTACGCAGGGTTGGGGGAGGAGGCAGTGGTCAAGTACATCAAGCAGCTGGGCGTTAGCTCGATTGAGCTGCTGCCGGTTCATTTCTTCATCAATGACAGCCACCTGCTGGAAATGGGCCTGACCAACTACTGGGGCTACAACACGATCGGATTCTTTGCCCCCGATACGCGCTATGCGGCCGACCGCAGGCACCCGCTCCGCGAGTTCAAGGAAATGGTCGCACGCTTTCACGATGCGGGGATCGAAGTCATTATGGACGTGGTTTACAACCACACTGCGGAAGGCAACGAACGCGGCCCCACGCTATCGTTCAAGGGAATCGATAACGCAACGTACTATCGGCTGCTGCCCGATAATCCGCGCTATTACATCAACGATACCGGTACCGGCAACACTTTGAACCTCAGTCACGCGCGAGTGATCCAGATGGTCACGGATAGCCTGCGCTTTTGGGCGGAGCAGACCCGTGTTGACGGCTTCCGGTTTGATCTCGGAACCATTCTGGCGCGGGAACCAAACGGATTCGATAATCAAAGCGGATTTCTCAAGGCGTGCAGTCAGGATCCATGCCTCTCCAGAATCAAGTTAATCGCGGAACCGTGGGATTTAGGAC
>Ga0137412_10005295_pt1 | contig 10304 bp, 7 predicted proteins | sample CZODoug2_1_16fun_FD_122160 | JGI IMG/M metagenome (GOLD analysis project Ga0137412, IMG submission 122160) | Vadose zone soil fungal communities from Angelo Coast Range Reserve, California, USA - CZODoug2_1_16fungal (Hybrid Assembly) | ecosystem: Environmental > Terrestrial > Soil > Vadose zone... | reverse complement strand
GACCTGTCCATTGTTATCCCTGCCTTTAATGAGGAACAGCGCCTGCCGAACGCGGTCGAGCGGATAGGTTCCTACTTGAGCGCTCGACCGTTGCGCGCGGAGATTATTGCCGTGGATGATGGGTCCTCCGACGCAACGCCCAATCTGATAGAACGATACCGAGGGAAATATCCAGGCCTGCGCCTGATTTCCAATGGTGCCAATCGAGGGAAGGGATTCAGCGTGCGGCACGGTGTCCTGGAGGCTCGCGGGGAAATTGTGCTTTTTACGGATGCGGATCTATCCACACCGATCGAAGAGGCGGATAAGCTGCTCGCGGCGTTGCACGAACAGGGGTGCGACGTGGCGATCGGTTCCCGCGGCATGGATAGCAGTCTAATCGAAGTTCACCAGTCTGTATTTCGGGAGCAGGCGGGCAACCTGTTTAATCTCCTGGTCCGCTGGATCGCCGGGCTTGAGTTTTCCGACACTCAGTGCGGCTTCAAAGCGTTTCGCCGTGAGCCGGCGCGCATCATTTTTGAACAACAGCGAATCGAGCGCTTTGGATTTGATCCCGAAATTCTGTTCCTGGCGAAGCGGCACGGGTTGCGAGTGGCGGAAATTCCCGTGCGATGGTCGCACGACTCGGCCACCAAGGTAAATGTCGTCGGGGATGGGATACGGATGTTCCTCGAGTTGGGCGTGATCCGGTGGAATTCCCTGCGGGGACGTTATCCAGTTTTGACGGGCTCCCCTTCTGGATTCAGGGTAACCAAGTAGAGCCCCAACCCGTCGGGATGGAACTTGCCAGTGGCTCAAAGGCGCGAGGGTTGTATCCAGCGAGCACTGTCGCGGCCAAATTATTTGCGTTCTGAGCGCTCCTAACTGATCATGATTGCCGAATTGGGGGCGGGCGGGATGGCTGCGACATGCGCACCCGGTTTCCGAGAGCCAACGTGGAGAAGTCAAAATCAAAATGAAGGTTTCCGTCGTCATCCCGGTGTATAACGAGCGCGCGTTCATCGAGGAAGTGCTGTTGCGTGTGCAGGCTGTACCGATCGACAAGGAAATCATCGTCGTAGACGACAAATCATCAGACGGCACGCGTGCGCTGCTCGAGGATCTCGAGAAGGCCCAGTCGGAAGGCGAGCGCGACGTCCTGGTGCAAAATGGCAAGTCGCGCCTCTCGCTTGGGAATTTCCGTTTCATTTTCCAACCGCAGAACCGCGGCAAGGGCGCTGCCTTGCGCCGCGGTTTCGAAGCGGCCACTGGAGACGTCATACTCGTGCAGGACGCCGATCTCGAATACAACCCCAAGGATTACGGAGCGCTTCTCGAACCCATTTTTGACGACCGCGCCGACGTGGTCTACGGTTCGCGATTCCTGGGCGGCCCGCAACGCGTCCATTATTTTTGGCATTACTGCGGCAACAAATTCCTGACGTTGCTCTCCGACATCTTTACCAACCTGAAGCTCAGCGACATGGAAACGTGTTACAAGGTTTTCCGCCGCGAAGTTCTGCAGAACATCAAACTGGAGTCGGATCGCTTCGGCTTCGAACCGGAATTCACCGCCAAAATCGCGAAGGGAAACTGGCGGATCTACGAAGTTTCCATCTCGTACGCCGGCCGCACCTACGCCGAGGGCAAGAAGATCACTTGGAAAGACGGCCTCTCCACACTCTGGTACATCCTTCGATATAATTTGTTCGACTGACCTCGCAAGAATAAAGCATTTCAATTCATGCGATCTGAATTTTGAGTTTGCCCTTCTCGCGGATTGCTCGCAGACTGCATAAGGATATCGTAAAGTTTGCGGTGTTGTTGGCATTGCCTTCGTTTTCAACATCAAAACGAAGATCTGCAGAGTGACTCTTCAGCATTCTCATTCTGCGGGACACAACGTCGTGTCCAAAGCAGCGTCGCTCCAAGAAGAGCCTCCCCGACAAACAAGAACGGCGCGAGCGCGTTGGCAGTCATCCATATTGCCACCGCAAACGGGGGCCAAGAAATTGACCAGACTAGAAGCGATCGTCCAACCATCGAGGTTCGGAGCCGTTAAAGCAGTTCTGGCCGAGCTCGGCATCGGCGGCATGGCCGTCTCTGGCGTACGTGGCCGCGGAAGCCACAAGGGGCATACGGAAGTTTATCGATGCCGGAAGTACACAGTCGAGCCACTTCCGAAAATCAGGCTCGAAATGGTTCTGCCCGACGATCTTGTCGATTCCGCAATGGATGCGATTCGCAAGACTGCTTCAACCGGCAGTATGGGCGAAGAAACAATTTTCGTGTCCAAGTCGGAAGAAACCATCCGTCTGCGGAATCAGGAACCCGGGACATTGGTGCCCTAATTGAATTTATCGCGAGGCTGCGACTCACTGTGGTCCGCCGTTACATCGAGACTCGTTTGAGCCACAGGGCCTCAGCGCCCGAGTTACCCTGTTGGTTTTTTCGTGACGAGTGCTCGACAAGCAGCGTCGTGATCCCCATTACATTAAGGGGCGACTCAATAGGCGGCCGATGAAAAAAAAGACCATCATTCGACCTAAGCGTACACGATCCGCACGAAACCAACGGTTCGTTGCAGGGAAACGAAGTAACGGCGCGAAAAAAAATCAAGCAGAACCCGCCCCTCCACCATGGCTGCGGATGTTCCCAACTGGCAGCGATAGCCGTCCCCGCTGAAGGGCTCTCTCACCCAAAACTGCGCGACGGAACACTGACGCAATAATTCTATGACAGTTCAATTGTCGGTCATGGGTCACTGTAACTTGAAATCTACTTTTCAGTGCTTCCAAGGCACACGTCGTACCAACAATTTCTTGTTATAGTTACCTCATGTCTTCGACTCCCAAAGAGCCCAGAAAATTGACCCCGATTTGGAGGGCGCTGATTGAGGTCGGTTTCATCATATTCCTGTTCTATTCAAACCTTTTGATGGGGGAGTTTACACATGCGAATAGCCAGGGAAAGACCTTACTTTTCGCCGTTCAAGATATTTTCACGACAATCGATTTCGTGATTGCCATCATTTCCGAACTGATTGGCTACGTAGTTTTTGATTATCTTCGAAAGCAACTTTAGCCCGTATATCTCTCATGAACTCTGTGGAAGTTTCCAGCCGGGTTTACCGCGAGCAGTGACCGCACGGGTCTAGTAGCACAGGCTTCAGCCTGTGTACTGTCGATTCGCCACAATTCAAACCACACAGGCTGAAGCCTGTGCTACTCAAGACGTCATACCGCAACGCGATTCGAGCCAGCACGTGACATCGCAGAACAGTTTCATCATTCACTTGTGAGATATCCGAGTTAGAAACTCTTCGGCCCACAGGTAGACTCTGTGGCTGTCGCCAGTGATTTGCGGTCTGTCTACTGATCAAATTCTGCGCGCAACTACCACTGCAAGTCGGTTTCGGTGGGCTGTTCGTAATCTACGCCATCTACTTCAAAGCCGAATAGTCCGCGGAATTCGCGTTGGAAGCCGGCGAAATCAGTCATCGACCGGAGATTCTCCGTCGTGACCTGCGGCCACAACGCGGCCACTTCGGCCTGCACGTCGCGGCGCATTTCGCGGTCATCCAGGCGCAGGCGTCTCGCATCGTCAAGTTTGGGTGGGCCGCCCGCGCAGAGAAAATCGGTGAACAGACGCCGCATTTGTTCGAGCGGTCCCTCGTCGAGCTTTTTTCCTCTCATCACCACCGGCAGCAAACTTAAGTAGAGGGGCACGACGGGAATCGCCGCGGAGGCTTGCGTAACCACCGCTTTGTTTACAGACACCCAGGCGTGCCCGCCGAGTTTTTTCACGAGCACCGCGTCGAGATCGCTCGCCGCGCGCTCTAGATCTTTTTTGGCCTGGCCGATCGTGCCATCGCGATAAATCGGCCAAGTGATTTCGGGGCCGATGTAGGAATAGGCGAGCGCGCGCGCACCTTCGGCGAGCAGCTTTTCTTCCAGCAGCATTTCCATCCAGCGCCGCCAGTCCTCTCCGCCCATCACGGCGACGGTGTCCGCGATTTCATTTTCAGTCGCCGGCTGGAGCGTGACGCTTACCACTTTCCCCGAATCCAGTTCGATGGTCTGGTTGGTAAACGCCTGCCCGACCGGTTTGAGCGCCGAATTGTGCACCTGCCCGGTGCGAGGGTCGGTGCGTTTTGGCGACGCGAGCGAATAGATCACCAGATCCACCGGAGCCATCTGCTTGCGGAGGACGTCCACGGCGTTGCGTTTCACTTCATCCGAGAACGCGTCGCCATTGATGCTCGCGGCAATCAGGCCATCCTTTTGCGCCAGCGAGTGAAACGCGACGGTGTTGTAGTGGCCTGCGGATGCGGTCTTGTCTCCTTCGGGCGGCCTCTCGAAAAACACGCCCAACGTTTTCGCGCCGTAGCCCCACGCCGCTGCGATGCGCGACGCAAGACCGTAGCCGGTGGACGCGCCGATGACGAGCACGTTCTTCGGTCCGGCTTGGCCCGTGGGAATGTTTCCTCGCACCCCAGCAACCCACCGTTCCACGTTGCGTCGGCAGCCTTCCGGATGCGCATTCACACAGATAAAGCCGCGCGAGCGGCGCTTGATGATTTGTTGCGGCATATTCGGAGTCCGATACGTTAGCGCGAGACCGCGCCCTTGTCCACCCGGACACCGGGCAGCGTCACACTCTTGGGAACCTGCCGATCCTTCCTGTATGATTTTGCCCCATGGACATCCTTCTGAACGAAATGGAGGCGCGAGTGCTGGGCTCGCTGATCGAAAAGGAGCTCACCACGCCAGCTTACTATCCGCTCTCATTGAACGCGCTCGTCAATGCGTGCAACCAAAAGTCCAATCGCGATCCATTCATGAATCTGGATGAGGACGCAGTACGGGAAGCGTTGCGCAGTCTCAATCAAAAAGAATTGGCAGGACCAGCCGACAACATGGAGAGCCGCGTGAAGAAGTACGAGCACCGGCTCCAGGAAGCCTTTAATTTCACCCGCCACGAGATCGCCATCCTCTGCGAATTGTTGCTGCGAGGCCCTCAGACCCCCGGTGAGCTTCGCAACCGTGCGGATCGCATGCACCGGTTTGACGACCTGGGCATCGTGCAGTCCACCCTGCAACGCCTGATGAAGCGGGAGCCGCCCCTGGTCAAGGTTCTTCCCCGGCAGCCCGGCACGAAAGAAGCTCGCTACGCACACCTGCTCTCCGGAGATGTGGAAACCTGGTACCGTGAGCCGGAGCCAGGACCAATCGTCATCAGCGGCTCATCCATGGGAGAGCAGATCGCGCGCCTGGAAGGGGATGTCGCAGTTCTCCAAAAAGAGATCGCGGACTTGAAACAGCGATTCGCGGATTTCCGAAAGCAGTTTGAGTAAGTGATGCTTTTGTAGCGCTGGCCTTCAGGCCGGCACTGAAAGTTCAAGCACATGCCCGCCTGAAGGCGGGCCCTACATAGAGCATTACGCCATCGAAACGAAACTGCCAGATCGCGCACAACCTGGACATCGAGCTTACTTTGAAGGATGAAGGGTAAGCTTCTGAACCCGCCAGTTAGAAATCTCACCCACGTAGATTTCATTTTCGTTCCGGCAGTCGATTTCGTGCACCGCCATGAACTCTTTCAACTGCTTGCCGCCGCGCCCGAATTTCCCGAGAATCCGGCCGTCCAGTTCCATCTTGTAAATTTCGCCGTTGTCGGACATGTCGGTGGTGCCGGTTGAATTTGAACTGAAAAGATATTGATGCTGGCCCGGGGTAATGCAGAGGGCCCAGGGAGCGCCGACGTTGATATACATGGTCTTGAAGGTTCCGTCGTTATCGAACACTTGGATTCGCTTGTTGGATCGATCGCCGACGTACACGTTGCCTTGGTGGTCCACCTGAATCGTGTGAACGTCTTCGAACTGTCCCGGCCCGTGGCCTCTGGATCCAAAGGCCTTCACAAAATTTCCGTTTTTGTCGAATTTCACGACTCTCTTATTGTTGTATCCGTCGGAGACGAAAATATTTCCGGCAGGGTCCCAGGCAACGTCGGTTTCACGATTGAATGTGGCGAACGGGCCCATGTTGAACCCCTCCCCGCCTCCTCCACCTGCCCCTGCGGCTCCGCCCGGGCCACCTGCGGCCCCTGCTGGGCGGGCCGAGAGTAGTAGCTGCTGCAACAAAGCCCCACCTGACTTTCCCCCAGCCGACTCGTCCTCTGCGACGGGGCCAGGGATTCCAGCGAAGTCTTCCGGTTTCCGGCCGAGAGTCATCAGAACTTTTCCCTCTGGACTGAACTTGACGATCATGTTGGACCCTTCATCCACCATCCAGAAATTGTCATCGGGATCGACACGCACCGTGTGAGCAAAGGCCTGGGCGTAAGTCCCTTTGGCGTGCTCGTGCACAAAGTTTCCGCTCTGGTCAAATTCATACAGTCGCGCGGCGGCGCCCCGCGCAAATTGGCGCGACGTCCCGACCGTGTAGGAGAGGGAGCCGTCTCTCGTGTACACATAAATGTGCCCTTTGGAATTCGTAGCCACGCCAACCGCCTCCCCGATGACGATATTGTCCGGCATCTTCAAAAGGTTGGGCGTGGAATCGAACGGTATTTCCGGAACCGAGATCTGTGCAAACACGGGGCTGGCGAAAAGCGCCATCACGGCCACCAGGATCAATTTCGAGTAGTTTCGCATAAAAGCCTCCCTAAAAATTCGTCTCGCAAACCGGGGGCAAATCCCCCTGCAATAGTGCGGGCGCCCGTCCCGCTGAATCCTGATTCAGGACCAACGTCACTTCTGCGGGTGGAGCGAAATTTTTTGCACGCGCCAATTCAGAAGCTCGCCAACGAGCAGCTCATTTTCGCTCGTGCAATTCATTTCATGGATCCAGCCGAATTGCTTCATCTGCTTCCCGGCGGCGCCGAATTTGCCCAGGACGTGCCCTTCCAAATCGAGCTTGTAGACGGGACCCACGGCGTCCGAGCTGTAAAGATATTGCTTTGGCCCCGGCGTGATGCAGATCGCCCAGGGAGCGCCGACGCCCGTCCAAACGGCTCGGAGCACCAAGTCGTTGTCAAACACCTGAATGCGGCTGTTTCCCCGATCGCCCACATAAACATTGCCCTTCGCGTCGGTCGCGATCGTGTGCGGGGTGCTGAATTGTCCCGGTTCCTTGCCCTTCACGGCGCTCCCAATGGCCTTGACGAACCGGCCGTCCTTGTCGTACTTCACGACCCTCGCGTTGCCATAACCATCGGAGACGAAGATATCTCCGGCGGCGTCCCAGGCGACGTCGGTCTCCCGGCTGAAGGAATACGGTTGAGCTGGCCGCGGCGTGTCTCCGGGCAGCACCGGATGGAAGTTGAAGCCACCGGGAGTGTCTCCCTCAGCGGATTCCGGCCGGCGGCCCATGGTCATCACCTCTTTGCCTGCCGGGTTGAACTTGACGATCATATTCGTCCCTTCGTCAACCGCCCAAACGTTGTCCTGCGGATCGACCCGCACCGTATGAGCGAACGCAAAGGCGTAGTTGCGCGGGCTGATCTCGCGAACGTAATTTCCTTCCTGATCGAATTCAAATAGCTGCGTCTCTCCGCTGCGGGTGAATACAAACATGTGCCCCTTGGAATTCTGCGCCACTCCTGCGGCTTCGCCCATGAACACGTCGGTCGGAAGCTTCAGGAGATTGGGCGCGGAATCATAGGCGATTTCCGGCACACTTTGAGCGAAGAGAGGGAGAGAGGGTAGCGCAACGATCGCAACGACTACGAAAAATAGTAAACATCGCTTCATAAAAGCCTCCAAGAAAATTTCAAGTCATCGAAGGGGAACCGCCGTTTATCATCGTTGGCATCCCCTTCGTTTGAAAGAGCGACGCCGGACTTGAATGGAGAAGGGGGACTAGAAGCCATCGCGGAGTTTCGCTGCCGCGATCCCTGACCTTGCTCCCCTCCCCGTCGAGCCTTGCTTACACGACTACCAACCAAGTTTCAAAGCAAACTGAATCTCCCGCATCGGCACCTGCGTCTTAGTGAGCACGCCGAAATTCGAACCCAGGGTTCCGTCCCCGTTAAGCGACTCGAGTTCGTTAGTTGTAGGGGGTGCGAAGTTCGTGCGATTCGCTATGTTGAAGAACTCGGCCCGGAACTGGATGTTGAAATTTTCCCCGAGTTTTTTGATGTGGTTGTCTTTGGTAAAGGACAGATCAGTGTTGATCAACCCTGGCCCAATCACCGTGTTGCGCGGCAAATTACCCAGTAGATTGATGCACGTAAGTGGATTTAATGGTGGCAAAGTCGGATTTTTTTTGGCGTAAGTCGTAAAGAAGCTTTGATCGCAACCCATTGGTTGCGGAGCATTGAAAAACGCCGCACTCGGCGCGATGGCATTGGTAAAGCAATTCGGGTTGATATACTGAAGGATCCCATGGCGCCCTGACGATGTATTGGTCAATTGGCATCCTGGCACCAAATCCGGAATGGCAAGGGGTGCGCCGTCGAATTGCCCCATCGGGTCTCCTTCGACGCCATCCAATGTCCACATGGGAGTTCCGGAACTTAGCTCGAGGACTCCACCCACTCCCCAGCCCCTGGCGATCCATTCTACAGGTCCGGAAAACGAGGTCGGCGTCGGAATCTGCCACAGGGCGTTTATGACCAGGTTGCTCGTGACGTTGAAGTCCGACAGCCCTTTGATGATGCTCTGGTCCCACCACGGAACGATGGGGGATATGTTGTTCGAGTAGTTGTCACCTGCAAAACTGCTGGAGGTCGTGTCAAACGACTTGCCCCAAGTAAAGGAACCACCCACCTGGAGGCCATGGCTCATCCGCTTGTCAACCCTCACCTGCAGGGCGTTGTACCAGGACTGGGCCTGGAAAATGGTCGACTGGATTTGAGCGGCGGTGGTTTGCGGGTTAATCAGAAGCCCGGGCACTATGCCAGTGGGGTTATCGCTAAAGTTGGCGGGAAGCCCGAGTTGGACGTCAGTCCCACTACAATCCGGCGGTCCCGGGAGACATCCGCCACCCACAGGGTTGGGGAACAGCCAGCGACCCGACGTGCGATAGGGGTATACTGTATTGATGTCGTCCATCTGCATCGGATTGTGGACGCCTCTCGACCCTATATAAGCGAGGGTTACTGACATGTTCGGCGTTATTTGCCTTTGAATGTTGAGGTTATATTGTATGATGTAATTTCGCTTTGGGAATTGATCGTTATACCCCCACCGTAAACTGTTTCCACCCCCCGCTGGGCCACGAGCGACCGTATCAAACCCCGCGGGATATGATCCTTGGGCGCACGCTTTGCCAGCACCACAACTAAGATCAATTTCGGAGCCGTTGGGGGCAGTTTGCAAAGAATTGAGCGCAAACATGTAATTCATTGGCAGGACATCAAATAATCCGACTCCTGCGCGAACGGAGGTTTTCCCACTGTGGAATGGATCCCAGGCAAAACCGATCCGCGGCTCAAAATTCCTGAGCGTCGGATTCTTCTGAAACACCTGGTGGTAGAAACCTGCACATACGCCAACACCGTTGAGGTCGGCGGTGCAAGGTGTGCCTGCATTCATGTTTTGCCAGGGATTGATCAACTGGTTAATTTTATCCTGGGATTCGCTGGGAATCGTCGCCATTTCGTAGCGCAAACCCAAGTTCACAGTGAGGTTGGAAAACATCTTCCAATCGTCCTGGACGTACCCGGCAAAAACGGAGTTGCGGTAATGGTGAGTCGTGGGTGGGGGAACGTAGGGTGCTTGGCCGGTGGGAACAAGCCTGGGCATCCGGACCTTGGCCGGTACGTTCTGCAAGAAGTCCTGTTCCGATTTGAACGATGCACTACCGCCGCACCCGGCTCCCTGACCCCAGTTGTCGTGATTGTCCAAATACATAAAACCGAATTTCAGATTATGTTTTCCGGCGGTGCGTGAGATATCTTCGAACAGCTCAAGCCTTCCGGTTTGGGCGTAGAAACCAGGAGCGTTGGTAAAACCCCCAAAACCGGTAACCGTTGCACTATTCGCGGACAGCCCATTGCCGCCCACGGTGACCCCTGGCGCTGTGCATCCGGGCAGGATACCAAGAGTAGTGTCCTTTTGTAGCGCGTTAGAGGTCGAAATCGACGGGCTCGCGAGATCTGATCTGCTATATCCCAAACGAAGAGTATTAACCATGGAAGAGCTGAAGATGTGGTTCTCCTCCAAGGTATAGGCTTTGTGCGGAACTTCGAACCCGCTGAGCCTGTCGTTGGTTAGGTTGGGTCTTATCCACGTCGAGGTATCCCGATACCAACTGCCAACTAGGCTGTCCTTGTTCGAAAGCCTGTAGTCGGCTCGGACAGTGCTGTAGTTGTCGCTC
>Ga0137412_10005294_pt1 | contig 10304 bp, 8 predicted proteins | sample CZODoug2_1_16fun_FD_122160 | JGI IMG/M metagenome (GOLD analysis project Ga0137412, IMG submission 122160) | Vadose zone soil fungal communities from Angelo Coast Range Reserve, California, USA - CZODoug2_1_16fungal (Hybrid Assembly) | ecosystem: Environmental > Terrestrial > Soil > Vadose zone... | reverse complement strand
GTTCTGATCACCGGCGAGACCGGCACGGGCAAGGAACTGGTTGCCCGCGCCATTCACAGGCGTTCCCGGCGCTCCTCACGCGCATTTGTAAGTGTGAACTGCGCAGCAATCCCGCGCGACTTGATCGCGTCAGAACTATTCGGCCACGAGAAAGGCTCCTTTACGGGAGCAATGCAGCGGCGCTTAGGGCGCTTCGAGCTCGCTGAAGGAGGCACGCTTTTCCTCGATGAAGTTGGAGAACTTCCTGCCGAGACCCAGATCGCCCTCTTGCGCGTTCTGCAGGAACACGAATTCGAGCGCGTCGGAGGAACTGTATCGATCCAAACTGATGTTCGGGTGATTGCTGCCACCAACCGAGACTTGGAGGCTGCAATTGCCGCGGGCACGCTCAGGAGCGACCTATATTACCGTCTCAACGTCTTTCCGATTGACATGCCTGCTTTGCGCGAAAGAAGAGAGGACATCCCCCTGCTGGTCGAGTACTTCATTGATCGTTTCGCAAGGAAAGCGGGAAAGAGTTTTCAGGCGTTGAACAAGAAGAGCCTCGATCTGCTTCAGTCGTACCCTTGGCCGGGCAATATCCGCGAATTGCAAAACGTGATTGAGCGATCTGTCATCGTATGTGAAACAGAGAATTTCACAGTCGACGAGAGTTGGCTTTCGCGGCAACCTCTTGCGACTGACCCGGCCAGGGACCTTGGCTTATTCAAGAAGCTTCCTTCTCAGGAAAAAACAATCATTGAGGCCGCGTTGAGCGAATGCGGAGGACGGGTGTACGGACCCTTCGGCGCGGCTTCCAGGCTCGGGATGCCACGCTCTACATTGGAGTCGAAGATCAGGTCCCTCAAGATCGACAAGGACCGCTTCAAAGCCGCTGGCCCCTCGAAGTACAGCTAGCCACTTTGGGACCTGATTCTCGAACCAACAAGCCCTCGCCGTCGGCGGCATCACAACTGGACTGGTCGAACTCGGCCGGCAGTTCACCTACCCTTTTTCCACATCTTTATTTCTAAGCGCCCTGGACGCCAAACCTACCCCATAATACCGTCCAAGTAAGAGTCCCCCGTGACGAGATATCCTCCATCACCCAATCACCCTGGGGACGGAGACTTGCGAGTAAAAATGAAGACGCAGCCCCGACAAATCGGATCGACAAACTGCTCGGCAATTAGTCACCGAATCAACGGTCACCTAAGCGGCTTAGGAGGGAGGGAAAAATGCAAATTTGATCATCTTGATAAAACAAAGGACTTATCACCGTTTCCCGTCGGGCAAAACCGAGCTACGCTCTGGTTTGAGTGGGTAGAGACGGTTCAGCAGTGAAGCGGCAATCAGGAAAACCGTCCCACCGACAGCAGCTTTGTACAGTATTCGCCAATTTTGGCGACTTCGCCAATCAACGCCTTCGGCAACTACCATAGGATCAGCCGCTTACGAATGGCAACGTGATTGCGATCAGAGAAGTGTGGACCCTGCAGGCGATGCAGAAATGACAATTGTGAAGGGGCTCACGATACCTGAAGTCGAGAGACCGCGGATGCTGAAGATTCAGAGAATATCCAACAAGCAAGTCGTGTTTGTGCTGAGTGGCCGGATGGAGCAAGAAGATATGGCCGAGTTGGAAACACTCATTAGGTCGGAAACCGACGGACGCCGCATTGTCCTGGACCTCAAGGATCTAACTCTGGCAGGTCAGGAGGCCATCAGCTTTCTCGAGCGCTGCGAAGCGGACGGCATAGCACTAATCCATTGCGCAGCATACGTCCGTGAGTGGATCACGAGAGAGCGACGCGGAAGTTAGCGGGTGGTAGGCTTCGATGTCCGAGGGGCTAGCAGTCGACTTTTGGTTCGAGAAAAACACATCGTGGTGCGGGTGGCCAGGAATAGCGTGCGAAGAAGGCTCTGCTATCGGGTAAGAAAGTATAACTGGCGTCTTCTTTGGCGCTTGGCGATCCTCTGCGCTCTTCTTGAATCCGCTTACGCGGCATCCGTCACCGACGCAGACTACCGGACTCCCGCGAGAAACGCAGCCGACAGCATGCCAGATGCGCGGATCGACTCTCTTCCCGTCAAGATACCTGTAGTCGACGGACAAGATATTCGATTCAGGCGGCTTTCTGAAACCGCCGGGTTATCGCAGACTCGAGTTTCCTCTGCGGTGCAGGACAATCTGGGTTTTATCTGGTTTGGAACTCAGTATGGATTGAATCGATATGACGGTTATCGATCGAAGGTATTCAAGCACGACCCCGGACGCTCAGACAGCCTAAGCTGTGTATATATTCGAAGCCTTTTCGTAGATCGTTCCAGTACGCTATGGATCGGTTGCGATAGATTTCTCGATAAGTTTGAACCGGCCACCGAAACCTTTGTTCACTATCGAATCGACAAAGAGGTTCCTGGCCGTCTTCCAACCCCTATCGATCGTATCAATGAAGATGACGCCGGAATACTATGGTTGGCAACTCAGAGAGGACTTTACAGGTTTGACCCCGCTTCGGGTGGAACCATCAGATATGCCCATGACTCAGATGACCCTACTAGCATCGGTGGGAACAACATAAACTTCGCAGGGGAAGATCGGGCGAGACGATTCTGGATAGCGAATAGCGGCGGATTGGACGAATTCGATCGCAAAAGAGGAAAGGTCATAAGGCACATACCATTCCGATCATGGGTTGGCCACTTACACGAAGACAAGTATGGCGTCTTCTGGATCACGAGCAGCTCTTCATACTGCGCTCTCGCGACTTTGAATCGGAAGACGAATCTCGTCACTTGTCATTCCGTCGACTACAAATCGCGTGGGGTGACATCTCAGGTCGGCATCTCTGGAATTCTAGAATCGCGCGACGGAACGATGTGGCTGGGTTCGTCGGTTGGGCTACTCAAGCTCGATCGGGAACATAAGCAGTTCATTCGTTATCACAATCACCCTTCAGACAACGAGAGCCTGGAATCAGACAACGTCATTTATATGTATCAAGATAACGAGGGGAATATATGGACGTGTTTTCAGGAGACCGAACCAAACTATTTTTCTGAAAGGCCACAGGCGTTTGAGAATTTCACATATCAGCGAGGCAGGTTGGTCAACGCACTGGTTACATCGATCTATGAAGATCACCATGGCATTCTGTGGATCGGCTCCATGGGAGGGCTTAACCGCATCGATCGGCGCAATGGGAAGAACACGGTGCCAGCCGGATCGGGAGATGGCAACGAGATACTTTCCATTCTCGAAGACCGCTCGGGAGTTCTTTTCTCGGGTACTTTTCATCAAGGACTTCAACGGCTGGACCCGGAAACGGGCAAGCTTAGTCCCTATGTGCGCGAGCCGTCCAACGATGCCAAGAATCCTATTATGCATCTGATCTTCGACCACGAGGGAACCCTGTGGGCAGCAACTTACGGCGGCGTTAGTCGTCTTGACCCTGCGACCGAGAACTTCATCACCTACACCCCTGAAAACCAAAATACGATTCAGTACCAGGAAATCAAGGAAGACAGTAGGGGGATTCTGTGGCTGGGAGCGCAATCTGGGCTGCATCGCTTCGATCCGCGGACGGGGCAGTTCGCGATCTACGGGCACGACCCGGACGATCCGCGCAGCTTGAGCGATAACCGGGTAAACTCTGTCCACTTCGATCGATCGGGGAATCTGTGGATCGGCACCCAAAACGGCTTGGACAGATTTGACCCCGGCACAGCGACCTTTAAGGCCTATTACGAGAAAGATGGTCTCGCCGGCGACGTGGTGAGCTGCATTTTGGAAGACAAGCGTGGCCTGCTTTGGATGAGCACCAATAATGGCTTATCGAGCTTCGATCCGCAGTCGCAAAGATTCCAGAACTTTTCCGCCGCGGACGGACTTCCCGGGCAGGATCTGACGGGCTGGGGCGCTTGCTACCAGAGCCCTGGCGGAGAGATGTTTTTCGGTGGCTTCAGCGGCGCCACGGCCTTCTATCCCGCGCGGATCGTGAACAGTTCATTTGTCCCGAGGACAGTATTGACGGATTTCCGGCTGTCGGGGAACCCGGTTCCGATCGGCTCCGGGTCACCGCTCAAGCGATCCATCACTTACACTGATGCCATTACACTCTCGCACCAGCAGAATGTTTTCTCGATTGAGTTTTCAGCGTTGAGCTATTTCAATGTAGAGACGAATCGCTACCGGTACAAGCTTGATGGACTCGACGATCGCTGGCACGAAGTAGGCAGCGATCAGCGCGCCGCCAACTACACGACCCTGCCGGCGGGCACATACACTTTTGAAGTACAGGGCGCAACGAGCCGCGGCAAGTGGAGCGAGCCGGGCGCAAGACTCCGCATTGAGATCTTGCCGGCCTGGCACCAGACATTCTTGTTCCGTGGCATTTGCGTTGTCGCATTCCTGGTCTTGTTGTGGTCGGTCTATCTGCTGCGTCTCAACCAACTTGAGCAGCAGTTCAATACGGCTCTTGGGGCGCGTGTCGATGAACGAACTCGAATCGCGCGAGAGCTACACGATACTCTGCTGCAAAGCTTCAACGGACTACTGCTTCGCTTCCAGGCTGTGTCGAACCTTCTCCCCGGGCGCCCCGAAGAGGCCAAACAACGAATCGATAGCGCGATTGACCAGGCATCGAATGCGATCACCGAAGGCAGAGATGCTGTGCACGAGTTGCGATCGGGCGCATTGATGACCATTGATCTTGCCCAGGCGATGACCAATTTCGGCAAGGAACTTCTAAGCGGTTCTACGAGTGAACATATCCCAGAGTTTCGTGTTCAGGTTGAGGGAACGCCGAGGATCCTCAACCCGATCGTTCGCGACGAAGTTTACCGGATTGGGGCGGAGGCGCTGCGCAATGCCATCAGGCATGCAAAGGCTCGGCGAATTGAAGTGGAAATCCGGTACGACGAGCAACACCTGCGGCTCCGAATCCGGGACGATGGAAAGGGCATCGATCGGACCGTTGTTGACCGCGACCGCGCCCCAGGCCATTGGGGCTTGCGTGGCATGCGCGAACGCTCCAAAATTGTAGGCGGCAAGTTCGAAGTCTGGAGCGAACACGAATCCGGTACCGAGGTCGAGTTGACCATACCGGCCGCAAGCGCTTATGCAAAACCGCCCGCTTCGCGCTGGTCTGTCTTTTCCCGAATCGGATGGAGCTGACGTTATGAGTGCCGGTCCCAATTTGATCCGGATCCTGGCGGTTGACGACCATTTTATTTTTCGTGAAGGGATCGTCGGGCTTTTGGCCGATCAGGCTGACATGCAACTGGTTGCCGAAGCCTCGAACGGACGTGAAGCAATCCAGCAGTTCCGTGCCCATCGCCCGGACGTCACGCTCATGGACCTGCAGATGCCTGAAATGAACGGACTTGACGCAGTGATCGCCATTCGCGGTGAATTTCCCGAAGCGAAGATTATCGTCCTCACCACTTACACCGGCGATGCTCAGGTCCTTCGAGCCCTGAAGGCCGGAGCTCGCGCTTATTTATTGAAAAATCTCTTGCATCGGGAACTCCTGGAGACCATTCGGGCCGTTCATGCGGGCAAGAAGTCCTTGTCGCCCGAAGCTTCCTTCGAACTCGCCGAGCATGCTACGGATGACCCCCTTACTCCAGCAGAAGTACAAATCCTGCGGCTTATCGCAGCCGGGAATGCAAACAAACAGATCGCCGATCAACTCTCAATTACCGAGGAGACGGTCAAGGGGCGAGTCAAGAACATTCTCTCCAAGTTACACGCAAATGATCGAACTCACGCCGCGACGATTGGTCTGAAGCGCGGAATCATCGAACTCTAGGAGAAACTCAAAATAGTCACCATTACGCCCTTTCGGGGGTTTCGCACGGGTTCTGCGGTTGATAGCGTCTGCAAGAGGGTTCTTTTGCGTCGACTATTCTCCACATTTGCCCGCGGCTTGCCTGGCGCCGGACTCGTGCTCCTGCGATTGGTGGCGGGCGCAACTCTCATTGCCCATGGGATCGGGCAAATACACGCTGGTCAGCCGATGGCACAGGCGATTCTCGACACACTAGTGATCGGAGATGGCGCGCTCCTGGTTGCTGGATTGTGGACGCCGATCGCAGGATCTCTGGTAGTCGTCCTTGCCCTGTGGGGCGCCCTTGCGCAGCATGGAAATCTGTCTTCCTATGTTCTGCTGGCAAGTATTGGCGCGGCATTGGCACTCCTCGGACCGGGAGCATGGTCTTTCGACGCGTGGCTCTTTGGATGGAAAAGGATCGATATCCAGCCCTGATGGTAGAGATGTCACATCGGCAATCGGTCCACTGTTGCTGATCCATTCGAATCAAGGATGATTCCGGCTTTAAGTCTCCGTAAACTTTCGATCCTGCAGGAAGCTTGCATCCGCGGTGATCTCCCCACCGATCTCACGGGGTGAGAGGACGATCCCTCTAAAGGGTTGACCCCCTCGACTAAAACGAGTCGCCAGGATTCCCGATGCAGTTGATGCAGAACTCGATCGGGGGATTTCCGCAGGCGGTCATTCGTCCACAATGGACTCATGACAAACGGACCTTCTGGATGAAATCGAAGATATTCCGAACGCGAAAAGTGTAAGGGAACGCAAGGAAGGAGTGACTATGGCGGCACAACCAAGCTGGGTAAGTAAAGCGCCCGCAGTCAACCATACCGCATCCTGTGAAATCGAGGAGAGGGTATCGGCGCGGGTCGCGCTCGACAGGAGTGAACACCGCTGCGGCTCGCCCAAGACTATCAACAGCTCCGGAAAGGTCATAGGCAAAAGTCCGGCGCTGCAAGCGATGCTCGAACAAGTCGAACGCGTCGCGCCTACAAATGCCACCGTTCTTATCCAGGGAGAAACGGGCACCGGCAAGGAGCTGATCGCGCAAGCGATTCACGGCACCAGCTCGCGGCGCGAACGCCCGTTCGTAAAGCTGAATTGCGCTGCCATTCCACTGGACTTGCTGGAGAGTGAGCTGTTTGGCCACGAGAGAGGCGCGTTCACCGGAGCCATAGCGCAAAAGATAGGCCGTTTCCAGCTGGCTGACAAAGGCACCCTATTCCTGGATGAAGTGGGTGATATTCCGCTGGCATTGCAGCCCAAACTGCTGCGCGTACTGCAGGAACAGGAGTTCGAGCGCCTGGGAAGCGCTCGGACTCACCACGTGGACGTTCGGCTGGTCGCCGCGACAAACCGTGATCTGACGGAAATGGTGAAGCGTGGCGAATTTCGTAATGACCTCTATTACCGCCTCAATGTGTTTCCGGTCCTGTTGCCGCCATTGCGGGAGCGCCGCGAAGACATTCCGGCCTTGGTGGGGCATTTCGTCGAGTTATTCGGCCACCGGATCGGCAGGCAAATCGAACATATTCCTCCCGAAATGATGTCTGCGTTTAGCTCGTACCACTGGCCGGGAAATATCCGCGAGCTGCAAAACCTTATCGAACGTGCCGTGATCCTTTCAAACAATGGCGTGCTTTACGATCCTTTGCCGACGACGAGGGCTGTGGATGTCTTCAGTCCTCGAACTACTCTGAAGGATTCAGAACGCGCGGTGATTCTGCAGACGCTGCAAGCCGTCGGTTGGGTGATCGGCGGCGCGAAAGGCGCAGCCGCCAGACTTGGCTTGAAGCGCACCACGCTGATCAGCCGGATGTCGAGGATGGGGATTTCCAGGCCTCCCTTCCAGAGCAGACATGACGTGATTGGGTCTGCGGCGTAGGAGGTTCGATTGAAATCCAACAACAAGCAAGTTACCACCGTCGACTCGGCGGCCGAAACAATCCTTCTGACACCGGCTGGGCAAAGTCATTTCGGACAGATGTCTTCGGGGGTGGAGGAAAGTGTGTACCACATCCTCGAGATGTTGCCAGGTTTCGTTTGGATTGCCGGACCCCACGGAGAATTTGAATATCTTAGTCAAAGCATTTTGGACTATACCGGTATGACTTTCGAAGACTTGAAAGAGAATTGGGCCTCGGTCCTTCACCCGGCGGATATCGAAGCCCGAATGCAAGCCGTCGCTGAGGGATTACGCGGTGGCAACGCAGTCGAACACGAGTTGCGTATACTTCGGTCCGACGGCGTTTATCGCTGGTTCCATTCCCGTACGCGAGCTCTCCGGGATAAAGAGAGGAAGGTGACTCGCTGGTACGGCATCACCTGGGACATAGAAGAACGTAAACAGGCGGAAGAAGCAGCGCGCAAAAGCGAACGCGAGCTTCGCTTGATCATCGACACCATACCAGCCTTGGTATGCACGGCGAAGCCGGATGGCGGTGTCGATTACATCAGCCCCCGCATAGTGGAATACTTCGGTGTGCCCGCAGAGGATTTGTATGAGTCTGGCTGGGTGCAGATCGTGCATCCCGACGATGCTGACGCTGCAATGCGGGGCTGGATGCACTCCGTCAAATCAGGAAAGGTGTTTGAAGCGACCTATCGTCATCGCTGCGCGGATGGCCAATATCGCTGGTTCCAGGTACGTACAGAGCCATTGCGTGATAACGATGGACACATCCTTCGTTGGTATGGCTTTCTGTCCGACATCGACGATCAGAAAAGGGTTGAGGAGGCATTGCGCGAGAGTGAGAACAACTTTCGGCAGATCATAGACACCATACCTGCGTTTGTATTTCGCACTGCACCAAGCGGAGAGCTGGACTATGTGAATCAACGCGTTGTGGAGTACACGGGTATCTCTTCGAACGATATGGCAGAGTGGGGTTGGAGCCAGTTTGTTCATCCTGATGACCGCGATGCAGCGCTGCGGAAGAGGCGTTCCTGCATTGAAAAAGAGGGATCCTACGAAAACGTCTATCGCTTCCGCCGGGCGGATGGCCAATATCGTTGGTTCCAGGTACGTGCGGAGCCGCTGCGTGAAAAAGATGGCCGTGTCGCTCATTGGTATGGTTTGCTTTTCGACATTGACGATCGGAAGAAAGCGGAGGAAATGCTGCGGATCACCCGAGCGCGTCTCTCACGGGCTACACAGATTAGTACCGTAGCTGAGCTATCAGCCGCCATCGCACATGAAATCAATCAGCCTCTGGCTGCGATCGTACACAACGCTCATGCCCTTAGAAGATGGTTGTCAAGTGAACCGCCTGAACTTGAACGAGCACAATTGATCGCGGAAAAAATCATTCGCGACGGGAACTCGACCGCAGGCGTCGTCCACCGTATTCGGGCCCTCTTCCAAGAGGCCGCTCCAACCAAAGAACCGTTGGATATCAACCAGGTAATCGCCGACGTCCTCGCCCTCGAATGCGACGAACTGCTCAAGAAAGGGATCACAGTCGAGACGGATTTAGAGCAAAACCTCGCCTTAACGCTTGGGGATGCGATCCAGATCCGACAGGTGATCATCAATTTGCTGCAGAATGGCGTCGATGCCATGGAATCGGTGAGCGAACGCTCGAGAGTGCTGTCGATTTGCTCTCGATGGGATGGAATCAACATTATCGTAGAAGTCCGCGATCAAGGGAAGGGGATGGAAAGCATCGAGAAGGCGTTCGAGCCATTTTTCACCACCAAGGAGAAGGGAATGGGTATGGGACTGGCTATCTGCCGCTCGATCATCGAAGCACACGAGGGTCATCTGTCTGCCACCACGAATGGTGAGGGCACGACTTTCAGGGTCACTCTTCCGGACCGCCAGAGGAACACGCAATGATGACATTCGTCTTGAGCTGCAGCCAAAACTTCTCCGCGTTCTTCAGGAAACGTAGTGCGAGCGGCTGGGCGGCAGCCGCACCGTGCAGTCGATTTGCGGATGATTGCGGCTACCAACCAGGACCTGTGGCGCATGGTACTGGAGCGGAAGTTCCGCGCCGGCTTAATATCGTTCGATCGCGCTGTCACTTGCGAAAGAAATGCATGCGCTCGAATCCTTAACTCGATCATTGATTGAATTGGCTATGACATCCTGGAGGATCGAATGCCACGTATACGAGCAGCGAGAAAATGTAATCGGAACACATGGGTGAGCAAGAATGGCGCTGTGGACACACCAGAGCCCCACCATCCGCGTACTCATGGCTCAGAAGAGTTTCGAACCACCAATGGGAATGTGCTCGAATTCGAGCGACCAACCGGAAGCCAAACGCTAGTCCAAACCCTAGTGCCCTTCATTGCACATGATATCCGTCACCATCTAGCCAGTGTCTACTGCAATGTGGAATTTATGAGCGACCCGGACATACGTCAAACAGACCGCGAACAACTCCTGGCAGAAGTGCGCGGAACGATCCACGATATGACCGACCTGCTCGATTCTTTTCTAGTCTCTGTTCGCACAGAAAAAACCTTGAATCTCCAGCCGAA
>Ga0137412_10005293_pt1 | contig 10305 bp, 9 predicted proteins | sample CZODoug2_1_16fun_FD_122160 | JGI IMG/M metagenome (GOLD analysis project Ga0137412, IMG submission 122160) | Vadose zone soil fungal communities from Angelo Coast Range Reserve, California, USA - CZODoug2_1_16fungal (Hybrid Assembly) | ecosystem: Environmental > Terrestrial > Soil > Vadose zone... | reverse complement strand
AGGAGGGAATGCTTTGACCCAATATCCGTACGACGAGACTGACGCGTTCAAGACCGGCCGCGACGTGTGGTTCGAGATGCGCGGCCCCAAGGTGGCGCAGGCGGCGCTCGATCAGGCCGCCCAGAACGAGATGACACGCGACCTGCGGCAGTTCCTGTTCGAGCATTGCTTCGCCGCGGCCTGGGCTCGGCCGGGGCTGGAACGCATGACACGCAGCATCATCACCATCTCCGTGCTGCAGGCGCTGGGCCGCACCGAGGAGCTGAAGTCGCATATCCGCATGGGCATGAACAACGGCCTGACGCGCGAACAGCTGAAAGAGATCTTCCTGCATGTCGGCGTCTATGCCGGCGTGCCCACGGCCGTGGCCGCGGTGCGCGCGGCGATGGAGGAGTTCGAGGCCCAGGACAAGGCTAAAGACAAGACACAAGACAAGGCGAAGGGGTGACACCATGAAGATCGGATTCATTGGCCTCGGCACCATGGGTGCCTTCATGGCCGCCAGCCTGCAGAAGTCGCAATACAAGCTGGTGGTGACCGACATCCGCCGCGACGCGGCCAAGCGGCATCTCGAGAACGGCGCCGAGTGGGCCGACACGCCCAAATCGGTCGCCGAGCAGTGCGATATCGTCTTCACCAGCCTGCCCGGCCCGCCGGACGTGGAAAAGGTCGTCTTCGGCGCGGACGGGCTTTTAGCCGGCGCGCATGCCGGCATGGCCTATTTCGACCTCTCGACCAACAGCCAGGCGATGGTGCGCCGGGTCAACGCGGCGCTCGCGGAAAAGAAGGCCTTCGGCTTCGATGCGCCGGTGTCCGGCGGCCCCAAGGGCGCGGAGACCGGCAAGCTCGCCATCTGGGTCGGCGGCGACAAGGCGGTGTACGAGAAGCACAAGAAGGTGCTGGACGCGATCGGCGACCAGGCCGCCTATATCGGCCCGATCGGCAGCGCGTCGGTCGCCAAGCTGGTGCACAACATGGCGGGCTACGCCATCCAGACCGCGCTGGCCGAGGTCTTCACCATGGGCACCAAGGCCGGCATGGACCCGGCGGCGCTGTGGAAGGCCGTGCGCCAGGGTGCGCAGGGTCGCCGCCGGACCTTCGACGGCCTGCCCCGTCAGTTCCTGGTCGACAAGTACACGCCACCGGACTTCGCGCTCAGGCTGGCGCACAAGGACGTCTCCCTGGCGGTAGGCTTGGGACGCGAACTGGGCGTGCCGATGCGCCTCTGCAACCTCGTGCTCGAGGAGATGAACGAGGCGCGCAATCGCGGCTGGGACGATCTCGACAGCCGCTCGCCGATGAAGCTCCAGGTCGAACGAGCGGGCGTCACCATCAAGTGCGACCCGGCCGAACTCGAGAAGGTGCTGGCCGCCGACAAGGCGACATAGAGCTCAGTACCAACCTCATCCTGAGGAGCCGTGCGCAGCGCGGCGTCTCGAAGGATGGGAACCAGTCATGTTGTTGCCCACCCTTCGAGACGCATCGCTACGCGATGCTCCTCAGGGTGAGGCTTGGTTGGAGAAACACCAATGACCAAGCGCGTGTTCGACGCTGGCCGCCGCGGCGTGCTGCTGGGCGCGCTCGCCGCGCCGGCCTTGCTGCGGCCGGCCTGGGGACAAAGCTTTCCCTCCCGGACCATCCGCCTGGTCGTGCCCTTCCCGCCGGCCGGCGCGGCGGACCTCGTGGCGCGCCTGCTGGGCGAGCGCATGTCGGCCGATCTCGGCCAGACCGTGGTGGTCGACAACCGGCCGGGCGCCGGCGGCAACATCGCCGCGGAGGTGGTCGCGCGGTCCGCACCCGACGGCTACACGCTGTTCCTGGGCGGGGCGACCATCTTCTGCGCCAACAAATTCCTCTACGGCGGCAGCATCCCCTTCGATCCCATCAAGGACTTCACGCATTTGAGCCGCGTGTCGATCGGCACCACCGTGCTCGTGGTCAACGCCAAGGAGCCGTGGCGCACGTTCGCGGAGTTCGTCGCCGACGCGAAGGCCAGGCCCGGCAAGATCGTCATGGCCTCGTCCGGCCAAGGCACGATCAGTCATCTCAGCCTCGCCAAGCTCATGCAGGCGGCGCAGATCGACATCACCCCCGTGCCCTATCGCGGGCTGGCGCCGGCGCTGAACGATCTTTTGGCGGGCTCGGTGAACATGATGTTCGACGGCATCCCCGCGCTCATCCCGCCGGTGCGCGAAGGCCGGCTGCGCGCGCTGGCCGTAGGCAGTGCCAAGCGTGTGGACTACGTGCCGGGGCTGGAATCCGTACCGGCCATGGACGAGCTGCTGCCGGGCTCGGGCATGGACATGGAATTCTGGTACTCGGTCGACGGCCCCGCCGGCCTGCCAACCGACATCACGGGGCGCCTGCAGGCGGCCGTCGTGCGGGCGGCCCAGCAACCGGACTACCGCGAGCGTCTGCAGCCGCTCGGTTTCATGCCGATCACCGATGCCTCCCCCGCCGCCTTCACTGCCTATATCGAGGCGCAGGTGCCGGTCTGGCAAGAGCTGGTTCGCGTCTCCGGCGCGCGGATCGAGTAGCCGAGGCCCGGCCATGAGGATCGAGGAGGCAACACCTGTCATCCCGCTGCGCCGCGGTCGGCCGCGCAGCGCGGCAGCGCAGGAGAAGATCCTGGCCGCGACGGCTGAGCTGCTCTCCGAGGGCGGCTTCCAGGCCGTGACGATGGAGGCAGTGGCGGCGCGGGCCGGGGTGGCGAAGACCACGCTCTATCGCTGGTGGCCCAACCGGGCGGCGGTTGCCCTCGACTGCGTCTCGGCCCGCATGACGCCGATTACCGACGCAGCCCGCGCCGGCAGCTACCGCAAGCGCTTCCAGCGCCAGCTCAAGGCGACGATCCGCCTGCTGAACGGCCGGCAGGGCCAATCGATCCTGGCGTTGATCGGCGCCAAGCAGACCGATCCGCCGCTGGGCCGGGCCTATTCCGAGCAGATCGCGCGGCCCCGCCGCGTGCAGACGCGCCGGATGGCGCACCAGGCGATCGAGGCGGGCGAGCTCGCGCCGGGCACGGATCCCGACCTTTTCCTCGATGCGATCTACGGGCCGCTCTACTACCGCAAGGTGGTTTCGGGCGAGCCGGTGACGAACGACTTCATCGACCGCATCGTCGATGCGGCCTTCCGGGCGTTCGCGCCCTCCGCCGCCAAGCGCAGCGGCATTCGCCGATCACGACGGGGGCTGCCATGAGCCGGGAAGCCTACGACGTCTATGCCATCAAGTACGCCACTCGCGACGGCACGCGCAGCGCCAACTTCATCGGCGGCGATCCGCACGATGCGCCGATGCCGATGGATTACTTCGTCTGGCTGATCCGCAATGCCGAGCGCACCTTCGTCGTCGACACGGGCTTCAGCGAGGCCATGGCCCGGCAGCGCAAGCGCACCTTCCTGCGCAGCCCGAGCGAGGGATTGGCCCTGCTGGGCGTCGACGCCGCGACCGTGAAGGACGTCGTCATCACCCACATGCACTACGATCATGTCGGCACGTTCTTCGATTTTCCCGCCGCGCGGTTCCATCTCCAGGATGCGGAGATGAGCTTCGCGACCGGCCGCTACATGCGCCACGGCCGCTTCAATCACGGCTACGAAGTCGACGACGTGGTGGGCATGGTGAAGCTGGTCTTCAAGGATCGCGTTCACTTCCACAACGGCTCGGCCGAGCTCGCGCCGGGCGTGAGCGTGCATCACATCGGCGGGCATACGGCCGGGCTGCAGTGCGTGCGGGTCGCGACGCAACGCGGCTGGGTCGTGCTCGCCTCCGACACCAGCCACTACTACGAGCACCTGGAGACCGGCCGCGTCTTCCCGACCGCGTTCCATGTCGGCGAGATGGTCGAAGGCTACGACAAGCTGCGCGCCCTCGCCGAATCGCCGAAGCACATTATTCCGGGTCATGATCCCTTGGTCATGGCGCGCTATCCATCGCCCTCGACGGCGCTCGAGGGCATCGCCGTCAGACTCGATGTGCCGCCGGTCTCGTGACCGCACCGGGCCATTTCGACAATCGTCCCTTCGACGCCGCGCGGGCTTCCTGAGAACGCTCCTTCGAACTCACACGCCATCCTGCGGAACGCGGGTTCCGCCGGCCATTGAACAGCACACGACACGTTGCGCGCCGCACGACCATGCCGTCGGCGACATGGAGATATGCTGCGACGGTGGCATGTGTTTTGCACCCTACTTCGCGGCTTATCTGCATGAAATCATCCGCGTAGTCCGATCGCGAGCTGATTACGCCGGCTGGCATGTGCTCGCGTAGGAGAGCGCACTATGACGACTGAAAACAGACGTGGTCATCCGGTCCGCCGCCGCGACGTGATCAAGAGCGGCGCGGCCTTGGTCGGCGGCGCTGCCCTGCCGGGCGCCCTCGCATCGCAAGCGTCCGCTGCGCCCAGCGGAACGCTGGTGGTCGCCGCACCGGCCACGCCGCAGAGCCTGGACAGCAATTTCGATGTCAGCCTCGGCACGTTCGAGGCCATCGCCGCGCTCTACGACAACCTGCTCGAGTTCAAGAAGATCCCGGATCCCAAGCGCGCCGGCGCCTTCCGCGAAGACATCGCCGATCACCCGGACATGCCGGCGGGCTTGGCGGTGCAGGGCAAGCTGGCGCAGTCCTTCGAGCTCGACCCCGCCGGCAAGTTCATCCGCTTCCAGCTCCGCCCGGGCGTGAAGAGCAACTGGGGCAACGAACTCACGGCCGAGGACGTGAAGTGGACCTGGGACCGCAAGTTCGGCCTGAAGGCGATCGGCGCGTTCTATCTGTCGACCCTGGGTCTCGACAAGCCGGAAGGCGTCAAGGTCGAGGGCAAGTACACCGTCTCCATCAACCTCGACAACCCGAACCCGCTGCTGGCCAAGCTGCAGCCCAACCTCTACGCGCCGATCTACGATTCGACCAAGTGCAAGGAGGTCGCCACCGCCGACGATCCGTGGGCGCGCAAGTTCATCGAGAACAACTCGGCGGGCTTCGGCCCCTATCGCCTGGATCAGCTGCAGCGCGGCCAGCAGGCGGTCTTCAAGGCGCGCCCCGACTACTATCTCGGCAAGCCGGCGATGGACACGGTGATCTTCCGCGAAGTGCCGACGTCGGCCACGCGCGCCTCGCTGCTGCAGGGCGGCGCGGTCGATATCGCGCAGTATCTGCAGCCGCTCGAGATCATGAAGCTGCGCGACCAGAAGGACGTCGCCGTCGACAGCGTCGACTCCTCCTTCATGATCTGGCTCGAGCTCAACGCCAAGATCGAGCCGTTCGGCAATCCGAAGGTGCGCCAGGCGATGAATTTCGCCTTCCCGCAGGAACAGGTGCTGAAAACCGTCTTCCAGGGCCTCGCCGGGCCGCTCAACGGCTGCATGCCGAACATCTATGCCGGCTTCACCGACAAGTTCTGGAAGTACAAGTACGACCCCGCGATGGCCAAGGCCCTGCTCAAGGAAGCGGGATTGGCGTCGGGCTTCAAGACCAGCCTGGCCTACAATGCCGGCGACCCGGTGCAGGAGCCGATCGCCATCCTCTACCAGACCGCGCTGCGCGAGATCGGCGTCGAGCTGGAGCTGAAGAAGGTGCCGGCGGCGACGTTCTACAACGCCGTGTCGGAGCGCAAGCAGCCGATGATCTTCTACGTCGACAGCCCGTGGTGCCCGGATGTCGGCTACTCGATGACGCTCTATTTCAACTCCGACTCGTTTGTGAACTACAGCAACTACAAGAATGACGAGGTCGACAAGCTGATCAAGGACACGTCGCACACCAACGACCAGAAGGCGCGGCTGGAGATGATGACCAAGGCGCAGGACATCGTGATGTCCGAGGCGCCCTGGGTGTTCATCGCCTATCCCGGCTACCACTTCGCGCGCCGCGCCAACCTCAAGGGCTTCACCTACTACACGTCGAACAACATCCGCTTCCAGGACTTCACCCGCGACGCATGAGCGTCGGGACCCACTCCGGACCTGCCGCTTCCGGGACGCGCCCGACCGCCGGCGGCGACGCCCCCTGGCGCCGGCGCCTGCGCTTCTTCCTCGCCGTGCTGCGGGCCCGGCCGAGTTTCGCGCTCGGCTACGCGATCGTGGTGGGCGTGATCGTGATCGCCGCGCTGGCGCCCTGGATCGTGCCCTTCGATCCGATGACCGCCGATCCCGCTGTCTACCTGCTGCCGCCGGGCGGCCGGCACCTGCTGGGCACCGACGGCGCCGGCATGGATATCTTCAGCCGCGTGCTCTACGCGCCGCGCGTCGACCTCACCATCGCCGTGGCCGGCACCCTGGTTTCGGCCGTGATCGGCGGCGCGATCGGCGCCGTGGTCGGCTACTACGAAGGCCAGCGGGCATGGCGGCGGGCGCTCAGCACCTTCGTGATGCGCTCTGCCGACGTGCTGCAGGCTTTTCCGGTTTTCGTCTTCGCCATCGCCCTGGTCGCCGTGTTCGGCCAGAGCGTGAAGAGCATCGTGATCGCCATCGCCTTCGTAAACGTGCCGATCTATCTCCGGCTGACGCGCAGCCAGGTACTGTCGATCCGCCAGCTGCGCTATGTCGAGGCGGCCTATGTCGCCGGCGCCTCGGACCTGGCGATCCTGTGGCGCCACGTCATCCCCAACGCGATCGCGCCCCTGGTGGCACAGCTCTCCATCAATATCGGCTGGTCGGTGCTGCTGACCGCGGGGCTGAGCTTCGTCGGTGCCGGCGTGGTCGCGCCGACCCCGGAATGGGGCAGCATGATCGCCATGGGCTTCCAGAACATCGTCACCGGCCAGTGGTGGCCGTCGGTGTTTCCCGGCATCGCGCTCGGCCTCACTGTGTTCGGCTTCGCCCTGGTCGGCGCCAGCATCGAGGTGCTGGCCGATCCGGCGCGGCGGCGCGTCCTCTCGGGCTCACTCGGCTGATCATGTTGTTGCTGCGTTACATCGCCCGCCGGGTCGTGTTCGTCGTGCCGCAGCTCTTCGGCATCGTCCTGGTGAGCTTCTTCCTGGTGAAGCTGATCCCCGGCGACCCCGCCGTCATGATGCTGGGCCCCACCGCCAGCGCCCAGAGCCTGGCGGAACTGCGCGACCGCATGGGCTTCACAAAGCCCCTGCTGCAGCAATTCACCCGCTACGTGACGGACGTGGCGCACGGCGATCTCGGCACGTCGTGGCAGACCACGCGGCCGGTCACCGAGGATCTCTTCCAGCGCTTTCCCGCCACCCTGGAGCTGATCACCTTCGGCCTGCTGCTGGCCGTTGCCATCGGCTTTCCGCTGGGCGTCGCCGCGGCGCGGCTGAAGCGCGGCCCGGTCCGGAAGTTCGCCGACTATTACGGGCTGCTGGCCGGGGCCATGCCGGACTTCTGGCTGGCGCTGGTGCTGATCTTCATCTTCTACACCGTGCTGGGCTGGATTCCGGCGCCGCTCGGCCGCATCGACATGGCGGTGCTGCCGCCGCCCACGATCACCGGCAGCCTGGTGATCGACAGCCTGATCGCCGGCGACTGGGAGGCGCTGCGCTCGTCGCTCGGGCACCTCGCGCTGCCGGTTCTGACTCTGGGCGTCATCAATGCCGGGCCGATCCTGAAGATGACGCAGTCGATGACCGAGCGGACCCTGTCGTCCGACTTCGTGCGCTACGCCGAGATGTGCGGCCTGCCCCGCCGCCTGGTGCTGCGCCAAGCCGTGCGCGCCGCCCTGCCCTCCGTCGTCACCATCATCAGCGTGCTGTACGGCTTCCTGATCGGCGGCGCCGTGCTGGTCGAGATGGTGTTCTCATGGGGCGGCGCGGGGCAGTACGCCGTCCAGGGCGTGCTCAACGCCGACCTCAATCCGGTCCTGGGATTCGTCCTCTTCTCGGCCGTCCTGTCGCTGGTGATCTACCTGGTCGTCGACCTGATCTATTTTGCCCTCGATCCGCGGCTGCGGAGCTGAGCCGGCGATGGACGCAACCAGGATCCTCGAGATCTCCGATCTGTGGGTGAGCTTCCCCGCCTACCGGTCCGAGCCGGTGCGGGCGCTGAAGGGCGTCGACCTCAGCATCGCGCCCGGCGAGTTCATCGGCCTGGTGGGCGAATCGGGATCCGGCAAGACGACGCTGGCCCGCGCCGCCATGGGGCTGGTGCCGCCGCCGGGCGTCATCGAGCGCGGCAGCGTGCTGTTCGACGGCCGCGACCTGGCGCGTCTCGACGACGAGGCCCGCCGCTCCGTCCTGGGTCGAGAGCTGGCGATGGTCATCGCCAATCCGCGCGCCGAGCTCAACCCGGTCCTGCCGGTCGGCCGCCAGATCTCGAATGTCATTTATTACCATCTTGGCGTCCGTCGGGCCGAGGCTGACCGTCGGGCGCTCGACATGCTGCGCGCCGTGCGCATTCCCGACGCCGAGCGGCGGTTCGGCGCCTTTCCGCACGAGCTGAGCGGCGGCATGGCGCAGCGCGTCGTGATCGCCATCGCGCTTTCCTGCTCGCCCAAGCTGGTGATCTCCGACGACGCCACCAGCGGGCTCGACGTTACCGTGCAGACCCAGGTGCTCGATCTCCTGAAGCGCATGGTCGGCGAGAACGGCGCGTCGGCGCTGTTCATCACCCGCGACATCGCCATCACGGCGCATTTCTGCTCGCGCATCGCCGTCCTCTACTCAGGCGAGATCGTCGAGCTGGCGCCGACCGCAACGTTCTTCGAGCGGCCGGCCCATCCCTACAGCATCACCCTGCTGGCCGCCTTCTCCCACAGCGCGGAGCTGCGGGCGCGCTGGACCCGTCTACCCGACGCCGCCGCCGATGCCCTGCCGGCCGGCGGCTGCTCCTTCGCGTCGCGCTGCGTGCGTCGGCGCGAGCGCTGCCTGGCCGAGGCGCCCGCACCGCGGCCGCTGGCCGGCGGCCGGTTCGTGCGTTGCCATTTCCCGGTCGACGAGAGCGTGGCCGCCGAGGGCGTGACATGAGCGTGCTGCTGGAAGTCCAGAACCTCGTCAAGCGCTTCCCGCTCAGCGGTTCGCGCAAGACGGTCCAGGCGGTCAACGGCGTCGACTTTTCCATCGCGCGCGGCGAGACCCTGGCGCTGGTCGGCGAATCGGGCTCCGGCAAGACGACGATCGGCCGCTGCGTCATGGGCCTGATCGATCCCACGGCCGGTGGCATCTCGTTCGACGGCAAACCGATGGGGCGCGGCCGCGACATCCGCTCCAGGGAGCTGCGCGGCCGCATCCAGCTCGTCTTCCAGGAGCCGGCCGAATCGCTCGACCCGCGCATGCGCATCGGTGAGACGCTGGGCGAGCCGCTGCGCTACCTCGGCCTGCCGCGCGCCGAGCGCGAGCGCCGGGTGCGCGAGGTGGCCGGCCGGCTGGGCCTCGCCGAACGCACCCTCGACCAGTTCCCGGCCGAGCTCAGCGCCGGGCAGCAGCAGAGGGTCGGCATCGGCCGCGCCGTCATCACCCGCCCCGAGCTGATCGTGCTCGACGAGCCGACCTCGGCGCTCGACCCGACGGCGCGGGCCGAGATCGTCGACCTGCTGATCCGCCTGCAGCGCGAGCTCGGCACCGCCTATCTCTTCATCTCGCACGACCTCAGCACCGTGCGCTTCCTCAGCCATCGCGTCGCCGTGCTCTATCTCGGCGCCATCGTCGAGCAGGCCGAGGCCGAGGCCCTGTTCGCCCGGCCGCTGCACCCGTACTCGGTCGGCCTGCTCGCCTCCGTGCTGCTGCCCGACCCCAAGCTCAAGCGCGTCAGCGCCGTCACGCTCGAGGGCGAGATTCCCAGCCCGATCGACCTGCCGCCCGGCTGCTCGCTGGCCGGGCGCTGCCCGTTCGTAAAGGCCGGTCATCCTGCAAACCTCCGTCGTTTCGATTGTGCTTCAGGTAGCAGAAATCGGCGCGCGATACAGCAGGCTATAGCGTTTTCCGGTGAAGTGGACTCCGGTTCACCGTAGAAAACGCGTCAAATCAACGAATCTAGAGCATGTTCCGATTCCGACGGAACGGAACATGCTCTAGTCCAGCGGCTCGAGCTTCACCAGCGCGTGGGCGTGGTTCGAGCCGACCCAGAAGGTCGGGATCGGCGTCGAGTCGTCGATGACGACGGCCCGCATCGCAAACGACAACGGCATTCCGACCCTCAATGCCTTCTTCAATTTGGAGACGATGAAAACCATCGGTAGGCAGTTCGATGTCTTCAACGCCTCCGGCGTCTTCTTCCACCTTGAGGACCTGCACTCCGTATGCGAGGCGATCAAGTGGGGCCTGAAGCCGGACGGCGTGTTCGTGGTCCAGTTCCTCTACATGAAGAACATTATGGAGAACCTGGCTTTCGACCAGATCTATCACGAGCACTTGCTCTATTA
>Ga0137412_10005292_pt1 | contig 10308 bp, 10 predicted proteins | sample CZODoug2_1_16fun_FD_122160 | JGI IMG/M metagenome (GOLD analysis project Ga0137412, IMG submission 122160) | Vadose zone soil fungal communities from Angelo Coast Range Reserve, California, USA - CZODoug2_1_16fungal (Hybrid Assembly) | ecosystem: Environmental > Terrestrial > Soil > Vadose zone... | reverse complement strand
CGTGCGCGGGCACGCCACCGATCTCCTGGATCACCAGATTCACCAGAATCCACGGCTTGGCTTCGCTTGCTGCCTTGGGGCCGTAGAAGATGCGGTATTCATGGTTGCGGCTGACCGCACGGTAGCGCTCGAACGGGTAGATCGCTTTAGGATCGACCGTTTCCCAGGTCATGGGCATGGTTATCATTATCATCTATGATCCCGGATCGCCCGGGAACCAGATCGGCCTAGTCCGACTAGGCCCGGGCTGCGGCGCGCTTACGGCGGCATGGACACCGACGCCGCCAAGGAGCTCAAGGAGCTGCGCGAGCAGAACACCCGCCTGAAGCGGCTGGCCGAGGCCGAACTCGAGAAGGACGCCCTGCGGGAGGTCGCCAAGGGAAAATTCTGAGCCCAGCTGCGAAACGCGCCGCCGTGGACATGCTCACCACCACGTTGAGTATGTCGGAACGGTTGGCGTGCACAGCAGTTGGGCTGGCCCGCTCCACGTACCGACGCCTGCCCGTCGCGCAGACCCCGGCCGATCCAGACGCCGAGATGCGTGCCTGGCTGCGCTTGTATGCGACCAAGCACCCGTGCCATGGGTTCCGGCGTGCCTGGGCGGCGTTGCGCTACGACGTGCGCCGTGAGGTCAACAAGAAGAAGGTCCATCGGTTGTGGCGCGAGGAGGGGCTGCAGCGGCGGGTGCACAGCCCGCGCAAACGGGCCGGCGTGTCGTCGGTCCCGCTGTTGGTCGCAGATGCCCCGAAGGTGGTGTGGGCGATCGATTTCCAGTTCGACTCCACCGTCGACGGCAAGGCGATCAAGATCGCCTCGATGATCGACGAACACACCCGGGTCTCACTGCTGCATCTGGTCGAGCGTTCGATCACTGCAGAACACTTGGTCGCCGAACTCGAATCGGTGTTCGCCGCGGCGGGCGGCCCGCCAAGGGTGCTGCGGATGGACAACGGCCCGTAACTGGTTTCTCAAGCGCTGCAACGGTTCTGCGACGGCAAGGTCGGGTTGTGCTACATCCCGCCGGGTACCCCGTGGAACAACGGTTATGTCGAATCGTTCAACAATCGCCTTCGGACGGAGTGCCTCAACCGCAACCATTGGAACAGTCTGTTGGAGGCCCGGGTGGTCATCGGCGACTTCAAGCATGAGCACAATCATCGGCATCGGCATTCGGCGCTGGGTTACTTGACGCCGGCCGAGTACGCTGCCCGATGCGGACACACCTACCACCCAGTGGTCTGCGAGATCAACTAACGCGGGCTGGCCAGCACGCCCACAGCGACTACACGCCGACGCCGGTCACAGCAGGGATGGTCGCCGCTCATCGAGGCGTCACAGTGTTTTCGGGTGCCGATCGCGTCGGGTTGGCGGCCAGGCGATCAACGATTTCGGCCACGCCGGCGAAGCCGGGGGCGGCAGACATGTCGGCGGCCACGCGTCGGCTGGCTTGACGGTAGCGCGGTTGATTGAGCACCGCGAGAATGTTGCGGCGCAGGGCACGCGGGGTTGGCCGTTCACTCCTGATACGCCGCCCGACGCCGGACCACGCGACGCGGGCGCCGACCTCCGGCTTGTCTTCCTTGCCGCCGGTGGCCACAATCGGCACGCCGTAGCGCAGCGCGTACTGAACGCCGCCATAACCGCCGTTGGTGACGTAAACCGCAGTGCGCGGTAGCAACTCGTCATACGGCAGGTATGTCGCTGCCCGGGCGTTGTGCGGGAGCGGGGGCAGCGTGTCCAGTGGGCGACCGCCTGTTGTGACCACGACCAAAACATCGTCTCCGGCAAGCGCAAGCAACGTCGGCGCGATGGCTTGCGCGTAGTCGGTGTTGGCGAACGTGCCCTGAGTGACGTGGATGACGGGTCGGCTCCCGTCCAGATCGGCCCACCATGGCGGTAGCGGAGCCTGCGAACCGGCGGCGGACAGCGGCCCGACGAAGTGAAGCTCTGCGGGCGCGTCGGACCGGGGGTATTCGAAGGAGGGCACGGTGAACTGCACGATCGCGTCGGCCCGGCGGCCCCAGTCCACGAAGGTGCCCGGCATGTCGGTGCCGTGCACCTCGCCGTGCAGGTCGTCGATGACTCGGTACGGCCGGCGTAAGACCCGGCGGTTCAGAGCGGCCAGTGCAATGTTGCGGGGACGGTTGAGTATGCGGGCCGGCGGCAGGCCCATCCCGAACGGAGCGGTATCACGGCTCTCCACGGGCAACGCGCTGATGCTGCAAAAGATGACCGCCGGACGCGCCGAACGCGGGTGCGCCAGCAGGAACGCCGCGCCCAGGAAGAGCGGCTCGGACAGGACTACGTCGGCAGGATCGGCCGCAAGGGCAGCCATCAGCGTCTCGTATTGGGCCTTGGCGGGTCGGGCTATGACGTGCTCGACGTCGAAGGCGATCGCCGTGATGCCCTTCAATCTGGCGCGCTCGGGAAAGCTCTCGAGGATCGACCGGTCGTCGAAGTCGGCTGCGGCGGGCAGCGGTACATACGTTGCACCCGTGGCGCGGACCCGGTCGGCGAAGCGCGCACCGGTGATGAAGCGCACGTCGTCACCGCGGTTGACGAAGCTCTCGGCGACCGTCAACAACGATGTGACATGACCGTGGAAAGGCGCGCTGACGACGATGATGGATGACACGGTGCCCCCCGAGGCTCGCTCTTCGCCTTGATTTGGCTCTGGTAGTATTCATTACTGTGACACAGCAGTCAATATCAGGCAAGGTGCCACGGTCGTATCGATCGACACTGCGTGAGCAGCAGGCGGAGCAGACGCGGACGCGGGTCGTCGCAAGCGCGGCGCAGCTTTTCGCCGCCGAAGGCTACGCGCGCACCACCTTCGCGAAAATCGCGGCCGCTGCCGGTGTCTCCGCCGAAACCGTCCAAGGCCAGGGGCCCAAGGCTGCTCTCATGATCGCCGCCGTCGAATACGCCGCGTTCGGCGTGAGCGGGGAGGAGAACGTCTTCAATCTAGATGCCGGCCGCCGAATGCTGGCCGTCGACGACTGCACGGCAGCAGCGGATGCTCTCGCTGCGATGCACGCGGAAGTGTTTGAACGGATCGCGCACCTGGCGTTGGCGCTCACCGGGGCTGCCAGCTCCGACCCGGAGTTGGATCGGTACCTGACGGAGACGCTCGCGAGCGTCAATCTACAAATACGACGAATCCTCACTGTCTATCGCGACCGCGGATGGCTGCGTGAAGACATGCCGTTCGACGAAATCGTCGAGACCACCGCGGTGCTCGTCAGCGTGCAGACCTACCTGCAGATCACCCGCGACGGTCGGAGGGTAGCCCCCTACCGAACATGGCTCCGCCGCATGCTCGCAGAGACGGTCTTCCGTCCGCCGCAAGCGAATTGACCATGCGCCTCGCGACCCGCGGCCGCGGACACCGCGGCTTGCGTCGTTAAGTCTAGATGGCGTCAAATCCGCTATCTGCAATCGATGGAACACCCTATTCGAAGGCTGGGCGGCGCCGTCGACATCGAACACGAGCCATACAACCGGCATTCCGCCAGCGTCTGATCCAACACCAGCCGAGTAAGCTACGTGCTGCCGGCACGCCATCACCCGGTGGCTCCCTGCATCAACGAAATCCGCAAACAGTACAACCGACTCTAAATCCCTGCGGACTCAGTAACTGGGACTGGCCACTCAGTACAAAAAATTAAGCCGCACGACCCCACAAAACCGACTACCTCACCGCATGAACCCGATCGCGGTGTAATCCAGGTCGGCCAGCCCGGCCGCTCCGAAGTTGGCGAGCGAGCTGTTGACCGCCACGTTGCCGGGCGACTGGATCAGCGGCAGGCTGAATCCTTCGGCCCAGATCAGCTTGTCGACCTCGTTGGCCAATGTTCGCGCCTTGGCGGGATCCAGCTCTTGCAGCGTCTGCTCGATTTTGGCGTCGATCTCGGGGCTGCCGATCTTGCCGAAGTTGCTCTCCCCGGTGGACGCGTAGATCTGGGTGAGCGCGGACAACGGGAAAGCGTCGCCCATCCAACCGAATTGCGCGAGGTCGAACGCTCCGACGTTGATGTAGTTGGTGAAGAAGCCGCTGCCGGCCTTGGCCATCAGCTCGAGTTTGACCCCGATCTGCGCGAGGCTGTGTTGCGCGATCAGACCGAACTGCCGACTGGTCTGCGCGTCATAGAACAAGTCGCGGATGACGAGCCGATGTCCGTCCCGTTCGCGGAACTGCCCGTTGAGTTTCCAGCCCAACGCATCGAGGTCGTGTTTGGCCTTCTCAGGGTTGTAGGCAACGACGCCGCTGTTGTCTTCGTAGCCTTGCTGGCCCTCGACATAGATGTGGTTGTTCAGCGCCGCCGGGTGGCTGCTGAGCCCGTGCTGGGTGACGGTGGCGATGCTTTGCCGGTCGATACCCTCGGCAACGGCGCGCCGCAACGCCGGGTCGGACAGGATCGACCCCTTCGCGCCGTTGAAGGTGAAGTGATACCAGCTCGGGGTCGGCGCCCGGCGGATCGAGATGCCCTTGGTGCGCCTGGCGATCGTCATCTGATCCAGGCCGGCGACGCCGGCCGCGTCGATCGCCTTGTTCTGCAGCGCCGGCAACCGTGCGGCATCGTCGAGCACCAGGTAGGTGATGCGGTCCAGTCGCGGCCGTTCGCCCCACCACTTGGGGTTGCGGGTCAACACAATTCGCTGCTTGGTCCGATCCAGCGCCGAGACAACGAATGGGCCGGCCGACGGTCCGGGGCCGGACAGTTGTGCGGTGTTGAACGCTTCGGGGGTCGCGGTGCTGCTCTTCGGTAGCAGCATGGTGTTACCGGCGAACATGCCGCGCCACTCGGCGTATGGCTTGGCAAAGGTGATCACGGCCTGGCGGTCGTCGACGCCCCGAGTCACCGACTTGACCCGCTCGCTGCCGTTGGTGCCGGCGATCGCGAAGTTCTTGTCGGCCCCGCTGGTGGCGTGGATCTGGCTGGCGATGTCCTCCCAGCTGAGTGGTGTGCCGTCCGACCAGGTCGCCGTCGGGTTGATGGTGTAGGTGACCACTTGCGGGTTGGTCCCGGTCAGTTCGACGCTGCTGAAGTAGTCGGTGTCGACGGTCGTGGAGCCGTCCGGTCCGATGACGAACGCGCGCGGCATGGTGGCTTTGAGCATGGCGCCGACATCGGCGGAGTTGCCGTCGATGTGCAAAGTGTTGAAGTTGGACGGGAATTCGGTCAGCGCCAGCCGGAGGTCGCCGCCGTCGCGCAGGGTAGCCGGGTTTTGCGGGTTGACATCGCTGGTGGCGCCGACGGCGGTGGCGGGGCCGGCAGGCAAGTAGTCGGCGCCTGACGAACAGCCGGCCACGAGGCTGACGGCGAACACAATCGCCGGCACTACCCGGTTAACCACGAGCCGAATCCGGTTGCGGCACCGCGGCCAGCAATCGCCGCGTGTAGTCGTGCTGTGGCCGGCTGAACACCTCGTCGCTGTCACCCTGTTCGACGACGACACCGCGCAGCATCACGGCGACCTGATGGGCGAGATGCTTGACCACCGAAAGATTGTGCGAGACAAACAGATACGACAGACTGAACTCTTGCTGCAGATCGAGCAACAGGTTGAGGATGCCGGCTTGGATCGACACGTCGAGCGCGGACACGGGTTCGTCGAGCGCCAGAATCTTAGGCCTCAGCGCCAACGCCCGTGCGATCCCGATCCGCTGCTTCTGCCCGCCGGAGAATTCCGCCGGATAGCGGCTGGCATCGCCGTGCCGCAGCCCGACGGTTTCGAGCAGCTCGGCAACCCGCTTGCTGGTGTCGGCCTTGCTGAATCCGTTGGCGTGCAACGGCTCTGCCAGCAGCTCGAAAACCGGCAGCCGCGGATCCAGTGAGGCGGCCGGATCCTGAAAGATGACCTGGATATCGCGCCGCATCGCCCGACGGCTCGACCTGTTCAGCGTGGCGACGTCGGCCCCCAGCACTTCGATCGAACCCGATTGCGGCGCAACCAACTCGAGGATCTCGTGCAATGTCGTCGACTTGCCCGAGCCCGACTCACCGACGATGGCCAGGGTGCGTCCCTGCCGGAGTTCGAAGCTGATGCCGTCGACCGCGCGGACTTCGCCGATATTGCGGCGGAGCAGCACGCCTTTGGTCAACGGATACGTCTTGACCAGATCGCGGACCCCCACGACGACGGGCGGTTCGCCGGGCTCGACGGCTTCGGCCTCGGTGCTGACTCCGTAGATCTCGGCGGCAGTGCGCCCGACGACGTGTTCGGTGCGGATGCAGGCCGCCCCGTGCTCGGGGGCCACGGTTAAAAACTTCGGCTCCTCGCTGCGACACTCCTCAACGACCAGCGGGCAGCGCGGCGCGAACGGGCATCCCGGTTCGAGAGCCGACAGCGATGGGGGAGCGCCCGGTATTGGCACCAGCCGGGTGCCCTGCGGGGCATCCAAACGAGGCACCGAACCCAATAATCCTACGGTGTAAGGCATCCGGCGGTCGCGGTAGACATCGCCGACGGCGGCTGATTCGACGATGCGCCCGGCGTACATCACCAGCGCGCGGTCGGCGAATTCGCCGACCACACCCAGGTCGTGGGTGATAATCAGTACCCCGGCCCCGGTGACATCGCGAGCGGTCTTGAGTACCTCGAGGATCTGCGCCTGCACGGTGACGTCGAGGGCGGTGGTGGGCTCGTCGCAGATCAACAGGTCGGGATCGTTGGCGATCGCGATCGCGATGACCACGCGCTGGCGTTCGCCACCGGACAACTCGTGCGGAAACGCACGAGCGCGCCGCTCGGGCTGGGCGATGCCGACCAGCTCGAGCAATTCGATGGCGCGCTGGCGGGCCGCCCGTTTTCCGGTGCGGGGCTGGTGCGTCTCGATGGCCTCGGCGATCTGATCGCCGACGGTGTACACCGGCGTCAGCGCCGACATCGGATCCTGAAACACCGTGCCGATCGTGTTGCCGCGGAACCGCGACATCGCATCGTCGGGCAGCCCGACCAACTCGTTACCCTGCAACCGCGCTGAGCCGCGAACGTCGGCGTACTCGGGAAGGAGGCCCACCACCGCCATCGCCGCGGTCGACTTGCCTGAACCGGATTCGCCGACGATCGCAACGACCTCGCCGGCGTCGACGTGAAAATCGATACCGCGCACCGCCTTCAGCGGGTGCCCGTCGGTGGGGAAGGTGACGGACACATTGGTGACGTCCAGTAGCCGACTCATCGGCGACCACCTCGCAACGCACCGCTGGCGGGATCGAGCGCGTCGCGCAGGCCGTCGCCGGTCAAGTTGGCGCATACCAGGATCAGCACCAGGACACCGGCCGGGAACAGGAAAACCCACGGGAAGGTGGTCGCCGACTGGGTGCCGTCGGCGATCAGCGTCCCCAGTGATACGTCCGGGGGCTGGATGCCGAACCCAAGGAAGCTCAGGCCGGTTTCGGCCAGGATGGCCACCGCGACGTTCAGCGCGGTGTCGATGATGAGGATCGACGCCACGTTCGGGACCACGTGATGGGTGATGATCCGTCGGCTGGACACACCCATGTACCGTGCGGCGCGGATGAATTCGCGTTCGCGAAGGCTCATCGTCATGCCGCGGACCATCCGCGAGCTGACCATCCAGCCGAAACCCGACAACAGCAGCACCAGCACGAGGACGTTGCCGGAGCTCTTGGTGCGCGGGGTCAGGATCATGATCAGCAGAAACGCGGGCACCACCAGCATGAGGTCGACGAACCACATCAGCGCCCGGTCTCGCCAGCCACCGAAGTAGCCCGAGATCGAGCCCACCGTCGCCGCGATGCCGGTGGATATGACGGCCACACACACCGCGATCAGCATCGACTTCTGCATGCCCCGCAAGGTCTGGGCCAGCAGATCCTGGCCAAGTGCGTTGGTGCCCAACCAGTGTCGGGCATTCGGCGGCTGCAGCAGCGCGTTGAAGTCGAGGTCAGTGTAGGAGTAGGGCAGCAGCGACGGCACCGTGTAGCAGCCAACGAACAGCATCAGCAGCACGATCAGTGCGGCCACCGCCGACGGGCGGCGCAGGAACCGGCGCAACACCAAGGTTCGGCGCGAGGCGAATTCCGGTGTCTGCATACCGAATTCAGCATCCAAGGCGGCAGCGTCGGTCATTTGCGCCGCTCTCCCCCGCAAGCGGGAGGTGCCCCCACCTCATCGCTTCGCTCTGCATCGTCGCCGGCGCGCGTCATGAGACTCGCACCCTGGGATCGAGAGCGGCGTAGATGAAATCGGAGAGCAGGCCGGCCAGCAACACAACCGCTCCGGCGAATACCGTGATCGCGGCGACGATGTTGGTGTCCTGGGTCGCCACGCCCTGCACCATCCATTCACCCATGCCGTGCCAGCCGAAGATCTTCTCGACGAACACCGCGCCGGTCACCAAACCGGCCACGCCGTAGGCGAACAGCGTGGCCAGCGGTATCAGCGCGGTACGGAGCCCGTGCTTGATCAGAGCGCGGCGGCGGGTCAGGCCTTTGGCGCGTGCGGTGCGGATGAAATCCTGGCCCAGCACGTCGAGCATCGCGTTGCGCTGATATCGGCTGAATCCCGCGGCGGTGCCCAGCGTCAACGTGAGCGTGGGTAATACCAAGTGCTGCAAGCGATCCACGAACTGCGGCCACGCTCCGTCGATCAACGCCGGCGACGTCTCGCCGGTGTACTGGAACAGCTGTACACCCAGTGCCCAGTTCACCCGCAGCGCCGCGAGGATCAGCAGGTTGGCGATGACGAAGGTCGGGGCGGACAGCACCAGCAGCGACAGCATCGTGATCACCCGATCGCTGAAGCGGTATTGGCGGATCGCCCCCCATGCGCCGAGCACCACACCGATGATCGTGCCGGCCACCGAACCGATGATCAGCAGTCGAAGGCTGACGCCGATGCGACGCCACAGCTCGCCCGAGACGGGCTGACCGGTCACAGTGGCGCCGAAATCGCCACGCACCGCGTGTGAGGCCCAATCCGCGTAACGCAGCGGGATGGGCTTGTTCAGGCCGAGTTGGGCGGCCTTGGCGTCGATCACGGCCTGCGGCGGTCGCGGGCTGCGCTGCATCAGGCTTTCCAGCGGCGAGAATGCCACCGAGGTCAGGCAGAACGTCAAGAACGACGCCAAGGTCAACAAAACGACGTAGTTCAGCACGCGACGGGCCAAGAAGCGGGTCATGGCTACCGGCCCCGCCCCTGTCGCATTCGCACAGACTAGGAGACGCAGTGGTGCGTTGCGATCCGGTTGATTCAGACCGGTGAAACGACAGCCGTCAAATCGTAGAATCGTCGGCTGTGACGGTCACCGACGACTACTTAGCCAACAACGGCGAATACGCGAAGTCGTTCGAGGGTCCACTACCGCTGCCGCCGAGCAAGCACGTCGCAGTGCTGGCGTGCATGGACGCCCGACTCGACGTGCACGGCCTGCTCGGTATCGAAGAGGGCGAGGCCCATGTCATCCGCAACGCCGGCGGCGTGGTCACCGACGACGCGATCCGGTCGCTGGCGATCAGCCAGCGATTGCTGGGTACCACCGAGATCATTCTGATTCACCACACCGACTGCGGGATGTTGACGTTCACCGACGACGACTTCAAGCGCGCGATCCAGGACGAGACCGGAGTCAAACCTCCGTGGTCGACTGAAGCCTTCCCCGACGTTGCCGAGGATGTCCGGCAGTCGTTGCACCGCATCAAGAACAGCCCGTTCGTCACCAAGCACACGTCGGCGCGGGGGTTCATCTTCGACGTAGCCACCGGCAAGCTCACCGAGGTCACCGGCTAGCTCTCGGGCTCGCCTCACGAGACTCAAGAGCCTCTTCTCTCGCTGAGCGAGGGATTAGTGCCTTCCTCGTTATGACACCACGGGCGATATCACTGCCCAGGAATCTGTGCGCCTAGGGCCGGCTTTTCGCTCGGAGGCGGGCAGATCGGGCACCTCGAAGGCCGAGCGTGCCACCTGCTGTGCCGCCTAACTCGTGCCACCTGCATGCCGGCCAATCCATTGACAGCGCCAGCCCGGACGGGTTTCATACTCGGTAATGCTTATAATCCTGACCAAAACTACCAACTTTACCGAGAATCGAGGGGGATGATGACCAGCCAAGAGGCGACGGCCGCCCCGGCGGCGGGGCAGTACGAATTAAGCCATCTGCGCTCGCTGGAGGCCGAGGCGATTCACATCATCCGCGAGGTGGCCGCCGAGTTCGAGCGTCCGGTGCTGCTGTTCTCCGGCGGCAAGGACTCGATCGTGATGCTGCACCTGGCGCTGAAGGCTTTCCGCCCCGGCCGCCTGCCGTTCCCGGTGATGCACGTCGACACCGGTCATAACTTC
>Ga0137412_10005289_pt1 | contig 10314 bp, 12 predicted proteins | sample CZODoug2_1_16fun_FD_122160 | JGI IMG/M metagenome (GOLD analysis project Ga0137412, IMG submission 122160) | Vadose zone soil fungal communities from Angelo Coast Range Reserve, California, USA - CZODoug2_1_16fungal (Hybrid Assembly) | ecosystem: Environmental > Terrestrial > Soil > Vadose zone... | reverse complement strand
CCGGATCAAGGCGCTCACCGTGCTGACGTTGGTCGGAGGCCTGGCCAGCACAGTCTTCGCGCCGTTGACGGGTCTGTTGGTCTCGCACATCGACTGGCGTCATACCTACCTCGTGCTCGCCGCCATCCTCGCGGTCATCACCGTGCCCTTGCACGCGTTCGGGCTTCGCCGTCCGTGGCCGGCGCACGTAGCCGAGCACCGTGACCAGCCGGAACCTCCGGGCACGGTCGTGCGGAGCCGGCCCTTCGTGATGCTGACGGTTGCGATGAGCCTGGCCGCGTTCTCCGTCTACGCAGTGGTGGTCAACCTGGTGCCGTTGCTGACCGGGCGCGGCCTGTCCGTGTCCACCGCCGCCATCGCCCTCGGCCTCGGCGGCGTCGGCCAGGTGCTCGGTCGACTCGGCTACGGCCGGCTGGTGCGGCAGACCAGCATCCGCCTGCGCACGGTCCTCGTGGTGTTGACCGCCGCTGCCACCACCGCACTGCTGGCCGTATTGCCAGGGCCGATGCTCCTGCTAGTGGCGGCGACCGTGCTGGCGGGCATGGCCCGGGGCATTTTCACGCTGCTGCAAGCCACCGCGGTCTCCGACCGTTGGGGTGCCGCGAACTACGGCCGGCTCAACGGTCTCTTGTCGGCGCCGATGACGCTGACCGGCGCGCTCGCTCCGTGGGCCGGCACCAGCCTGGCCGCCGTCCTCGGCGGCTATCCAGCGGTGTTCGCGACGCTCGCCGTCGTGGCGACGCTCGCCGCCCTGCTCACAACGGCCAGCGCACCAGCGGCCAGGCCGTCGTGACGACGGTGAAGGTTGGCGATCAAGGGAATCTCGCAAAAGAACTCGCGTCGTCGCGTTCCTCGCTCGTCAGCAGAAGGTGCACGGCATCGTCGAGAACGGGGTCACCAGGATCGCTCTCGCCTTCGCCCCGTTCGGCCTGCTAGCGTCTGAATCGACAAACTTCGATCCAGAAGGGCGGGTCATGACCGAGTCGATCGCCGATCGGCGGCACGACCACGGCGAGCCGGCCGTGATGGGCAAGCTGTCCAGGCTGGACCGGTTTCTGCCCGCGTGGATCATCATCGCGATGGTCGCCGGCCTGGGACTGGGCCGGCTGATCCCCGGCCTGAACTCGGCACTGGACGCCGTCAGGGTCGGCTCGGTGTCGCTGCCGATCGCGCTGGGACTGCTGCTGATGATGTACCCGGTGCTGGCCAAGGTCCGCTACAACAAGCTGGACTCCGTCACGGGCGACAAGCGGCTGCTGGTCTCGTCCATTCTGCTCAACTGGGTCCTCGGCCCCGCGGTGATGTTCGCTCTGGCCTGGCTGCTGCTGCCCGACCTCCCCGAGTACCGCACCGGCCTGATCATCGTCGGCCTGGCCCGCTGCATCGCGATGGTGCTGATCTGGAACGAGCTGGCCTGCGGCGACCGGGAGGCCGCCGCGGTGCTGGTGGCGCTGAACTCGGTGTTCCAGATCGTCGCCTTCGCCGCGCTGGGCTACTTCTACCTGCGGGTGTTGCCCGGCTGGCTCGGGCTGTCGCAGTCGGCGCTGCACGTGTCCGTCTGGGACATCGCCCAGTCTGTGCTGATCTTCCTTGGCATCCCGCTGCTGCTGGGGTTCCTGACCCGCACCATCGGCGAGCGCCGCGAGGGCCGGGACTGGTACGAGCAGCGGTTGCTGCCCAGGATCGGGCCGTTCGCCTTGTACGGCTTGCTGTTCACCATCGTCGTGCTGTTCGCGTTGCAGGGCGGGACGATCACATCGAGTCCGTTGGACGTGGCCCGCATCGCGTTGCCGCTGTTGGTCTACTTCGGACTGATGTGGGGCCTGTCGTTCGTGTTCGGCAAGCGGGTCGGCCTCGGCTACGAGCGGTCCACCACGCTGGCGTTCACCGCCGCCGGCAACAACTTCGAGCTGGCCATCGCGGTGGCGATCGGCGTGTTCGGTGTGACCTCCGGGCAGGCCCTGGCCGGTGTCGTCGGCCCGCTGATCGAGGTGCCGGTGCTCGTCGCCCTGGTCTACGTCTGTTTGTGGGCGCGCCGCTTCTTCCCGGACGCCTCGGTCCGCGGCTGAGCTCTATCGGCAGCGGTCGTCGCGCCCTGGATCATCGAGCAGGGGACCGCCCGGCCGCAGGAGCGCCTCCAGCGCTTGCAAGGGTTCCGGCAGCAATCGGTACCAGCTCCAGGTGCCGCGGCGCTGCCGGGCCAGGATGCCGGCCTTGACCAGCACGCCGAGGTGGTGGCTGAGGGACGGCTGCGGCATGTCGAATTCGGACGCGATGTCGCAGAAGCACACCTCGGCGCCGGCTGAGCGCCGGATGAGTGAGACCAGGCGGATGCGGATCGGATCCGACAACGCCTTGAACAGCCGCGCGGCCCGGTCCGCCTCGTCGTCGGCCACCTCGGTGTCCGGCCGCGTCAGCGACAACACCACCGGAACGTGCTCGACCTCGCGTTGCTTGGTAGCTGCCACCCGTCCATCATCCCAGTTCGCGGCGCGACTGTCGTTCTTGGATTGACAATCTTCGATGCAACTGATGTGCTTTGTATCGACAGATATCGATCCGGAGGCTGTTCGCGCCACTCCAGCCCAGGAGATCCACCATGACCCGCGCTGACCACGGACTTCCCGCGCGTGAGGTGCTCGGCCAGCTCGACCGCGTCGCCGACGAGCGTGCAGATGACCTGGCAGTTCACCTGCGCCGAAAATCATCACCGCCATGGCAAGGAGCACCACCGTGACCCACACCCCCGAGGTGCTGTTCGTCTGCGTGCACAACGCCGGCCGTTCCCAGATGGCCGCCGCGCTGCTCCAGCACTACGCGATGGGCCGCGTCGCGGTGCGCTCGGCCGGGTCCGAGCCCGCCGAGAAGGTCAATCCGGCCGCCGCGGCCGCCGTCGCCGAGTGGGGCCTGGACATCATCGCCGAGGTGCCGACCAAGCTGACGGTCGACGACGTCGAGGCCTCCGACGTCGTCATCACCATGGGCTGCGGCGACACCTGCCCGGTCTTCCCCGGCAAGCGCTACCTGGACTGGAAGCTCGACGACCCAGCCGGCCAGTCCGTCGAGACCGTGCGCCCGATCCGCGACGAGATCGACCGCCGCGTCCGCACGCTGCTGGCCGAGCTGCTCGACCAGCGCTAGGCCGCCGACCTCGTTGTGGGGAAAGGGAATGGGCCGACTGAGATACGAGCGGCAGTCGTGCTGTCAGCTTCCGCTACGACCCGTACAGCCCGGCGGTCCTGCGCGACCTCACGTTCACGTTCGAACCCGGTCAACGGGTGGCGATCGTCGGCTCCACCGGTTCCGGCAAGACACCCACGGCGTGGCCGTCCCCGTCTCCTATCCTGCCCGCACCACCGGCATCCGTGAAATGCCCACGCCCGCGTCCCGCAGCCCGGACGCACACCTCCGGTTGGTGTGCGGCGCGAAATCTGATCGGCCCAGCGGCTGTGCGGTGCTGTACTTGGTGCTGTCGCGCCGCCCTGGCTGATCGGAGGCCGTTCGTGGGTGTCCAGCCGCAGCAGACCGACCCGGCCTGGCGGGTCTTGTTGGGCTATGTCCGGCCGTTCCGCCTCGCGCTGATCGCCGGCGCCGGGCTGAGCCTGCTGACCGGGGCCGCCGGGTTGGCGCTGCCGTTGGTGGTGCGGGAGCTGATCGACAACATGCGCTCGGGTCGTTCGATCACCAGCCTGCTCGTGCTGATGGGGGTTCTGGTGCTCGCGAACGCGGGGATCGGGGCGTTCGGTTCGTACCTGTTGGAGCGCACCGCGGAGTCGGTGGTGCTCGTCGCCCGGCGGCGTCTGGTGTCCAGGCTGCTGTGGTTGCGGATCCCCGCGGTCGACGCCGCCGAGCCGGGGGACCTGATGTCGCGGGTCACCTCCGACACCACGTTGCTGAGGCAGGTCACCACCCAGTCGCTGGTCTCCGCGGTCACGGCCACCCTGACGCTGCTCGCCACGGTCACGATGATGGCGCTGCTCGATCCGTTGCTGCTGGCGGTGACCCTGGTGGCCCTCGGTCTGGCGCAGTTGGTGGTGCGGACGGTCATGCCGCGCATTCGTCGAGCCACCCGGCAGGCGCAGGAGTCGGTGGGCGCGATGGGCGCCGCGCTGGAACGTGTGCTCGGTGCGTTGCGGACGGTCAAGGCGTCCGGTGCCGAGGAACGCGAACGCGACCGGTTGCACGGCGCGGCGCTGGACGCGTGGCGGGGTGGCGTGCGGGCCGCCGTCTGGCAGGCCGTGGCGGGCAACACCGGCGGCCTCGCGATCCAGGTGTCGTTCATCGTGGTCCTCGGGCTCGGTGGCTCTCGGGTCGTGTCCGGGGCTATCGATGTGGGCACCCTCGTGGCGTTCCTGCTCTACCTGTACTACTTGATGCCGCCGATGCGGCAACTCGTGGACGCCGCCGGCCAGTACCAGGTCGGGGTCGCCGCGGTGGCCCGGATCCGGGAGATCGACAGCTTGCCGTCCGAACAGCACGACGATGCCGTTCCGGTTGAGCACGTGGACGTTCGTCCTGCCGCCGTGGCCTTCGACCAGGTGCGGTTCCGCTACCGGCCGGAACTTCCCGATGTGCACCACGGGGTCAGTTTCACGGTGCCGCCCGGTGGCATGACCGCCTTCGTCGGCCCCTCGGGCGCGGGCAAGACCACCGTGTTCTCCTTGATCGAGCGGTTCTACGAGCCCGACTCCGGGCGGGTGCTGTTCGACGGCCTCCCGGTCACGGAATGGCCGCTCACGCAGCTGCGGGCCGCGATCGGCTACGTCGAGCAGGACGCCCCGGTGTTGTCGGGCACGCTGCGGGACAATCTCCTGTTCGGTGCCCCGCAGACTGCCGAGGACGAGCTGCGGCAGGTGCTGGCCACTACCCGGTTGGACGCCATGGTGTCCCGGCTTCCGGAGGGATTGGACACCACGGTGGGGCACCGCGGCATCAAACTGTCCGGCGGCGAGCGTCAACGGGTCGCCATCGCCCGTGCCCTGCTGCGCCGTCCGCGGCTGCTGCTGCTCGATGAGGTCACGTCCCAATTGGACGCGGTGAACGAGGCCGCGCTCCGCGAGACCATCGCCGATGCCGCCCGTACCACCACCGTTCTCGTTGTCGCGCATCGACTGTCCACCGTGACCATGGCCGACCGGATCGTGGTGATGGACGCCGGACGGGTGCGAGCGGTGGGCACGCACACCGAACTCGTCGCCGCCGACCCGCTCTACGGTGAGCTGGCCGCCACCCAGTTCCTCGCGACCGCCGATTGAGCGGAACGCCGGCCCCGTTCTGCCGTGCTGGCTAGAGCTTCAGCAGGGCGCCGAATTCGGCGACGCCGCTGGCGAGCGCCTGGGTTTGGTCGAGCACAATCCCAGTGACGGTGGGGTTTCTGGCGACCCAGTCGCGGGAGGCTGCATGACTGGTGAAGAAGTTGATGTGGTGGCAGGTGCGGTTGATCGACGGGCAGCAGGCGTCGCCGCTGGCACCGGCGAAGACGACCGTGGAGTCGGGAATCCAGAGCGCGGCGCCGTGGTCGACGTGGACGGTGACTGGGCGGTCGGTGCCGGGTTCGGTGCTGGTGATGATGACCGGATGTCCGAGCATGGTGGACATGCCGAGCGCGTCGATGGCGCACATCGCGTACACCCCGGCGCTGCCGTCCCAGGTGACGCGATGGCGTGTCGGGGTTGGTGAGAACGGGTAGGCGGCACGGATTTCGCCGTGGTCGTCGACGGCGAGCACATCGGCGTCGGTCAGTTCGGACAGCGCCGGGCCCGGATCCACGCCGTGGTCGAGCGCCATCTGCTCGATGACGTTGCGGGACGGCGCGTGGCCGGTGTCGGCGAACGCCGTCAGGATCCGCCGGTGCAGTTGCCGGGAGGGTGGGGTGAGCGCGGTGGCGGCCTGGTGCTTGTTCAGCTGGAGGTCTGGAATCTCGGTCATCGGGCGGCCGTGATGCGCATGCAGGCGGCCAGGGCGGCGGCGTTGTCCGCGGCCAGCGAGCGGGCCAGCAGCACCAGCTCCGCCACCCGTGGGTCGGCGACCTTGTAGTGCGCGAAGCGGCCCTCGCGGCGGACCTGCACGTACCCGCAGTCCGATAGACAGCCGAGGTGGGTGGACACGCGTCCCTGCGACAGGCCGACCTGGGCGACGCATTCGGTGACGGTGTGCTCGGTGTCCAGCAGGAACTCCAGCAGCCGTAGCCGGGCCGGGTCGCTGAGCGCGCGGAAGAACTTGGCCACCATCTCCACGCCGTTCGGCTCGGCGGGCAGCAACGTGGCCGAGGGCTCCGGGATCGCCGGCATCTCGTCGCGTCCTCACTCTGTAATATCCGGATAAGCGGATATCAGGTTAGCATCGATGACCTCGGGGAGAGCCGGAAGGAGCTGCGGATGCGGTACGACCTGGCGGTGATCGGTTCGGGTGGAGCCGGGTTCGCGGCCGCGATCGCCGCCCGCGCCAGGGGACGGACGGTGGTGATGATTGAGCGAGGCACCGTCGGCGGCACCTGCGTGAACACCGGATGCGTGCCGTCCAAGGCACTGCTCGCCGCGGCCGAGGCGCGTCAGGTCAGCCTGGACGGCCGGCATCCCGGGATCGCCGTGACCCCGTTCGAGGTCGACCTGCCCCGCCTCATCGGTGCCAAACGGGAGTTGGTGGAGGCGCTGCGGGCGGAGAAGTACATCGACCTGACAGCCGAGTACGGCTGGGACGTGCTCGTCGGCGCCGCCGCCTTCGACACCGAGGGCGCCGAGCCGGTGCTGCGAGTCGGCGGCTCGACCGTCGTGATGGCCGAGCACTATCTGATCGCTACCGGCTCGACCCCGTGGACGCCGCCGATCGATGGGCTGGCCGAAGCTGGCTACCTGACCTCGACGACGGCGATGGAGCTCAACACCGTGCCAGCGTCGATGATCGTGGTCGGCGGCAACGCGGTCGGCTTGGAGCAGGCCCAGCTGTGGAGCCGGCTGGGTGTCGAAGTGACTCTGGTGGAGGCCTTGGACCGCCTGGCGCCGTGCGAGGAACCCGAGGTTTCCGCGGTGATCGAGGCAGTGTTCGCCGACGAGGGCATCATCGTGATCACCGGCGTCACCATCTCGCGCGTCGGCCACGACGCGACCGGCTACCGCTTGGCCATGGCCGACTCACCCGACGTCCTGCGTGCCGAGCGACTGCTTGTCGCCACGGGCCGCCGTCCGGCCACAGCCGAGTTGAACCTGGCGGCGGTCGGGGTCAGGACCGGGTACCAGGGCGAGGTCGTGGTCGACGAGTTCCTGCGCACCGACAATCCACGCATCTGGGCCGCCGGGGACGTCACCGGGCACCCGCAGTTCGTCTACGTCGCGGGCACCCACGGCACGCTCGTCGCGGACAACGCCTTCGGTGACGCGGGTCGGCGGCTGGACTACCGCGACCTGCCGCGGGTGACCTTCACCAGCCCGGCGATCGCGTCGGTGGGCCTCACCGACTCCCAAGCCGTCGACCAGGGCTTCCGGTGCGAATGCCGAGTCCTGCCACTGGAGTACGTGCCGCGAGCGCTGGTCGACCGCGACACCCGCGGCCTGATCAAACTCGTCGCCGATCACGACACCGGTCGCGTGCTCGGTGCCCACGTGATCGCCGACGGCGCCGGGGACGTGATCGCCGCCGCCGTCTACGCCCTCTCGAACCACATGACCGTGCAGCAGATGGCCGATCTGTGGTGCCCGTACCTGACGATGGCCGAAGGCCTCAAGCTCGCCGCGCAGACCTTCACCCGCGACGTGTCGAAGCTGTCCTGCTGCGCCTCCTGAGCTAGAACGCGGCGAGAGTGTCGGTGAGACCGGGATAGCCGCGGATCTCGGCGATCGCGCCGTCGGCGACCTTCACGCAGGCCGATGCCAGATACGCTCGCGGCAGGTCTCGTCGTCGACTCGGCTTGTGCCAGGCACCCTTGGCATCCTTTGGTGTGGGGCGGACACTGACGATGTGGACAGACAGGTGGTTCACGACGAGTTGGAGCGGACGCGGGCGACGTTCCACCAGTTGCTGGTCGCCGCAACCGACGAGGACTTGCGTCGTCCGACGCGCGGTACGCGTTGGACCAACGAACAGTTGTTGTTTCACATGCTGTTCGGGTACCTGGTCGTGCGGGTGTTGCTGGTGCTTGTGCGGGTGATGGCCCGCTTGCCCCTGGGGGTCCGCCGAGGGTTCGCGCGGCTGCTCGACGCGGCGACCCGACCGTTCGACGTGGTGAACTTCTGGGGCTCGCGCGGAGGTGCGAAGGTCTTCAACCACAAGCGGATGGGCGCGGTGTTCGACGTGGTCGTCAGGTCGCTGCATCGGCGTCTGGATGCCGAAACCGAGCAGGATCTCCGGCGCGGTATGCCTTTTCCGACGCGGTGGGATCCGTTCTTCGCCGAGTTCATGACGCTGGAGGACGTCTACCGCTTCCCGACCCGGCACTTCGACTTCCATGCCGAACAGCTCACCTTCCCGGAGCGCTGAGCAAGACCGCGCGAGGCCGGGTGTTCGAGCGGGTGCGGTCAGCAGCAGTGGTCGCCGCGCCAGGCTCCGCGGCCTTCCTTGACCGCGACGACGGCGATGACCAGGGCGGTGAGGGGATCGGCCCACCACCAGCCGAGGGCGCTCCCGCCCGCGCAGCGTGATCGCCGTGACGTGATCTACCCCTGTGTGTCGCGCTCCCGCGGCCCGCTGCTCGTGGTGGATCGCTGACGGCCGATGTCGGATTCCAGGATCCAGCAGACGCCTGCGCTGTCGTGCTCGGTCGGCTCGCCCTGGCGGGCGTGTGCGAGCAGGGCGTCGAGGTGGGTTTCGAGGGTGACGAGTTCGGCGATCTGGGCGCGCACCTGGTCGAGGCGGTCGGCGAGCACGCCGCGGACGTGGCCGCAGGGGGTGCCGCCGCGGTCGGAGATGGCCAGGATCTGGGCGACTTCGCGCAGGGTCAGGCCGGCGGCCTGGGCGCGGCGGATGAAGTCGAGCCGGTCGATGAACTCCGGGCCGTAGTCGCGGTAGCCGCCGGGGGTGCGGGCGGGCTCGGGCAGGACACCGGCCTGCTCGTAGAAGCGGATGGTCTTCGGTGTGGCGCCGCTGGCGGCGGCCAGTTCACTGATCTTCACATCACACCTCCTTGACCTTCCATCGTACTGGAAGGTTGAAGCTGGCCTCCTGCGGGCCGCGGTGGACGCGATCCGGCTGGCCCGACGAACCCTGCGCACCATCAAGGGCAACCTGTTCTGGGCGTTCGCCTACAACGTCGCCGCCCTGCCGCTGGCCGCCCTCGGGCTGCTCAATCCGCTGATCGCCGGGGCCGCGATGGCGTTCTCCTCGGTGTTCGTGGTGTCCAACAGCCTCCGGCTGCGCCGCTTCCGAAGCGGGATCTACTCGCCGGCCTGGAAGTCGTAGTGCGAGGGCACGCTGCCGGCTGCCGGCGGGGGGCCGCGCCGGTTGCTGGACCGGGCCTGTGCGACGGCGTTTCGGGTTTTCTTGGTGCCGGACATGGGATTCCTCTCGACTACAGGGGTGTGGTGAAGCCGGAGATCGGCCCGCGCAGCCAGGCGATGACCTCGCCCCACAGGCCGGTGACCAGCGCGACGCCGACGGCGATCAGCAGGACGCCGCCGAGTTGCTGGACGCGGCGGATGTGCCGGCGCACCCAGCCGGTGGCGCGTACCACCCAGCGGGCGCCCAGCGCCAGCAGGATGAAGGGCAGGCCGAGGCCGAGGCAGTAGGCGGCGATCAGCAGCAGGCCGCGGCCGGTGGTCGGGCCGACGTTGGTGCCGCTGGCCAGCGCGATCACGCCGGCGAGGGTGGGCCCGAGGCACGGCGTCCAGCCCAGGCCGTAGACGGCGCCGAGCAGCGGCGCGCCCCACAGGCCGTCCCGCGGCGTGTGGCGGAGCTTCATGCCGCGCTGGAGCACCGGAACCACGCCGAGGAACACCAGCCCCATGGCGATGGTGATCACGCCGCCGATGCGTTGCAGCAGGTCCTCGTTGGCCAGCAAGGCATCCGAGAGCCCGAGCACGGCGACGGTGCCGGCGGCGAAGACCACGGTGAAGCCGGCCACGAACAGCAGGGCGGCGCCGGCGACCCGCCAGCGGCCGGCGGTCGGTTTCTCGCCGGGGGCGACCGGTGGCGGCTCGGCCGCCGGGCGCCTACCAGGTGCGGTGGCAGGCCACCGGTGCCGACGGTGACCAGGTCGACGAGCAGTTCGCCTTCGCCGTCGGCGCCGCCGTCACCGCTGCCGGCACCAGCGGCGGCCCGGGCGATCTCCTGGCTCGACGCCGTGGTGCGCTGGATCCTGTTCGCCGGCCTGGCGATCGGCCTCGG
>Ga0137412_10005288_pt1 | contig 10315 bp, 9 predicted proteins | sample CZODoug2_1_16fun_FD_122160 | JGI IMG/M metagenome (GOLD analysis project Ga0137412, IMG submission 122160) | Vadose zone soil fungal communities from Angelo Coast Range Reserve, California, USA - CZODoug2_1_16fungal (Hybrid Assembly) | ecosystem: Environmental > Terrestrial > Soil > Vadose zone... | reverse complement strand
ACCGAATTGAGCATGCCGATCACGAAGCACAGGAACAGCGACGGCTTCAGCAGCGGCAGCGTGATCCGCAGGAAGCGGCGGAACGAATTGGCGCCGTCGATCTCGGCCGCTTCGTACAGATTGGCGGGAATGGTCTGCAGCCCCGTCAGGATGATGATCATGTAGAAGCCGAGCATCTGCCAGATATTGGCGACGATGACGCACGGCAGCGCCCAGGTAAAGGAATTGAGAAACGGAATTGGCGAATCCGCCAGATGAAACGATCGCGCCACATAATTGATTAGTCCGACACGCTCATCGAACATCCAGCGCCAGATGATCGCAACCGCAACCGTCATCAGCGGGTAGGACAGAAAAATCAGCGTCCGATAGACGTCGCGACCGCGAATATTGGAATTCACGAGGAGGGCTAGCCCGAGCGCGACGGCGATGCCGGCCGGAGCGGATGCGATGATGCCGAGCGTATTCCAGAGCGCCTGCCAGAATACGTCATCGTCGGTGAACATCTCCTGATAGTTCTCGAGCCCGATGAAAACGGCGGGCTTCAAGGGTGACCAGGCCTCAAACGAGAGCACCACGTTCCAGCCGAGCGGCAGGATCCGGTAGAGCAGGAAAATCAGCAGCGAGGGTGCAAGAAAGCTCCAGACCAGCACGGCCTTGCGCGTCGATCGTCGGTCGGCGAAGCGCGGCCGCTTGATCGAGGTCTCCATTGCCGCCGCCGACATTATCGATCCTCCATGCGCCACGGGTTCGCACCCGGCACCGCGGCGAAGGTTTTGGTCTATGCCCGGCGAAGGACCCGGGAGACCGCCCGTTCGGCGTCGGCGAGTGCCGTCTTTGCGTCCTTGCGCCCGAGGACGGCGTTCTGGAATTCCGGCCAGAATGCCTCCTTGATCTGCGCATCATTCGCCAGAGGCCAGTTGCCTGTCATCTTGTCGGTGTGTTCGAGCTGCGTCCGCAACACGGCGTAGGCAAGCGGGTCATCTGCCTTCACCGAATCCAACCCGGCCTTGTCGGCCTCGATATTGGCCGTGAGCACCCGGCGGATTTGCGCCAGCCGCGTCGCCCATTTTACGCTGGTCATGTGCTTGACCAGTGCGAAGGCGAGCTCCGGATTCTTCGAGCTCTTCGAGACGCCAAAGCCGTGATTGGTCGGCGTCGACCAGTCGCCGGGAGCCTGGGCCGCACCCAGCGTATCCGGGTTGATCCAGCGACCCTGTCCCTTCACGAAGAAGTAGGATGCCGAATGCGCCTGCAACATCCCGACGGTGCCGGCCGCAAATGCGCCGTTTGGCTCGACCCAGCGTCCCGTCCAGGCGATCTTGTTGATCGCGCCTGAAGCCGTCGACTTGGCGAGCCGATCGAGCAACTCGGCGGCAGCCGCAGTGTTGAAGGCGGGCTTCTTGAAATCCGGCGTGAGCAGCTCGATGCCGTTCATCTTCATCAGCGGCCAGTAGAGCCAATCGAAGTTCAGCGTCAGAAAACCGGTCTTCTCGCCTTTGCCCATCGCCTGCGAGTACGTGAGAAGCTCGTCGAAGGATTTGGGCGGCGCGGAAAGCCCCGCTTCCTTGAACATCGTCTTGTTGTAATAGAGCAATGTCTTTGCGACGTAGAACGGAACCAGATAATTCTTCTTCTCGTAGACGAACGCGGACATGTAATCCGGGTTGAACATTTTCACGAACGCCGGGTCGTTGTGGAAGTAGGGCGTCAAATCGAGCAGCGCACCATTCGCGGCCCATTCGACCCACAGCGCGCCTTGAATATCGATCACGTCCGGTGCCGTTCCGGCCACCAACTGGGTCTGATAGAAGGCCGGAAGGTCGGGCCCTTTCTTGTCGAGCCACTCGATTTCGACGCCCGGATTTGCCTTCCTGAACTCTTCAAACTCCTCCTTGAACAGCGCCTCCTGGTCGGCGATGTTCCAGGTCAAGATGCTGATTTTCTTGTTCGATTGCGCTCTCAGGTAGGCTGGCATTGCCACAGACCCAGCCGCGGCCAGGCCTGTCTTCAGAACCGTCCTGCGATCCATCACATCCTCCCTGATTTTCCCGTGGCGGCGGGACGATCCGAGACTCGTCCGTCATCGCTACCGGCGTTATTGCGCCCGCTGAAATGTTAGCGCTTTCAGAGTGACGGTCAAGGGACGATTACTTTGATTAGATTAGTAATTCTCTTTCAATGTGTTCTCGGTTGACAACGATATGAAAGCGCTTTCATTGTTGTCGTTCCGTGGCCCGACCTCTGCGTGACAATGGCGGAAACACAGTCTTCGAAACGCGATCGTGCTGGCCTGCCCCGTTCACGCATGGCGGACGTGGCGCGGCTGGCCGGCGTTTCCATGACAACCGTTTCCCGCGCGCTTCGCAAGCCGGACATCGTCTCGCCCGAAGTACGCAGTCGCATCGATGAGGCCATCGAAAGGCTGTCGTACCGCCGGAATCTCGTCGCGGGCGCGCTCGCCAGTGCCCACAGCTCGACGATCGGTGTGATCATTCCATCGATCATCAACTCCTTCTTCGCCGCCACGATCGAAGCGCTTGAGGAGGGGATGGCGGGGAGCGGATACCAGTTGATGCTCGGCAACACCGGGTATTCCGCAGAGGCCGAGCGGCAGCTCGTGTCGTCCTTCCTGGCGTGGTCTCCCGCGGCGATGGTTCTGACTGGCCGCCGTCATGAAGGCGAAACGGTGCGCGCCTTGCTCACCAGTAATATCCCGGTGTTTGAGATGTGGGAACTCTCCGATCACCCCATCGACATGATCGTCGGCTTTTCGCACCGTTCAGTAGGCCAGCTTGTCTTCCGGCATTTCGCGGAGCGCGGCGCCCGACGACTCGGATTCATCGGCGCCTATATGGACCGGGACTACCGGACCCTCGATCGCCACGCCGGCTTCGTGGAGGCCGCCCTGCAGGCCGGATTTGCCGCGCCGGCTGAAATTCGCTTAGCCGAACGCGCGAGCGCGATGGGCGGAGCGCACGGGCTCGCGGAACTGATGGCGCGTGATCCGAAGGTGGATGCTGTATTCTGCAGCAATGACATGATTGCCCTTGGCGCCTTGTTCGAAGCGGGGCGCCTTGGACTTAGCGTTCCCAAACAGTTGAAGATATGCGGGTTCGGCGATCTTGAGTTTGCCGCGGCGAGTGAGCCGCCGCTGACGACGGTGCGGCCGCCCGGTCGCGAGATCGGTGTGCAGATCGCGAGATTGCTGCGCGCCCGGCTCGAGGGAACGATCGAGGGCGGCGGCAGCTTCGACCTCGGCGTAGAACTGGTGCCGCGCGCGAGTACTTGAAACGGGGTGGTGATGGCGACGGTGGAATTTCGAAAGTTGGTCAAGCGCTACGGAACGCTTGAGGTCGTACACGGTATCGATCTCTCCATCCGAGATGGCGAGTTCATCGTACTGGTGGGACCGTCGGGTTGCGGCAAATCGACGACGCTGCGCATGCTGGCCGGTCTGGAAGATATCTCCGATGGCGAGATCTTCATCGGCGCGCGCAAGGTCAATGAGGTCGAGCCGCGCGATCGCGATATCGCGATGGTATTCCAGGATTACGCGCTCTATCCGCACATGTCCGTGTACGACAACATGGCGTTTTCGCTCCTATACCGGAAGATGCCGCGCAAGCAGATCGATTCACGGGTGCGGGAAGCTGCCGAAATCCTTGGCCTCACGCCCTATCTTGGTCGCCGTCCCAAGCAATTGTCCGGCGGTCAGCGCCAGCGCGTTGCCATGGGACGCGCGATCGTCCGTAAGCCTCAGGTATTCCTGTTCGACGAGCCGCTTTCTAATCTCGATGCAAAGCTTCGCGGGACCATGCGGGTTGAGATGAAGAAGCTGCACCAGCGGCTCGGCGTGACTACCGTGTTCGTAACCCACGACCAGATCGAAGCCATGACGCTCGCCGATCGTGTCGTCGTGATGAACGGTGGCCACATCGAACAGATTGGCACGCCTGATGAAGTCTATCATGCGCCTGTGAGCCTGTTTGTCGCCGGTTTCATCGGCACGCCCACGATGAACCTTCTGCCGGCGCGCTTTGAAGGTGCCGATACGTTGCAAATTGGCGAGGCGACCGTGGTTCGGTTGCGAAAGGCGGGTAGCGAGGGCGACAATGTCGTTTTCGGAATCCGGCCCGAAGACGTCGACATCGCCATCGGCGCAGCGCCACCTGGCTGGACGGACCTGCCGGCCACCGTCGAGGTCGTCGAACCGCTTGGATCGGATACGCTGGTCTTCACCAGCGTCTTCGGCGCTTCAGTGACGGCGCGGGTGCGACCGGGAGAGCGCCCGGCGCCAGGTTCGCAAATCAAGCTGCGGGTAAACCTGGAGCGTGCGCACATCTTTGATGCCGCAACCGGAAGAGCCAGCCCAAGCGCTGCCAGCTAACGTGGTACGAAACGCTCCGCAGACGCGCTCTCGCTCGCGGTCCACGCCGCTGTTGCTTTCGTTGCAAGGAGCGAGGAGTTCGACTTGATCTTGCTCGGATCGAGAAACGCAACGCGCGCCGCCACGAGAACTGCAACCACGATCCAGAAGGCCAGAATCCCGTAGCTCATCTTCCCCGCGCCGGTGCTCGCGGCCAATGCGCCCAATTCTGATTGGCGGGCGGTTTCCTGTTGCTCGAGCGGCGGAGCGGCCAAAGAAGGCGTTGCATGCAGCAGCGCGCCGAAGACAGCCGGCTTGATATGATTGCGCATCGACACCTTCATCTCGAAATTCCTTCGGCTGTAAAAATGCCCTGAATTTCAAAGAGTTCAAGGAGACAGCTATCCATAGTCGGCGCCATCTGTAGTCGGTTTTGCGCGTCGCGGAACAGGTTCGGAGCAGCTTTTTCTCATCGCCCGGCGGGCTTCGAAATTGCGCCGCCCGGTCCGCAAACTCCCGACAGCGATGCCGGATTTGCCAAGGTTCCAGAACCCGGCTAAGTCATGTATCTTATATAAGACACTAGCCGGGACCACGTTCGTTCGCCGAGCGCGGCACAGTTCAGGTTCCGCGGCCTCAATCGGGTCAGCATGAAAGACGAAGACAAGACATTTGTGAAACCCGCTGACGGACCCGGGTGGCGGGCTCGTTGTTGGTCCGCCCTTGTGCGCCTGATCGCGTTCATCCCTGGCATCGCCCTCTGCTGCGCGATCGCCGGCGTTGCGATGCTGTTGCAGCGCCTTGAAGAGCAGGCGTTGGGGCATCCCTACGTCGAGGCGCTGGTGATCGCTATCTTGCTGGGCATCATGGTGCGCAGCTTTTGGCAGCCTGGCGCGTTCTGGGGCGGTGGCATCGAGTTCAGTGCCAAGATGTTGCTGGAAATCGCCGTGATGCTGCTCGGCGCGGCGATCAGCATCGGCGTTATCATCGGTTCGGGTCCGGCCTTGCTGGCCGGTATCGCCATCACCGTCGCCGCGGCGCTCGTGGCAAGCTACGCTATCAGCAGGGCACTGGGATTGCCGCAGCGCGTTTCGATTCTGATTGCATGCGGCAATTCGATCTGCGGCAATTCCGCGATTGCGGCCGTGGCGCCGGTCATCGGCGCTGACGGAGACGACGTTGCATCGTCGATTGCCTTTACCGCCATCCTCGGTGTCATCGTGGTGCTTGGATTACCGCTGTTCATCCCGTTGTTGCAACTCTCCGAGACGCAATATGGCGTACTCGCCGGGCTGACGGTGTACGCCGTTCCTCAGGTTCTTGCGGCGACCGTGCCGATCAGCGCGGTTAGCGCGCAGTTCGGAACACTGGTCAAGCTGGTGCGGGTCCTCATGCTCGGGCCGGTGATCATCCTGCTGTCGCTCCTCCGCTCGAAGCTCAACCTCTCGCGCGGCAGCGCCGCACGGCGTGTCGGCTGGCGCGTTCTGATTCCATGGTTCATCACCGGCTTTCTCTTGCTCGCGACGCTGCGCAGTTTAGGCCTCGTTCCAATTGTTTTGCTGACGCCGATCGCGATCACCACGAAATGGCTGACGATCATATCGATGGCGGCCCTTGGACTCGGCGTCGATGTCCGCATCGTCAGCCGCGTCGGTGGCCGCGTTACCGCCGCCGTCGTGGTGTCACTCATCGTGCTCATCGCCATCAGCAATGGCCTGATCTGGATCTTGCGTATCGCGTGAGGACAGGCGGGATGCGATGATGGCACGACGTGGCTTTTTGTTGTGAGGCAGCGAGCTCATGGATAGGACGCAAGAGATGAGTATCCCCCGGCCACGGATCAGGAAATCTGCCAAGGCGCGTGTCGCAACCGGAGGCGAGGGGGCGAGGATACAGCTCGGCTATCGCCCGCTCTACCGGCAGGTCAAAGAACTCCTGATGCAGCGCTTGAGCGATGGCAGCTGGTCGCCCGGTCAATTGTTGCCGAGCGAGCCGGAGATCGCAGCCGGGCTCGGCGTCAGTCCGGGCACCGTGCGCAAGGCGCTCGACGAGCTGAGTGCGGAAAGCCTCGTGATTCGTCGCCAGGGACGCGGCACGTTCGTGGCGCGTCACGACGAAGAGCGCGTCCTGTTCCAGTTCTTCCGGCTGATTCCCGACTGCGGCGAACGCCGCTTTCCCGAAGGCCACACGATCTCGGTCGCGGTCGCGAAAGCCACCGCCGACGTTGCGGTTCGTCTCGGTATTGCCCCGAAATCCCCTGTGATTGTTATCGAGCGGATCCGCCTGCTCGACGGCCGCCCGTGCATCCATGAGCGCATCGTGCTACCGCGTTCGCTGTTCCCCGGTATCGAACGGCACAAGGACCTTCCCAACAATCTCTATGCGCACTATTCGGCGCAATACGGCGTGACGATTGCGCGCGGCACCGAACGTCTGAAGGCGGTGGCGGCCGATGTGCGGCAGGCTCAGCTATTGGGCGTGAGAACGGGACAGCCGATGCTGCAGGTCGAGCGTGTTGCATTCGGCGTGGACGGAACGCCGGCCGAGTGGCGCGTATCGGTCTGTCACACAGATCAGGCGCATTATCTCAGCGAACTGAAATAGCTGGAATGGCCGGAACTTGGACATTGGGAGGCTGCGATGGGAATAAGAAGTCATGCCGCCGTGCCCACAGCAGCGCTTGCTCTCGGATTGCTCTTCGCGCCGCCGGTTTCCATCGCCATCGATGCCGCCAACACGGTTGTTTCGCGCATCTCGGGCGCCATCTTCATGTCTCCCGCAATGGCGCAGCCGGGGCCCCTGACGAAAAAACAATCCGATGCGCTCAATACGTACAACAATGCAGTCAGAAACTTCGAACTGGTCCTGCGCCAGCGGCGCGCCCAGATCGATTCGAAACAACCGCTGCCGAACCTGCCGGGCCAGGCGCTCTACCTTGCGCGCAACGACATGCTGAGCGCCTGCAAGGACCTCACCGACATGGTTCCGTCCAAAATTGGTGGGCCCAACAAATTCAAAATCCCTCCGGCGTATTTTGACGTCAACAATGAGCCGCTGCTCGATGAGTACGTAAAGCTCTTCGCTCTCATGCAAGCGCCGCCGATCGACGCGCAAAAATCAGATACGCCGTTCAAGGACGTCGTCGATCTCGGAACTGCTATTGCGCGCGCCAAAGGCCTTGGTGCGACCGATGCCGACGCGGCAGGCCGCATCAGCCTGGGGCTGTTCTTCGCCGAGACCAATGGCAATCAAAATATCGGAAATGCGCGTTCGAACAAATACAAGGGTAGCTTTCAAACCGGCACATCCGAAGATCAAAACGGCCGAAGGAAGTGGGCAGCGATAAAAAAGTCGATTGCTGCCTTTGATGCCGCCCTGAGCCTTCGCGACGACAAGGAAGAGGCGCGCGCCGGCAATCTGGATCATCGCTACAACCACTGGACCGCCGTGCGCGATGCGTTGATGAACGCCCACGCGGAAATTTTCCCACAGGTCCCGGCGATCGTGAAAACACTGCCCGATCCGATCGATCAGATGAAGCTGTTTGAACTGATCCAGATCATTCCGGCGCCGACCAGGTCCGCACTCGGTTCAGGCAATCCGGTCAGGTTCCGAGTTTCCGACCAGACGATCATGCGATATCTGCGCAACAACAGCATTTTCGCCTTTGGGCAGGCCGACAGGGCAAGGACATCCGCAACCTTTCGCGAAATTCTCGATGCGATGTGGCTGTTCAATCCGAAATTCGAACAGGCGCTTGCCAAATTCGACGAAATCAAGGCGCGGCAAAAGGATTGAAGTCTGTTAAGGCTGTTAAGACTGTTAAGGCTGTCCTATGCTGTCATGACGCGCGCGAACAGAAATCGCCTTGGGGAAGCCGGGATTGCTGTCGTCGGGGAGAAAATTCGAAGGCATTGGCGTTTGGCGCCGCGGCACTATCATCGCCACGATGGCCGCATTGGTGCTTTTGCCGATCGAGGCCAGCCATGCCGGCTGGCTGTCGGATATCTTCAAAAGCCCGTCAAAGCAGGGGAAATCGTCCAAGCGTGTCGTTTCGCCAAAGCGAGCCGCCTTGGCGAAGCCGGCAGCGTCACCGCGGCGCCATACCGTCAAGCTTGCCGCGCTGGGGCCGGCCGGCTTGAATCTTTCCGGCTTGAAACCGGCTCCAGCAAAGTGCGATCCCCAAAAATTCCGGATCGTTGTCGATGTGGGCCATACCGCCGAATCGGAAGGCGCGATCAGCGCCCGCAACGTCGCCGAGTTCGTCTTCAATCGGCGCCTTGCGCAGCAGATCGAGGAGAAACTGAAAGCCGAAGGCTTTGCCGAGACGAAATTGCTGCTGACGCAAGGCAAGGCGAAGGCGAGCCTCTTCAAGCGTGTGGCCGCGGCCAACGATATGCCCGCGAATCTCTTCCTGTCGATCCACCATGATTCGGTGCCCAACAAATTGCTCGAGAATTGGGAATTCGAGGGCAAAAAGAGCCATTTCAGCGATCGTTTCAGCGGCTATTCCGTCTACGTCTCCCGCAACAATCCGGACTTCCAGACCAGCCTTTCGTTCGCCGAATTGCTGGCCAAGGAAATGAAGGCGCAGGGCCTGCAATATGCCCAGCAATATACCCAGCCGATCATGGGCCGGTACCGGCACCCGCTGCTGAACAAGGAAACCGGTGTCTATAGCTACGATGAGCTGGTCGTGCTGAGACGGACCCGGATGGCTGCCGTTCTGCTGGAAGCGGGCTCGATCATCAACCGGGACGAAGAGCTGATGATGGACTCAGCCGAGCGCCGGAACATCATCAGCAGCGGTGTCGCCGCGGCCGTCAAGGAATTCTGTGATCCGCGATGGGGTATGCTCGGTCCGCTCTGATGGCCCATCCAGGCGGCCGCCAATGGTGCAGCGGCGGGTGGCCAGGAAAATGATCTCACTGATCGTTTGGGATTGCTATCGGGCCTTCGCCGGTCGATTGGCATGGCTTGCCTGCGGCACGCCACGGTTAAGCGACATATGGGAATGCATGCAAAGCCAGCCATCGGCATCCCCTGAAAACACCAGGGTGGCCCGGCCGGGGCGCGGAAACGGCTTGCCGTCGGGATGATAGCCGGTGCTGGTCCATGGTGCGATCACGATCGCCATCATGCTGTCCGGGGAAGCCAGAACCGATGTCTGCTCTAGAACGAAACGGAAGTCGGTGGTCTTCGGCCAGACGTTGTCCCATTGCGTCGCTGTCCATGTATCTATGCCGGAGATGACATCGTTGTGGGTGCCGAAGGCAAGCACATTTGGATGAAACAGCGGCCTTGCCGAGGCGTAGTCGACCTCGCGGACATAGCCCGCAAAGGTTTCCAGCCACTGGCGGAAGAACTGCGTTATCTCGGTGTTGGCGGTCGGCATGGGCGCCATTGACTGCTCCATGTTCGGTGACGGAAGCAACGCTTCTAATTTCTTTCCGTCGGAAACGGTAGGACGAAACGCGGCCGACGATATGCCGTTCAGCCCCGCCGCTCGCCCGTGACGCGCCAGATCACATCGCCGACATCGTCGGCCACCAGAAGCGAACCGTCGGGACCGAGTGTTACGCCAACCGGTCGTCCATAGGACTCCCGCTCGTCGGGCGCGAGGAATCCCGACAGGATATCCCGCGCCGGCCCGGATGGCTGCCCGTTGACGAACGGCACGAACACGACCTTGTATCCGCTCAACCTGCTGCGATTCCAGGAGCCGTGCTGGCCGATCGCCATGCCGTCCGGAAAGCCCGGAAGCGTGCCGGCCGGCATCCAGCACAGGCCGAGCGAGGCGGTATGTCCGCCGAGCGCATAATCAGGCGTGATGGCTTTGGCGACCGCCGCCGCATCCTGCTGTACGCGGTCGTCCACCATCTGTCCCCAGTAGCAATAGGGCCAGCCGTAGAATCCACCGTCGCGCACCGATGTCAAATAATCGGG